>ENA-OZGM01000845-OZGM01000845.1-human-gut-metagenome-genome-assembly--contig:-NODE-845-length-13163-cov-5.710787_pt1 | contig 13163 bp, 13 predicted proteins | sample MGYA00244655_ERZ653656 | MGnify/ENA primary metagenome ERZ653656 (study PRJEB26926, sample SAMN06164991) | human gut metagenome | biome: ENVO:00009003; feature: ENVO:2100002; material: ENVO:00002003... | reverse complement strand
AGATTAGCTGCAGTCTCGTGGGCTCGGAGATGTGTATAAGAGACAGCCCCAGGACATGAAGATCTCGCCGATCTCGCCGGTGGGCAGTTCGTGGCCGTCCTCATCGCGGATGGACACCCGGCCGCAGTGCATCTTGCCGACGCTGCCGGGGTGGCGCAGCCACTCGTCGCCGCGGATGGACGTCATGCCGATGCACTCGGTCATGGCGTACATCTCGTAGAGCCGCTCGGGCGGGATGATCTGAAGCCACTCGCGCTTGAGATCCTGCGAGCAGACGCCGCCGGTATGGCAAAGCACCTCGAGGCTCGCAAGGTCTTCCTTCCGGAAGCCGGGCATGCGGCTGATGCGCTGCATGAGCGTCGGCACCATCTGGACATACTCGATGCGGTACTTTTTGATGAGCCGCACGATCGTCTCGGCGTCGAGCTTGGCCGGCATGATGAGCGTGTTGCCGCAGTAGAGGCCGTTGAAGGCCGCCGAGTGCGGCGCGCCGTGAAACAGCGGGCCCGCGAGCAGCTGGCGCATCTCAAAGCGCATGCCGGACACGGCGAACCAGGTCCGCAGACCCTCGTCGCTCTCCCCTGCCGGCATGTCCTGCTCGATGACCTTCGTCTTCCCCGTCGTGCCTCCGGAGCAGTTGGCAAGATTGGGGATGGCGAGCACATCGGGGGGCATGTCCGCGGGGCAGTCGGCACACAGTGTTCTGAGTTCCGCCGTGCTCAGGCCGGGATAGCCATCCGGCTTTTTGCGGTTCGTGATGACGAGCGCCGGAGACACACACGCGCAGATCTCCATCAGATTGCGCTGCGGCGCGCGGTTGGACACCGGCACGTAGCAGGCGCCGGTCTTCCAGATGCCGAACGCGAGCGCGATGTGCGTCGGGATGTTCGGCAGCGCGGCGAGCACGCTCTTACCCGGGCCGACGCCCTGACCGAGCAGGTACCAGGCAATGCGGTTCGAGAGCTCGTGGAGCTCCCGCCACGTCATGACGGACTCCTTGTTTTCCGGGGAAACGTAAATGACCGCCGGCGCATCCGGCTTCACGGCGGCGATGTTCGCCAGCTGTGTGCCGGGTGTGAAGAAGCTCTCCGTCCCGGTATTGAAAATGTTAAAATGCTGCGTGCGCATCTCCATCACTTCCTGACAGCACTGAATTCTGCATACGCCGATCCCGCCCGCCCTCAGCGGGCGGGATCAGCGGCTTTGGAAAATTACTTCGGCAGGTTGTTCGGACGGTAGCCGCCGTCGATCTGCAGGCAGACGCCGGTGACGTAGGACGCGGCGCTGGAGGACAGGAACAGGATGCCGTTGGCAATGTCCTCGGGCTCGGCAAAGCGCTTCATCGGGATGGTATCACCGACGGAGTCCTTGGCGAACTGCGGCATATTGGCGACCATGTCGGTGTTGACAACGCCCGGAGCGACCGCGTTGACACGCACGCCCTTGTTGGCGAAGGAATAAGCGACGGACTTGGTCATGGCGATCAGGGCAGCCTTGCTGGCGGGGTACGGCAGGCCGGTCGGGCAGCCATAGACACCGGCGACGGAAGCGGTATTGACGATGCAGCCCTTGGTCTTGACCAGGTGCGGGATCGCGTACTTCATCATGGTGTAGGGGGCCTTCATGTTCAGGTTGCAGACGGCATCCCACTCGGACTGCTTGAGCCTGGTCAGCCAGGTGCTGTTGTCGGTGCCGGCGTTGTTGACGAGCACGTCCAGACGGCCCCACTTGGCAATGATCTCTTTGTACAGTTCCTGAACGGCCTTGTAGTCGCACAGGTCGATGGCCTTGGTCATGACTTCGTAGTCGGGGTTGATCTCCTTGAGCGCTGCTAGAGCCTTGGCACCGGTCTCTTCATAGTGGCTGAGGAAGTACACTTTGGCACCCGCAGCGAGAAAGCCCTTGACTGCCGCGAAGCCGATGCCGCGACTACCACCGGTAACAAGAACGACCTTACCTTTGAATTCGTTTTCAAACATGATTTTTGTCCTTTCTTAACGCAAATCTTTGACCTTTTCCGGAGCTTTCCCGTCACCCCGGACACACACCAGCAGTTATGCTTTTGTTAAGGAACGATAATATTTTAACATTAGATTCGATTTTCTTCCGGGCGTTGCCTCCTGTTTTGCTATCGTTAAAAACGACAAAAAATAAGATTTCACAACAGATTTCGTGGCAAAACTGGCAAAGCCTCAAAAGACGACCGCTGTCGCTTTTGAGGCTTTGTCCACATTGACGATATTTTCTGTTAATTCTCACTTTCGACCGGGTATCTGGTGAAAATATTCCCGCGGCATCTTCTCGGTCACGATACCGAGCAGATCCATCATATAGCAGAAGCACAGCTGGAGCTGATCGGGCGACTGCCGCTCCGTCTCCGCGAGAATGCCGTCCATGGCATCATTCGCGATCTCGGCATACAGCCCGTGCAGCGCCACGACCGGCGGCTCGGACGGGACATAAAACTGCTCGAACTTCATATAGGGGTTCGCCACGAGGTAGACATATGTGCCGCTGTTCATGCGGCTCTCGGCGATCTCAAGCGTCTCCCCCTTGTCCGGCTGATAGCGGTAGCGGTGAAACGGCCCGAGGTTGACGAGGGTGTCCGGCTTGAGGCGGTAATCCAGACCGTTGACCGTGAGTGTACCGTGGCCGCTGCGCACGAGCAGGAACGTCTCGTCGTGATTATTGACATAGAGCGTCGGCGCCTTGATCTTGCGCACGCACGCCTTGATATCGCTGGGCAGGACATTGTTGACAAAATAGTCATGCGCGCCGGCCAGAACGGACTTCTCGTCCTTGGAGCTGAAAAATGCCGTGCCGGATGAACGTTCGTTAGCCATGCTGCTTCCTCCCCTGTCCTCTCTGCTTGCGGAACTCGCCTGGTGACATCTTGTTGAGCGCATAGAACACGCGGCCCATCGTGCGGTCAGAGCCGAAGCCCGTCTCCATGGCGATGTCGACTGTCGGCAGCTCCGTCGTCGTGAGCAGCGCCTCGGCATAGCGGACACGGAACATCGACAGGATCTGCTTGTAGCTGGAGTTCAGGCGCGTCTTGAGCTGCACACGCAGGATATTCTCCGAGGTATAGAGATCGTGCGCGATCTTTTCCGCGTCGATCGGCTCGGACATATTTTCATACAGATAGCTGATGGCGGAAATGAGCGTCTCACTCAGGATCATGCCGCGGTAGACCCGGCCGTCCTTCCCGTCGCTGAGCATGTCGTTGAGGTACCCTTGCGGGGTCATGCCGGTCAGCGCCTTGAAGCGGCGGAAAAACGTGATGCTCATATGAAAGCCGGAGATGGACGACACGTAGTCAAACGGCAGGCTGTCATACAGGAAGTACGACATGGCCAGGATCAATCGCACGCGGTTGACATACTGGCTGAAATTCAGCCCCGTGGCAATCAGCAGCGCGTGGTTGAGTGCCGTCTCATCCGCGTCGGACGAGACCGCCTCGGCGACCGAGGCCGCCGTGAGCTCCGCCGTGCTGTGCGTGGCGATATAGAGGCTGGCGCGCCGGCCGAGCGGCATCTCCAGCAGCGAGTACTGCTCCTTGCGGCGTGCGGCGGCGCGGTTATACAGCAGCTCGATCTTGCGCAGGAAGGAACTGCGGATCACAGCCGAGCCGCAGCTGTTTTTCGCGCTCAGGTGGCGAAACTGCTCAAACTGCCGCGCGATCTGGCGAACATCGTCCCCTTCCGGCCCGATGACCGGCAGGCCGGTCACGATCTCGACCTCTCGCAGGTTGGTGATCTGATTGAACATATAGTAGCTCAAAAGCTGATAATCAAACGCGGCGACCCAGAGCGTGAGCGTCTCCCCGAATTCGGGGCAGATCGTCAGCACCTGCGAGCACTGGATCCAGGCAACGCAGCCCGCCTGCACGGGGAATTCCTCCCCGTTGATGATAAAGCTGCCGCTGCCGCTGCGGACAAGCACAAAATAGCTGTCCACCTCCATAACGGGGAACAGCTCCTCACTAATGGTGTGCTCCTGAAGACGGAGATACTTATCCGGCCCGCAAAAATACCCGCTGCGCGGTGTCTCGCAGAGCGGCCTGTTTTTTCTCTTCAACGTGCTTAGCCCCCATTCGTGGTAACAATACGGCTTGCAAACCGGCAACCGACAATACTTCTGTTTATAGATTAACAGCTTTTTGTGCAAAAAACAAGTGAACGAATTCCAAACTTTTAAACATTTTCCCCGTTGTGTTACAAAAAGCGAAAAGTGGCAAAAGGCCCGCCGGTGTGCATCCGGCGGGCCTTCGCGCTGTGATAAGATTGAAAGGAGTAAGAGGATGAAAAGAAAAATAGCAAAGAGAATTGACGCTGACTTACAGCTCGTAGCCGACGTGGAAGCCCTGATGCATGGCATCGCTGGACTGGCCCGGCTTGATGGCGTCGCCGATCACGTGGACTTCCGGCACGAACGCCTTGAGCTCTTCGGACAGCGGATCGTACTTGCGGGAGCCGAGGCCGAGGACAATGTAGTCAAAGCCCTTGAGCCACTCTTCCGTGCCATCCTTGTGCTGGATCTTGACCTCGTGCTCGGTCACTTCGAGCACCTTGGAGTTGATGTAGCTCTTAACGCCCTCGCGGCGCAGGCTGGCGAGCGCAATGTTGCGGTTCGGCAGGCAGACGCCGGTCATGAGCTGCGGCTGCATCTCCACGAGCGTGACTTCCACGTCGCCGATGCTGCCGGTGGTGGCAAAGGAGTTCGGACGCGCGTCGGCCATGAGCATTTCGGCCGTCTCGCAGGCGACTTCGCCGCCGCCGAGGATGCAGACCGTGCCCTTCGGGATGGTGACCTTGCGGCTGAGGATATCGTGGGTGGTGATGACCGGATAGTCGCCGACGCCCTTGATGAAGGTCGGGATGAGCGGCGTCGCGCCGGTGGCGACGACGACGGCATCGGGCGCGAATTCCTTCACGTTCTCGACCGTGGCTTCCTTCTTGAACTCGAACTTCACGCCAGCCTTCTTGGCGCGGTAGTTCAGGTGCGTGAGCCACTTGCACATCTCCTGCTTGCCGGGAGAGACGACCGCCAGATTCAGCTGACCGCCGATCTGCTTGCTCTTCTCCCAGACGGTGACGTCGTGGCCGCGCTCGGCCGCCGTGACAGCGGTGTACATGCCGCCGGGGCCGGCGCCAATGACGAGGACCTTCTTCGGCTTGTCGGTCGGGTTGAACGGATAGTCATACTCGTGGCCGACGAGCGGGTTGATGTGGCACTTGCAGACCGGATGATGCGGATCTTCCGGCGTGATGCACCGGCCGCCGCAGGAGCCGCAGGGCGTGATGTCATCGAAGCGGTTCTCGTAAGCTTTCTTCGGCAGGTCGGGGTCTGCGAGCAAAGGACGGCCCATAGACACGCCGTCCACCAGACCACGCTCCACCAGATCGGCGGCGTAGCGCACGTCGTTGATCTTGCCGACAACGAAAACCGGGATGTTCACGACCTTCTTGATCTCCGACGCCTCGTAGACGTTCATGCCGATCTTCTGGCTGTGGGAAGGAAGGATGTTCTGAAGGCCCTCATATTGGACGCCGCCGGAGACTTCGAGCATGTCAACGCCCGCAGCCTCGAACTTCGGGGCGAGGTAAAGCATTTCATCCAGGGAGTTGCCGCCCGGCTCACGCTCGGAACCGGAGACACGCAGCACGATCGGGAAATCGCGGCTGATGTTGCGGCGGCACTCTTCAATGATCTCCAGGATCAGGCGCGCGCGGTTGTCGATGCAGCCGCCGTACTCGTCCATGCGCTTATTGCGCAGCGGGCTGAGGAATGCGCCCGGCAGCATATAGGCGTGCGCGACGTGCAGGGCAATGCCGCCGCAGCCAGCCTCTTCGGCGCGGCGCGCGGCCTGGCCGTACTGCTTGACGACCTTGTGGATCTCGTCAATGGTGATCGGGCGGCTGACAGCGCCGTTGGCGTTCGTATTCACGGACGGGCCGAGCGGCGTGATGCCCTTGAGCGCACAGATGGACTCCGGGCCGGGGTGAATGAGCTGCGGGAAGAGCGTGCTGCCGGCATCGCTCACGCGCTTGGCAAAGGCGGCAAACTGCGGGACGAGGGAGTCCTTGTCCAGCGCGGTCGTCTTGCCGATGTACCAATACTTGTGATCGACCGTGACTGCGTCGATGACGACGTAGCCGGCGCCGCCCTCTGCGCGGCGCACAAAGATATCCGCGAGCTGCTTGGGAACCGTGCCGTTGGTCGCCTCATAGTGCATGCTCATCGGCGCCATGGCGATACGGTTTTTCAGCGTCGTTCTGCCCAGCTGCAGGGGCGAGAAGATTTTCGCATCTTTCATATCGGTTATCATGTGATTGCCTCCTGAACGATTATTAAATGTGTATCCCACGTAGCGGCCGCCCGCCGGACATGCCGGCCGGAGGGCGCGCATGGGTGCTCCGGATGGTTCGTGCTTTCAGTATAAAGGAAACGGCGCGGCCATGTCGCACATTTTCTTGTTAAATAATCCACATTTTCAAAAAGAATTTCAGAAAATGATGGCGCGCAGGCAGACACTTTTTTCGTTTTCACTACATTTTGCACCCATTTTGTCGAAATTGTCCGTCGATAACATGCCGAAAAAGCGCCGCGATCCCCCGGCGTTCTCTGTGGAAAGAAGCGAAACTGCACAAGAAATCGCAGCCGATTTTGTTTATTACGCCACACTTCGTCCGCCATGTGACAATAAAACTGAAGTTTTTGTACATTTCCTGCGCATGATTACGCCACATTCTTTCCGACACGTTTTGCGGCCTAGTGTTAAAATTTCTACAATAGCTGATGCAGAGCGGAATCCGGCCACCAGCGACCGGTCTCCGCCGGATCATTCCCGGGTTCGTCGGACATGATTAAGGAACTCCGCTCTCAGGCAGACGTGTAGGAAATCAGATTCGGATTCATTCCAATGAAGAAAGGTGTATTTCATGAGTTACGATGCATTGTTTTCTCCCATCAAGCTCAGAGGGCTTGAGCTGAAAAACCGTGTGGTCCTGCCGGGTATGAACACCAAGATGGTCAAGGACAAGAACGACGTGGGCGAGGATCTGCCCGCCTACCATGCGGCGCGCGCAGCCGGCGGCTGCGGCCTGAACATTGTCGAGCTCGTCTCCATCTGCCCCGAGTGCCATGCATACCTGTACCTCGGTCTTTATAATGAGCACCACAGAGACCAGCTGCGCAAGATCACCGACGCGATCCACGCGGCCGGCGGCAAAGCAGGCGTGCAGATCTGGCACGGCGGCTTCGTGCCCGAAGAGTTCTTCGACAAGACCAACAAGCTTGAGACGCCTGACACGCTGACCGTCGAGCGCATCCACGAGATCGTCAAGCAGTTCGGCTACTCCGCCAAGCTCGCTGTCGAGGCCGGCTTTGACGCACTCGAGTTCCACGGCGCACACACTTATCTGCCGCACGAATTCATGAACCCCTCGCTCAACAAGCGCACCGACGAGTACGGCAACCAGAGCCTGGAGAACCGCTGCCGCTTCAATCTCGAGGTCATCCGCGAGATGCGCAAGAACATGCCGGAAGACATGCCGCTGCTCATGCGCCTGGACGCCATCGACGAGATGCTCCCGGCCGTGACCACGCAGGACGAGACCGTGCAGTTCATCAACTGGGCCGCCGAGGCCGGTGTCGATGCGATCGACCTGTCCCGCGGCAACGCCCGCAGCCTTGCGACCGTGTATGAAGTGCCGCCCTACAATCTGGAGCCCGGCTTCAACATGGACAACATCGCCGCCATCAAGGCGCGCGTGAACATCCCGGTCATCGGCGTCGGCCGCATCGTCGACCCCGCTCTGGCCGATCAGCTCATCCGTGAGGGCAAGATCGACATGGTCGCCGTCGGCCGTGCGCAGCTCGCCGATCCCGAATGGTGCAACAAGTCCATGGAAGGCCGCGAGGCGGAGATCCGCCGCTGCATCGGCTGCACCGAGGGCTGCTACGACAAGGTCATCGACCCGAAGGCCAAGCACATCACCTGCACCCGCAACCCGGGCCTCTGCCTGGAGTACAAGGGTCTCCCGAAGCCGGAGAAAGCCAAGAACGTCATGGTCATCGGCGCCGGCATCGGCGGCCTGATGGCAGCCGAGTACCTCAAGGCCCGCGGCCACAATCCGACCGTTTATGAAGCGGCCGAGACCGCCGGCGGTCACTTCGTCCTGGCCGGTAAGGCCCCGAAGAAGCAGGCCTTCACCGACGCTGTGATGTGGGACGTCGAAGAGTGCAAGCGTATGGGCATTGAAATCAAGACCGGCGTGACCGTCACGCCCGAGCTCATCAAGGAAGTCAAGCCCGACCACGTGATCGTCGCCACCGGCGCGCACTATGTCGCCCCGAACATTCCGGGTCTCGACACCGCGAAGGACGTCTACGTGGCTGAGGACGTGCTGGCCGGCAAGGCCATGCCGCACGGTGAAACCATCATCCTCGGTGGCGGCGGTGTCGGCTGCGAGACCGCGCAGTTCCTTATCGAGCACGGCGTCACCGATGTGCGCGTGATGGATTCCAAGCGCGTCGGCAACAAGATGGGCATGCTGCGCACCATGTTCCTCGACATCGAGTACCCCGGCGATACCATCAAGAAGAGCCGCAACTCCAAGGTCACCAACATCGGCGACCACGAGATCACCTACGCGTTCACGAACAAGGCCAAGAAGACCGTTGAGAAGACCCGTCACTTTGATTCCCTCGTCATCGCCACCGGCATGCATTCCCGCCCGACGCAGGAGCTGACTGACGCGTGCAGCGAACTCGGCATCCCCTGCGACGTGATCGGCAGCGCCAAGAAGGCTGACATGGGCATCGAAGCCACCGCCGACGCTTACGCCGCCGCCATGAACGTCTGAACACAGATAACAAGTCAGGAGGTTATCATTATGACAGTTGAAGAACGTCTCGAAGCACTCGAGAAAGAAGTGCAGCAGCTCAAGGACGTGCAGGCCATCAAGGAACTCAAGAGCAAGTATTTCCGCGCGCTCGACACTAAGAACTGGGATGAGCTGGAGACGACCATGACCCCGAACATCTCCACGGCTTACTCCAACGGCAAGCTCGTTTTCCACGGCCCGAAGGAGATCACCAACTACTTCAAGGAGTCCATGCCCCATACCGAGATCACCCTGCATCAGGGCCACAACCCGGTCATCTGGTTTGAGAGCGACACCGTTGCCTACGGCAAGTGGTACCTGCAGGACAACCTGATCTTCGCCGAGGGCAACCCCTACTGCGGCACGCAGATTCAGGGCTCGGCCATCTACACCGACAAGTACGTCAAGGTCGACGGCCAGTGGCTGATCGAGGATACCGGCTACCTGCGCGTGTACGAGGAGTCCTTCCAGCGCGACAACACGCACCGCATCCGGATCAATATGTTCCGCCCGAAGAAAAAGAAAGTCGTCAAGAAAAAGTAAAGTAAAGAAACCCGCTTTATTCAAGCCGTCGTACATTCGATGTATGGCGGCTTGAACCAAAATGAGTGAAAAAATCCCTGCGAACGGAGCGTGATCCCCGTGCTGAAAAAACTGCGGCGCAAAGTCTACCGAAAGATCCGTTTTCAGACCTGGTACCGCAAGGCATACTACTACCACCGCAAGCGGCGGGATCTGGACAAGACCATCGCCCAGTACCGCGGCGTGGATGTACTGAGCGACAAAAAGCGCCTGTACCGTCTGCGGCGCGACATGATCCAGAGCCTGTTCCGGTACGGCTCGTACTACAATGAATATTTCCTCTTCGGCTACGAGGGGAAGAACGCCGACTACCGCGATAGCTTCATCACCGAGGGCGTGCGCATGAGCTACTACCCGCGCATGAACGACCCGAAGAACACGAACCTGCTCGAGAACAAGTACCTGACGTACCAGAAATTCCGCGACTTTTACGGCCGCGATGTGCTGCGCATCAAAAAAGGCGCGCAGCCGACGCCAGCCGCGCTCGAGGCGCTGTGCGATTTCACGCAGGCACACCCGGATTACATCGTCAAGCCCATTTATGCCGCCTTCGGCAAGGGCGTACATACGGAGTCCATCCGCGACTACCCCTATCTCGAGGCTGCGCACGCCGCCTACAGCGCGCACGGCGCCATCCTAGAGCAGATCATCGAGCAGGGCGAGGCGCTCTCCCGCATCCACCCGCAGTCGGTCAACACGCTGCGCATCCCGACAGTCGTCCTGGCCGACGGTGAGGTGCGACTGTTTCACCCCACGCTGCGCGTCGGCCGCGGTGAGGGCATCATCGACAATTTCAGCGCCGGCGGCATCAGCGCACTCATCGACCCCGAGACCGGGTGCATCTGCTCCGACGGCGCGGACAAAAAGGGCCGACGCTACGCGGCCCATCCGGACACCGGCGTGCGCTTTAACGGCTACCGCCTCCCGGAATGGGACAAAGCCGTTGCCATGGTCACAACGGCGGCGCACATGGTGCCCGGAAATCACTATTGCGGCTGGGACCTTGCCTACAGCACACACGGCTGGTGCATGGTCGAGGCCAACTGCACCGCGCAGATGGGCGGCATGCAGATCATCACACAAACCGGCAGAAAGGCAGAACTGGAAGCGCTCATCGCGCAGATGTGACGCCACTGCTGTAAATAAGCAAAGGAAGCCAACAAGGACAACATCGAAAGGAGAAAAAACCATGACTGAACTTGAAAAACTCGTAGAAAAAGACGCAATCCGTGACCAGTATTACGTTTACGCCCGCGCACTGGACCGCATCGACAACCCGCTCGGCAAGACCGTGTTCGCCGAGGACGCGCAGGTCGACTACGGCCCGACCTACAAGGGCACCGGCTACGGCTTCATCGACATGATGCTCAAGATGCACCGCAAGATGGTCTCCACGCACCACGTCATGACCAACATCCTCATCAAGCTCAACGAGGACGGCACCAAGGCCGCCGCCGAGGCTTACATGTACGCCGCCTGCAAGTACCGCAACGGCATGGTCGTCGTGGCACGCTGCCGTGACATCGACCTCTGGGAGAAGCGCGACGGCAAGTGGCTCGTTGTCAAGCGCACCGTCGCCGGCGACAACACCATGATCCTGCACCCCGATTTCGCGCCCGACTACAACAACGGCCGCGACAAGGTCAAGGATCCGTCCTACGACTACTTCGAGACCATCGAGTAATCCCGCCATGGCGACGAGAAACATCCCATTCCCGGACAAAGTCCGCGACATGGTGCTCGATGTCATCAAGCACGTCCGCCGTCAGGAATACACGCCTGAGCAGCTGTGCCAGCTCCAGAAGATCATCGAATGCAAGTACTTCTACTGGTGGTGCATGGACATGAAAAAAGAGGAGTATGTGATGGAGCTGTTTACGGACGACTTCCGCTACTACCTCAATGGCCATCTCGCCGTCAAGGACAAGCTCCTGCAGGCGCGCAACGCCAAATGGTGCAACAAGGACATGCAGACGATGCACATGGGCCATCAGCCAATGATCTGGCTGATCGACGACACGCACGCACGCGGGGTATTCCAATACGAGGACCATATGTGCTATTATGATAACAGCGAGGTCCTGCAGGGCTGGCTGGTCTACTGCGACGATTTTGTCAAGGGCAGCGACGGCGCGTGGCGCATCCAGAAGCTGCGCATGGCCTATCGCGAGATGGACGGCAGCTTCCGCAGCACCATGGTACCCAAGGACTGGGTGCCGGATGAATGGGACACACCAAACTACTAAGCAAACGAGGAAGCCGCACATTCGTGCGGCTTCCCTGCCGCCTCATTTTCTCAAAAGCATCCCCGGCGGATGCCTTTGAAAAGCTGAGGAAGCTCCAAATCTGACGCAGGAGAATGCAACATGGAACAAAAACGGACACTGGGCAGCTGGATCTCCGCACGCAGATACATCCGCGACTTCGCCGCGGATTACGCTGCCCGGCACGGCGAGAACGCCGCCGAGATCGAAAAGGACATCCTGCAGGCCAAGAAGCGCAACCACATCTCGCTCAACGAATATGAGTGGGTCGGCTATCACGACCGCACGGAGGCGCAAAAGCGCACCATGTCCACGCTCTGGACGCGCGCGGAGTTCCGCAAGAACTTCACCGACCGCCGCTACATTGCGATCCTGATGAACAAATACATCTTCTCCAAGGTCTTTTCCGACTTTTACGGCCGCCGCTGCGTGCAGGCGTCCGCCGTGGACGCGGCGCTGCTGCGCGCGCTCGCCGGTGACGCCGGGAAGGTCGTCTACAAGCCCAACTGCAAGGGTCAGGGCACGGGCGTGCGCATCCTCCCGGCGGCGACTGAGGCCGAACAGGCGGACGCACTCGCGTACCCGCGCGCAAATTCCGGCGGCATCGTGGAAGAATACATCCAGCAGCATCCGACGCTCGCGCAGCTCAACCCCGGCGCCGTGAGCATCGTGCGCTTTTACACCGTGACCGCGCCGTCCGGGACGTATCTGTTTGCCCCGGTGCTCACGACCGCCATCGAAAAGGACATCTCCAACGGCTGCCAGGACGCACTGACCGCAATGATCGACATCCGCACCGGTGTCGTGCTCACGGACGCCGTGGATCAGAACAATTTCATCGACTATCATACGCACCCGGTCACGGGCGTGCCCTTCCCCGGCCTGCAGCTCCCGTTCTGGGCCGAGACCATTGACATGATGCGCCGCGCCGTGCCGCTGGCAAGCAAGATCTCCAACATCGGCTGGGACGTGACCATGACCGCGGACGGCCCGCTCATCATCGAGGCCAACACCATTCCGGGCTTCAACACCGCGCAGTACCGCGGCTATGCCTGGGTCACGGACGGCTATGGCTATCAGCCGCTGTTCGACGAGCTCAACGGCCGCCCGTTCGTCAATAACGACCACTATGCGCGCGTGCTCTTGAAGCTCGACTAACATCTCACGGAGGTTCCGGTATGGAAGCTGTTCTCTCAGTCGCTTTCGGCGTCTGGATCGTCATCACCGCATTTGTCTACCGGGCCGTGACGGTCCCGAAACGCGGGGACGGGCGGAAAAAATGAATCTGTATTTCCTGGGGATTCTCGCTGCGCTCGTCGTGTTCTTCGCCGTCGGCATCGGCGCGGGGCGCATGGTCAAGGATACGAACGACTACTACTGTCTCTTATACACATCTCCGAGCCCACGAGACTGCAGCTAATCTCGT
>ENA-OZGM01000832-OZGM01000832.1-human-gut-metagenome-genome-assembly--contig:-NODE-832-length-13282-cov-3.610342_pt1 | contig 13282 bp, 10 predicted proteins | sample MGYA00244655_ERZ653656 | MGnify/ENA primary metagenome ERZ653656 (study PRJEB26926, sample SAMN06164991) | human gut metagenome | biome: ENVO:00009003; feature: ENVO:2100002; material: ENVO:00002003... | reverse complement strand
ATCGAACAGGAACTCAGACAGCGCGGAATATCTCGCGAGACGGCGAGCGAATGCGCCGAAGAGCTCGACGGCGACGATGTTGAGCGGATAAAAAATCTGCTTGAGACCAAATTCGCAGGCAAATTTTCCGATGAAAAGGGCAGGCGGCGCACTTTCAACGCCCTGACCCGCCTCGGCTATGGCTACTCCGATATCCGTTCGGCAATGCGCTCTGTGGACGAGGAATATGAAGATACGGACGATCAATTTTCCTGTTAGAAGATAAGAAAAGGAAAAAATAGTGTATAATTTCTGTTATCAAGCGAAAGGAAGAACTGTTTGATGAAGAAAAGAAGAGTTTTATTCGTGTCGCTCGGCTGCCCGAAGAATCAGGTCGACGGTGAGCTGATGCTCGCAAAGCTTCAGAACGCCGGATTTGAAAATGCGGACAATTTCGAGCGCCTCGACGCAGTTATAGTCAACACCTGCGCGTTTATCGACTCCGCCAAGCAGGAGGCTATCGACACAATTCTGGAGATGGTCGGCCTCAAAAAAGACGGACTTGTCCGCGCGGTCATTGTCACCGGATGCCTCGCCGAGCGCTATCGCGACGAGATACTTCAGGAGATTCCAGAGGTTGATGCGGTCGTCGGCATCGGCGCAAACGGCGATATCGACAAGATAGTTGACGAAGTTCTCGACGGCAAGCAGACCAATGTTTTCCCCGACAAAAAAGAGCTTCCCCTGTGCGGCGAGCGCGTGCTCACTACTCCCGACTACTGGGCGTATCTCAAGATAGCCGAGGGCTGCTCGAACTGCTGCACCTATTGCGCCATCCCGTCCATCCGCGGACCCTTCCGCAGCCGCGACGAGGAGAGTATAGTCGAAGAGGCAAAGACCCTTGCGAATGGGGGCGTCAAAGAGCTCGTGCTTATCGCGCAGGATGTCTCGTCCTACGGCATTGATATCTACGGCGAATACAGGCTCGCTCATCTGCTTGATTTGCTCTGTGAGATCGACGGCATCGAGTGGATACGTCTGCTCTATTGCTATCCCGATAAGATAACCGACGAGCTTATCGACACCATGGCTTCCCAGCCTAAGGTGCTACATTATATAGACCTGCCGCTCCAGCACGCGGACGATAAAATCCTCAAGGCGATGAACCGTCACAGCACCGCGGAAGAGACCCGCGAGGTCATAAGAAAACTGCGCGAGCGCATGCCGGATATTGCTATCCGCACGACGTTTATAGTCGGTTTCCCCGGCGAGGGCAACGACGAGTTTGAGACTCTTGCCGAGTTCGTCAACGAGGAGGAGTTCGAGCGCCTCGGGTGCTTCGAATATTCCCCGCAGGAGGGTACTCCCGCCGCGAAGATGGAGAATCAGGTTGACGACGATGTCAAATCCCGTCGCGCCGAGGTCATCATGCAGGATCAGTATGAGATAATGACCGAAAAGAACAACAATATGATCGGCAAGACCCTGCGCGTGCTCACCGAGAGCTACGATGATTATACCGACAGCTACTCGGGTCGCTCATATATGGACGCGCCCGATATCGACGGCAAAATAATCTTCACTTCGCCCGATTTTATAAAAGAAGGCGAATTCGTCGATGTCGAGATACTCGGCGTTAACGAATATGACCTGCTCGGAAGAACAGTAAAATAAAACCCGGAAAGGGGAATTGAAATGCAGAAGCTGAATCTGCCCAATAAACTGACGCTCATAAGAATGTTCCTCGCGCCCATTTATCTCGCGCTGATGCTTATTGAGTTCCCTTATCATTACATAGTCGCGCTCGCCGTTTTTGCAGTCGCGTCACTGACCGATATGCTCGACGGCAAGATTGCACGAAAGAATAATCTTATCACCGTTTTCGGCAAGCTTCTCGATCCGCTCGCCGATAAAATGCTCACCACTGCCGCTCTGCTCGCATTCATGCGCGAGGGCTGGTGCAGCATCTGGATCGTCATGATAGTCCTCACCCGCGAGTTCGCCGTCGCAGGCGTTCGCCTTATCGCCACGGCGCAGGGCATTGTTATCCCCGCAAACTATTGGGGCAAGGCGAAAACCGTCAGCCAGATGGTGTTCACTATTGTTATCATGCTCCTTGCCGAGCTTGACGCGACGTTTGATATTTTCGCAAACGCCGGCTGGTTCACTCTCGCGAGAGTGTCGAATATCATGCTCTGGATAACCGCCGTTCTGACGGTCGTTTCGGGCATCACATATTTTGTGGACAGCAAAAAACTTATTGACTTTTCCAAGTGATTTCAATATAATGATTAGTAGATATGCGAGTCATATCGGCTGACAAAAACCAAAAAATAACATGCGTTTACCGGGAGAAGTAGCCGGATATTCGCGGCAAAAGAGAGGGAGCCCGAAGCTGAGAAAGCTCCTTGCCGTATGAAGGTGAAATGCACCCGTCAGCACGCAGGGGGAACAACAGTATCCCTGCGCGGAAGGCACCGTTATCGGCCGGGCGCGTATTTGCGCGCAGAGATATAAACAGGAGTGGAACCGCGCTCAGGCGCCTCCGTTGTCCGCAAGGATAACGGAGGCTTTTTGTATGTTATTTGTATATTGAGCGGCTGTAGGGGCGGATATCATCCGCCCGCGAAAATGCACAGACTTATTAACAGCGCATACGCACTCCAAACAACTAACGCCGCATCGCGGCAGCAATTTTATCCGAGCTCAAGGAGTTGATATTTATGTTTGACAGGCTCAGGGAGGATATAAGCACCTTCAAACGGCGCGACCCCGCCGCGAGAAGCGCGCTCGAAATCTTCTTCCTCTATCCGGGTCTTAAAGCTATAAGAATGCACCGCAGAGCCAATTGGTGCTATCGCCGCAGGATGTTCTTCCTCGCACGCTGGATATCGCAGCGGGCGGCGCGTAAAACCGGGATAGAGATACACCCGGCGGCGACCATCGGCAGGCGCTTTTTTATCGACCACGGCACCGGCGTTGTTATCGGCGAGACCGCCGTTATCGGCGACGATGTTATGATATACCAGGGCGTGACCCTCGGCGGTACCGGCAAGGATACCGGCAAACGCCATCCGACTATCGGCAACAATGTCATGATCGGCGCGGGCGCAAAGGTGCTCGGCCCGTTCAAAGTCGGCGATAACTCGAATATCGCCGCGGGCGCGGTGGTTCTCGATGAGATTCCGCCCGACTGTACCGCCGTCGGCGTTCCGGCTCATATCGTTCGCCGCAACGGAGTCAGGGTCGACGATCTCGACCAGGTGCATATACCCGACCCGGTCGCGCAGGAGCTTTGCAGGCTCGAACATCAGGTCTCCCAGCTGAGAAAACAGCTTGAGGAGCAGGAAAACACACAGGAAATTGACTGAAAGGAAGATATAAATGAAAGTCTATAACACTCTCACAAGAAAAAAGGAAGAGCTCGTCCCGATAACTCCGGGCGAGATCAAGATGTACGCCTGTGGCCCGACCGTGTATAACTATATCCACATCGGCAACGCCCGCCCGCTGTGCATCTTCGATATCCTGCGCCGCTATCTCGAATATCGCGGCTACAATGTGAAGTTCGTCCAGAATTTCACGGATATCGACGATAAAATAATCAGACGCGCAAACGAGGAGCATGTTGATTTCTCCGAGATTTCCGAGCGCTATATAAAAGAGTTCTGGACCGACGCCGACGGACTCAATGTCCGCCACGCAACGATAAATCCGAAGGCTACCGAGAATATCGACGCCATCATTCAGATAATCTCGACCCTTATCGAAAAGGGCTACGCCTATGAGGCGCAGGGCGACGTTTATTTCAGCACCGAGAAGTTCAAGGATTACGGCAAGCTCTCTCATCAGCCGCTCGAGGATCTTGAGGCGGGCGCGCGTATAATGGTCGGCGAGGTCAAGCGCGAGCCGATGGATTTCGCCGTCTGGAAAGCCGCGAAACCCGGCGAGCCCGCATGGGATTCCCCGTGGGGCAAGGGCAGACCCGGCTGGCATATCGAGTGCTCCGCGATGAACTGGCGCTATCTCGGCGACACCATTGATATTCACTGCGGCGGTCAGGATCTCATCTTCCCGCACCATGAGAATGAGATAGCCCAGAGCGAGTGCTTCACCGGCAAGCCGTTCGCCCACTATTGGATGCACAACGGCTACATCAACGTTGACAACGTGAAGATGTCGAAGTCCCTCGGCAATTTCTTCACCGTGCGCGATGTTGCCGAAAAATACGGCTATGAGCCGATCCGCTATCTGCTCATCTCCGCCCAGTACAGAAGCCCGATAAACTACAGCACCGATATCATCGAGCAGTGCATCGCCGCGCTCAACAGACTCTATACTTGCCGCGATTCGCTCGATTTCGAGCTCAAGAACGCTGCCGACGCAGAGCATGACGGCGATAAGGCGATTATCGACGGATTTGATAAATACAGAGAGCAGTTCATCGCCGCCATGGACGACGATCTCAACACCGCCGACGCCATCGCTTCGATATTTGAGCTCGTCCGCGATATCAATACAAATGTTGTCGGCAAGACCCCCTCAAAGGCGCTTGTTGAGGGTGCGATAGCCATGTTCGACGAGCTGACCGGTGTGCTCGGACTCGTCTATAACCGCAAGACCGAGACTCTCGACAGCGATGTTGAAGCTCTTATTGAGGCGCGCACGAACGCTCGTAAGGAGAAAAACTGGGCAGAGGCGGACAGAATCAGAGATCAGCTCAAGGAAATGGGCATCGTCCTCGAGGATACCGCCCAGGGCGTGAAGTGGCACAGAGAATAAATCTATAGACAAAACGCATAAATTAATGTATAATACTATGTGACTTTTTAATTAAATTGCGGAGGTTGAGTAAGTGAACGATCTGAAAACCCGATTCTTTGACGATGTGGACAAAAACTGTCCTCTTCCGGAGTATCCCCGCCCGCAGCTTGTGCGCGAGGATTGGATGTGTCTCAATGGTGAGTGCGATTATGAGATAACCCCGGCGGGCGACGCCTGCCCGAAAGATTTCAGCGGCAAGATAATCCTGCCTTTCGCCATCGAGAGCCAGCTCTCCGGCGTTCAGCGCGCGCTTCAGCCAGACGAGCGTCTTTGGTACAGAAAGAGGTTCACTCTCGACAGCCGCTTTGATAATAAGCGCTGCATTTTGCATTTCGGCGCTGTCGATTGGCAGTGCGAGGTGTTTGTCAACGGTGTCTCTGTCGGCACTCATACCGGCGGCTATTGCCCGTTCTCTTTTGATATAACAGACGAACTTGTCGACGGCGAAAACGAGCTTGTTGTCAAGGTCTATGACCCGACCGACAAGGGCTGGCAGAACCGCGGCAAGCAGGTTCTCAAATCCGTCGGCTTCTGGTATACCGGAACCTCCGGAATCTGGCAGACAGTATGGCTTGAGCCCGTGGCTCAGAGCCATATCACCTGCGTGCGCCTGACCCCCGATATCGACGCGGGCGAGATAATCGTCTCCTGCACCGGCGAGGGACTTGATGGCTGCACGATAGAGGCTGAGATTTTGCTCGGCGGCGAGCAGGTGTATTCCGGCGAGATGAAGCTCAACGCGCATCTTCCAGTGCCCGATGCGAAACTCTGGAGCCCCGAGAGCCCGACTCTCTATGACCTTGTACTCACCGTGAAGAAAAACGGCGAGGCTGTTGATACGGTCAAGAGCTATTTCGGCATGAGAAAGTTCAGCGTCGGCAAGGATAAGCAGGGTCTGCCGCGCCTTATGCTCAATAACGAGCCCTATTTCCAGCGCGGCCTGCTCGATCAGGGCTATTGGAGCGACGGCGGTCTGACTCCGCCCAACGACGAAGCGATGATATTCGATATCGCCGAGATGAAGCGCCTCGGCTTTAATATGCTCAGAAAGCATATCAAGGTCGAGCCCCTGCGCTGGTACTATCACTGCGACAGACTCGGCATGATAGTCTGGCAGGATATGGTCAGCGGCGGCGAGTATATCGGAAATATCCTTGCGGGTGTTCTGCCGAATATCGGCATCGGCGTCAAGGATAATAAATATAACTGGTTCAGCCGCGGCGAAAAGGAGTGGCGCGATGACTACCGCCGCGAGCTGTTCGAGATGATAGACAATCTCTATAACTGCACCTGCATCGGCTGCTGGGTGCCCTTCAATGAGGGCTGGGGTCAGTTCGACGCGAAGGAGATCGGCGATGCCGTCAAGGCATACGATCCCTCGAGAATCGTTGACCACGCGAGCGGCTGGTACGATCAGAAGGGCTGCGACCTCAAGAGCATGCACAAATATATCCTGCCGATTCATATGCCGAAGCTTGACGGCAGACCGTTCGTCATAAGCGAATACGGCGGATACAGCATGATTCTCGACGGTCATGTATGGAACAAGCAGAAGAGCTTCGGCTATATCATGTTCAGGTCGAAGGAGAAGCTCTCCGCGGCTTATAAGAAGCTGCACGAGAAGCAGGTCATCCCGCTGATAAAGAAAGGACTTTGCGCCACTGTTTATACTCAGGTCAGCGACGTCGAGTTCGAGGTCAACGGAATGTATACATATGACCGCAAGGTGTTGAAGCTCGACGAAAAGACCGTGCAGGAAGTCAACTCCAAGCTGCATTTTTAAGGAAGAAAGCGACAGATGAAGTCACTGCTTATAAGACTGATAAAAAAACTCGGCGATATGCGCCGCCACCTGCTCTATTACCGCATTTGGCCTGCTGTCTACAGGCGCGCGGCGAAAAAGCCGATAGACGAAAAAAAGGTGCTCCTTGCTTCAAACAGCAAAACGCTTCCGGACAACTTGTCCTGCATGAAGCGCGAGCTTGAGGCGCGCGGGATGCACTGCACCGAGATGCTCATTCCCGCGGGAGCGGGCAGTATAAGCGCGAGGGTTGCGGAGTTCAGGCAGAATATCCGCTTCCAGCGCGAGTATGCGACGAGCAAACTCGTCTTTGTTGAGGATGCGTTCTTTCCGCTGTTCGCGAATCATCCGCGAAAGGGCACCGAAGTCATTCAGCTTTGGCATGCGTGCGGCGCGTTCAAAAAATGGGGCTATTCGACCGCCGACCTCAAGTGGGGCGCGGACAGAAAGAGCCTCGAACGCTATCCGATCCACAACACCTATACTGCAGTCACCGTGTCGGCGCGCAATATTATTCCGTATTATGCCGAGGCGTTCAACTGCCCGGAGCGCATAATCAGACCGCTCGGTGTGCCGAGGACGGATATTTATTTCAATCCCGATTTTGTCTCGTCCGCCCGTGAGGAAATGCTCAAAAAATTCCCGCAGATAGGGGACAGGAAGATAATCCTCTATGCCCCGACATTTCGCGGCAACTCGATTCTCAAGTCCTATATGGATCTGAAGCTTGATATCGAGCGCATGAACGCGGAACTGTCCGACGATTTTGTCCTGCTTTATAAGCTCCATCCGCAGACGGCGAAACGCTTTTCGCTCAGCGCCGAAGAGCGCGAAAAATATGAGAACTTCGTGTTCGATATCTCAAAAGATGTGCGAATCGACCTCGCCATGTGCGCTGCTGATATGCTGATAAGCGACTATTCGTCCGTGATTTTTGAATATTCGCTGCTCAGCCGTCCGATGATATTCTTTGCCTATGATCTCGAAGAATATGACCGCGACCGCAGTTTCTATAACAAATATGAGGACTTCGTTCCAGGCCCTATAGTCCGGGACACCGAGGGCATTATTTCCGCCGTCAGGCAGGCGCAGTCCGGCTTCGACAGCGCGGAAATTGAAAACTTCAGAAACTATTTTATGGACGCCTGCGACGGGCACAGCACCGCGCGCATCGCCGAAGCGTTCATGGAAAAATAAGGTGTATCATATGAAAAAGACTTTCAAAGCCACAGCGGCATTCCTGCTCATCCTGGCAGTCGCCATAGGTATGTGCGCGTGCTCGGGCGGAGCCGGAGGCAAAGCGCCCGGCAAAAAGATCGCCATAGTCACAGCGACCCTGTCGCAGAACCCCGAGGAATATCAGCGTGCGGCTCAGCTTGCGAGCGAATATTCCTATGTTGAGCACGTTGTCTATACCGACACGCGCGTCGGCACTTCGGGCATTCTCGATTTCTATAAGCGCGTCAACGATATCGCCTCCGATGCGAGCTACGGCGCGATAGTTATCGCGAGAGCGAATCTCGGAACCGTCGCGGCAGTCAGAGCGGCAAAGGCAAAGAACCCCGATAAGCTCATCGTCTGCACTGCACCCGAGGAGAATATCCAGACTCTTGCGAAGTCCGCCGATGCCATTCTTGCGATAGACACCGCCAAGGACGCAGCGATGATGGTCGAAGAGGCGCACGGACGCGGTGCGCAGGTCTTTGTCTATTACGCCACCGGCGTTCAGCAGAGCACACCGAGCATCAAGGAGTCGCGCGAAGCGGCTGAGAAGAAGTGCGAGGAGCTCGGCATGACATATAAATTTGTCAACTGCTACGATGTCTCGCAGGCTCTCGGCATAAAGGGCGCGCAGAGTTTCATGAAAGAGGATATCGCCCGCCAGCTCAAGAATTTTGAGGGCAAGAAGATTGCGGCTTATTGCGCCGATATATCTTCTCAGGCGGAGCTTATAAAGAACGCCTGCCCGAACGGCATAATCGTCGCGGGCACAAGTTTCCCGAGCATCTATGACGGCTACACTGCCGCTTTTGATATCAAGGTCGGCAAGAAGTGGGACAACAAGTCCAAGGTGTTCAGCAAGGTCAGAGCAGCGATAAGAGCGAACGGCGGCACGAAGAACCAGTTCATCGTGTGGGACGATCTGACCGCATCTTCAATGACCGAGGCAGCGTTTGAATATGCAAGAGCCACCCTCTGCGGCGAGCAGATTGATATGGCAAAGGCGGTCAAGTCGAGCTTCCCGTCGAAGATAAAAGTATCGGACAAACAGCTCGACAAATGTACCTTCATTTACACGGAGGACTACCGCGTATTATGAGAGGAAAATTCATTGTAGTCGAGGGACTTGACGGCTCCGGCAAGGGCACCCAGACGGCTCTGCTTTGTGCTTATCTTAAGTCGCAGGGCAGAAATGTGTATCCGACCGCCGAGCCCACCGAGTCGGTGACCGGTGGTATGATAAGAGATGTGCTCAGCGGCGCAAGGCAGCGCACATCCTCGGAGCTCGCCGCGCTCTTCCTCGCGGACCGCGTGGCGCACAATATGAACCCCGTCAACGGCATAGAAAAGACGCTCGAAGCGGGAATCGATGTCGTGTGCGACAGATATTATTATTCATCTATCGCCTATCAGGCTGTGGGGGAGGACAGGCAGTGGGTCATAGATATGAACCTCAACTGCCCCGGCATACTCAAGCCGGATATCTGCATCTTTTTCGATGTCGACCCGGAGAGCTGCCACGAGAGGATAGAAAACGGGCGCGTGTATCTCGAAATTTTCGAGCGCGACCCGGAACAGATAAACGCCATCCGCGAGCGGTATTACAGCGCGTTTGAACTGCTCAAGGACAGAGATAATATCGTCGTCATCGACGCCGCGCGTGATATAGATTCCGTCGCCGCCGATGTCAGAAAAGCGATTGATACGGTTATAAAATAACTAATCCGCCCAATTCCGGGCGGATTTTTTCGCTTTAACTCGAGGCGATGACGGGAAATTAAATTAGAGAGAACCATGCAAATTGGGGCTTATAACAAAATCTGCACAAATCTATTGGCGTGCAATTTGTGGGGTGAGGCGACCTCGACGCACCGATGCCGCGCAAGCGGCATAAAATCTTCGGAAAAGCTCGTTTTACAGACCGTAGGGGAGAACTTTGTTCGCCTGCTTTTAAAATCTATAATAGTGACAAGTAACTAAATGATCGCTTTACTTGCATCATCTCCAAAAAACACCGTGACGCTCACGCGTCAAAGGGTCGTCGAGGTCGCCGACCCCTACAACTCACCTCCTCCTGAAATTTCGCGCCGCAGTACCAAGCTCGCGGCTCTCAATCAGTTGCTCGGCACATTCGCCCGCAAACGCGCCGGAGCTTGAACGAGTGCGGGCTCGTGCGTCTTGCTTCGCAAGCCGTTCCCTCGCTCCTATCAATCGGCTTATCGAACACTGCGGAGCGGCTACTAAAAGCCCGATTATAAGAATTAGATAAGTCGCTTGCTTTTACCTTGCTATAGCTTAAGTTATAGTCAAATCCAATCTTCCGCTCCGTTTATCGCATCATGCGGCTTCGATATACGCAGAAAAAGTCCTGGCAGACATTCCTGCCGGGATTGAAGCTGTTTTATGAACACCCTGCTTTTTATTCTTCCTCTGTTTTGCCTTCGGCTTTGTCGTTCTCGTTGAATTTGTTGAGAAAATAAAGATAAGTCTCGGCATAGACGCACTTTCTTGTCTCGAACCTGTCGCCGTCGTTGTGGTGGCGCGTATAGTAATCGATATCGGGCTTCAATATCTTCGTTATCTCCAGCGCTATTTCCTGATTTGTCATTTTATCGCCTCCGCGGTTTTCATCTATATATTACCACCGAAGTAAATATTTTTTAACTATCGGGGCTCATTATTATTACTCAAAAGAAGCAAATATTAAAATTATAAAATGGCGGTTCACGATTCGATAAGAGAATACTTTTTTGTGCATTCTTGCTATTGACTCACAAAAAACAAGGTAATATAATGACATTGATGTTAAAAAAGACACCCGATGCAGCAAATTTCCCACTGTTTTAAGGAAGGAGATTGCTACACCAACCATCAAGGAGAGGAAGATCTATCCATGGAAAACAAGAATCAGCGCATCTGCATCATCGGCGGCGGCCCCGCAGGCACGAGCATGGCTATGTACCTGGAGAAAAAGGGCTATGACAACTATGTCATCTATGAGAAGTCCGGCAAAGTCGGCGGCAAGGCATTCTCGCCCATGATGAAGGTCAAGAACGCACAGGGCAAATGGGAAGACCGCACCATTGAAATGGGCGCGGTCATGGGCTGCGACACTTACTTCGCAGTTCACGAGTGCGAAGAGTTCGGCGGCACGACCCATCTCGACGGACCGCCCATGGGCAGAAGATTTATGAATGTCGACGGCACGCCCCAGAAGTCTTCTCCCCTCGCACTGCTCAAGAAGATCATGAAGATGAGAAAGCTCTCAAAGCTCCTCGAGACGAAGTACAAGGGCTACGATGTCAACGGTCACAGAGGCGTGTCCGAGGGTCGTTATGAGGGTCCCTGCCCGTCTCCCGAGATGAAGCTTGCTCACATCGAGGGCGAGAACCCGAACCTGAAGGATCTTTCGATGCCCTTCTCCGAGTTCCTCAAGCTCAACCACTGCGAGGACGCAGAGCTCGTCTGGAAGGGTCCGTTCACTTCCTTCGGCTACGGCTACTTCGACGAGATCCCGGCGGCTTATGTTCTCAAGTATCTTGATGCCTTCACCGTCAAGCAGTTCCTTTCCACCGGCAAACTGTGGACTTGGTACAACGGCACCCAGAGCATTTGGGAGGGCGTCAACAGCCACCTGAAGCATCCCGCTCTGCTCAACTCCGAAGTCACCAACATCAAGCGTGAAAACGACAAGGTCTATGTCACCGTAAACGGCAAGACCGAAGAGTTCGACAAGTTAATCATCTGCACCCCGCTCGAGCTGTTCCTCGGCTACGGCGATCCCCGCCCGGAAGAGAAAGAGCTGTTCTCCAAGATAGTCCACAAGGAGTATTTCACCATGGCTGTCCGTCCCGAAGAGGGCAACGCGCCTGACATCTCCTACTATTTCTTCGAGAATATGACCAACGAGACCCGCGGACATCTTATGGTGTTCTATCATCGCTGGTCCGACGGCGTCACCGATCAGCCGCTCGTTACATTCACCCTGCGCAACCACGAGGGTATGGAGGATGTTCCGTTTGAGGACGCAAAAGCGACTACCCTTGCAGACATGGAGAAGTGCGGCCTGAAGGTCGACAAGATCGAGCGTATCGACGACTGGTATTATTTCCCGCATGTCGGCAGCAAGGATTACGCCGACGGCTGGTATGAGAAGGTCGAAGCTATGCAGGGTAAGGACAACACCTACTATGCAGGCGAGGTTATGGCATTCGGCGACATGGAAGAGACCGTTGAATACAGCCGCGACCTTGCAAGAAGATTCTTTTAATTGAAGAGGTAAAATCATGCCGGAACAGAATAAGAAAATAATCAGCAAATATCAGGGCGACAAAAACCCTGATGAACGCTATCTCAAGCTCGGCAGAAAGATAACCGATGCTATGGGACATAAAATCTCCGGAGTGACATCCGACGACCCGGAGTATTGGGGACTCAGAGAAGTCCTTACTCCCGAGATGTGCGATATCGCCAACAAGATGAAGCTCCGCCAGCACTACACCTTTGAGCAGCTGCTCGAGATGAACCGCGACTACGAAGCTATCGATCTGCAGAAGATACTCGATGAGATGTCTTACATAGGCATCCTTGAGTATGACTACGGCGACAACTACGACCACACTCACGAGCTCAAGGATCGCCCGCGCATCAGACGCTACAGACTGCCGTTCTATGTCCCCGGCTCCGCCGAGCTGTTCAACTCCTCGGTCGACAGGATCGCAAAGAACCCCGCAGTTGCCTCGTTCTTCGAGCGCATGACTTTCATCCCCCTCGCGGGCATCACTCAGATGGTCCCGCCCGGAGGCGACGGAATCGGAATGCATGTCATCCCGGTCGAGAAAGCTATTGACGCCGAGAGCAAGTCGATAGACCTTGAGCACATCTCATATTGGCTCAAGAAATACGAGGGTCATATCTCCGCAGGTATCTGCTCCTGCCGCGCTTCGCGCGCAGTGCTCGGCGACGGCTGCACCGATGATTTTGACGATTGGTGCATCCAGCTCGGCGACATGGCAGATTACACCGTTGAGACCGGACGCGCTCACTACATAACCAAAGAGCGCGCTCTCGAGATACTCGAGCTTGCCGAGAAGAACGGCTATGTCCATCAGATAACGAACATCGACGGCGAGAACAAGATTTTCGACATCTGCAACTGCAATGTCAAGATCTGCAACGCTCTGCGTACTTCTCTGCTGTTCAATACGCCCTATCTTTCGCGCAGCTCCTACACCGCAAAGGTCGAGAAGGAGAAGTGCGTAGCCTGCGGCAAGTGCGTTGAGACCTGCCCGGCGGGCGCTGTCAAGATGGGTCAGAAGCTCTGCCGCAAGGACGGCTCCGAGGTCAAATATCCTCATGCTCCCCTGCCGGACAACAACATCTGGGGACCCTATGCATGGGATGAGGACTACCGCGACACCGCGCGTATGTCCAACACATATGCCAGCGGCTCCGCTC
>ENA-OZGM01000800-OZGM01000800.1-human-gut-metagenome-genome-assembly--contig:-NODE-800-length-13548-cov-4.495294_pt1 | contig 13548 bp, 3 predicted proteins | sample MGYA00244655_ERZ653656 | MGnify/ENA primary metagenome ERZ653656 (study PRJEB26926, sample SAMN06164991) | human gut metagenome | biome: ENVO:00009003; feature: ENVO:2100002; material: ENVO:00002003... | reverse complement strand
CGAGATTAGCTGCAGTCTCGTGGGCTCGGAGATGTGTATAAGAGACAGCCTTCAAGCTGCCTGAGTTCTCCCACCCGGATGAGACGGTCGTGGTCAAGATGACCTGTGAAAATCTGCGTGAGAACCAGATCGTCTGGTCCCTGACTGTGGATGGGGAGCCTGTCTCCCTGGCCGCCGGCGTGGACGGGTCTCTGACCAATGACGGCGGCAGCGTCAAGTTCACCAAGCCTGGCGCCAATGTCCTCACGGCTACCGTGACCGACGAGCTGGGCCGCACCTTCACCTACGACCAGACCATTCAGGTGTATCCGGTCCAGACTCTGGACCTGAACGCCACAGCGGCCGTCCATACGGACGAATACGCCGAAGTCACCCTGAGTGCCAACACGGACCTGCCTGTCACCTGGAAGGTCACGCCCTCCAACGACCCGGATACAGCTACCAGTTATACTGGAAGCCTGACCGGCAGCGGAGGGTCCATCCAGATCGACCATGCCGGCGTCTATGACATCACGGCCTCCGTGAAGGACGCCACCGGTCGCGTGTTCACCTCTGCGACCAGGTCTGTCAAGGTCTATCCGATTGCCGGCCTGAGTTTCACGCTCCCGGCGACTGCCTGGACAGACTCTGGTATCCCTGTGGACCTGCTGTCCTCCGATCTGGCGGATCAGAATGTCACCTGGACTCTGTCCAAGGATGGCGTCCCCGCTGAGATGAAGGACTATGTGTTTGGCTCCCTGAACAACAAGGGCGGCAATATCCGGTTTACGGATGTCGGCGCCTACACGCTGACTGCCACGGCTGAAGATGAGCTGGGCCGCGAGTACAGCTGCTCTCAGACGGTGCAGATCTACCCGGTAATCGGCCTGGCGGTCACCACAGAGGCCGCCGGCCACACGGACGAGGCTCTGGATGTCACTCTGGACAAGGCCAACTGGGACGGGCAGAATATCTATTGGACTGTCCTGAAGGATGGCAAGGAAGTGGCGCCCAAGTTTGAGCTGGGAGCCGGCGGCGGCCATGGGTTCGTCACTGAACCGGGCCTCTACACCTTCATCGCAAAGACCACTGACGAGCTGGGCCGCGAGACGACCGCCTCCCGCAGCATCCAGGTCTACCCGGTAGGACAGGCGGGCTTCTACCTGCCTGCCGCGTTCCACACGGACACTGAGGTCGACCTGACCACTGATTTCAGGGAACTGGGCAGCAACGCGCTGTACTGGACGCTGACCCGCAACGGTGAGGTTGTCCAGCCCTCCACGGTGATGTCCGGCGATCTGAGCGCCGAGGGCGGCAAGCTCCAGTTCCGGCAGACGGGCGACTATAAGCTGAAGGCCGTCTTCACGGACGGCGGCGGCCGAGTCTACTCCTACGAGCAGGAATTCACCATCTACCCGATCCCGCAGGTCAGTTGGACGCTTCCCAGCTACGCCCATACGGACACTGAGTTCTCGGTGCCCGTGAAATCCTCCAATGTCTCCGGCATTGAGGGCACAACCATCAACTGGTTCATCGCTGACACCTACGGCGTGCGGCAGGCCTGGAACACCTATGTGGCCGGCAGCCTGACCGCCGAGCCTGGCGACATCCGCATCAAGCATGCCGGCACCTATACGATCGGCTGCGAGGTCACGGACGCCACCGGCCGGGTGTTCTCCTTCGATGGACCCAGCATTGAAGTCCTGGCTGAGCAGGAGCTCAGCGTGGCCATCACCGAGACAGAGGTCTATGTGGGCCACGAGGCTGAAGTCCTGACGCTTGGCAACAACAATACGCTCCCCATCCACTGGTCCCTGAAGAAGGATGGACAGAGTGTGGACATTGACCGGTATGTCACCGGCGATTTGAACAACTACGGCGGATGCATCCAGTTCACAGAAGCCGGTACCTACGAGCTGATCGGGACGATGACGGACGGCCTTGGCCGCCAGTTCAGCGCCTCCGATACGATCCGGGTACTGCCTGTGGGCGGCCTGTCCTTCAGCATCTCTGGTATGGAGTATGTGGGCAACGAGGTCCCTGTCATCATGGACTCTCTGGTCAATCCCACCGGCGCCAATATCCAGTGGTCTGTGGAAAAGGACGGCGCTACCTACGCCATGGACCTGTCCGGGTTGAACAACGACGGCGGCAAGGTCGTATTCCCCGAGGTTGGCAGCTACACCCTGATCGCCACTCTGGACGATGGAAGCGGGACGCCCTCTGTGGCCAAGCAGAACATCCAGGTCATCTACAAGGCTGACCTGTCCGTGAACGCTCCCTCCCAGATCCATGTGGGGCAGCCCTTCGATGTAAGCCTCTCCGGCAGCGGCACCCTGAATGTGAAGTGGGGTGTGAAGATGGGCAATGTGCCCGTCGAGCTGGACGGCAACACTGGTTCTCTGACCGGCACCGCTGGCCAGCTGACCCTGTTCAAGGTTGGTACCTACACGATCACGGCCACTACGGTCGATGATGCCGGCAACCCGCATACGGCGTTTGCCACCGTAGATGTGACCAATATGGCGCCTCAGATCGACTCCTTTACCGCAGAGGCCACCCGCAATGTTGTGGGCGACCGCTACTACGCAGACCTGAACGCCACCTGCTCTGACCCGGATGGCGATGAAGTCCATCTGGAGTGGGATGACGAGTACCAGGAGGATGGCTACTACTCCATCGGCACTCATACGATCCGTGTGAGGGCCGTGGACGAGTGGGGTGCCGCCTCTGAGTGGGTCTCCCGGGAAATTGAATTCATCAACGACCCGCCCGTCATCACCTCCTTCACGGTCGAGCCGACCCGGCAGCTCCAGAACGGCAAGTTTGTCGGCAATGTCTCCGCCAAGGCCACTGACCCGGACGGCGACAGCGTGACCCTGGAGTGGGACGGCGACTACCGCAGCGACGGCCTCTACGAGCGCGGCAGGGTCCACCGGATCCGCGTCCGGGCTGTCGACGAGTATGGCGCAGCCTCCGAGTGGAGCGAGAAGACCATGGAGTTTGTGAACCAGGCTCCCTCCGCTCCTGTGATCCAGAAGACGCCATCCGACGGCGTTGTCCGGCCCAGCCAGACGGTGACCATCACCGCCTCCGCTACCGACCCCGAGGGCGACAATATTCACTACGAGTGGGAAGGTCGGAAGGCAGAGTCCTCTACTTACGATTACGGCAAGCACCTGATCAAGTGCCGGGCCGTCGACGAGTTCGGCGCCGCCTCCAAGTGGTCGGCCATCGTCTTCTTTGTTGCCGACAATACTGGCGGCGGCATGGAGCTGACTGACGCAAACTCCTACCTGGAGGAGCCCGGTATCAGCTTCACCGATGATGGCGAGACCATCTATGGCTACATCACCAAGTATTCCTTCAATGTTCCCGCAGTGAGCGGCCATGGCGGCAACGACTGGGGTAAGGTCGAAGCCTACAATATCCTCACTAAACAGTGGGATCAGGTTGCGTACAAAGAGGTCAGCAATGGCGTGAACCTCTCCGGTACGCTTCCCAGCGGCACCTACACCCAAATGCGGTTCCATTACTACACCAACCACAATTGTATGTACGGCAAGAGCAATATCACCTACACGGTCGAGTATGAGTTCTAATTCAGAACCCAATACTTGACGGCTCAGGCTGGCAACAGCTGGCAGCGGGAGCAGGAAACATCTCCTCTCCCCTGTCGGCGCCGCCGGCCGTTTTAGAAAGGAAGTGTTTCACCTTGGCAAATGATCCTATCAAGCGTGGGGTCAGCGTACTGCTGGCAGGCGCCATGATGGCTGGGATGCTCCCGGCCACGGTCCTTGCCGATGCGCCTGATACCCACAACTACCAGGCAACTGTCTACAAAAACCAGGTACCCGGCCAGGACGAGCTGATGGGGCCGGACGAAGATCTGAACATCTATGTCAGCATCGATATGTCCGGCGGGGATGAGCAGATCTACTCTGTGCATACCTGCTCTGACCCGCATGTGAACGACCCCTACATCACCCCTGCCACTCAGGAAAACAATGGACTGATCTCCTATATCTGCAGCCACTGCAACGCCTCGGCTGAGGTAGAGATCCCCAGGCTGGACGAGGACGCTCTTGTTCCTGACGGCGGCACCGGTCTCCAGGCTAATGGCTCCGAATGGGAGCGCTGGCTTGGCTCAGATCCCTTTCCCTCCGCTGTCCAGGATGGCAATAATGTAGTCCAGATCCAGAACCGGCTGTTCAACGCCGATATCGACATGGGCGCCGTTGAGCCCTCCAATATCGCCATGCTGGCCAGCGATGCCGACGGCGCGGCTGTGCTGGCGGCCGGCAGTGAGGTCGATGATGACCCTGAGCAGTGGCCGGCTGCGGCCACCCAGGGCGTTGTGTACAACACAACTCCCGGCAAGGAGAAACTCCATCTCTTTGTCGACTTTGAGCACCCTGATGCCGAGGGAGCTACCATCAAGGCGGCTCACAGATGCGAGCAGGGCGCCTCTCTCATCAACGAGTCCAAAAAGGCCACCGCAACCGAAGATGGTTACATCAAGTACCGCTGCGACAAGTGCGGCTCGACAGCCGAGCTGAAAGTCCCCAAGCTGACGCTGGATGCCTTCACTCTGGCCGATGAGTCCAGGAATGACATCCAGAACGGCGTTGTCTACAACGGCGAGGAATATACCATAGTCTATGAGGTCGCCCAGGGTTCCCGCCGGTTTGTTGGAACAAACCTGGACAACAATGTCCGGATCACCGACCCCGGCACCTACAATGTGATCATCACCATCAATAATGCCTGCTATGACAATGTCGAGCTGCGCGGCACCGACCAGCTTACCGTTCGTCCCAAGCCGGTGCCCCCTCCTGGGACTGACTTCTTCCAGAATAAAATCTATGATGGTACAAGCCTGCTGGCCGGCAAGTCGTTCACCTATCAGGATGTGAAGGGCCAGCAGATCACGGTCCCTATGACCGTTCATGCCGTGGCCATGAAGGGCAGGACCCCGGAAGCAGACGAGTCGACTCAGCTGTCTGATCCTACCACAGCCGGCGCCTACGCTGTGACCTTTACCATCACAGACCCCAGATACTGCTGGGATGTGGATGACGACACCGACAATATTTATTCTCGGTACACGCTCATCTGCTACATCCTCCCCAAGACTGATGCCGTCTTTGTCAACGACAAAGAGTCGGACATCAAGCTGCTCAATGCAGAATCTGACCTGTACACCTTCACTGTGTATCCTGGCCAGGCCAGCTTTGATTCCAGCAAGGCCGGCAAAACCAAGACTACGGTCCTGATCAGCCGCAAGGATAACAGCTGGAACGGCGTCAGCCTGTCGGTCTCCGGCCTCGATGTCGAGGTTAAGAGCCGTCAGATCCTCACCGTCAAGGACAATCCGGTCATCAACAAACCAGTCGGCACCCCATATGCCGAGCTGGGCCTGCCCGCCACCGTCACTATCGACGCCGAGGGCACCGGCGGCTATGAGGCCACTGTGCCGGTGACCTGGGACAGCGGCAGCTACAATGACCAGTCTGTCACCCAGACCCTCACGGGCACTTTGGACCTGAGCCATCACCCGGAACTGAACAACAGCGGCAGTGTAGTGGCGCAGGCGCAGATTAACCTCTCCAAGGGCTCTGCCACCGCTCCCAGTTTCACCGCGTTCAGAAAGGTCTACGATGGCAATGCCACCCCATTCGCTCTGCCCAACGCTACAGAGGGCATTCAGTCCATGTCTGTGCGCTATACGGGCGACGATTTGAATAACAGCAAGTATCAATCCAACACGCCTCCGGTGAATGCCGGTACCTACACGGCCATTGTCGAGTTTACCATGGTGCCCGGCTTTGAGCAGCTTACCCCTTCTCGGGTCAGCTACATCATCACACAGGCGTCCCGCACCTGCCCCGCTCCCACCATGCAGTCCTGCACGACGACCAGCATCACCCTGAATACGGTCGAGGGCGCCGAATACAGTCGGGACGGCCTCATCTGGCAGGAGAGCCCCATGTTTGAGCACCTGGACCCTGGCACCGAGTACACCTTCTACCAGAAGCTGCTGGAGTCCGAGGACAAGAACTACGCGGAGACTGAACCTTCCTCTGCCAAGTTCTTCACCGAGCAGCAGCAGGCCGGCTCCATTGATCTGCAGCCTCAGTCGGCTGACTATACGGGCAGCCCGATCCCTTACCGCGTGGCCCCCATCTCCGGGGTCGTGAAGAGCACGATCCAATACTATGTGTACGACCAGTGGACGGCCGCTGCTCCCACCAATGCCGGCGTCTACCAGGTGAAGGTCACCTTCGAGATGAATTCCGGCTATGCTCCTATTGAGCCGGTCGATACGACTCTGACCATCAACAAGGCCAAGCGGCAGGCCCCACCCGTCCCCACGGCCAGCAATGTTGGCACCAACAGCATCTCGATCACCACTATCCCGGGCGTTGTCTATGCCATTGAGGGCATCAACAGCGGCGCATATCAGCCCAGCACTCTGTTTGAGGGGCTTACTCCCAACACTGAGTACACAATCAAGGTAAAATACCCCGCCGACGATAACCACGAGGAGAGCCCTGAATCCTCCGCCACTGTCCGAACGGCCAATCAGACTACCACCGCCGATACAGTCCAGTCCGCAGTTTACACCTACGATGGGACCGGCAAGCGTCTGGTTGCCAATCAGCCGGCCGGCTGCACCGAAGTGGTCCAGACCTTCACCGGCATCAACGATACCGTGTACGGTCCCAGCACTGAGGCCCCCACCGATCCTGGTACATACAAGGTGGCCGTCACCTATAAGATGGATGCCGGCTACGACCAGATCCAGCCTCAGTACGCTAACCTCACGATCAACAAGGCTGAACAGGCCGCGCCTCTGGCCCCTGTGGTGAATGCCGTGACTGACTCCAGCATCACCATCAACACGACTGAGGGTGTGAGCTACAGCATTGACGGTGGCCGCCACTGGCAGACGACCGGCGTTTTCACCGGCCTGAACCGCGATACTGTATACAGCATCATCCCCAAGGCCGTGGAGACCAAGTTCTACAAGGAGCAGACTGGCCCGGCTACCGAGCAGCGGACTGAAAAGACCACTGTCCGGTTCCCTGAGATTGCTGACCAGACATATGAGTTTGACGGCACGGCCAAGACCTTCACGCTGCCCAAGTCGATCACCGGCATTTCTGCCATGCAGATTACCGGATACGGCAGCCTCAGCTCTGCTCCCTCTGCTCCCGGAGACTACAAGGTGGCCATTGCGTTCACCCCTTCCGACGGCTATCAGCTGCCCGAGGAGCGGCCCTCTCCCACCCTACACATCATCCAGAATAGCAAGCCTCTAGCTCCTGTCCTGAAGGATGAGTCGACTACCTACAATGGGCAGGCCCAGGCCTACCATGGCGCCGACAATATCCCCGGCATCACCTCTGTGACCATCACCTATGTTGGCGAAGACTATGGGCCCTCCATGACCCCTCCCACCAATGCGGGAGAGTATGAGGTGACGGCTGACTTTACCGCCGAAGATGGTTACACGGTTGCCCACGGCCCCTACACGGCCAAGCTGATCATCAAGAAAGCCCCCCAGGAAGCCCCTGTGGCCTCCCTGGAGAAAGCCGAAGCCACCTCCCTGACTGCCTCCGCCATCCCTGGCGCCGAGTACAGCATCAATGGCGGCATCGACTGGCAGGACAGTAATGTCTTTGAGGGGCTGAACCCCTGCACCAGCTATACGATCCTGGTGCGCATGAAGGGCGACGACAACCATGAGCAGTCTGCCTCCAGGCCTGTCGTCGGCTCCACCAGCAAGCATCAGGTGGACATCCCTGAAATGCAGGACTACATTACCACCTACACTGGCATCGGCCAGCCCTATCCGTACACCAGCACCCTGGCTAAACTGGACGGTGTTAAGTCTGTGAGCGTGATGTACTTCGGTACCCTTACCAACAGCTCCCCCTACTCCAGCGCCGAGGCACCTGTGAACGCCGGCTCCTACACGGTCCGCTTCTACCTGACCCCGGAGACCAACTATGAGCTGGACTCTGATACAGCTGAAGCGCACATGACCATCGAGCGGGCGGCGCAGACCCTCGAAGTTGTCCCCAGCATTGCCAACCGCACCACGACCACTATCGCGGTCAACCCAGTCCCAGGCGCTGAATACAGCATTGACGGCGGCCTGTATTGGCAGTCTGCGCCCAAGTTCTCTGGCCTGACCCCGGACACCACCTATACGGTGACCATGCGCCTGGCCGAGACCGACAACTATAAGGCGTCCAATGAGACCTCTGCCAAGACCCGCACCATTGCGGATACTGGCCTCGACTATGAGATCAACTACAAGGACGAGACCATCCACTTCAACGGCGAGGTTGTCCAGGCCGGCAACGACTATTCTATGACCGACAAGCTGGACGAGGGTTCTTCTGTGAAGCCTGGCAGCACCATCTATGTAGGGCTCATTGACGACGGCACCGGCAAGCCTGGCGCTGTCACTATTGAGACTTTGCCAGAGCGGCCTGTCGCCCCCAATGTCACCGTCAACCCCTACGACTACACCATGAACACCACAGATGCCATGGAGTACTCCGCAGACAACGGCGACACCTGGAATCCATGCACCAAGGACATGAATGTGGAGGCCCTCCAGGACCAGGACATCCTGGTCCGCATCGAGGCTATCGAAGACTCCTCCTTCCACAGCGACTCCAGCACAGTCCATGTGCCCATTCGCGGCGAGGCTCCTGTAATCGCGGTCGACAATGAAACCGAGACTATGGACAGCACTGCCGCCATGGAGTATTTTGATGGCGAGAGCTGGATCCCCTGCCAGGACAATATGTCCGTTTCCAACCTGGTTGGGGAAAACATCCAGGTCCGGTACAGCTGCGATGGCGCCAAGCCGGCCAGCAATCCCGCAGATGTGGCCATTCCCACCCGCAACATTCTGCCCAATTTCAGCTTCGATATGGATGCCGAGACACTGGATGCCGATTCGGCCCTAGGCCAGGTCATGGAAAGCGAATCCTGGACAGATGTAGGCGATGGCTATGATGTTTCCGATAAGTGCGGCCAGGGCCTGACAGTCCGGGCCAAGCACGACGCCGGGCATTTTGCCAGCCTGCCCGAGACGGTTACAGTTCCTCTCCGCGAGGCGGCTCCCAGCTGGGCTATCGACAAAGAGAAAGTCCAGGTCACCGGGCTGACCAACGCCGAGTATTCCACCAACGACGGCGAGAGCTGGACCAAGGTCGAGGGCTGCGCCCTGGATGTCTCCAGCATGGCCGGACAGACGATCATCGTCCGCACCGCCCATACGGGGATCACCTTCGCCAGCGACCCTGCGAGCGTCGAGATTTTCGGTTATGCCGAGAGGCCTAATGTCAAGCTCGACATGGACGATGAGACCATCAATACCACTACCAGCATGGACATTTCCCCTGACAGCAAAAACTGGACTCAGGCCACCGAGCCTCTGGATGTATCCAGCCAGACTGGGACCACCATCTATATCCGCGAGCACGGCGATGACAATGAGTTCCCCAGCGATCCGGTCACCATTGTGATCCCTGGCCGCCGGCCCAAGCCCGAGGTCGAGATCAACAACCACGATGAAACCATCAACACAACCACCGAGATGGAGTACTCCACCGACGGCGGCGAGACCTGGACGCAGGCCACCGAGCCTCTGAAGGTTTCCGACCACTCCGGCGAGACGATCCTGATCCGGTTGCCCTCCACCGAGGATGAGTTTGCCAGCGCCGAGACGACCATCATCGTCCCTGCGCGGCCTGACGGTCCAGTTGTGGAGCTGGACACCGAGAAGCAGACCATCAACACCACCGAGGACATGGAATATTCCACCGACGGCGGCGAGACCTGGAACCCGGCGACCGAACCACTGGATGTGTCTGAACTGGACGGCAGGGATATCATCATCCGCTATCCGTCTGAGGACGATAAGCCGGCCAGCAGTGAAGTGACGGTGACGATCCCTGAGAAGAGACCTGCTCCTGATGTCACTCTGGATCCCAACCCCGGCATCATCTCCCCCTCCAAGGACTTGGAGTACAGCGATGACGACGGCGAAACTTGGAAACCTTGCCCTGACCCCTTCGATGTTTCGGACATGGGCGGCAAGGACATCCTCATCCGCGAACCGGCCACCGGTACTGAGCTGCCCGGTGAGAAAACGACCGTCCACATCCCGGAAAAGTACCCGACCCCCAGCGTGACCCTGGACACTGACAAGGAAACTATCGACACCACCGGTGACATGGAGTATTCCACTGACGGCGGCAAGACCTGGGATCCGGCGACTGAACCCATGGATATTTCCGGCATGACCGGACAGGACATCATCATCCGCATTCCCGGCGATGAGGACCACCTGGGCAGCGACCATCAGACCATCCACATTCCCAACCGTCCTGCGGCTCCCACTGTGGGCCACACGGACGAGAGTGTGCGTGGCCGGAACGATGGTTCCCTGACCAACACCACCACTGATATGGAATACCGCGTCTCCGGCGGCGAGTGGACCAAGATCGAGGGAACCTCTGTCACTGGTCTGGCTCCCAACACCTATGAGGTCCGGTACAGCCACACTGAGAGTAATATGGCCAGCCTTGCCCAGACGGTAACCATCGCTCAGGGCCGCGTGCCCAGCAGCGGCGGCGGTGGTGGAGGCGGCAGCAACAGCTCCTCCTACGACTACACGGTCCGGTTCGACAGCAACGGCGGCTCCTCTGTGGCTTCCAAGCATGTTGACCGTAACGAAAAGGTCCGCGAGCCCAAGGAGCCTACCCGGAAGGGCTATGTATTTGTGGGTTGGTACACCGACAAGGCTCTGAAGAACGAGTATGATTTCTCTGAACCCGTGAAGAAGAGCTTTACCCTCTATGCCAAGTGGGAGAAGGAGGCCATCGAACAGCCTGTGAAGCCTGTTCCCCCCGTCCAGAACGACAAGTCCTGGATGCTGAACAAGGAGGACCACATCGCGTATATCGCCGGCCGGACTGCTGATAAGGCGGCTCCCATGGCCAACATCACCCGCGGTGAGGTCGCCATGATCATTTACCGTCTGCTGTCCGATGAGGCCAAGCTCCAGTTTGAGACCAGCGCCTGCTCCTTCAAGGATGTGGCGCCCGACGCCTGGAACCGCACGGCCATCGCCACGCTGGCCAACGCCGGCATCCTGACTGGCTACGACAACGGCAAGTTTGGTCCAAACGACCATATCACCCGCGCACAGCTGGCGACCATCCTGGCTCGCTTCTGCGATGCCAAGGCGGCCACTGGCGGCGATCAGTTCACCGACATCGCCAACCACTGGGCCCGCCAGTACATCAATACGGCCGCTGCGGCTGGGCTGGTGCAGGGCTATGGGAATGGTGTGTTCGGGCCAGACAACAAGATCACCCGCGCCGAGACGGTCGTGATGATCAACCGGATCCTGGGCCGCAAGGCCTCTGCCGAGTCTGTCGTCCCTGGCTATAAGGTATTCTCCGATGTCGATACAAAGGCCTGGTACTTCTGGGACTTTGTTGAGGCAGCCAATTGGCATGACTTCACGGACAACGGCGGGACAGAACAGTGGACTAAGCTCGACTAAGCACTTATAACACCTGCAAAGACGGGTCGCCATTCCTGGCGGCCCGTCTCCTTTTGCTATTGTGAGGTTGGGGGCGGGCGTTTTTCAGCAAAGACAGCAGCATCTTTTTTAACGAAGAAAAGCAGGGGGATTCCTTCCTTGCCAGATGCCCTGCCGCGGGTCGGTTCCTTCAGGAACCTATGTGGGGTCCGTGAGACCTGCCTGCGGCTTTCTTTGAAAGCCGTGTGGTGACCTTCGAAGAAGGTCATGTGGTGGTTTTTTTTGAATGCCATGTGGTTTTCCGCTACGGCGGAGGTAGTTGGCTGTAGCGCAAAACACGAGAGCCTCACGGACCGGTGTTGGGTCTCTCCGAAAACCCGCACAGGTTCCTATAGGAGGAACCGATCCTGACGGGGTACCCGAACAGCAAAAGAAATCCTCCCGTTGAGGCTTTTCGCTAAAAAGATCCCTGCATGGGGGCCAGAGAAAACCTATATTCCCCTAGCACAAAACAACGGAACCTCACGGACCCGACATAGGTTCCCGAGAGGGAACCGGCTGAGGCAAGAGCTTAAACAGCCAAGGGGAACCACCATGCCACATTTCTTCGCTAAGAAAGACGGGTCACTCTCCTCTGCAACCTTCTCCCTGAACCGCAGCCCACATAGGCTCCCTACAGGGAGCCTACAGGAAGCTCCAAAACTTTAGTTCGGTGAGAGAATCAGCCAAAACTCTCCTCCGCGCTCTAAATGAGTTTCGATAGCTTCGCATACTATCGTTTTATCCAACATTTTAGAGAAAACAAAGTAAAAGGAGAGAGCATAGGATGGCTAACATCATTCGACTCGGCAGTCTCTATCTGAACGACTGCCCTGCAGAAATAGGACTAGCGTACAAGCCCGGCAAAACCATCAGCATTGGAGAAACTGCTCCCGGCAAGGAGATCCACTGGGTAGTGGTAAACGATATGCTGATCGCCGACCGCTGCATCCTTACCGAGGTCAGCTGGGATGACCTGAATGCCCAAAACCTGGTGTTCGGCAAAGAGGTTACTATCAGCGGGTTCCGCTTCACGGCGAGGCTGATCCAGGTTGGAGCCGAGGAAGGGGCTCCGAACGAATGGGATTCCGCCCTCGATGCCGTTGGAGAAGACAACTCCCTCTGGCATTGGGAAGATATGTTTTTCTGGGGACAGGAGGCCGCAACGGGGACAGCGTCTTCTCGTGCGCGCCGTGGGTACTATTCGGCCCGCTACTACACTTACAATTCGTCGTCCAGTCGGACTGTGCTTGTCGGTTTCCGCCCTGCCTTGGTCCCTCTGGCCTCCGACACCCTGTGGCCTTCTTCGAAGGCCATGTGGTGGCTTTCGGAGAAAGTCATGTGGGACGACGCCCGCCTCGATGAAAAGCTGTGGCTTTCTAAGAAGAAAGCCATGTGGATGCTCTGGGGAGGCCAGAATATCATCTTCGGCCGCCTGGAGGAGCTCACTGACTATGAGGTGATCCTCTCTGACCATGGAGGCGCGATGTCCGATGGCTTCGGCAGCCGGCTCAGCGATGGGGGTCTCGTCATTGATCGAGCCTCCATCTCTGGCGTGCAGAAAATCCAATAGCGCACCAAAGCGGGACCGGGAGGTATTCTCCTGGCCCCGCTCTTCTTTGTACATATCCAGGCTGGTCTGACAGGCTCACTCCGGATGAACAGGGCCGCCCTCTCAACTTTGAGAAGGCGGCCCTGTTTTGGTATTGGATCAGATAGCAAAACGATTCATTACGACAGCCATCTGTGCGCGTGTGGAAGTAGCTTTCAGGGAAAGAGTGGTATTGCTGCTCCCGTTGATGATGCCCATCCCAATAGCCCATCTCACAGCGTTCTGTGCATAGGAGCTCACGAGCGCCCAATCAGTAAACTGAGAGATGTCAATGCTGGACAGGTCCAGCTGAGGGGCCTTGCTGCTCCAGATGGCATACCGATACAGCATGGTCACCATC
>ENA-OZGM01000789-OZGM01000789.1-human-gut-metagenome-genome-assembly--contig:-NODE-789-length-13647-cov-4.130518_pt1 | contig 13647 bp, 16 predicted proteins | sample MGYA00244655_ERZ653656 | MGnify/ENA primary metagenome ERZ653656 (study PRJEB26926, sample SAMN06164991) | human gut metagenome | biome: ENVO:00009003; feature: ENVO:2100002; material: ENVO:00002003... | reverse complement strand
TAGGCATCGAGGTGCAGGCGGACAAGGTTCTCAATCAGTCCGGATGCGCTCATGCCCTTTCCTCCGAGGTAGCGGACAACCCTGTCCAGCTCGTCACGCACCGTCTCACTGACGAACACGGGCTTGCGGTTGATAATTTTGGGAACTTTGAGATAGGTGGTGCGGTACTCATCCAAAGACAGCCTGCGCTGTTTGCTGCTGATGCGCTTCTGCGGCATTGCCGCTTCTTCGGTCGCCACTCCTGACGGTTCATCTGCCATAGGAATTTCTGCTTCTTCCGTGACGGTCTTGCCGGACTGTTCAGGCTCCTCCGGTTCCAGACCGATACTCCTGTAGAAGTCGTCTATCGACTTGGAGGTGTAGGGTTCCCTGCGCCCCATTTTTTCCACGATTTCACGAGCTTGACGCTCTGTAATGTTTGGTTCTTTTTTCATGGTAAAAACAAATTAATTAAGTTATTGAATGTGGTCTTGGTCTATACCTCGACCGATTATCGGGAGCGAAGTAAGGTGCTTTAATGCAGTCAGTCAAGCACTTGGATTCTCTTAGGCAATTTTGTGTGATTCTGCTTTATGGCGGTTGACAAAGCGGTGCGGACTTCATCGATTTGCCGGATATATATACCAGAAAGGGCAAAGGCTTAATTACGGGCGGCTTTGAATTAAGCCCTTATTTGGTTTGTGACTTCCTTATTATATATGGGAATTAAGGGCTAAGGATTGGAAGAATTAGGCAATCGGTAAGCTATGCCAACCTCTACCACCCTGTTCCACATACTGCCAGTAATCTCAAAAAACATTGCAGGGTGGGAGATTATGTATTTCTTTGCGACAAAAGGAATGATGACTGCTAAAAGAAAAGCGGCATCCCGGACAATGACCACCATATCGGCGCAACACGCTGCCACTTTCGGAAAATCCATTGTCTGGTAACGGATTATATATTCCTTTGCGACAGAAGAAACAATAACAACTAAAAGAAAGACAATATGGAAATCGTATCAATCGAAAGAAAGACCTTTGAGGAACTGGTCGCCAAGTTCGACCGCTTCGTCAGCCGGATGGATACCATCTGCCATCGGCACGGTGAAAAAAGAATGAGTAAGTGGATGGACAATCAGGACGTGTGCCGGATGCTCAACATTAGTCCACGCACGTTGCAGACCTTGCGTGACAACGGGACTTTGGCATACAGCCAAATCAACCACAAGACCTATTACCGTCCCGAAGACGTGCAGCGTATCGTCTCCATAGTGGAGGACAAGCGGAAAGAAGCAAGGTTCAAAGACAGGACAATCTGACAACCGAATAGAGTAATGACAATAATTTCACTAAATCCAAAGTAACATGAACGAACTGATTAACAAAGACAACGAGTGGATAATCCACTTCATGGGCAGTCTCGACCGTTTGCTTGACAACGTAGAGCATCTGACCGCCAACTATCGCCCGACACTGAACGGGGAGCGTTTTTTCACTGATAAGGAGGTGTCGGCACGGTTGAAGGTGAGCCGCCGGACGCTTCAAGACTACCGTAACGAGGGGCGGATTGCCTACATTCAGTTGGGCGGCAAAATCCTCTACCGTGAATCCGACATCGAAAGGATGTTGGTTGATGGCTACCGTTCCGCCTTCCGACAGACGATAACCTGATTTTCTTAAAGGAGCGCAGTTTGCCGTCTGCCCATACTTGCGGCAGCAATGGTACACCAACTAAAAAAGAAAAAGGAACGGCTTACGAATGAAGCATCAATGTTTAGCTTCGTCTGTAAGCCGTTCCCTCTTTTTCTTCTGATTTCCCGTCAGTCGCTTGTTTCCGTCCGCGGATGCCCCAAATGCGTGTGGCTGGCAGTGGCAAGGTTTTCGGGCTGAATACGCTCAAACCCGTTTGAGGAAGATTCTGCCCGAAACGGCTCTGCCGCCCGACCTTGCCAATGCCGTCAAAGCCACACGCTACTTTTGCATCCGGGCATCGGGAACAGGTGGCTGGCGGGATGAAACTCAACTATACCATAGGTTGCTATCCTTGCCACAAGAGAAGAGCAACATTATCGAATTTTCTTTCTTGGTGGCGCAGATTTCATTTATTACGAACTGTCTGAACAGGATACTCTCTCTACTGCATATCCTGAATGCAATGGCTATAACCATTTCAAGGTTATACACATCATAACTGATGCCGTCAGGTTGCTTGACATACTTCATCGTATCATATTCGTTCAATTCCTTATTCTTATATATGGTATGAATAGCCTTGCGAATGTAGCACGAGAACACCCCGAACAAGTCGGCAATCTCAAATTGGGTCATCCATACAGGTGCAGTCGGCATAGTGGTTACACCAGCTTCACTGATTGTAATTATTCCTCTATCCATAATCACTTAATTTTAGTCTTGTCACTTGATTCACATTCCTTTTTCCAACCGCTGTAATTACCGCATTTGAATACCCGTGAAGGCATACCGTCATCGGGCAACGCATACTTGCCTTTGATGTTTTCAGACAGGACAGCCAAATCTCTGCTCACCTTATGGTTGGTTATCTCGGCGTATATCTGGGTAGTCCGTATGGAGTAATGCCCCATCATCTTGCTGATGGTTTCTATCGGGACCCCGTTGCTCAGGCAAATAAGGGTCGCGAAACTGTGCCGGGCTTGATAGAATGTCAAATGGCATCCTAAATCACACTGTTCGGCTATGATTTTAAGGCTGCGGCACAAACTGCTGGTTTGTGGAACGAAGAACAGTTTTCCATCCTTGCCTTCACCCTTGTATTTCTCGATGATGCGGAGAGGGATGTCAAGAAGTTTGATATGGCACTCCGCTTTGGTCTTCTGCCGTGCGATGTGAATCCATTTGGAACCGTCTTCCTTCGTGATGATGTTGTCTTCCGTCAGGTTTGCCAAGTCAGCCCTTCCGATGCCCGTAAACACCGAAAAGACAAACAGGTCGCGTGTGTGGCACAGGCGGTAGGTGGGCAGTCGGGCATTGAGCAGTTTTTCAAACTGTTTCCTGTCCAAATGGCGATGGTTTACAGGCACTTTCTCTACCTTATGCCCCGCGAACGGGTCCCGTTTCAGTATATGCTTCTTCAACGCCAACCGTGTCATCTTGTGCAGCAGGATAAGATAGTCATTGTAGGCGGATACTTTCAACCGCAGTACGGTTGAGAAATAGAATGTGAGGTCGGTCATGAACTTCATCGTCAGCGAACGAAGCGGAATATCCTCCAAGTCATACTTGTATTTCAAAAAATTGAATATATGCTTGCGTGTGGTCAGATAGCGGATATAGGTATGCCTTGTCCGGTCAATGCCCACACGTCTGGCGTATTCTTCGTTGTGCTCGTCAAACAGGGACAGCAATGTCTCTTTGACATCGGATTTTCCCGTGACGGCGTTCTTGATGATTTCGGATGAAACGAAACCATAAGAGTCCACGTTCTTCTTGTAAGCGGACTTCGCTTTTTCCTCCAACGCCTCCAGCAATGAGTTCAGCCTGTTCAACTCATTTCTTTTTTCGCCGGTGATGTTTCCGGTCTTGCGCCCGTCTGCAAATGCCTTTCCTTCCTTTGCATCCCATAAGTCCGGCTCTATCTCCAACCCGGTGGAATACTGGCTTATCTTCCCGTCAAGGGTGACACGTCCCATAATGGGGCTCCTGCCGTTTTTCTTTACTTTTTGGCGGTTGATGTAGAACAACAGTTTGAATGTGCTTCGCATGGCTTATCCCTCCATCATTTTAGTTATGTACTCCCGTTGTTTCACGCTCGGATTGACTTTCCGGCGGCTGTAGTCTTTCAGAATCGGTGAAGGGGCGGTGTCGATGCCCGACAAGGAGAACTTGCCACCGATGGCATCTTTCAGGCAATCCACGTCCCTGTCTATCTTGTCCTGTGTGACTTTTGCGTATCGCTGCGTGGTGGTGATGTGCCGATGCCCCATGATCTTGCTGACGGTTTCTATCGGAATCCCCTGTGACAGACAAATGATACTTCCAAAGGTATGCCTCGCCTGATGAAATGAGATCGGACGGTTGATACCGCACATCACGGACATCTTTTTCAGATGCCTGTTCATGCTCTCCTTGGTCAGCATCGGAAGGAGTTTTCCATTGCCGTCCATGCCCTTGTATTTTTCGATAATGCTCAAAGGTATCTCCATCAGCCGTACACATTCGGGTGTGCCCGTTTTTTGCCTTTCCGTATGAATCCACATACTGCCGTCCTCCGCTTTCACCAGATTGGCGGCTGTCAGGCTTCTCATATCGCAATAGCAGATACCCGTCCAACACGAGAACAGGAACATGTCCCTCGTGAAATTACGGTTGGGGGTGTCATAAGTCGTGTTCGCAAACCTGTCAAGCTCGTATTCCGTCAGGTACATCTGCTTGAAAGCGGGTTTCTGCGGCGCATAGCCTTTGAACGGGCTGAAAGGGACGATGCCACGGAACACGGCAAGCATCATCACGCTTTTCAGGCGGTTGATATGTCCGAGTATGGTTCTGGGCATGAAACGCCTTGCCGTACGCATATACATGTCAAACGCCTCGATAAAACTCTCATCCAACTGCTTGACGGGCATATCCGACACATGGTACTTCTCTTTCAGGAACGCGCCGAGTATCCGGCAGGTGTTCCGGTACTGGTAAAATGTGTTTACCGCCCTGTTCACCCCTACACGCAGGGCATAGTCGCTGTTATGTTCCGCATAGAGTTTCATGATAGTGTCCTGTGTTTCAGCCAGACCTTGGAACACGTTTCTGACTCCCTCTGCTGTCACGACATCTTGGATGTCGGAAAGTTCATTGAACCGTTTCTGCAATAACAACAGAACCCGTTCGATTTCCCTGTTTGCCATTGTCGCCGCCTTGCTTTTGCCCGTACAGCGTTGGGCTGTGGCGTTCCACAACCGCACATCGATTTTGAACTTGCACGCGAATTGTGCGATGGAATTGACCTTTCCCTTGACGGATATTCTTCCCATGAGTGGAGAAAAGCCGTCCTTGTCCTGTCCGCTGCGCTTGATGTAGAGCAGCACTTTCATTTCTGTTTTCATGCGTTACTTTTTTTGATTGCAATTTTACTCATACTTCGCCTGTTGAACGGTATGAGAATCAGGCAGAACGGCGCAATCAAAACCGGACGGGTTAAATCTGCCGGATAAAGGGAGGTTCCCGGATGGAAGATCCTTTTCGCTGACAGTTTAACCCCTGATAGACTGCATCTAAATGAAATGAAAACAGGTAATGACTTGGTAGCTGAACAGATTCATTATTCTACTTGTTTCTGCTGTTTACCCAACTATGCAAACCAACGCAATTTTGCTGTATTACAACGAATTGTAATTTGTTTACTGTATTCTTCTCTTGGTTGCATTGATAGTTTTCTATCCGTTCACAGGGCCGTCTTTCCCTTTAGCCATTCTTAATTTGATTTCTTTGGGATTATAAGCCCGGAGCACTTCTTCGACGTAGGTAAGTGCTTCGGGAAATATCTCTATAGGGACCGGGAAGCGGGATCCTAATTGGGTTACGATCTTGGATGGATCGGCGATAATATAGGTGCGGGGACTGGAGTTGATCAGTAGCTTTTCTTTGAACATTGCTCCTCCGCGCCCTTTGATCATATTATGTTCCGTGTCTATTTCGTCGGCCCCGTCGAATGTCCAGTCCGGTTTGTGTTCCCACAGGCTGGTGACAGGGATACCCAAACGGACACATGCCATACGGATTTCCTGTGAAGTTGGGATTGCACGGATATGTAATTGTTCGTTTTTCATCCGTCTGGCGATTTTCAATAAGGCCAGATAGGCAGTCGAACCCGAACCTACTCCGATGATTTCTCCCTCTTTTACCATCGAGGAAATGATGTCTGCCACTCTCTCTTTCTCTTCTCTGTTGGAGATGTTTTTTCCCCATTCCAAAGATGATAATATTGTCTTTCCCCATTCCATGATTTATCGACTTTGTTTTAGTAACCATAACCCTATGTATTAGGTGGCATAACCCATAGGGTTAGCCCCCGTAAAGCATAGCTTTTTTAGATCCGATCCAATACTGTTTCGATCAGCCCGGCGATGGAACCTTTGTATTCGGTATTCATGTCTTGGGTTACCCGTCCGGCAATGATGCAGCACACGGTCATGGCACGATGTCCCATCAAGGCGGACAGCCCGGCGAGGGACGAACTCTCCATTTCGAAGTTGGTAATCCGGCTATCGTTGAACTTGAAGGCTTCTATTTTCCGGTTCAACTCCGGATCGGCGAGTGGCAGGCGGAGCCGACGACCTTGCGGACCGTAGAAACCGTTGGCCGCAATCGTTACTCCCCGGATAATATCGTTTTGCGTGATCTGTTCGACCAGAGAAGGATCAGCGGAAACAACATAGGGCTTGATGCCGTTTAGCTTCCATTCCAATTGTCTTATCAGTTCCGATTCGAAAGCCTTGTCGCGCACTTCCTCGGAGCCGGCATAAAAATACAGGACTCCGTCGAACCCGATCGATTTTCTGGCAGCGACATAAGTCCCGACAGGAACAAACGGTTGCAATCCTCCTGAAGTGCCGACACGCACCATTGTCAGTTGCCGGAATTCCGGTTTAATGGTGCGAGAGGCAAAGTCGATGTTTGCCAGAGCGTCCAGTTCATTCAGGACGATGTCGATATTATCGGTCCCGATGCCGTGTGAAAGCGTCGTGATGCGCTTCCCTTTGTAAGTACCGGTGATGGTGTGGAATTCACGGCTCGACACTTCACATTCTTTCGTATCGAAATAGGAGGCGACAGTGTTTACGCGATCGGGATCGCCGACCATGATAATCTTGTCGGCGAGCTGTTCCGGTTTCAGATGGAGGTGGAAGCAACTGCCATCGGGATTGATAATAAGTTCAGAAGGAGCGATCATTTGATTTATGATTTTATATTTATGATTTCAGATTTATGTGTGGATAATAAATCATAAATCTGAAATCATAAATCCTTATTAGTCTTTTAATGGTTTCGAAGGTGCACTTGACGGTTTGGCGATTGCTTCTCGCATGCTGGTGTCTGCTTCGATATTCTTCATCTTATAATAGTCCATGATACCCAAATTGCCGCTACGGAAAGCTTCGGCCATAGCCTTGGGTACTTCGGCTTCGGCTTCGATAACCTTTGCACGGGCTTCCTGTGCTTTGGCTTTCATTTCCTGTTCGACAGCAACGGCCATAGCACGACGTTCTTCGGCCTTTGCCTGGGCGATATTCTTGTCGGCTTGAGCCTGGTCCATTTGCAGATAAGCTCCGATGTTCTTGCCTATGTCGATATCGGCGATGTCGATGGACAAGATTTCGAATGCAGTCCCCGCATCCAAACCTTTGCGGAGAACCAGTTTGGAGATGGAATCTGGGTTTTCCAATACGCTTTTATGATTTTCAGACGAACCGATAGAGGATACAATACCTTCGCCGACACGGGCCAGAATCGTTTCTTCGCCGGCCCCTCCGACTAACTGCTTGATATTGGCACGGACCGTCACACGCGCTTTGGCGATCAGCTGAATACCGTCTTTGGCAACGGCTGTAACGGGAGGTGTGTCGATGACTTTCGGGTTTACCGACATCTGCACGGCTTCGAATACGTCACGTCCTGCTAAGTCGATAGCGGTTGCCATCTGAAAAGGGAGGTCGATATTCGCTTTCGATGCGGAAACGAGGGCATGGACAACCTTTTCGACATGTCCGCCTGCCAGGTAGTGTGCTTCCAGTTCGTCACGGGTCAGCATTTTCAGACCAGCTTTGTGGGCTTCGATCATGGCGCGAGTGATGACATAAGGCGGCACGTTACGGATACGCATCAGGAAAAGCTGTATCAGCGAGATGTTGACACCTGAAACTTTTGCCGAGATCCATAGGAGGAACGGCACATAATAAAAGAAAATTACCAGCAGCAATATCGCTGCCCCCAAAAGGGCGAGAGGTACAAAGGTCATTTCCATGTGAGTAGAATTATGATTTATGAATTATGATTTATTTTTCAACTTTTAATTTTCACGATTACATTATAACCGTCGACGCGTATCACCTCGACCGGTGTGTTTTCGTCAATCAGTTCGTCCACCGATTTGGCTTCCACCATAATCCCGTTAATACGGGCCTTCCCGATTGGAGCGAGGCGTGAAAGTGTCAACCCTTCGTCACCCGGCACGATCCCCAGATCACGGCTGGACACCAGCTTGGAATCGATGTCAGTTTTCAAAGCCACCCGGTTGAAGGATTTGGAACGCAACAACCAGACGAAGGAGGCTACGAATACGAGCAATGATACCGCCAATGTCACATTTCCCACCGGCGTACCGACCGAGTAGGCATAGATCAGGCCACCGGCAGCAAAAAGGAATCCTCCGACACCGGCAACCGTGATACCTGGTAACATAAATATTTCCAGCAGGATGAGTACAATGGCTACAACCATTAGGAAAGCGATGATGAACGTTTCAAATATCATATAGGCACTTGTTTTATCGTTTGTTTTTCAGATAATTGATCTCTGCATTACGGGCTTTCTTTTCCAATTCGCCGGGTTGTTCCAGCAAAGCATTCAGTTGTTCTTCCGCTTGCAGGATGGTAGGCTTCAACTGCTCTTTGCGGGCCGTGTTGCCTTTGACATAGGAAGTGCGCAGACCATCGAGTTTTTCATTCAACTCTTTGATCTGTTTGTTCAAGGCAACTACTTTTTCGTAATAGCTCTTTGCTTCTGGGCTGTTGATCTCATCGAGCTTGTAATAGACGATATTACCTGCGATGATGAATTCAAAATCCTTTTCGATCTTTTCCTCTCCGTAGGGTATTTCCGTATGGGACAGGCGAATCAGATCGGTATAGTCGGAACCTTCTTTCCAGGAATCCCGGATGGAAGTAATCGCGGCACGGGTCCGTTTCATTTCGATGTCTTCGCTCTCCACTCGTTTGTGCTCCGGGTTCGGGATAAAAAGATAGACGCAGGCTTTACCCTCCGGTTGGAAACGGTCGGACACGAACCATCCCAATCCTTTCACTTCGTCGAAGACCATCATATAATCGTTGTAGGGCGAATTGAACGGCATACCCAACTGCTCTGGTGCCAGATAAGTGTCAGAATTGATGTTGTAGCGGGTGACAAAGAGGTCATAACCGCCAATCGAACCGTTCCCTTTGGAAGAATAATAGATTGTAGCGCCATCGGAAAGGACGAACGGGTAGTTGTCGTCATCATTGCTGTTGATATTCATCGGTAACTGTTTTTCGTCACCCCATTCGTCCATAAGCATGGACTGGGTGAAAAGGCAATAATGGTCGTTGTCCGTCGAATGTGCATAGTAAATCTTGTCGCCTTTCTGGTTCTTGTATACGGTTGAACTTACAGGCTCGTTTGTCTGGAAAAAATCTTTGTAGGAATCGAGTGTGCCGCTTTCTTCACTCAAGATATAGGCGGAAAGGAAATTGTCTTTGTCCACGACCAGGCTATCAATGATCTGAATGTCTTCCACCTTTTCCATCATGCGTTGTGCATTGTTTGCCAGATCGAGCTTGGCTTCGAACGCTTGTGGGTCCTGTTTTTTCTTTGCCAGCAGGTTGATGTATTCTTCCAGCATTTCTCCGGCTTGGTCGAAACGATAGGTCTTGTAGTAGACTTCGGACATATAACGGTATGCTTCCTGTACTTTGCGTTTGACAGCTACTTTCAAATGCTTTTCCGCACCGGTCAGATCGCCAGTCTCGTAGCAGCAGACACCATACCAATGATTATAGGAGGAATTGCTTGGCGCTTGCTTAACCAGCTTTTCAAAGGCGGGTTTGGCTTCTGCGTACTTTCCTTCGTTGTATAATTTTTTTGCTTCAGCCAGACTTTGTGCATGCAGCCCGCCGCAGAGTAACGTAATTCCTATTGTGTAAAACAGTTTATTAGATAACCAATTCATCGATTTATGATTTATGAATTATGATCTATGACTCGGATTTATGGCTTATAATTCATAAATCTAAAATCATAAATCATTACTTTTGTGTCTGATTACAAAAATAGGAATTAAAATCAAGAATCAAAACCCTTATTTTTTAATTCTTAATTTTTAATTCTTAATTAGTAAAGTATGGCAAAGTTGACAGAAGAGGAACTCCTGTTTCGTAAAGTAGAAGAGAAAGTCAAGAAGGCGATATTCGAATACGGCCTGATTGTGGATGGCGACCGCATATTGATCGGATTGTCGGGGGGGAAAGATTCGCTGGCGCTGGTGGATCTGCTCGGACGCCGTTCCAAGATATTCCGGCCCCGGTTCGAGGTGGTCGTGACACATATCGTGATGTCGAATATTCCTTATCGTTCGGATATCAGCTACTTGAAAAGCCGGACAGACGAGTACGGCCTTCCCTTTTTCGTGCATGAGACGAGTTTCGACGCTTCGACTGATACCCGTAAATCCCCTTGTTTCCTTTGCTCCTGGACACGGCGGAAAGCCTTGTTTGATATAGCAAAGAAGCATGGTTGCAACAAGATTGCCCTCGGACATCATCAGGACGATATTCTTGAAACCCTTCTGATGAACATGATCCACCAGGGAGCGATCGGAACGATGCCGCCGCGCTTGAAGATGGATAAGTTCGATATGGAGATTATCCGCCCCATGTGTCTGGTGGAGGAGAAAGACTTGACCCGGATTGCTGCGTGGAGGGGATATCGGAAACAGATTAACAATTGCCCGTACGAATCCGGCTCCAGCCGTTCGGACATGAAGGAGGTGCTGTCGCGTCTGGAGGTGATCAACCCCGAGGCGCGTTATAGCCTTTGGAACAGTATGTCGAATATCCAGGAAAATTATCTTCCGAAAATCATAAATTATAAATCATAAATCATCTCATGCAAGGATTTTATACTATTCTGTTATTGGTCGCATCCAATATCTTTATGACGTGTGCTTGGTATGGGCACCTGAAGATGAAGCAGCAGTTCAGCTGGTTCGAGCATCTGCCGTTGATCGGTGTTGTCCTGTTCAGCTGGTTTCTGGCATTTTTCGAATATTGCTTCCAAGTTCCGGCAAACCGGATGGGCTTTCGCGATAATGGTGGGCCGTTTAACCTGATCCAGTTGAAGGTGATCCAGGAGGTGATTACGCTGGTCGTCTTTGTCGGTTTCAGCTCGATAGCCTTCAAAGGCGAATCGTTTAAGTGGAACCACGCACTGGCTTTCCTGTTTCTGGTGGCAGCGGTTTATCTGGTGTTTAAGAAATAGTCCGAATTTGTTGATCCAGATAATCCATTATTGCCTTTTCATCATCCGGATGAAACCATCGGATGCTGGTGTCCCGTTTGAACCAGGTCATTTGTTTGCGGGCGTAAACGCGGGAGTTGCGTTTTATCTTTTCAATAGCGAAATCTAATGTCCATTCGCCATCCAGGTACTTGAACAGTTCTTTGTAACCGACTGTGTTAAGGGAGTTCAATTCGCGGAAAGGATAGACGCGGCGTGCTTCTTCCATCATGCCATCGGCCATCATTTGGTCTACACGGCGATTGATGCGGTCGTAAAGTTCTTCACGGTCACGGGTAAGTCCTATCTGGATGATCCGGAAAGGCCGTTCTTTGCGGGTGTTGGTACGGAAAGAAGAATAGGGTTTGCCTGTCATACGGCAGATTTCTACGGCGTGGATCACACGCTTATAATTGTTGCGGTCGACCTCTTCGTAATGCAAAGGATCGGCCTCTTTCAACTCGGCAAGGATAGGAGAGAGCCCTTCTTCTTCAAATTGTCTATAGATGGCAGTCCGGATTTCGGGGGTGATAGTGGGGATGTCGTCGATCCCTTTTGTAACGGCATCGATATACATCATGCTGCCACCTGTCATAACGACGGTCGGATGTGTCTGGTGGAGTTCCCTGAGCAGGGACATCACATCTTCTTCGAAATTACTCGCACTGTAATAATCGGTGAGTGACAATGTGCCGACCATATAATGGCGTACACGTGCTATCTGTTCAGCCGTAGGGGCAGCCGTACCTATCGGAAGGTCTTTATAAAGCTGACGGGAGTCGGAAGAAATGATCGGAGAACCGAAATGCTCTGCTATACGCAGGCTCAGTTCCGTCTTGCCGACTCCTGTCGGCCCCAATAGGATGATAAGAGTATTGTCAATTGAATTCGTCATAGGGGTTCTCCATCGGTCCGTCGCCGAGCCCGTCAAAACCTTCTTTATCGAGTTCGTCGATATCGTATTCGGAATCGCCGTAGAAATCTTCACCTATTTCGGTGTTGCCGGCTTTGGTGTCCATCTCGTCGAACGACATGATCTGTACAGGTGCCTCACCGATAGATTTGCTGCATACGGCTTTGTCTAGATCTTTGCCCGGGATGATTTCGCGGAGTTCCATGAAGAAAGCACGTTCGGTCATATAATCGAAGACGAAAAGCAACTTCTGATGCTCGTCTTCAAGAAGCTCTTCCAGACGTGTATCTTCCATTATATAATTGTCCACCTCAGAAGTGGTATCCATTTCAACCAGTGTGATTTCCGTATTCTTGCTCCAGTCGTCATCACAGATGAAGAAAGAACACATCTGATCTTTTGTATACCCAACAGAGTCCATAATGGCATTGTACAAATCCAAGAATGTCGCTTCCGAGTCGATCTTAATCTCGCGTTTGAAGTCGTCAACTTCATCTGATAGAATTAGAAATCTAAATACCATAATCGTTATTATTTTTTGTTACATTATTTACTCATCGATCGAACCCCTGACGATACCGCGCTGGGATGATTTGATGAAGTTCAGGATCAGATCCCGTTCTTCGCTGGGCTCGTATTCGGTTTCGATGGCTTTCAAGGCTTCCGTATTGTTGAGGCCACGCGTATAAAGTGTACGGTAGATGTCTTGGATCAAGAATACCTGGCTGTTGGTAAATCCGCGACGGCGTAATCCTACGATATTGATACCGCAGTACACGATCGGGTCACGTCCGATCAGGGTATAAGGAGGAATATCTTTGCCGATACGCGAACCGCCCTGTACCATGACGTGCTTGGATATACGGGAAAATTGGTGGACCAGGCTACCACCACTAACGATGGCGAAGTCGTCGATCTCTACTTCTCCGGCTATCTGTGAAGCGTTGCCGATAATGATATTATCTTTCAGCAAGCAATCATGGGCAATATGGGAATAGGCCATAATCAGGCAATTGTTTCCGACAACAGTTTTACCTTTGGAGGCCGTTCCGCGGTTGACGGTCACGCATTCGCGAAGAATGGTGTTGTTTCCGATTTCGGCAGTTGTAATTTCTCCTTTAAATTTCAGGTCTTGAGGGATGCCGGCAATAACGGCTCCGGGAAATACCTGGCAATTGTTACCGATCCGGGCACCGTCTAAAATAGTCGCGTGCGAATAGATACGACAGTTGTCACCGATCACGACATCTTTCTCGATTACGGCAAAAGGGTCGACTGTTGTATTTTGACCGATTTTAGCTTCGGGATGAACGACTGCTAAAGGGGATATGTTCATAATGATTTATGATTTATTATTTGTTTTTTACGATTTGTGCCATAAACTCGGCTTCGCTGACCAGCTTATCACCTACGAATACATATCCTTTCATGGTTGAAATACCACGGCGGATGGGAGCCAACAACTCTAAACGG
>ENA-OZGM01000775-OZGM01000775.1-human-gut-metagenome-genome-assembly--contig:-NODE-775-length-13739-cov-7.146448_pt1 | contig 13739 bp, 13 predicted proteins | sample MGYA00244655_ERZ653656 | MGnify/ENA primary metagenome ERZ653656 (study PRJEB26926, sample SAMN06164991) | human gut metagenome | biome: ENVO:00009003; feature: ENVO:2100002; material: ENVO:00002003... | reverse complement strand
GGATTGTATACCGCGTTTTTGTGGAAAACTTTTTTCTCCGGCAAAACAGAGGGATATCTACCCAGCAGCCGGGTAAAGCTGATGCAGGGCGGCAGAACATTTCTGCAAAAAAGCGGAAACGGTCTCCGGCACCACGAACAGAAAAACTTTTGCAGGACGCGGATAAAAAACGGTAATTTGCTGGCAAACAAGGTCGGCTTATGCTATACTTCAAAATGAGTTATCAGCTTCAGATCATACCGGTGCGCGGCCCAGAGTGCGGCGTGCCTTTTGGAGGGTGTGCACAGCACCTTCCGGTGATACAACGGAAGGAGAAAATCATCATGGAAGAAAAGAACCAGCCGCGCCGTCCGCGCCGCAGCCCGGAAGAGCCGCTGCAGAAGAACGAGAGCCTTGTTTATGGCAAAAATCCGGTGACCGAACTGCTGAAAAGCGGTTCCGGCGTGGACACCGTGCTCATTGCTGAGGGCATGGCTCCGGCCGTGGCGGCTTACTATACCGCATTGGCAAAGGAAGCGGGTGCCACGGTGAAGCGGGTGCACCCCAACAAGCTGCGCCTGATGACCGGCACCGAGAGCCATCAGGGTGTGGCGGCATTTGCCAGCGAGATCGAGTATGTGACGGTGGATGACCTGATGGCAGCAGCCAAGGCCAAGGGCGAGGCACCTTTTCTGGTGCTGAGCGATGGCATCGAGGACCCGCACAATCTGGGCGCAGTGATGCGCAGCGCTCTGCTGTGCGGTGCCCACGGGATCGTGATCCCCAAGCGCGGCGGTGCATCGGTGACCCCCACCGTTATCAAGTCCAGCGCGGGCGCAGCAGAGCGTCTGCCGGTGGCCCGTGTGGCCAACATCGGCGAGACCATCCGCCGCCTGAAGGATCAGGGCGTGTTCGTCTATTGCGCGGATATGGACGGCGTGTCCCTGCGCAGGAATAACCTCACCGGCCCCATCGCACTGGTGCTGGGCAGTGAAGGCAGCGGCGTTTCCCAGCTGGTCAAGAAGCTGTGCGACGGTGTGGTGCGTCTGGATATGGCGGCATCCGGCACCGGTGTGGACAGCTACAATGTGTCGGTGGCTGCGGGCATCATCCTGTACGAGATCCAGTCCCAGCGCGCAGCACAGCAGGCATAAACCGGTACAAAGGCCGGAACCTCAACGATATTTACAGGAGGGACAAGAATGCCGAAGGATAAAAATAACAATCAGGCAATGACCAAGGATGAAAAGTTCCGCTCTTTTTTCAGCACCACGGCGGTGAACATCCCGGAAGAAATGACCCGGCGGGATGAAGAACTGCCGGAGGAAAAGTCGCAGAAGCGGTTTGGCCTGTTTGCCCGCGGCAAGGCAGATCAGGAGGAAGCCCAGGCAGCAGAGCCGCAGGAAATGCCCACCGGTGAGGTGGTGCTGGGCGGGGATGCCCAGCCGGAGCAGGAAGCAGATCTGGAACTGATGCTGAAGCCTGCGGCAGACCCGGAGCAGGAGCTGGCCCCGTGGTCCCTTCTGGAGACGGAAGCGGAGGATGCAGAACCGCTCAGGGTGGATCTCCCGGCCCCTGCTCCTGCAAAGGAGCCGGAGCCGCCCAGACAGAGCACAGCCCCGGTGGCAGAGCCTGCCGGGCAGCGCAGTGCGGCAAAAACCTCCCACAATCCCAAGAATGCACCGGAGGTGCTGCTGCCGCAGGAGGAACAGGAGCAGCAGGAAATGGCTCAGCTCAAGGCCATGATCAATGGCCTGAGCGAGAAAAAGCCCGCTCCCGGCGCAGCCGCGCCGACCCGGACGGCACAGGCAGAGGAAACAGCCCCGGCAGCACAACCGGAAACTGTTCCTGAACGTAAAAAAGAAGAAAGCGGCACGCCGCTGCCTGCTGCTGTGTTTGCGTCGGTGAAGGAAGCGGATGCCGATCTGCAGCCGAAGGAAAAAAAGAGACCGGAACGCAAAAAGCCGGTGATCGATTTCTTTGGCCATGCAGAGGACGAAGAAAAGCCGCAGGCCCCCTCGGCCCCGGCAGATGCGTCCGCTGCAAAAGAGGACACCATGAGCCTGCCGCTGTTGCCGCTGGACGGCGAAGCCCCGGCAGCAGAGCCGCAGGCAAAGGCAGAGGCAGCGCCTCAGCCGGAACAGAAGCCGGAAGCCGGGGAGTCTGCGCCGCTGGCTGAGGAGCCGGAGAGCGAGCTGCAGGGCCCGGAGGCAACAGCGGAAAAGCTGCACCGCATGAGCGCCGAGCTGACGCTGCGCTGCGTACTGGGCGGCATTCTGGCCGTGGTGCTGCTGCACTTTGGTCTGGTGTCGGACGGGCTGCTGCCCGCGATGGCCGCGCTGGACCCGGATGCAGCTCCGGCAGCATTCTACGGCGCAAACCTGCTGCTGCTGGCGGCAAGCCTGTGCGTGGGCTTCCCGGTCCTGCGGGACGGCCTGACCGGCCTGCGCGGGCGTCCCTCGGCCGATACGATGCCGGCTCTGGCTGCAGCGGCGGCGCTGCTGCAGGCCGTGACGGCAATGCTGAACGCCAATGTCTACCGCGGCACCACGGGCATTTCTCTGCTCAGCGGTATGGCGGCGCTGGGCCTGTTCCTTGCCCTGCTGGGCAGCCGGGTGATGCTGGCAGCGGTCAAGGGCGGGTATGAGCTTGTGACCAATGGTGTGGAGCATCAGGGCGCTTTCCGCGCCAGAGATAAGGACCTGCTGCGTGCGCTGGCACGGGATCTGGAACAGAAGGATCCATGGGTGCTGCTGAGCCGCCCGATGCAGGATGCCGAAGGCTTTGTGGAACAGAGCCTGTGCGAGCGTGCCAGCGAGCGCCGTGCCCGCAAGGTCTCGTACATTCTGCTGGGCGTTGCCCTGCTCAGCGGTGTGCTGTTCCTGCTGGCAGGAGCCGGGTGGAACAAGGCCGTTGCAGCCATGGTCGCAGTGCTGTGCATGGGTGCACCGCTGTCTTCCACCCTCATCGCGGGCATTGCCTCGCTGCGGCTGCAGCGCGCCGCTGCGGCTGTGGGTGCGGTGGTGCCCGGCTGGCAGGCCATTGAGCAGCTGGGCGGTATCGATACACTGCAGATCGACGCCGACGACCTGTTCACCACCGACAGCGCACAGCTGGAGGATATCCGCATCTTCAAGGGCGGCCGTATCGACCGCGCGATCCTGTACGCGGCCAGTGTGCTCAACGAGACCCACGGTGCCCTGCGGGGCCTGTTCCGTCAGATCATCGAGGACCGCACCGACATCCTGTTCCCGGTCAAGGATCTGGAACAGCATCGGGGACTGGGTTTCTCGGGCTGGTGCGATAATAACCGCATCCTCATCGGCACCCGCCGCTATCTGGAGAAGGAGGGCGTCTCGCTGCCGGATGAAGAGTACGAGGCGCAGCACTCCAAAAACGGGGAACTGCAGATCCTGTATCTGGCAGTCTCCGGCAATCTGCACGCAATGTTCGTGCTGAAGTATGTGGGCGGGCGCAATGTGGCCCGGGGCCTTGCCGTGCTGCAGAAGGAAAATATCCGGCTGATGGTCACCTGTCAGGACCCCAGCCTGACCGCAAAGCATATCACCGAGGTGTACCGCCTGCCGGAGGGCATGGTCACGGTGCTGGATCAGGAGCAGTGCGATGCCATCAAGGCCGCACCTGCCGACCCGGCGGACGTCTGCTGCATGATCCATCTCAAGGGCTTTGCCAGCCTGACCGGCGGCCTGCAGGCGGCAGATCAGGCCCAGAATGCTGAGAACAGTGCCACTACGGTGCAGATGGTCTCGGTGTTGTTCTCCATCGTCATTGCGGCTCTGCTGACCAGCGCGGGCAGCATCTGGGAGCTGTCGGTGGCGACGGTGCTGATGTATCAGGCCGCGTGGAGTGCACTGAGCATTGCAGTCTGCGCCCTGAAGCAGCACAATTGAAAGTGAGAATTATTCTTAAAATAAATAGGAATTATTCTTGATTTTGCATTAGGAATATGGTATACTCTGTTCAGAACCTGAGCCGCAGGCGGAAAAATTTCCGCCGGGCTGAATGATAGAGCCGGGATCGGTCGATCCTGACAGAAGATCCGTTTTTGAAAGGAGAGCACCATGGAACTGAAGGGCACCAAAACCGAGAAAAACCTGATGGAAGCATTTGCCGGTGAGAGCCAGGCACGCAATAAGTACACCTTCTTTGCCAGCATGGCCAAAAAGGAAGGCTACGAGCAGCTGGCCGCGATCTTTGAAGAGACCGCCGGCAACGAGAAGGAACACGCAAAGATCTGGTTCAAGCTGCTGTGCGGCGGCGCGATCCCCGATACCCTGACCTGTCTGGACATGGCCGCAGGCGGCGAGCACGACGAGTGGACGGAAATGTACCCCCGTATGGCCAGAGAGGCCAAAGAAGAGGGCTTCCCCCAGATCGCAGCCCTGTTCACCATGGTGGCACAGATCGAGAAGGAGCACGAGGAGCGCTACCGCGCGTTGGCCGACAACCTGAAAAACAGCAGGGTGTTTGCCCGCGAGGAACAGCAGGTATGGCAGTGCCGGAACTGCGGATATACCTATATCGGCAAGTCCGCACCGCTCAAGTGCCCGGTGTGCGCACACCCCCAGAGCTATTTTGAGCTGAAAAAGATCAACTACTGATAAAAGCAGGCAGACGCCGCCGTATCCGGTCCCGGGTACGGCGGCGTTTTGTACAAAATTGAAAACCGGATTTTAGCACTCCCCACAAAATGCGGCCCTGCGGTGCGGCAGAAGGGCCCAAAAACTTGACCATGTTTTGCTCTGCGTGTAAAATAATACGAAGATAAGAGTATTTGAACGTTTTCGGAAACAGGCAGGGAGGGCAAAGCCCATGAAGCAAAGATTCAAGACCGGCATTGGCGCATTCGTGCTGTGTGTGGCACTGCTTTTGGCAGGAGCTCTGCCGGTCTGTGCGGTCGGGGCCCACCCGGTCCCGGACAGCGGTATGACGCTGGACACCTCGGAGCTGCTGCTGGAGCTGACCAGTGAGGACCCTGCCCCTGTGGCCTATCTGACGGTGCAGGCACCCAACGATTACTTTTTTCTGATCTGGACGTCCAGTGCGCCGTCGGTGGCGTCGGTGGACGGCACCGGCAAGGTGACCGGCCATTCCGAGGGCACGGCTTCCATCACAGCCCGCAACGAGCGGGGTGAAAAAACGGCCTGCCTTGTGACCGTACGAAAAAGCACAGTGGCCCGCCCGGTGCTGAACACCACCGAGCTGGCGCTGACCATTACGGAGCAGGAGCCTGCGCCTTCGGCTCAGCTGAAGCTGGAACAGAACGACAGAGGGTTCATCTATGTGCGGCAGTGGGTGAGCAGCAGCCCTTCCGTGGCACAGGTGAGCAGCAGCGGTACCGTGACGGGCCAAAGCTCCGGCAGGGCCGTCATCAGCGCACTGACGACAGCCGGGCAGGTGCTGCGCTGCACGGTGACAGTCACCTCTGAAATAGGCCGTGTGCGGATCAGCAAAAACGCCATGCTGCTGCAGGCAGTGGGGGCCAGCCAGAAGCTGACCGCGCAGGTTGCAGGCGGCAAAAACACGGCGATGACATGGCTCAGCAGCAACCCGGATGTGGCACAGGTGAGCACAGACGGCACAGTGACCGCTGTGGGCGATGGCGAGACCGTGATCCTTGCAGTCTCGCCGGAGGGCCGTGCCGATGCCTGCTACGTGGCGGTGGGAACGGCGGCGTGGCGCTACCGCTCCGAGGAGGAGCTGGCCGAGGTGCTGACCGTCTCCGGGCAGCTGCCGTATTCGGATGGAAAATGAAAAGAGGAGCGTTCTGCGCGGCAGGACGCTCCCTTTTTTCAGGCTCCACAGGGCAGAAAGATCATCGTTCCCCGGGCAGACCACGCCATCCGCTGGGCCATGCAGCCGGGCGCACCGGCCAGCAGAAACAGGGCCAGTGCGGCGAGCAGCAACACCCATCCAAGGCCGCTGTGCGGCCTGCCGGAAAAAGGATCCCCTTTTTTGCGTCTCATCCCGCTGCCCCCTTTTTGCTGTGCTGGGCCATCCTATGCGCCGCAGGCACCGATTGTGCAACCGGCCCGGCTGTGGTACAATAAAACCTTAAGAGATACATTGTACAGGGAGAACGATCTTTATGCTTACCATCACACTGCTGGGCACCGCTGCTACCATGCCGCTGCCGGACCGGGCGCTTTCGGCTGCGTTTGCAGCCTGCGGCGGTCACGGCCTGCTCTGGGACTGCGGCGAGGGAACTCAGGCAGCGGCACACCGGGCAGGCGTGAACCTGATGCGGGCGGATGCCATCTGCCTGACCCACTACCATGGCGACCATATCTTTGGTCTGCCGGGCCTTTTGCAGACGCTGGGGGCGCAGGGCCGCACAAGGCCGCTTGCCCTGCTGGGTCCGGAGGGCCTGCCGGATATCTGGGCGGCTGTGCGGGCACTGACCGGCCCGCTGCCCTATCCGGTGAAGCCGCAGGTGCTTATGCCGGGCCAGCCGCTGGCGCTGGATGCGCTGAGCGAGGGCTGGCCTGCCGGTGCGCGGCTGGTGCCGTTTGCCACAAAGCACCGGGTAAAAAGCCTTGGCTACCGGCTGGAGCTGCCCCGTGCAGGCAAATTTTCGCCGGAGCAGGCCCGGGCGCTGGGGGTGCCGGTGCAGCAATGGAAGCTGCTGCAGAAAGGGCAGAGCGTTGCCGTGGAGGGCAGAACAGTGCAGCCTGCGCAGGTGCTGGGCGCCCCGCGCAGGGGGTTGAGCGTGGTGTTCTCCGGCGACACCGCCGCCTGTCCGGGCCTTTTGCAGGCGGCACAGGATGCAGATCTGCTGCTTTGCGACGCCACCTATGCGCTGCCGGAGCAGGAAGCGCAGGCCCGGCAGTGGGGCCACAGCACCTTTGGGCAGAGCGCGGCCCTTGCTGCACAGGCAGGCGCAAAACGGCTGTGGCTGACCCATTACTCCCCCATGATCACCGACCCGGAGGAGTATGCCGAACAGGCACAGGGTATCTTTCCGGCGGCAGAATGCGGCTTTGACGGCAAAAGCATCACCCTGCAGTACGAGGAGGTGCAGCCATGACCATCCGGATGGACGAGGGCGCGGCGGAGCTGCTGGACACCCTGCACAGGGCGGGCTATGCGGCCTATGTAGTGGGCGGCTGCGTGCGGGATAGCCTGCTGGGTCTTACCCCCCATGACTGGGATCTTTGCACCAGCGCCCTGCCGCAGCAGGGAATGGAGCTGTTCGGCGAAGAAAAATGCATTCCCACTGGCCTGCAGCACGGCACCGTGACCGTAAAGCAGGGCGGCGGGCTGTACGAGATCACCACCTTCCGCACCGAGGGGACTTATACCGATGGCCGCCACCCGGACGAGGTGCATTTTGTACCGGATGTGCGGGAGGATCTGGCCCGGCGGGATTTTACCATCAACGCCATGGCCTACAATGCAAAAGAGGGCCTTGTGGACCCCTTTGGCGGTCAGGCCGATCTGCAGAGCGGCATCCTGCGTGCTGTGGGCGTGCCGCACCAGCGGTTCACCGAGGACGCGCTGCGCATCCTGCGGCTGTACCGGTTCGCAGCGCGGTTTGGCTTTTCCATCGACCCGCCCACGGCGCAGGCGGCACAGGAGCTGTGCGCCCATCTGGACTGTGTATCGGTGGAGCGCATCGAGGAAGAGCTTGCAAAGCTGCTGAGTGCACCCGCCCCTGCGGCATATCTTGACGAAAAAATACTCGGCGTTGTTTTGCCCGAGCTTTCACCGGAGGCACTGGCGGCGGCAAAGCCGGTGGTGGATGCCTGCCCGGCGGGGGAGCAGGCCCTGCCCGTCCGTCTGGCGGCGCTGCTGCTGAGCCTTGGCGAGGACGGCACCCGCCGCACCCTCAGGCGCCTGCGCTGCTCCAATGCCTGTATTGAGGAAACGGCGGTGCTGGTGCGGGAAGTCGTGTCGGGTGTGCCGGTATCCCTGAATATCTACGCCCGCCGACTACTGGGCAAATATAACTTGTGTACCGTGCAGCGGCTGGCGGCACTGGGCACAGCCCTGCAGCCGGAGCGTTCGGCTGATTTTGCTGCACTTTCCGAATTGGCCGAACAATTGGATGCGGACGGCGTGTGCTGCCGCGTCAGCCAGCTGGCTGTGAATGGCCGCGACCTGATGGCGGCAGGCGTCCCGGCGGGGCCGGGCATCCGCAAAGTGCTGGAAGCGCTGCTGGACGGTGTGATCCGGGAAGAATACCCCAACGAGCGGCAAGCCCTGCTGATCGCAGTGCAGCAGCTTGCTGCGTCTTGACAAGCGCTTTTTTCAGAGTTACTATTATACTACTGTTTTAGTATGTTGAATGCACCAAAGGAGAACTTATGACCACACAGACCCCTGATTCAAAGCCGCGTGCCCTCATTGCCATGAGCGGCGGCGTGGACAGCTCGGTGGCGGCATGGCTCATGCAGCAGGCAGGCTATGACTGCACCGGTATCACCATGCGGCTCACCCGCAACGAAACGCTGGGACAGTCCGGCTTTCACACCTGCTGCTCGGAAAAGGACATCGAGGACGCGGCAGAGGTGGCGTATGCCATGGATATCCCGTACGAGGTGCTGGATTTCACGGCCGACTTCCGGGAGCAGATCATTGAAAAATTCGTCCGCGTGTATGAGGCAGGCGGCACGCCGAACCCCTGCATCGACTGCAATAAATATATGAAGTTCCGCCATCTGCTGGACTGGGCCCGGGCACACGGCATGGAGTATGTGGTCACGGGCCACTATGCCCGGGTGGAGCAGGACGAGGCCACCGGCCGTTTCCTGCTCAAAAAGGGGCTGGACGAGGGCAAGGACCAGAGCTACGTGCTCTACAACCTCACCCAGGAGCAGCTGGCGCATATCCGCCTGCCGCTGGGCGGCCTGCACAAGACCGAGGTGCGCGAGATCGCGGAGCAGCACAAATTCGTCAATGCCCGCAAGCACGACAGTCAGGACATCTGCTTCGTGCCGGATGGCGACTATGCCCGCTTTATGGAGGACTTTACAGGCAAACGCTACCCGGCAGGTGACTTTCTGGACGAAAACGGCAGGGTGGTGGGCACCCACAACGGCGCGGTGCGGTACACCATCGGCCAGCGCAAGGGGCTGGGCCTTGCCATGGGGGCACCTGTGTACGTCTGCGGCAAGGACATGCAGGCAAACACCGTCACGGTAGGGCCGGAGGAGATGCTGTTCGACCGCATCGTGTATGCGGACGAGGTGAACTGGATCGCCATTCCGGAGCTGACCGGGCCGCTGCGGGTCACAGCCCGCACCCGGTACCATCAGGTGGAGCAGGCCGCCACCGTCTACCCGGCGGAGTGCGGCTTCCGGCTGGAATTTGACCAGCCCCAGCGCGCCCCTACGCCCGGTCAGGCCGTGGTGCTGTATCAGGGCGACACGGTGCTGGGCGGCGGCACCATTATCCGCGTAGAAAAGTAAGGAGAACGAAATGCAAAATCAGTATTCCCGCACGCAGCTGCTGCTGGGCGCGGAAGCCATGGAAAAACTGCACAATTCCCGCGTGGCGGTGTTCGGCATCGGCGGCGTGGGCGGCTACACGGTGGAAGCGCTGGCGCGCAGCGGTGTGGGGGCACTGGATCTGATCGATGACGATAAGGTCTGCCTGACCAACCTCAACCGCCAGATCATCGCCACCCGCAGCACGGTAGGGCAATATAAGGTAGATGTGGCTGCGCAGCGCATCCACGACATTGACCCGGACATCAAGGTGACCACCCACCGGTGCTTCTTTGGCCCGGAAACACAGGATCAGTTCGACTTTACCCAGTACGACTATGTGGTGGACGCCATCGACACCGTCACCGGCAAGCTGGCGCTGGTGATGAAGTGCAAGGAGGCGGGCACCCCCATCATCTGCTCCATGGGCGCAGGCAACAAGATGGACCCGACCCGCTTTGAAGTGACCGATATCTACAAGACCTCGGTCTGCCCGCTGGCCAAGGTGATGCGCACCGAGTGCCGCAAGCGCAAGATCAAGCACCTGAAGGTGGTCTACTCCAAGGAGCCTGTCATGACTCCCATCGAGGATGACTCCATCAGCTGCAAGGACCACTGCATCTGTCCCCCGGGCACTCAGCGCAAGTGCACTGCACGGCGCACCGTGCCGGGCTCCAACGCCTTTGTGCCCTCAGTGGCCGGTCTGATCATCGGCGGCGAGGTGGTCAAGGACCTTGTGGGCTTTGTACCGCTGAAGGGGTAAAACAGGCCGCAGCTTCCTTGCTGCGTGGGACGATTTGGAATGCGCTCCGCGTTGCTCTGCGCATCATCAGCGGAAGAATGATTTGAAATTTTGAGGTTCTGAAAAGCCCGCGGGCTTTTCAGAACCTCTTTTTCACGCTTTTTACGCGCTGCAATGTTCCATAACATAAAATTGCAACCAATTTGCAATTTGGTATTGCAATTGGGAAGGATATCGTGTATAATCTTCCCTGCACGAAAATGCAAACTGATTGCAAATTGTTGAGAGACGACCCCCTGCGGGTCTTTGGAGCGATTATTTATGGAACTGTTTCTGGATGTTTTGGGCGAAACCTTGGTGGATACCGCCAAGATGCTGCCCTTTCTGTTTCTGGCCTACCTGCTGATCGAGTATATCGAGCACCGCCACGGCGAGCGCATCGAGGCGCTGCTGGCGGGCGGCGGGCGCTGGGGCGCTGTGCCGGGCGCGGTACTGGGCTGTGTGCCGCAGTGCGGCTTCTCCGCCATTGCGTCCAACTTCTACGCCTCCCGGGTCATCACGCTGGGCACGCTGATGGCGGTGTACCTTGCCACCAGCGACGAAGCTATCCCGCTGCTGGTGTCCATGCCCGCTTACTGGGATAAGCTGGCCGTCCTGATGGTCATCAAGGTGGTGTACGCCATCGTGGTGGGCTTTGTGCTGGATTTTGTGCTGCGGGGCGTGCTGCCCAAGGGGCTGCGGGGCGGCTACACCGGCCATGCGGACGAGGTGGATTGCCACGAGGAGCACAATGATGCCGAGGGCAACGAAAAGCCCATCTGGCAGGCGGCGCTGCGCCACACGCTGGAGATCTTTGTGTTCATCTTCGCTTTCAGTCTGGTGTTCGGCATGATCGTGGAAGGCGTGGGCGAGGACGTGTTTGCCGAGATACTGGGCGGCATGGGCTTTTTCCAGCCGGTGGTGGCGGCTCTGGTGGGCTTGATCCCCAACTGCGCCGCCAGTGTGCTGCTGACCCAGCTGTATGTGGAGGGTGCGCTGCGCTTTTCCAGCCTTGTGGCGGGGCTGTGCACCGGTGCGGGTGTGGGCTTGGCTGTGCTGTGGCGCGCCAACCCCTCGTGGAAGCAGAACCTCTTCATCACCGGCCTGACATGGGCTGCCGGTGCCTTTGTGGGCGTGGCCATGCAGGTGATCGTGGCGGTGTTTGCCTGATAAGGAAAGATATTTTGAATTTCGGGACAGTGGGATGCCTGCGGGTATTCTGCTGTCCCATTTTTCTTTTCTCCCTCTCCCGCTGGACTTTGAAATGTGTTATACTGGGAGAAAACGATGCACACAGGAGAGATGACCATGCAATATAAGATTCTGGCAAGCGATTACGACAACACGTTGATGCCCTTTGGAGAAGCAAAGCCCCGCCCGGCGGTGGTAAAGGCGGTAAAAAAGCTGCAAGCCGCCGGGGGTAAGTTCGTGCTCAGCACCGGCCGCTCCTACCCCGGCATCCGGGATAAAAACCAGCTGGGCGGTATCCGGTACGACTACGCCATTACCTGCAACGGTGCCTGCGTGGTGGACAGGCAGGGCAACGTAATAGCCGAGCATCCGCTTACCAGCGAGGAGATGTATGTGCTGGTGGATTTTTGTGAGGATTATAACTACCCGCTGCAATTCAACTTCCGGGATGCCTATTACGCCTACTGCGAGTACGAGTATCTGCACACCGGCTATCAGATGATGAACAGCCCCGGGCTGGACTGCGTGGACGGCGAGGATCAGGACCGGCATCTTTTGGATATGCCCCACGCTGCCTTTGCCGCCATGCCGCCGCAGGAAGTGGAGCGCTTCCACGAAAAATACGGCTACCTTGGCCTGCACTGGATGCAGACGGGCGCGCAGAACGCGGACGGCTACTGCTACTACGATATCGTGCGCGGCGGCATGGATAAGGGCGTAGGGCTTGCCGACCTGTGTGCACAGATGGGGCTTACGCTGGCAGATGCCGTGGCTGTGGGTGATTCTGCCAACGATGTGGGAATGCTGAAAGTCGCGGGCCTGAGTGCCTGCATGGCAAACGGCACCCCGGACGCCAAGGCCGCTGCCGACCGGATCATCGGGGACGTGCGGGAGGACGGCGTGGCGGCGCTGATCGAGGAACTGTGGTTCGACGGCCCCCGCGCGGAGCCCTCCGGCAAAGATTTTGGCTCTGCATGGGGCAATATTGAAAGCGCAGGCGGCAGCTTATGAGCTTTGCACCGGTGTACGATGACCGCAGCCGGGCGCTGATCTTGGGCACATGGCCCAGCCCCAAAAGCCGGGAGATGGCCTTTTACTACGGCCACCCGCAAAACCGGTTCTGGCCGCTGCTGGCGGCGCTGACCGGGGAGCCGCTGCCCGTGCGGGAGGATATCGCCGCCAAAAAGCAGCTGCTTTTGCACCACGGGCTGGCGCTGTGGGATACGCTGGAAAGCTGTACGATCACCGGCGCATCGGATGCCTCCATCCGGGATGTGGTGCCCAACGATATCGCCGGGCTGCTGCGCAAAGCACCCATCCGGGCGGTGTTCTGCAACGGTGCCACAGCTTACCGTATCTACACAAAATATCAGCAGCCGCTTACCGGCATCCCGGCTGTCCGCCTGCCAAGTACAAGCCCCGCCAACGCCGCCTGCAGCCCCGCCCGGCTGGAGGAGCTTTGGGGCGCTGCGCTGGCGGACTGGATCGTAAAATGATGACAAGGCTGTAAATTCTTTTGCGGGATACTTGCGTTTTTTTGCGGACGTTGTATTATGGATATCATAAGGGGCGCACTGCCCCGGACAAGGAGAAATGACCATGAGCAAGATCATCCGCACCCAAAAGCCCAGCGTGCTGCCTTTTTACGCCATGGCGCTGGTGTTCGTGGTGCTGTGCGCGGTGCTGCCGGTATACAAATTATGGGCGCTGCTGGTGGCGCTGGGCGGTGCCGCCGTGGCCTTTGGCGTGGCAAAAAAGACCTGCCCGCCCCGGGTGGTGGAGCACGAGGTACCCTTCCACACCGGTGTGGAGGATGTGGACCAGATGCTGACCGATATCCAGCAGAAGCTGGACACCCTGCACGCACTGAACGAGGCTTTGCCCGACCCGCAGCTGTCCGCCGCCATGACCCGCATGGAAAAGGCGGGACGCTCCATCGTGGAAGCCGTGGAGGCAAACCCCGCCAAGGCAAAGCAGGTGCGCCGGTTTGCCAACTACTATCTGCCGGACGCCGTAAACGTTTTGCAGCAGTACGCAAAGCTGGCAAAGCAGGGTGTGCGGGGCGAGAACGCCGCCGCCATCCGCGCTGAGGTGGAGCACAACGCCGCCTCCATTGCCACGGCTTTTGAAAACCAGCTGGATGCCCTGTACGCGGCAGAGAGCATGGACCTGTCCGCAGACCTGACCGTTTTGCAGAATATGCTGAAGGGACAGGGTCTGAGCAAGTAAAACCAGAATATCCCTTCGGGATTTTGAAAGGAAGGAATCACTTATGGCTGACAATACTCTGAACTTTGATCTGGATGCCCCCGCAGTGCCCACCCTGACGCCTGTCTCTT
>ENA-OZGM01000766-OZGM01000766.1-human-gut-metagenome-genome-assembly--contig:-NODE-766-length-13824-cov-9.756627_pt1 | contig 13824 bp, 9 predicted proteins | sample MGYA00244655_ERZ653656 | MGnify/ENA primary metagenome ERZ653656 (study PRJEB26926, sample SAMN06164991) | human gut metagenome | biome: ENVO:00009003; feature: ENVO:2100002; material: ENVO:00002003... | reverse complement strand
TACGCCGACCACATCGTGTTCAACTCGCCCAGCCAGCTGGCAAAGTTCGGCCCGGCGGCAAAGGCGGCGGGCAAAAGCATCGGTCTGCGCATCAACCCGGAGTGCTCCACGCAGGAGGGTCATGAAATTTACGACCCCTGCGCCCCCGGCAGCCGTCTGGGCACCACCCGTGCTCAGTGGGACGCCGCTGTGGCAGCGCACCCGGAGCTGCCCGCCCTGTTGGACGGTCTGCACTTCCATACCCTGTGCGAGCAGGACGCCGATGCGCTGGCGGTAACGCTGGCCGCAGTGGAGAAAAAGTTTGCCGACCTGCTGCCCAGAATGCAGTGGCTCAATTTCGGCGGGGGACACCACATCACCCGCCCGGGCTATGCCCTTGCTACGCTGGAAAACTGCATCCTCTCGGTGCGGCAGAAGTACGGCGTACAGGTGTATTTGGAGCCCGGCGAGGCTTGGGCGCTGAATGCAGGCTATCTGGTCACTACCGTGCTGGACACCCTGCGCAACGGGGATACCAGTCTTGCCATTCTGGATATGTCCGCAGCCTGCCACACCCCGGATGTCATCGAGATGCCCTACCGCCCGCCGCTGCTGGACGCCGGCGAGGCAGGAGAGAAGGCGCACACCGTCCGGCTGGGCGGCCCCACCTGCCTTGCGGGGGATATCATCGGGGATTACAGCTTTGACACCCCCCTTGCCGAGGGCGATAAGCTCATTTTCGGCGATATGGCCATCTACACCACCTGCAAGAACAACACCTTCAATGGGATGCCCCTGCCGCCTATCTGGCTGCTGGGCGCAGACGGCAATTGCCGGGAGCTGGTGCACTTTGGCTATCAGGACTTCAAAATGCGCTTGGGCGCACAGTAAAATAAAAAGCGTTTGTCACGGCCTGCGGGCTGCGACAAACGCTTTTTTCATGAAAGGGGACGTAAGGTGAACGGCAGATAAAACAAAAAAGCACCACACGTTTCCGTGTAGTGCTTTCATTCTGGTGGAGATTACCGGGCCGATTCTGATCACGGTGACCTCTTGCATGCCATGCAAGCGCTCTCCCGAACCATGCGGTTACACACCCCACACAAAGCTGTGGGGATGGATGGCGATTCACGTTAAAACAATGGATTTCAGGAGAAAATGGCAATGATGAAACTTTTGAGCTGTAATTTTAACATGGATACCAACCGGGTAGAGGCAAAATTTGCAGATGGCGTTGTGCTTGCCATCGACTGCCTTGCCATTGAGGACGAATACGGCAATACCCCTGCACAGCGGGCAGAACTGGACTGGCTGCTGTACAACAAACCTCTGGAGTATGCACAGCTTGTGCTGAGTGGCGAGATAGAACACTACCTCTCCCTTGGCTGCGACCATGGCAGGCTGGAAGATTAAGATTCCCATAAAGAACACGATGCCTACCGGTTTGTGGATTTCCGTAAACCAGTGGGCATCGTTCTGGCATCAGAGTAATGGAGCCGTATAGGAGAAAAGACAATTATATTTTTAATTTTTGATTGACAGCAATCTTATTACAGAGTATACTAACAATAGTTTGTTTCTCATAATTTTCATCAAGAAAGCAAACGAATTTTTAGAAGGATGTGAGATTTTCATGTATTGTCCAAATTGCGGCAAGGAAAATTCCTCGGAAGACAGGTACTGTATCTATTGCGGCTCAGAATTGATTGACAACCAGAATTTTCCAGAAACTTCTGAAGTCGATTGGAAATATGTGTGGCAACAGATTCAGAGCGTTACCAAATCCCTCTGCAAAAAGATCCAGCGTTTTTTCAAGCGTCATCCTAAAATCGCGTTCCCTGTTTTGGCAGCCGTTGGTTGCTTTTTGGCTCTGTCCATTGCAAATGCGACCGTTCTTTCCGGAGAAAGTGTTGCCCGGAGATATTTTAAGGCGTTGATGAATAACGACAGCCGTGCTGTATATGCTTGCCTGGATCTTCCGGAAAGCCAGTTTGTAAATGCGTCCGAATTTGATAAGTTCTTCCGGTCTCTGGGATATCAGGCTCATAATATTGGTGATTATGAGATTAAGGAGTATACTACTTCTTCCATAGAATCTGATATCACATCAAATTACTATATCACCTATTATGTGCGAGGGGACTCTTCTACGCACAGCACCTCTGTAGAGGTCGTCAATGTTCCTCTTTTCTTTGGTCTTATCAACCGTTATAAAGTTCTTTCGGACTATATTTCCTCTGATTTCGGAGTGATTGTTCCGGCAGGCTCGACAGTCTCTGTCGATGGCATTATCCTAGACGGTTCGACAGCTTATGAAAATTACGACCGCTATTCTATTCCATCGTTGTTCTGTACGGGGCATGATATCGCAGTGTCAAACTCTCTTGGCTCCGCAGAAGACAGCTTTGTCCCTTCGCCGGGGTACGGAGACAGCTATACGGTCTATGCTGTAAACTACAATGCAGATACAGTGAATGCTGTCTATGCACAGGCGCAGAACCAGCTGAATTCTATTCTTACAGCGGCAATCGCTCGGCAGGATTTCCCTGCTGATATCGTAAAGTCCGGTGACGCTGACAACAATGTGGCAGACCGTTTCTCTGATTTGAAATCCCGTCTTTATGATACGAGCAACAATACTGGCTTTACAAATATTCAGGTCACTGCTACCACTGATCAATCCTCTCAGCAGGTGTTTGATGCATCTACGATCCAGTATAACTGTACTATGAGGTTTGATTATTCTTATGCGCGCCGTTGGCAGAATTACTGGAGCGGTGAGACTGGAATAGATAATGGCACCAGCTATGGTCAGGCAGCGTTTACTTATGTGTATGAAGATGGAGTATGGGCACTGGAAAGCATCAGCTTCCAGATGTAAAAGTTAAAGGAGTGTTGATCATGCCTTATTGTACAAGATGCGGAAAACCCATTCAGGAGGGTGAACGGTGCAGCTGCACGAAAAAAAATGGCCTAAATTTCAAATTCTCTTCTGATTCCACAGCGGGTTCCCTTTCCTTTGGTTCTGCTGGCCGGAATCCGGATGTTCAGTATGAGCGCGGACAGAAAATTGTGCCGGATAATATTGCTCCTAATGAGAGTGAAATTCCGGTGCGCCAGTATAATTTGTGTGTCATGCGTTCTCGAATCAAGGGTGCCCGAGCAGAGGGACGTCTGCAGCTAACGAATAAGCGAATTCTTTTTCGGGCAAAAGGAACAGCTCCAGTAGGAGAAACAACGATCCAGCATGAGTTCTCCATTGATGAAGTTGCCGGTTTCCAGATTGTACGCAATTTTCGCTTCAGCATTCTGGATCTTCTGCTAATTTTTGCGCTCAGTGTTGCAATCGGTTATATCGGAGTTGGTTTTGGCGGTTTTCTGGGCAGAACACTGAAAGCGTTTGGTCAGCTTCTCGTCTATGTTCTGGCTCTTGCTGTGGCTGTGCCTGCGTTTGTATGGATGCCGCGGGAACAGTATGCTGGCAAATGTGTTTTCCTGTCCGCCAGTGTAGGTTTGTTTACTGTGTTAAGAGAAATGATTTATTTCAAGAGCAGCTTTCTGACTGTTCTTAGCCAAATCTTTATCTATGTCCCCTATCTTATTTTTGGTGTCCTGCTGGCCGCCTGTGTCTTTGCGTTTGCGTTCAAACCGAACATGGAGTTTCTTGTCCGCACCAAAACAGGCGAGGCCGTTATTCCCATCCGCTGCGAAAAGACTGGTTTTGCTGCGCTTGGCAATGTCATCGATGCGCAGTATATGGGATATAACGAGGTTCTGCCTACTGACGAGACAGAAAAAGCAATCCGCGAAATTGGTGCCATCATCAATGATATCCAAAAACTTGGTGATTATGGCATTGCCAAATGGAAAACGGAGTGACTTTTGTCTGTCTGTGTAAAAAAAGATTATTATCTGATTTTTAAGGGTCTCTTTGCAAGAAGAGACCCATTTTTGACAGGAGATTTCTATGGTCAAGTTTGAAGAAGGGCTTGCGGTTGCAAAAAATCACTATTCAAAAACCGGCGAAATAGTCACAGGCGCATGGAACCATCCGGAAATGTGGATCTTCTATGGCTGTATTGGGGATGGGCGCAGAAAGGCAGGCGGACACTATATCTGCATCAATAAAATGACCGGTGCGGTCAGCTTTATTTCCCTGCCCAGCAAGGAAGGATTTAGGATTCTTGATGAAGCGGCCTTTATCCATCCGTGACGCTTTTCTTTTTGGAACTGGTAAAGGATGTTGATATCATATGAGAATTGAAGATCTTGGGCGAGTCCGCTTTCCGGAAAGTATGGAAGAGGCTCTTTCTAAAATCAATCCAAACGGGCATGATGAGGTAAACGATGCCAATTTTGCATGGTCTGGAAACTGCACGCACTGTGTGCCCGCCTACGAACTGCGGAAACGTGGCTATGATGTCAGCGCGTTGCCGTACACGGATGACCCGAATGGCCTGTCTTATGACCCGTTTGATGCATGGGAAGACCCTATTATCCACAAAACTCCCGGCAGCGGCCGCGAGGCAATCGAACGGGCAATGGCATCTTACGGCGATGGGGCCCGTGTGGAAATAGATGTCGGCTGGGCCACTTCTGATGGTAGTGGATTTGATGGACATGTTTTCGTGGCAGAGCAGCGCGATGGAAAGACTTACTTTATCGATCCTCAAAATGGAGACGCTGATGTTAGTTGGTATTTTGATCACGTCCAGCCGGGAGCGACCCGTTTTGCTCGAATCGATAACCTGACACCAAGCGACCGAATCGCTGAATGTTGCGCAAATTCTCAGGCAAATGCCATAAACTATGACGCGGCAGGAAATAAGATTGGTAATTGTTCTGCAACGATTCCGGCAGAGGATATCGATATGTCCACGGCTCGAGGGCTTCCTTCCACTCACTTCTGGAACCGGCGTGCCAGCGAAAAACAATTTTGGGAAAATCACGGTGCCAATAAAGATTTTTATCTGGATCAGGCCAGAGGACTTCCAGCGGTACAGTCCATGTTGGCCGAGGGAAAAAGTCCGGCACAGATCCGAGCGGAGCACCCTAATCTAGGAAACACACTGGATGCGTACTATAATCCAAACAATATGATTCAGGTCAATCGGGACGCAAACGGAAATATGTCCTTTTTGGATGACGGTAAACATCGTGTCCTTGCGGCAAAGGAGCTGGGACTGAAAGTGCCTGTCCAGATCGCCAATGATCAGGCACCCAGCAACGTGCAGTCTGCCGCGCCTGTAGGCAAGTCGGCAGCGCAGATTCGGGGAGAACGTTTTCAGGATAGTCTTTTGTCATTCCCTTCTCAGACAGCCTCCAATGCGGCCTCAAATTCCGCCGATTCGGATAGCCGACCGGGTGTTCCTGAGCGGGAAAGAGATATCGTTGCAGAGCGCCAATCCGATGGATGGGAGCGTGGAGCCGCGCTCCAGAAACCTACAGCTTCGGCAAACAGGGAGTTACATGGCAGAACTTCTGAAACGGGAGAAAATTTAAGAGGCAACTATACTGTTGTTGATCCAAACACAGGAACAGTAACGTCCAATGGCAATCTTGAAATTACAAAGGGAAATCACAAAGGAATGCCTTCCCGAACGAGCGCCTACCTTCCTGGCGATGAGCGAGGCCATATTCAGGCATCTTCTCTTGGAGGAAGTAATGACCCTAGCAATATTGTCCCTCAGCACCACGATGTGAACCGCTATGGATGGCGGGGTATGGAGCGCGGCGAAACGGATGCCTTGAAAAATGGAGCGTCTATCGACAGTACGAAAATCGCTTATGTGGATGGAAAGTCCGGAGACCGCCCCTCGGCTTTTATGGTCAATGACAAAATTACATATCCGGATGGTCATACCGAAAATGTTCATCTTTCTTTTTCAAACGAAAGTTACGCCGATCAAGCGGAGGAGGAACGAATCGTTGCCTCTCTGGGAGATGAAATCTATGATGCCCCTAATCCGGATGCTGCCAGAGAATCAATGTCGCCAGAAGAATATAAGGCTCTGATGGAAGAAGCTGATCAAGTGGACTTTGATATCCGAGACGAATATGCACCTGCTGATTATAGTGGATTGCCTCCCTCGGCAAGGGAAGATAATAACGAGGATAAAAAGTCTGACCAGACAGAAGATGACCGTAAGCGAGAGGAGTCCGAGGACACCGAAGAAGCTGATGAGGACGAGGAACCCGAGGACGCCGAAGAGAACGGTGAGAACGAGGAACCCGAGGATGCTGAAGAAACCGGCGAGGGCGAGAATCCCGAGGATGCCGAAGAGAACGGCGAGGACGAGGAATCCGAGGACACTGAAGAGAACGGCGAGGACGAGGAATCCGAGGACACCGAAGAGAACGGTGAAGACGAGAACCCCGAAGACACCGAAGAGAACGGTGAGGACGAGAATCCTAAGGACACCGAAGAGAACGGTGAGGACGAGAATCCTAAGGACGCCGAAGAAACCGGCGAAGACGAGAATCCCGAGGACGCCGAAGAGGCCACCGAAGGCAAGGCGTCTGATAAAGATCAAATCGATGACGAAGAACAAGACCCTGACGATGATGAAACAGACGACAAAAACAGAGAGGATGAAAACGGAATCGAAGATGCAGATGACCCGCAGGATGAAGAGAATGAGTCCAACGGAATCGAAGACGGCTCTTCCGATGATGATGCGGCGGCGATGAGTGCGGAAGAAAATGGCATCTCTGATACGCCCGAGGATTCTCCCTCTCAAGCCAGCGATAACGGCATTTCGGATGACGATTCAGGTCAAACTCCAGCTTCCAAAGAGGACAACGGGATTTCCGATGGAGACAGTGTGCCTGATGCTTCTAATGATCAAGACAATGGTATTTCGGGTGAGGATCCCGCGTCTTCTGGTAGCGCGGAAGCTCCGGCAGAATCAAGCTCGCAAGATAATGGAATCAGTCAATAATAAGGAGGCGGTTGCAAGTGGAACTGATGAAAAAAATAGAAGTATTTGATGGTCGATTGCTTCACGATAAACCAGTACCCTATCCGGTTGGCCCTGTGAAATGTACTTTGCGTGGAGATGGAAGCAGCGCAGGGCAAGTCATCAATTTGGATGAAAATCTGCTCAGCCGGCACATTATGCTTCTGGGAGGTATTGGTACTGGTAAGACGAACACGATCAATCAGCTGCTGAATCAACTGCTGAACAATCTCACAACGGAAGATATTGTGATAATCTTCGATACGAAAGGAGACTTTTATCGGGAATTCTACTCGCCCGGAGATGTTGTTATCAGCAATGACGGTACAGCTACTGGTCCGAACGGCCCGGACTACTGGAATATCTATAATGAAATTGAGCACGATGAGCATATGGAAGAAAATATCATCGAAATTGCAAATGCGCTCTTCCGAGAAAAAATCGAAAAAACAAATCAGCCGTTCTTTCCAAATGCAGCTAAAGATATTTTTTCAGCTGTATTGGCGCATTTTATCGACTACGGAAAAGAAGACCTCATGAACAATGAACATCTCAAAGATTTTCTGGACAGCACACCGTCTTCTGACCTGCGCAGGTTGCTGAATATGCGTAAGTCTACACGATCTATGGTAAGTTATATTGCGGACGATTCTTCTGCACAGACGCAGGGCGTTTTGTCAGAGATGCAGCAGGCCGTGCGGGAGATGTTCATCGGAAACTTCAAAAAGAAAGGAACGCTTTCTCTCCGTCAGCTTGTACGTGCAAAAGGTGGGCGCTGCGTTTTTATTGAGTATGATTTGGGCATTGGTTCTATGCTGGCTCCCATTTACAGCCTGATGTTTGATTTGGCAATCAAAGAAGCACTCTGCCGCAAAAAGAGTGCAGGAAGCGTCTATTTTATCACGGACGAGTTCAGTCTTCTGCCTAATCTGCGTCATGTGGATGACGCTGTTAACTTTGGACGTAGTTTGGGCATCAAGTTTCTGATTGGTTATCAGAATATCGAGCAGATCGCTGATATCTATGGTGAAGCTCGTGCACACAGTCTGCTATCTGGTTTCCTGACGGGCATCTTTTTTCGATGCAACGATGCAGGTTCTGTCCGGTATATTAAAGAATTCTTTGGACAGAACCGAAAGAAAGAGGTGTTTATGTCAGCGGTGCAGGGACGCGGCATCTCTGAACAGATACGGGATGCCTACGTTGTAGAAGACTGGGATATTTCGCGTCTGGGGTTAGGCGATGCCATTGTTGGGCTCCCCGGTGCGGAACCGTTCCGATTCCATTTTGCACGAGCCTGAATCATACGGAAGGTTATTTTTAAGGAAGTATGTTATGAAAGTATGTCAATATTGCGGCACTTCTGCACGTTTGGATGAACAAAAATTCTGTGCTAAATGTGGCAGGCCATTTGAAACGAATGAATCTGAAGCTCCCGAAACTCCTGTGAGAGTTCGTGTTCCGAAACAGCCTCAGGAGAGTAAAACCGAGGAAAAGAGCGAAAATGTTCCTGCGCGGAGGAAGGTTGCGGAGCCAAAGCCCGAAGTCCCGGCTGAGCCTGCCGCCGCACCTGCTCGACGCAAAACGGTTCGACCTGAACCGAAAAAGCCCGTTGGAATTCCGCCTCTGGAACCTATACCGGTGCTTCCTGTTCAGCCTGAAACACCGGCCTCGAAATCTTCTCAGCCTGAAAATATCCCGTCGCTTCCTGCCGAAGAAGTGCAGAACGCCCCGGCAGAATCTTTCTTTCAAACACGACCGGAACCCGAGGCTTCATCCGAGACTTTACCGGATACTCCGGCTGATTTGGTGGATGCCGTTTCGGAAATGCCGATTTCTCAGTCAAAAAAAGGCCCACCAAAGGTTTTTCTGGTTCTGCTTGTTATTATCTTTGCAGCTGCATTGCTCGGCGGCTTTTTCCTCTGGAAAAAAATCGCGCTGAGCAAAAATGCGACCGTTGGAGGCATTTCTTATAGCATTGCAGATACCGCCAGTCTTTCCGTTGAATCTCCTTCGGATGAAGATTGGAACAACCTGTGCAGGTTGTCTGGTCTGACCAGTCTAACGATTACTGGAAATATCGATTTGGACGCCAGAAAGCTGAATGAATTGAGCACGCTGCAGGCGTTGACGGAGCTTTCTATTGACGGTGCTGTTTTTCCGGACGGGCTTTCTTCGCTGGCGTCCCTTTCAGCGTTGGAATCCCTCTCCCTGACAAACTGTCAGTTGAGCAGCAGCCAGTGCGATGGTGTGAGCTGGCCCGTCTCTCTTCGCAAATTGGACCTTTCGGGGAATGGCCTGACCGATATTTCTTTCCTCCGAAATTGTACATATCTGGAAGAGCTTTTTTTGGACGAAAATAAAATCATTGATTATACTCCTGTTGCCGCTTTGACCGGTCTGACGACACTTGGCGTAGACCAATGTCAGGTTCAGGCGGTTAACAGCTTGCCTGTGCTGAAAAAGTTGCTCGTAAATGGTCAGGAAATCGAGGAACCCGCAGCATATCTGGCGGAGCTGAGTTCGATGACAGAGTCGTATCAGAACATTATCAGTCTGTTCGAGGCTGGTGACTTCGATGCGCTAACGACTGTATTACAGCAGCTCGAGACTGCTGGTTCTCTGGATGAAAATGTATTGACTTACGCAAATGGTTGGCTGATGACCAATAGCTCAGAATGGGATATTATCCGGGCAAGTCTGCCGAGCGGTTCGCAGATGCTTGTATCCGATGGCAACGGTCTCTATTATGGTCAGATGAACAACGGAAAGCGTTTTGGAAACGGTATTCAGCTGTTTGCCGTAAATCATAGTATTTACAGTGGCTCGTGGAATAATGATCTTCCCAACGGCATGGGTACTTACCGTAAAACAATTGCAGACGGAACCGTTCTTGAATTTTCTGGCAACTATACGGATGGCTATGAGAATGGTACTATGACTTTCACAGCCGCAAGTGATTCAGGGACTCAGTCTGGTAGCTACACTGCTGTTAACGGAACTCGCACGACGGTGGAGCAGATTAGCGATAATCAGGTTGCATTTATCCGGTTCGACACGATTTACTGGTACGACGCTTCTCCTGACGGCCACGGTGTAGCGATTGCTTCCATTCCGTATCAGGAAGAGAAGGTTATTCAAATTTCGCCAAAAGCAGAACCTGCTCCTTCGAATAGCAAAAATGGCTCCGGTAACAAGAACTCCAGCGGAGCAGAAAGCACGCCCCCTTCTGCACCTCAACCCAGTGCGCCGACCGAAAGCTCTTCTGCAAGCAGTTCAACCGCAGATAGCTCGAATCCATGGAACATGACCCCGGAAGATGCTTTGAAAAAAATTCAGGATGGTGTACAAACTGCTTCTGATATCTACCATGCAGCAAAAGAAATCTATGATATGTTCAACTAATCCTGTGGAGAAATTTCAGGAGAATAAATTATGAAAATATGTGCTTATTGTCACACGCCTGCGCGATTTGAAAATCAGAGATTCTGCTCTGTATGTGGCAAATCTTTTGACTCTGAAAAAGAATCTCATGAGAATAACACGGCATCACCGGAGCCTCCCGCAGAAGAGCCTGTCCCTGCAACACCTGTCCGGAGGCAGCAACATCCAACACCTGTAGAAATGCCAAAACTGTCGTTAGATCTCGAGCCTACCAAAGAAACAAATACGCCCACCCAGAGCGTTTGTGAAGAGGGGCAATCTCCGGAAGTAGTACGTCAGCCAACTCGTAATATGCCTGCATATACTCCCCCTTCAAAGGAAAAGGAAGGACCTACTCCTGTGACTGCGCCCAAGCCCGAAACAGGAGAAAAGAATCCTCCGAAGGAAACTGCTTCTAAGCCATCAAAAGCAGAAACGCCCCGACCTGTCCGTCCTCATAATTGGTGGGTTATTCTTGTTATTGTGCTTGTTGTGCTTTTGCTGGGAGGTTTTGCGTTTGTGTTCCTTAACAGCAAGCCTTCGGAACAAAATCCCTCTGCACCTTCTGTGGCCGATGTTTCCGCAGCATCGGCCGCGCAGGCAGAAAGCAGCATTTCTTCCAGTGAAACTGCCCTGCCTGAATCGCGGCCGGATGCTTCTTCTGCCGCTTCCACCACAGTTTCTGCTACGTCTGAGGCAGAAAGCAGCGCTCCGGAAGTCGTACTGGATTCCACCCAGAATATCCGGGTAGAAGCCTCGGGAAATACTGCAGTTCTCACACTGCAGCACTATCAGGATGGACAGTGGATTCAGGACTTTCAGACAGCTGCATTTATCGGCTCCAACGGTATTACTGAGCACAAGACGGAGGGAGACCATAAGACTCCGGCGGGGACATTCCCTATCTGCTTTGCGTTCTCTAATACGACGCAGAATACAAAACTTCCTTTTATCAAGATCAACGAGGACAGTGTCTGGGTCTGTGACTCGAGCTCGGCCTTCTACAATACCCTTCAGTCTCGTTCCAATGTGTCCCGTGATTGGGCTGATAAAGGAGGCTGTGAGAATATGTATGTGAAATTCTCGAAGAAATCCTCGACTGCCTGTATCTGCTTTGGATTCAACGGCGATGGACAAACCGCGCATAGCGCTTCGGCAAATGGAGGCTCTGTACTTTTCCTTGATGGAGTTGGACCTAACGGAAAAATGGACTCTGGCTATGGGGATATCAAGATTTCCAGTGATGCAATGAGTACCATTTTAGGACTTCTTGACCCGACAATGAATCCGAAGATTACGATCGTAGCCGCCTAATAGGAAACAATTTTACCTGTTTAGGTGAACATACTGTAAGCTGGAGTTTTGTAAAGCGATACCATCGAGCAGCCTGCATCCAGCGGATGCGGTTCACGGGTTTGGGTGTTCCCAACAAGCATTTTGCGAAGCAAAAATGGTGTTTGTATATACAGACACACTGCTTGCGGGCGCTATGAAGCCTCTCAATGCACCCTCCAAATTTGAAAAACATTTTGCAACCGAGACCGTCCGTTTTCAAGTTCAACTTGAAGCGGGCGGTTATTTTTCTGCACAAAAATTTTCGAGTTTGCAACCGCCGCAAGCAGGGCGAGCCGATACCACCTCGCAATTTTTGAATCCGATTTTTTCAAATCCAAATTCAAAAACACTTGTTGAGCTTCGCTCAAACCCGATGTTCAGCACAAGAATGCGCTAGTTCTGCATCTTAACGGACGCTGAATAAGTGAATTTTCTTAGAAAAACGTGCTTTATAAAATTGTCGTTGATTCATTCAATATCGCATCAAAACCGGAACTATTACTTCCGGTTTTGAAGGTGAAAAGCGGAAGTATCACTTCCTAAAAATTTGAGTGTTATTGTGGTATGCTCTATTCGGAGACGTTCACCGAACCGAACCTACTGTGTCCGGTTTACTCCCTCAAAACCGGACCTGTCAGGTCCTAAAAATTCTTTTGAAAGTGTGATAAGCTACCAGCAAGACACCAATTGAACCTTGAAAACCGCATGACCGTCTGCATGGGATACCCGGCCATGACCCCCAAGTGGGAGAGCCGGAAAACGCCGCCGGAAGGGGGGCAGGAACACCATGCAGAGAGAACGGCACCCAAAATTTGAAATCACGTTGATACGCAAAACCGGAACCAGCAGTTCCGATTTTGCCTTGAAATTCACTTCATGTTTTTAAAAACCGGAACTACCAGTTTCTAAAAATAAAACTTACGATGTGATATGATTTTTTCAATGGTTTGCAGTAAAAAAGCGGAAGCATTACTTCCGCTTTTTTACAACCCAAAACCGGAGGTACGACCTCCTAAAAATTCTTCTATGAATGTGTTAATCTAGTTTCACCCCCCCTATTGAACCTTGAAAACCGCATGACCGTCTGCATGGGATACCCAGCCATGACCCCCAAATGGGAGAGCCGGAAAACGCCGCCGGAAGGGGGTAGGAAACCCGTGCAGAGAGAACGGCGTAAGAACAATGATATTCTATTTCATTTCAGAAAGGATGGTTTGCCTATGACAAAACTGAGCCAGCTTAAAATCGATCCGGAGTTCCAGAATCAAATCAACCCTCCGTCGTTTGAGGAAACCCACCAACTGGAAATGAACATCCTCAAAGAAGAACGTGTACTGAATCCGATCATCACGTGGAACGGCTATATTGTGGATGGACATACACGCTATCAAATTCTTCGGAAATATCCATTTATTCCATTTGAAGTCATCGAAAAAGAATTTTCCAGCCGTTATGAAGCACTCGTATGGATCTGTAAAAATCAGCTTGGGCGGCGAAACCTGACCCCGGAACAGAAAAAGTTCTTGATTGGAAAGCAGGCAAAAGCGGAAAAGCAAGTCAAAGCGTTTCACGGCAATCAGTATACTTTGGCATCTGAAAGTGGTCTGGTTCAAAATGAACCAGACCGCACAAAGCACGGTTCACGATCGAAGGTCGCTGCGGAACATGGAACATCCGAAAGTTATGTTTACCGTGCAGAGCAATTTGCAAAAGGTGTAGAAGCAGCGGAAGAAGCAGTACCCGGAGCGCAGGAAGAAATCCTGAGCGGAAAGATCCAGGCAACCGATCGTGAAATTTCCTCGATTGCAAAGGTTCCAAAGGAAAAGCGTCCCGAAGTTGTGGCAGAGCTGCGTAAGCCTAAAGCCGAACGGGATTCCAGTATAACGGATTCGTATTCTTCGCCTTCAAAGGACAATGAGTTTGTAACGACCTTCAAGCAAGACATTCAGGGGCATAAGAAAGGACTCAACAAGGAAGAAAAACAGAATCTCAAGGATGCCGTCAAGAGCATTTATTCACCTCGCCGTTTGGCAGATGGCGAAGCCATGATGTGTGAGATTCAGGGCGCGCAGGAGGATTTTGTCCGGCGGTGGGAAATGTGCTTTCGTGAATACCCGGATATTCTTAC
>ENA-OZGM01000762-OZGM01000762.1-human-gut-metagenome-genome-assembly--contig:-NODE-762-length-13870-cov-7.251466_pt1 | contig 13870 bp, 9 predicted proteins | sample MGYA00244655_ERZ653656 | MGnify/ENA primary metagenome ERZ653656 (study PRJEB26926, sample SAMN06164991) | human gut metagenome | biome: ENVO:00009003; feature: ENVO:2100002; material: ENVO:00002003... | reverse complement strand
ACGAGGCACCTCCGGCCATCATCTCCATCTTCGTGGGCGAGGAGCTGGAAGCTGTCATCGATGCGATCGCATCCGATTCTCCCTATGCCGGCCCCGTCAAGATGAAGATGGATCTGGGCGTGGACGTTCTGCCCAAGTTCAGCAAGGACACCACCGACCGCAACCGTACCTCTCCCTTCGCTTTCACCGGCAACAAGTTCGAGTTCCGTATGCCCGGCTCTGCCGAGAACCTGAGCGACTGCAACACCATCCTGAACACCGCTGTCGCCAAGGAGCTGAAGGGCTACGCCGACGAACTGGAAGGTGCTGAGGACTTTACCAGTGCAGCCATCGCTCTGATCAAGCGCACCATCCGCGACCATCGCCGCGTCATCTTCAACGGCAACGGCTATACCGCCGAGTGGGAGGCCGAGGCAGCCAAGCGCGGTCTGCCCAACAAGAAGAATACCCCCGCTGCTCTGCCCGCACTGGTCGAGCCCAAGAACATCCAGCTGATGGAGGAGTTCGGCGTGCTGACCAAGGTGGAGATGGAAAGCCGCTACGAGGTCGAGATGGAGCACTACTCCAAGATTATCAACATTGAGGCTCTGACCATGCTGGAGATGGCCCGCAAGCAGCTGCTGCCCGCCATCAACGCCTACATGAGCGAGGTTGCCAATACCGCCGCCTCCAAGCTGGCTGTCAGCGAGCACATCAGCGTGCGCAGCGAGACCAAGACTTTGGAAAAGCTTTCTTCTGACGCCGATGCCATGAGCGATGCCATCGACACCCTGCAGGATGCCGTGAATGCCGCCAAGGCACTGCCCACCGAGAGCGAGAAGGCCGTTGCCTTCCACGATAACGTTCTCCCGGTGATGGACGCCCTGCGCGCCGCTGCCGACGATGCCGAGACTATCTGCGGCGAGGATTACTGGCCTCTGCCCAGCTACAGCAAGATGCTTTACTACGTCTGATAATCTCCTGACAGCGTAAAAAAATAAGCATCCGCCGGCTGCCGGATCAATTAGCCATTCTCCTTTTCCTATTTCTTACACCAGCCCAAAGACCTGCTCCCTTTTTGAGGGCAGGCCTTTGGGCGTTTTATTTGAAATGCAGTTTTTGTAAGGGGGTTATTTATGAGCTATTCCACCCAACAGGATATTCTGGATTTCGTGGAGGACAACAACGTCAAATTTGTGCGCTTTGCCTTCTGTGATATTTTTGGCACCCAGAAGAACATTGCCGTGCTGGCTAGCAATCTGTCCAAGGCGCTGGAAGAGGGCGTGTGCTTTGACGGCAGTTCCATTGCGGGCTTTATGCACGTTGAGGAAAGCGACCTTGTACTGCGGCCGGATCTTTCCACCGTGACCATCCTGCCGTGGCGTCCCACCGAGGGCCGAGTGATGCAGTTCTTCTGCGACGTGGAAAAGCCGGACGGCGCAGCCTTTAGCGGCAACTGCCGTGGCTTTTTGCGGGATGTGAACCGCAAATTCAAAAAGCTGGGGCTTACCTGCAACGTGGGTACCGAGTGCGAGTTTTATCTGTTTGAAAAGGACGACCGTGGCCACCCTACCTGCATTCCCATTGACTTCGGCGGATATTTTGACGTTGCGCCGCTGGATGCGGGTGAAAATCTGCGCCGGGATATCTGCCTGACCATGGAGCAGATGGGTATGGCACCCCAGCACAGCCACCACGAAAGCGGCAACGGCCAGAACGAGATCGACTGCCGCTACGCTGGGCCGCTGAAAACCGCCGACAACGTGATGACCTTTAAGCAGATCGTCCGTGCCATTGCCATGCGCAATGGTCTGCACGCCAGCTTTCTGCCCAAACCCCTGCCCCAGCAGGCCGGCAGCGGGCTGCACATCAACCTCTCGCTTTACATGGACGGCAAAAACCTGTTTGAGGGCGATATTGCCCCGGACAGCGTAGCAGGCAGCTTTATGGCCGGTGTGCTGGCCCACAGCCGAGAACTGACCGCGTTCACCAATCCCCTGCCCAACAGCTACCAGCGCTTTGGCTGTGACGAAGCGCCCCGCTATGTGAGCTGGAGCCGTCAGAACCGCAGCCAGCTGGTGCGCATTCCCATGGTCAAGGGCGACAACTGCCGCATGGAGCTGCGCAGCCCGGACCCCGCCTGCAATCCGTATCTGGCCATTGGCCTGATCCTTGCCGCTGGATTGGACGGCATTGAGCAGCGCATGGTCTTGCAGCCGCCGGTGAACCGCAACCTGTTCGATGCCGCCGAGGCCAAGGGACTGGGGCTTGAGACCCTGCCCGCCACCCTTGAGGAGGCGGTGCAGGTGGCCGAGGAGAGCGAGTTCTTGCGCCGGGTGCTGCCAGAGGGGCTTTCTAAACGCTATTTCTCGGAGGAGCTCAAGCGCTGCGCCGCACTGCGGAGTGCGCCTGACCGGGCCGAGCACGAGCGCGTCTACTATTTTAACGCCATCTGATCCCTGCCAGCGCAGGAGAAAGGAGTGCGGAATGGGACGCGCACTGATCGTAAGCGCCGGTGCCAACTCCAACGAATATATTGCCGCGCGGCTGTCCGAGATGGGTTACAGCCGCCCGGTGATCATTCCCAGCGGAGCCGAGGCACGGCGCAGAATGTCGGAATCTGATTTTGAGTTGATCGTGGTCAACGCTCCCCTGCCCGATGAGTTCGGGCACGAATTGTGCATCACCGCTGTGGAGCAGACTGATGCCGGTGTGGTCTTTCTGGTAAAGGCCGCACAGGCTGAGCAATTGCTTGCCCCCCTGAACGAGCAGGGGGTGCTGCTGCTGAGCAAACCCTTCACCACCCCGTTGTTTTTGCAGGCCATGCACATGGCGGCTGCCAGCAACCACCGCTTGCAGCGTCTGCGGCAGGAGAACGCCCGCCTGCAGGACAAGATCGGGCAGCTGCGGCTGGTCAGCCGGGCAAAGTGCTGTCTGGTAGAGCACGCCCACATGACCGAGGCCGAAGCGCACCGCTACCTTGAAAAACAGGCTATGGACACCCGCCGCGACCGCGCCGAGGTGGCGCAGGAGGTGCTGGAGGAATACGCTGACAGAAGCGAATAAAAAGCAGGGCTTCGCCCCGCACCCGCAGGGAAAGGGGTGCGCCGGGAGCGTGCCTTTTATGGGAAAGTTTTATTCTACAACAAAGGAAGGTATATTTTTATGGCAAAATTTATTTTTGTGACCGGCGGCGTGGTCTCCGGTCTGGGCAAGGGCATTACCGCTGCATCTCTGGGTCGGCTTTTGAAGTGCCGCGGCCTAAAGGTGGCCAGCCAGAAGCTGGACCCCTATGTGAACGTGGACCCGGGCACCATGAGCCCGCTGCAGCACGGCGAGGTGTTCGTGACCGATGACGGCACCGAGACCGATCTGGATCTGGGACACTACGAGCGCTTCATTGACGAAAATCTGAACAAGTACTCCAACCTGACCACCGGCAAGGTGTACTGGAACGTGCTGAACAAGGAGCGTCAGGGCGCTTATCTGGGACAGACGGTGCAGATTATCCCTCACATCACCAACGAGATCAAGAGCTACATTTATAATCTGGCCTCCTCTACCGAAGCCGATGTGGTCATTACCGAGATCGGCGGCACCACCGGCGATATCGAGAGCCAGCCCTTCCTGGAGGCCATCCGTCAGGTAGGTCTGGAGCAGGGACGGGAGAACTGCTGCTACATCCATGTGGTGCTGGTGCCCTACATCTCCGGCTCGGACGAATACAAATCCAAGCCCGCGCAGCACTCGGTCAAGGAGCTGCAGGGCATGGGCGTAAGCCCCGACATCATCATTCTGCGCGCAGACGGCAGCGTGGGCAGCGATATCCGCCGCAAGATCAGCACCTTCTGCAATGTCAAGCCCGAGTGCGTCATTGAGAACCTGACCATGCCGAGCCTGTACCAGTGCCCGCTGATGCTGCACACCAACGGTCTGGACGATGTTGTGGTGCATCAGCTGCACTTGGATGTTCCCCCTGCCGACCTGACCGAGTGGAAGCAGGTGGTCTCCCGCATTGCCACCCGCAGCAAGACCTGCACCATTGCACTGGTGGGCAAGTATGTCAAGCTGCACGACGCATATCTCTCGGTGATGGAAAGCCTATATCATGCCGGGTTTGAGAATGACAGTCAGGTGGAAATCCGCTGGGTGGAAAGCGAGGATCTGACCGATCAGGCCGCCTGCAAAGAAGCCTTTGCGGATGTGGACGGCATCATCGTGCCCGGCGGCTTTGGCGACCGCGGCATTGAGGGTATGATCCAGGCAGCCCAGTACGCCCGCGAGAACCGTGTTCCCTGCTTTGGCATCTGCCTTGGTATGCAGATCATGGTCATTGAATTTGCCCGCAATGTGCTGGGCTACAAGGACGCTAATTCCAGCGAGTTCACCCCGGACGGTGCCCACAACGTCATCTCCCTGATGCCGGACCAGCAGGGCAATATCCCCAAGGGCGGCACCATGCGTCTGGGCAAGTACCCCTGCACGGTGGCGCCCGGCACCAAGATGGCCGAGTGCTACGGCGAGAGCGAGATCTGGGAGCGCCACCGCCACCGCTATGAGTTCAACAACGACTTCCGGCAGGAGATGCAGGACGCCGGACTGGTCATTTCCGGCACTAGCCCGGACGGCCATCTGGTGGAGACTGTGGAGCTGCCCGGCCGCGACTTCCATCTGGGTGCACAGTTCCACCCGGAGTTCAAGAGCCGCCCCAACCGCGCACATCCCCTGTTCAAGGGCTTTATCGCCGCTGCGCTGCGCTACCGCGCTGCCGCCCAGCGGGATATGCTGCATCTGTAATAGCATAATATAACGGCAAGGCCGCAGCACAAAATACCGTGCTGCGGCCTTGCTTTATGTAAGACGATTTTAAATGCCTTCCGCGCCGTCCTGTCTGGCGTGGTTTGCCTGCTTATTCTCGTACATCCGCTGGTCGGCGATGCAACGCACCTGCTGCACGTCCACGCTTTCGGCGGGGTACAGGGCGTAGCCGCAGCTGGCACCCACGCTCACGGTATTGCCGTCAATCTCGTAGGGCACAGCGACCATCTCACAGATCAGGTTCATCTTGCTGGCGCAGGCCTCCGACTCCATCGGGCCGAGCAGCAGCAGCGCGAACTCGTCACCGCCCAGACGGAAGGCGTAGTCCCGGCTGCGGATGCAGCCCTGAAGCCGCTGGGAAACGCCCTTCAGCAGCTTATCGCCCACATCATGGCCGTAGGTATCGTTGACCGGCTTGAAGCGATCCAAGTCCATATAAAATAGCGCAAAAGGCTGGCTGTGCTGCTCCAGCACCGTCAGTACCCGGTCGAAGTAGCGCTTGTTCAGCAGACCGGTCAGGCCATCGGTGTTGGCAAGGCTTTGCAGCAGGTGCTGCTTGCCCATATCCTGCACGATCATCATCACACGGGTCAGGCGATTTTCCTTCCACGCCATGGGAACGACCGTCATCATGAAAAATGCGCTTTTATCGCGGGCGGCATATTCCAGCTTGAGGGAGTCGTTGTCCGTTTTGATGAGCCTGCGCAGGTTTTCCGGGGCCAGCATCTGGGGGATCTTGGCGTTTTCGCTGTCGGTCAGAACTACATACTTGCGCGATATTTGCTCCAGCATCTGCTGGTAAGAGCCCTCCGGTTGGTACAGCGGCTCTCCGCGCCGCTCGTGATACTGGTAGCGGTCGCGGTCCAGATCGCACACTGCAAAACGCTCCACAACGCGTGCCATGCCCGCAAACATCATATCGCTCTTTTCCCGGCGGCGCTCCAGCTCCCGGCGGCGGTTGCGCTCTGCGTCACGCTGGATCTTTATCACGCCTGCCATGATCAGAAGCCCCAGCAGTGCAATGACCAGAATGGTAGCCACCTGCACCCGGCGCATCCCGGCATCCACCACCCCGGTGGGCACGATACCGATGATGCTCCAATCCATGAGCCCCAGCGGCTGATAGATCAGATAATATTTCTGCCGGTTCAACGTGTACAGCACGCAGCCCTCGCCGCCCTGCGGCAGGGTCTGCACCATGGTGTCAAAGTAAGGCTGATCCACGCTGGCGTTCTGCTGTAAGTAATCAAACAGGTTGGTCATCTGCTCGGTGATCTCGGTCTTTGTCTCGGTGGAAAGCACCACATCGCCGTTTGAGCGCACGATATAGCAATCGCTCTGTCCCTCATAGACCATGCTGCCCAGCAGCTTTTCCAGCACGGCGTTGTCGTAGCTGACCACCAGCGCCGTATAGGTAGTGCCGTCCAACTGCAGCGGCTGCTCCATTGGGATGGCAAACAGGATCTTGCGGATGCCCTGACTGGAGATATAGCTGGAGATCACTGGCTTGTTTTCGGTATACAGCTTTTCAAAAGTCGCCTTCATGTACTCTGCTGTGCCCTGCCGCCCGGCGGTGGTCCAGAACTCGCACTGCTCGTTGAACAGATAAAAATCCGTATATTGCCAGGTAGCCTTTTGGGCGATATACTCCTGCCACTGCCCCTCCTGCTCTCCCAGCTCCGCAAGGGTGCCCAGGTAGCTGTCCCAGTCGTTCAGGATGTTCCAGTTGCGTTGCGCAAACATGGTAAAGGTCTTGGCAGACTGCCCATAGGTGGAAAGCAGGTTTGCCGTGCTTTCCTGATAGATCTGCTTCTGGGTATAGGCACTGTAAGCAAGGATGCCGACCAGCAGCGCCAGCAGCATCCCTGCTATGAGCAGTATATTTTTTCGTTTGTTCTTCATAAGGTCAATTTCCCCCGACTGCCCCGCAGCCAAACCCCTTCACAATACGTTCTTCCAAAGGCTTTATGCCAAAGCATCGTGCACAGCTTTTTGCAAAAAGTGTACAACCGCTGCGTGTCAGCGCCCGTATAAACCGACACTATCCCTAATAACATTATACCATTCCGCAAAAAAGCCTGTCAACACATCCATGGGGCGATTCGTGTCATTTCAAAGGCGATTCACGCAGAGTTGCCCTGTAAAGCTTGCAGACTTTTTGCAGACTTTCGGATAGCAAGTAAGTGCAAATATCGGTTAGTATTCGATAGTATTTGACAAGCCGCAAATACAAAAAACCGCATGAACACCGGATTTTCCAGTATTCATGCGGTTTTTCACGTTATGCAGAAGAAGGGACTTGAACCCTCACTCACTAGGAACTGGTGCCTAAAACCAGCGTGTCTGCCATTCCACCACTTCTGCTCATAGAAAAAAGGCAAGTCAAAAACCGACTTGCCTTCTGGTGCGAGGGAGGGGACTCGAACCCCCAAGGATAAACCACACGCACCTCAAACGTGCGCGTCTGCCAGTTCCGCCACCCTCGCATATTCTGTTCGTGCTGTCCATCCAACTCCTGAGGTTTGAAGCTGTGCTTGCGGACTGCTTGAATATATTACCACGTTCCTGTCGGATAGTCAAGCTCTTTTTTTCCTTTTTGAAAAAAATCCGGCGTAAGCATAGATACAGTGGTTGTATGAGGGAAGATCACCGGAAAACTCATGCCCAGAAAAAACGCACAAGTTGAAATGCATCGGAACATGTGATATTATAAATATAACTATGGAAAAGCAACGGTGCGGTTGAAGCATCGGGGGAGATAAAAATGAACGATGATGTAGTGGTGTCCGTTCTTTGTACCGCATATAACCATGAAAAATACATCCGCAGTGCGCTGGATGGATTCGTGAATCAAAAGACGAACTTCCGGTATGAAGTTCTTATAAATGACGATGCGTCCACAGATCACACGGCTGCGATCATCGCAGAATATGAGGCAAAGTATCCGGACATCATTAAACCGGTATACCAGACTGAAAATCAGTATTCTAAGGGAGTATCCATCACGAAAAGCATTCTTTTTCCTCAGTCGAAGGGAAAGTATACGGCGATCTGTGAAGGCGATGACTATTGGTGTGATGAAAACAAACTGCAAAAGCAGGTAGATTTCCTGGAATCGCATGAGGGGTATGCGGCCTGTGTGCACAATACCCGGCTGTTGGACTGCCGCACGGGCGGTTCGTGGCCGATGTATAAAGGAGAACAGGATCGTGATCTCACATTCAAGGAGGTCGTCAATTACAGTGCAGCCTGTTTCCATACGTCCTCGATTTTATGCAGGAGAGAGTGGTTCTGCATACCGGATGAACTCAGAGCAAATGGATTCGGTGATTATCCGCGTGCAGTTTATATGCGGCTGAACGGGAAGATCCGCTATTTAAAGGATATCATGTCTGTCTACCGGATGTTTACCGCCGGTTCGTGGACTGCCCGGAACCAGAACAACGCATCTAAGCAACAGCGCATTTGCAGCCAGAAAGCGAGAACGGACTTTACAGAAAAGCTCCGCCGGTACTGCCGCGAACAGGGGATTGCGCCCGAACTCCAGAAGGCGGTAAATGATGTAGCGAACCGTGACCAGCTGCAGCTGGCAGTTCTCCAGAAAGGCGGCAGATGCCTTTTGCATGGTCCGCAGCTGGGCATTTTTATGGGACTGTCGCTGGAAAAGAAAATACATGTGCTGGATACGGTACGGACGGAGTTTAAGACAGAGCAAAATGAAAAAAGATAAGAACATTATTCTTGACAACTTTATCTGGCGCTTTGCAGAGCGCTGCGGTGCCCAGCTTGTGACAGCTGTTGTAACGCTGCTGCTGGCCCGTATTCTGATGCCGGAAGATTACGGCAGGACGGCGCTGGTGGCGGTGTTCATCAACATTTTGCAGGTGTTCATCGACAGCGGTCTTGGTACAGCACTGATCCAGAAAAAAGATGCAGACGATCTGGATTTTTCATCGGTATTCTATTTTAACTTTGCGGTGTGTCTGGTGCTGTATGCCGGAATGTTCATTGCGGCACCTTATATTGCGGCATTCTATAAAGATCCTTCGCTGACGCCCGTGGTTCGCGTTGCAAGCCTGACGCTGGTGTTTTCCGGTGTCAAAGGCATCCAGCAGGCCTATGTGTCCCGCAATATGCTGTTCAAACGCTTTTTCTTTGCAACGCTGGGCGGTACGCTGTTCTCCGCATTTCTGGGGCTTGGCATGGCTTATGCCGGGTTTGGTGTCTGGGCGTTGGTGGCACAGCAGCTTTCCAACACGGCCATTGATACGCTGATCCTTTGGCTCACGGTGCATTGGAGACCGAAAGCGGTCTTTTCTTGGCAGCGGCTGAAAGGGCTGCTATCCTATGGCTGGAGACTGCTGGCTTCCTCCCTGTTGGATACCGTATACAATAATCTGCGCAGCCTTGTGATCGGCCGCGTTTACACATCGGCTGATCTTGCCTTTTATAATGAGGGTATGCTTGCACCGGATACGATCGCGGTCAACGTGGATTCTTCCATTGACAGCGTTCTGCTCCCGGCAATGTCTGCCGTGCAGGACGAGCCTGCGCGGGTGAAAAACATGACCCGCCGTGCCATCAAGACCTGCGTTTATGTAATCGCGCCGCTGATGATGGCGATGTTCTTCTGCGCAAAGTCGCTCGTCCGGCTGGTGCTGACTGAGAAGTGGCTGCCCTGCGTGCCGTATCTGCGGATTTTCTGCATCACCTACATGTTCTATCCGATCCACACGGCAAACCTGAATGCGATCAAGGCAATGGGCCGCAGCGGAGTGTATCTGAAGTTGGAGATCATCAAGAAGATCATGGGCCTGACCCTGCTCCTGCTGACCTACCACATCAGCGTGATGGCAATGGCCTACAGCCTGATCCTGAGCAGCCTGCTGAGCCAGCTCATCAATACATGGCCGAACAGAAAACTGCTGGATTACCGCTATCTGGAACAGCTGAAAGACATCCTGCCCAGCATTCTGCTGGCTATTTTCATGGGCTGCTGCATGTGGCTGGTCAATCTTGCACATCTGCCGGACATCGTAACGTTGGTCATTCAGATCCTGATCGGTGCAGTGGCGTATCTGGGCGGCTCTGCACTGTTGAAGCTGGATACGTTTGAATATCTCTGGAATGTAGTAAAGCCCAAGATTCAGAGAAAACCGTGGGCTGATAATGAAGAATAAATGATAGGAAAGGCGGGGAATCTCAGTTGAAAAAAATATTGGTTTTAGGTGGTACTGCACAACAGATAAAGCTTGTAGAAGCAGCCAAACAAATGGGCGTCTATACAATTGTTGTGGATTATCTTAACGATTCTCCTGCCAAAAAAGTGGCAGATGAAGCGTATCTGTATGATGTCAAAGATGTTGACGGGATTGTTGAATTGTGCCGCAGAAAAAAAGTAGATGGAGTAATCTGCGGATACATTGATCCATGTCAGCGGCCTTATCAGGAGATTTGTGAAAAACTTGGGTTGCCTTGCTATGGAACGGCTCGGCAATTTTTTCAAATGACCGACAAGCATGCATTCAAGAAAATGTGTCTCCAGAATGGCGTGAATGTGATTCCTGAATATACAGAAGCGGACGTTAGAACAGGGAAAATTGAATTTCCGGTATTTGTAAAACCGGTGGATAGTCGCGGCTCACGTGGACAGTCTGTTTGTTATTCGCAGCAAGAGCTCGAAAAAGCAATCGAGTTTGCGAAAGAAGAATCTTCCAATGGGGATATCTTAATTGAAAAGTATATGCAGGGAGCTCGCGAATTTCAAGTTACATACTTTTTTGTAGATGGCGAAGCCTATCTTATTCGCACTGTGGACAGCTACTGCGGAAGTGAAGAAAATCATTTGGAAAAAGTAGTTGCCTGCGCAGTTTCTCCCTCCCGTTTTACAAAAGATTATTTAGATACAACACATGAAAAGGTTGTTCGAATGTTCAAAGCAATGGGGTATAAGAATGGGCCTGTCTTTATGCAGGGATTTGAAGACCGTGGAGTGTTCCGCTTTTTTGATCCAGGGCTCCGGTTCCCAGGGGTGGATTATGAGAGAATCTATCAAAAAGTAACCGGTACAGATTTGATGAAAGCGATGATACACTATGCTTTGGAAGGAACCTGTGCTCAAATAGTCCCGCCGACAAACGGGGTTTGGCTGAATGGAAAGCGTGCAGCGGTTTTGTTCCCAACACTGAAAGCGGGAAAGATACAAGAGTTGAGAGGGTTCTCTTCCCCAAAAGACCCAAATATTATTTCTCTAATTCCGCGTTGCGCAGTCGGAGAACAGATTAGATGGACGTATAATGTAAATCAACGGATGGCAGAGGTTGATATTATATGTGATTCTACGGAAAAACTCAAGGAAAAAATACAAATGATTCAGAAAAAGCTTGTGGCAATAGATACGGAAGGCAATAACATGCAATTCGAGCCGTTTGATGTGAGCAGAATTATCTGAGGGAAGATATTGAATGGAACACGCATTACATTTAAAAATGGTATCAATGAACGATATTGTTTCGGCTGGATGCTGTGATATAAACCACATAATTGAGACAATTGAAAAGCTTCTGGTCGATTATAAAAAAGGCAAGATTCAACTTCCGGATAAGATATCCCAGATTTTTGACGAAAAAAGTCAGGACAGAATAAACTGTATGCCATCGACTTTGTTGGAAGAAAAAATCTGTGGTGTGAAATGGGTATCGGTTTTTCCTGATAATCCGCATAGGTTTTCTCTGCAAAATGTTTCAGGCATAATCATTCTATCTGAAACAGAGCACGGCTTTCCAATCGCGGTGATGGATGGTACATTGATCACGGCACTGCGTACAGCATGTATGGGCGCTGTCGGTGCAAAATATTTGGCACGTCAGGACAGCCGGGTATATGGTTCAATCGGTGCTGGGGCGCAGGCAATTGCACATTTTATGGCAATAAAAAAAATACTGCCAAACATTGATACCTGCTATGTGGCTTCCCGTACGCCAGAAAGCGAAAAACGATTTATTGATTGCATGAAAGAAAAACATCCAGAAGTCCGGTTTATTGGGTGCAATTCTGACTGTTCTCAAGCTGCATGCAATTCTGATATCGTGGTTACTGCTGTCAGCTGCCAAAAGCCATTGTTAAGAGCAGATGCTGTCAGACCGGGCACCTATTATTGTCATGTTGGCGGGTGGGAGGATGAATACGAGGTGCCTTTAAAGGCGTCTAAAATCGTCTGTGATGATTGGCATGCCCTGAAGCATCGCGGTTCGCCCACGCTTGCCAGAATGTATCGGAAGGGCTTTTTGAAGGACACTGATATCTATGCAAATCTTGCTGAAATTGTGGATGGAACTAAGCCGGGACGTGAAAATGAACAGGAAATCACATACTTTAATTCCATAGGTCTGTCATTTATTGATGTTGGAATTGCATATGACTTCTATAAAAAAGTTTCTAGGCATGATCAATTTGGCCGCGATTGGTTTATGCAGGAAGATGATCCGATTCGGGCAATGATGCGTGGATGCTTTGAATTTCCGGAGGAGAAAGACTGAAAGTGAGAATATTCGTTACCCGTTCTTCCATGCCCAGCATGGAAGAATACATTGAAGAGATCCGCTCCATCTGGGACAGCCACTGGCTGACCAACATGGGCGAAAAACATAAGGCCCTGCAGGCTGAACTGCAAAAATACATGGGCGTGCCTGCTGTGGAGCTGCTCACCAACGGCCACATGGCGCTGGAGCTTTCTCTGCAGGCCATGAATCTGCAGGGCGAGGTCATCACCACGCCGTTCACTTTTGCGTCCACCACCCACGCCATCGTGCGCAATGGACTGGAACCGGTGTTCTGTGATATCGACCCCGAGACCTACACCATGGATGTGACCCAGATCGAGCGGCTCATCACCGACCGAACCTGTGCCATCCTGCCGGTACATGTCTACGGCAATATATGCAACATCGAAGAGATCGAGCGCATCGCCCACAAGTATGGTCTGAAGGTGCTGTACGATGCGGCTCACACCTTTGGCGAGACCTATAAGGGGCAGGGCATCGGTAATTTTGGCGATGCCTCCTGCTTCAGCTTCCATGCCACCAAGGTGTTCAACACCATTGAGGGCGGTGCGGTCTGCTATCGGGACCCGGATATGGGCCGCAGGCTGTACGAGCTGAAAAACTTTGGTATCCACGGCCCGGAAGCGGTGGATGCCGTGGGCGCCAACGCCAAGATGAACGAGTTCTGTGCCGCTATGGGACTGTGCAATCTGCGTCATGTGGATGAGGAGATCGCTAAGCGCAGGGCTGTGGTGGAGCGCTACCGTGAGCATCTGGAAGGCGTGGACGGTCTGCGCCTGAATGTGCAGCAGCCGGAGGTCAGGTCCAACTACGCCTATTTCCCGGTGGTGTTCGACGAAAATCTCTTTGGTGCCAGCCGCAATGAGGTAATGGATGCACTGGCCCAAAACGGAATAGGCGCGCGCAAGTATTTTTATCCGCTCACCAACACCTTCGAGTGCTTCCACGGTAAATACGATGTGGACGCAACGCCGGTGGCTCTGCATGTGGCAAAACGGGTGCTGACCCTGCCGCTGTATGCCGACCTTTCCATGGAGGATGTGGACCGCATCTGCAAGATCGTCTTAGAGCAGAAACTGTAATATCAATATAGGAAAAACTGTCCGCCGGGTGTCTGTGCCCGGCGGATTTTTTGTGGGGCAGGGGAGAAATACCTTGCAGAAGGAAGCTGTTTGTCCCGCCGCGAGAGCGTAAAGATCGTGAATTTCTAAACGAACTTTCGGATTTTTGCCTGCATGAGAGGAGATTTTTGTTCTTTTTGTCTAAAGTATACAAGAATAAACACTAAAATCCGGCAAAGCGTCCATTGAAAAAAATGAACTGATATACTAGAATATAAGTACAAGAGCGCGGCACACGGCTGCGCGGAAAATGCAAAGCAAAAAATATAAAACAGGAGGATTTTCCTATGCCTATGAAAATGGGTTGGCGCTGGTATGGCGAGGGCAACGATCCCGTCAGCCTGAGCGACATCAAGCAGATCCCCGGCGTGACCAGCATCGTCTGGGCGT
>ENA-OZGM01000758-OZGM01000758.1-human-gut-metagenome-genome-assembly--contig:-NODE-758-length-13887-cov-6.098034_pt1 | contig 13887 bp, 10 predicted proteins | sample MGYA00244655_ERZ653656 | MGnify/ENA primary metagenome ERZ653656 (study PRJEB26926, sample SAMN06164991) | human gut metagenome | biome: ENVO:00009003; feature: ENVO:2100002; material: ENVO:00002003... | reverse complement strand
CCACAAACGGCAGACGGATGAAGCCATTCGTCTCACCGACCATCTTCATGATGGCGATCTCTTCACGCCGGCCGAACGTGGCCAGCTTGATGGTGTTGGTCATAATAAACAGGGACACCGCGATAAGGATCACGATCAAAACGACGGAGACAACGCTCACAATGTTCCGGAACGTAATAAAGTTTTCCGCGTAATCCAGGTGCGCAGTCACATCGGCGATGCCGTCGACATTCTTGAGCGCGGCCTGCGTGTCCTTCATGAGCGACAGATCGTCGAGCGTCACGACGTAGCGATGACGAAAGACCGAGGCGTCAATGTTGTCAAAGAGGTCGGAGTCATACTCGGCCTCGAACGTCTGCATGGCCTGCTCGCGCGTGACGAATTCGACCGTGGCGACATTCGGCACCGCGGCGACCTGGGGCTCGATGGCCCGGGCCTCGTCCTCCGAGAGCGTCTCATCGACGTAGGCAATGACCTCGTTCTGATTTTGCAGGCGGTCGATGTTCGCGTCGATGTTGAGCGTCAGCAGCGAAAAGCTGCCCATGATGAGCAGGCACGCGATGATGATCGTGATCGACGCGAAGGACATGAAACCGTGCGTGAAGATGTTTTTCACGCCCTGCGTCATCAGGTAGTTGAATCTATTCAGCTTCATATCCGTAGTACCCGTCCAATCCGTCACTGATGACTCTTCCGGCGTCGATAGAGATGACGCGCTTGGAAAAAGCGTCGACCAGTTCCTTTTCGTGCGTCACCACGAGGACCGTGGTGCCGAGCTCGTTGATCTTCTCCAGCAGCAGCATCAGCTCCAGACTGCGCACCGGGTCGAGGTTGCCGGTCGGCTCGTCCGCGATGATCATGCGCGGATTGTTCACGAGCGCGCGGGCGATGGCCACGCGCTGCTGCTCACCGCCGGAAAGCTCCGCCGGAAAGCGCTTTTCCCGGTCGGCCAGGCCGACCAGCTCGAGCACCTGCGGCACGCGGCGGCGGATCTCCTTGTTGGAAGCTCCCACCACGCGCATGGCAAACGCAACGTTTTCATACACCGTCATTTTGTCGATCAGGCGAAAATCCTGAAAAATGACGCCCAGTGTCCGGCGCAGCTTCGGCAGCTTGCGGCGCTTGATGCCCTGCATGTCAAAGCCGTTGACCGTGATCTGTCCGGATGTGGGGCTCAGCTCGCCGGTGATCAGTTTGATGATCGTCGTCTTGCCGGAGCCGGACGGTCCGACCAGAAACACGAACTCGCCCTCGTTGATCGTAAAACTGATCCCATTGAGGGCCGCAGCCTCCGTGTTCCCGTAGACCATCTTCACATCGTTCATTTGAACCATAAGATGTCCTCCAATATGTTGGGCTTACGCCCGCCCGGGTAGGTCTCAGAACTTGGCAGTGTTCTGAGAATCGAGGTATTGCTTTACCATGACCGCGACCTTGAAGAGGATTGCATCCTCAAACTCGCGCAGATCCAGGCCCGTGATCTTCTTGACTTTCTCCAACCGGTATACCAAAGTGTTTCGATGGACGTAGAGCTTGCGCGCCGTCTCCGAAACGTTGAGATTGTTCTCAAAGAAGCGATTGATCGTGTCGAGCGTGTCCTCATCGAGCGCCTCGATGGGGTTTTTCTTGAACGCTTCGGACAGGAACATCTCGCACAGCGTCGTCGGCAGCTGATAAATGATGCGGCCGATGCCGAGGTTGTCATAGTGAATGACCGGCTTCTCGTTTTCAAACACCTTGCCGACCTCGATGGCGACCTGCGCCTCCTTATAGCGGTCGGCCAGCTCGCGCAGGTGGTTGGCCGTCGTGCCGATGCCGATGACCGTCTGCACGTGCAGCTCCGTGTGCACGGCGCGCTCAATGCTCTCGGCCAGCGCGCAGACATCCTCCGAGGTCTCGTCCGGCGTCATTTCCTTGATGACGACAATGTCCGACTCGCTCACGCTGAGCACGAAATCATGCTGCCGGTCCGGGAACATGTTCTGGATCAGCTCGAGCACGGCGATATCCGTCACGTTCACCTGACGCACCAGCAGCACAGCGCGCGGCACGTCGGTGGTAAAATGCAGCTCCTTGGCGCGCACATACACGTCGCCGGGGAGAATGTTGTCCGAAATGATGTTCTTAACGAAGGCGACCTTATTGTGCTTTTCCTCAAAGTTCGTGCTGGCCTCCGTCATGCCGACGGCCGCGAGAATGCAGATGCTGCGCGCCGTCTGGTCATTGCCCTCGACAAACACGGCATACTCAAAACGCGCCGTGCTGGCAGACAGAATCTTATACGTGCGCGTGTCCGTTGCAAACAGCTGCTCCTGCACTTCGCCCACTGCGGCCTGAAAGTCATCCAGACGCGAGCCAATCATCGAAAGCTCACTGCAGGCAATGACAAACCCCTGCTCGTCCACAACACCGATGCAGCGCGTGGTGGCATCTTTCATCTGAACGATCACGCCCTGAAAAATTCTGCTCGACATATCTTTTCCTCCTACGAACGGCCGCCGCAGTCTCCCACAGCACCTACCAATTTCCTACTTTACATAATAGCCGATTTATGTGCATTTTTCAATAGAAAAATGGTCGTTTTTTGTGAATAATTTTCGAAATTTCGTGAGATAGTCGGATAATTTCCCGAACTTTTGTAAATTTTCACGAAGTTGGCAGCGAAAAAACGAGCATTGCCTCGTCTGGGCTCAGTTCCCGGTAAGCGCCCGGAGACAGCGCGGGATCGAGCGTCAGCGCGCCGATCGACAGGCGGTGCAGCTGCAAAACCGGCGTCCCGCAGCCGGCCAGCATCCGCTTGACCATGTGGTATTTCCCTTCATAGACCGTGACGCGGCAGCTCCCCTGCTCCGGCAGGCGCTCGAGTCGGGCCGGCAGGCACTGCGTCCCGTCGCCGAGGACGACGCCCTGCGCGAAGCGCTCTGCATCCGCATCCGTCGGCTGCCCATCCGTGCGCGCGAAATAGACCTTCGGCACATGCTTTTTCGGCGTGATGACGCGGTGGACATAGTCCCCGTCGTCCGTGACGAGCAGCAGACCGGTCGTGTCCTTATCGAGCCGTCCCGCAGGCACGAGCCCAAAGCGCCGCAGCTCCGGCGGGAACAGATCGAGCACCGTCGGCTGGCTGCGGTCGGCCGTCGCGGTGAGGACGCCGGCGGGTTTATGGAGCATATAGTAATGGTATGCCTGATAGCGCAGGATCTGTCCGCGCAGGCAGACGACAGCGGTCTCCGCGATCTTCTGCTCCGGCGCGCGGGCGGGCACACCGTCGACCGTGACCTCACCGCGGCGGATATACGCCTTGGCCTCGCGCCGGGAAGCGGCGCCGGTATCAGCCAGATATTTGTCCAGACGGATCATGCGCGCCCCTCCTTTACGGCCATTGGACGTATTATAACATATCCGGCGGCAAATTTGAATAGGCTTGTTACGAGGTGTGGTTATGAAGCTCAAATCCTTTCACTGGACAAGACGGACGGTCGTGTATGCGCTCATCGGTCTGGCCGTGCTGCTGGCGCTGGCCGTCATCTGGCGCAGCAACGGCGGCGTGCTCTCGGCGCACTACAACGTCACGACGACGGACGGGCGCATTGCCTATCTGCAGGCGCTCGGCTGGGAGGCGGATCCCGCGACGGAAACGGCGCAGGAGATCGTGATCCCGCGTGTGTTCAGCGGTGTATTCAGCGATTACAACGCCCTGCAAAAGCAGCAGGGATTTGACCTGTCCACTTACGCCGGCGAGACGTGCACAGCCTATACCTACCGCGTGACGAACTACGAGGGCTCGACGGACACTGTGCTCGCGCAGCTGTTCGTCTACCGCAACCGCGTCATCGGCGGCGACATCCACGCGACGGCGATGGACGGCTTCATGCACGGTCTGCGATGAATGGGCAAAAAAACTCCCGGCAGGAATGTGCCGGGAGTTTTGGTTTCGTTCGGGTTCAGGCAGATGCCTTGGGGCTCAGGCGAGCGCCGTCCAGCGCTCAATGCCGGTCAGCTCCGTAAAGGTGTGGCCGACCGAGGCCTCGGTGACTGCGGCGTAGTACCACATGCGCCTGGCGTGACGTCGGTAAAGTGCGACGCTGCCTGCGCATTGGCCTGCACGAACGTCAGGTCGCAGCTGCGGCCAAGCACGCGGTTGAGGATAGTCACCGCCTCGGCGCGCGTGATGGTCTGGTTCGGGTGGAACGTGCCATCCGCATAGCCGCCGACCCAGCCGTTGGCATAGGCCGTAGCGACCGCATCATGACACCATGCGCTGCCTACATCGGCAAACGGCATGCCCTTGGACGTGTTCACACCGTAGATCCCGGTCAGAATGGTCACAAATTCCGCGCGGTTGATGGGCTTGCCCGGCTGGAACGTGCCGTTGCTGTAGCCCTTGATGGCGCCGGCATTGGCCAGCGTGCTGACCGCGACCGCGTACCACTTGCCGGCCGGAACATCGCTGAAGCCATTGTCGCTGCGGTCATACTGCTTGTGCGCCTGTGCGGTCATGAGCTCATAGAGCAGCTTGGCCGCCTCGGCGCGCGTGAGCGTGCCGTTGGGCACAAAGGTGGTCGCGGTGCGGCCGGAAGCATAGGCGTTGTGGTTGGTCGTATCCAGCAGGCCGGCCGACTGCGTCGGCTCCGTGCCGGTGCCGCTGCCGCTGTTGTTGCCACTGTCACTGTTGTTGCCGCTGCCGCTGTTGTTGCCTATCTGGGAAATGTACTTTTCCAGCAGCGCCATCGCCTGCTGGAGCGTGATGGTGCGGCTGTTGTCGAGCGCACAGATGATCGTCACAATGTTCTTCAGGTTCATATTCGCCGAAGAAATGAGCTGAGACAGCAACTGCGCGATCTGATCGTTTGTGAGGATGCTGCCGGCAAAGCCCGTCAGGATGGCATTGATGCCGGTCTGCGTCATACCAAAGGCTTTCAGGATCTCGGCAAGCGCCTGCTGGGCGGCCTCGCTGATCGCGCCGCCGGCGGCAATGTCGCCGATGACCTGACCGAAGTTGATGTTCACCGTGTTGCCGGTGATGGTGATGATGCCGTGCATGTAGTTATTGTTGCTGGCGATGTCCTTGAACAGATCGCCCACGTCCACGTTCACGATGCCGTGGATAAAGTTGCTGTTGCTGACGATGTGATCGACAAGATCGTTGATGTTCACGTTCACGATGCCGTGAATGAAGTTATCGTCATTGGCGATGTCGATCCGGCTCAGGATCTCACTGAGCAGGCCGTTGTGCAGCTGGCCATAGGCCGTGTCGGATGTGCTGGTCTCCGCCTCCGTGGCGTCTGCCGCGAAAGCCGGGACAGCAGCGAGACTGAATGCCAGCACAAGGGCCAGTATCAGGCTCAATGTCTTGCGCATTTTTTTCATGGAATTTTGCCTCCTTTAAGTTCCAAGCAAACATACATGGAAAAGATGCCGGCAAAATGTCGGACACAGGTGTCCGCATCCCATCGGCACGAAGCAAGAAGCCTTTTTTAACCACGAAATATAGGCCGCAATTCTTAAAAAAGCATTTGAAAAGTAATTAAAGTTTCGTGCTTGAAACAATTTTGTCGAAAAACAAAAAAATTCCTCTCCGGCAGATGCCGGAGAGGAATTTTGCATGCTGAAAATTACTCGTTGATGGCGATGACAACACCGGAACCAACGGTACGGCCGCCTTCACGGATAGCGAAACGCAGGCCAACCTCGATCGCGATCGGGGTGATCAGCTCGACGTCCATGTCGACGTTATCGCCGGGCATGCACATCTCAACACCCTCGGGGAGGCTGATGACGCCGGTCACGTCGGTGGTACGGAAGTAGAACTGGGGACGGTAGTTGTTGAAGAACGGGGTGTGACGGCCGCCCTCTTCCTTGGACAGAACGTAAACCTGGCCCTTGAACTTGGTGTGCGGGTGGATGGACTTCGGAGCAGCGAGGACCTGGCCACGCTCAACGCCCTTCTTGTCGATGCCGCGGAGCAGGCAGCCGACGTTGTCGCCAGCCTCGGCGAACTCGAGGGTCTTGTGGAACATCTCGGTGCCGGTGACGGTGGTCTCCTGGGTGTCCTTGATGCCGACGATCTCGACCTTATCGCCAACCTTGACGATGCCACGCTCGACACGGCCGGTAACGACGGTGCCGCGGCCGGAGATGGTGAACACGTCCTCGATGGGCATCAGGAACGGCTTGTCAGCAGCACGGTCCGGAGTCTTGATCCAAGTGTCAACAGCGTCCATGAGCTCCCAGATGCACTTGTACTCGGGGGCCTTCGGATCGGTGGACTCGGAGATCAGCGCGTTCAGAGCGGAGCCCTTGATGATCGGGGTGTCGTCGCCCGGGAAGTCGTACTTGTCGAGCAGCTCACGGACTTCCATCTCGACGAGCTCAAGCAGCTCGGGATCGTCGACCTGGTCAACCTTGTTCAGGAACACCAGAACGTACGGAACGTTGACCTGACGGGCAAGCAGCAGGTGCTCACGGGTCTGAGCCATCGGGCCGTCGGAAGCAGCGATAACGAGGATCGCGCCGTCCATCTGAGCAGCGCCGGTGATCATGTTCTTGATATAGTCGGCGTGGCCCGGGCAGTCGACGTGCGCATAGTGGCGGCCCTTGATCTCGGTGCCGTCAAGGCCGATGCGGTCGTCGGTCTGGTACTCAACGTGAGCGGTGTTGATCGTGATGCCACGCGCTTTTTCTTCCGGAGCCTTATCGATCTGATCGTAGGCGGCGAACTCGGCGCTGTTCGGGTCAGCCAGGGACAGAACCTTGGTGATCGCAGCGGTCAGGGTGGTCTTGCCGTGGTCGATATGGCCGATGGTGCCGATATTGACATGGGGCTTGGTTCTATTGTACATCTGCTTTGCCATTAGAATATCCTCCTAATTCTAAAATGATGTCGTGACTTACTTTCTTATAAGGCACATTGTGCCGGTTGCGCAGGTCAGTTGCTGCCGTGGATGATCTTCTCCTGAAGAGACTTCGGCAGCTCTACGAAGTGGCTGGGCTCCATGCTGTAGGTCGCGCGGCCCTGCGTTTTGCTGCGCAGGTCGGTCGCATAGCCGAACATGGATGCCAGCGGCACGTTCGCCGTGACGATCGCCGCACCGTTGCGGATGTCCGTACCGGCGATCTGACCGCGGCGGGCATTGATATCGCCCATCACGTCGCCCATATAGCTTTCCGGCGCCGTAACGACAACCTTCATAATGGGCTCGAGGAGCGTCGGGCCGGCCTTCTGGCAGGCCTCCTTGAATGCCATGCTGCCGCAGATCTTAAACGCCATCTCGGACGAGTCGACCTCGTGATACGAGCCGTCGAGCAGCGTGACTTTCACGTCCACGACCTCGTAGCCCGCAAGCACGCCGGCCTGCATCGCGCCCTGGATGCCCTGATCCACACAGGGGATAAACTCTTTCGGGATCGCACCGCCGGTGATCTGGTTGATGAACTCGTAACCCTTGCCGGGCTCGTTGGGTTCCACCATGAGCTTGACGTGTGCAAACTGGCCTTTGCCGCCGGTCTGGCGCGCGTAGCGCGTGTCCACCGTAGCGGCCTTGGTGATGGTCTCCTTGTAAGAGACCTGAGGTCTGCCGACATTCGCCTCGACGCGGAACTCGCGCAGAAGGCGATCGACGATGATCTCCAGATGGAGCTCGCCCATGCCGGCGATGATGGTCTGGCCCGTTTCCTCGTCCGTGTAGGCCTTGAAGGTGGGGTCTTCCTCGGCAAGCTTGCCGAGGGCGATGTCCATCTTCTCCTGTCCGGCCTTGGTCTTGGGCTCGATTGCTACGCGGATGACCGGTTCCGGGAACTCCATCGACTCGAGCACGATCGGGTACTTTTCGTCGCAGAGCGTATCGCCGGTCGTCGTATTCTTGAGACCGACCGCCGCCGCAATATCACCGGAATAGACCTGCGTGATATCCTCGCGGTGGTTGGCGTGCATCAAAAGGATGCGGCCCAGACGCTCGCGCTGGCCCTTGGTGGAGTTCAGGACGGATTTGCCGGCTTCGATCGTGCCGGAATAGACACGGAAGAACGCCAGACGGCCGACGTAGGGGTCGGTCATGATCTTGAAGGCCAGAGCAGAGAACGGCTCGGAATCGTCCGCGGAGCGGTGCTCGACCTCATCCGTCTTGGGCACCGTGCCGGTGATCGGCGGGATGTCCAGCGGGGACGGCATATAATCGACGATGGCGTCCAGCAGCTTCTGCACGCCCTTGTTCTTATAGGACGTGCCGCACACGATCGGGACGAACTTGACCTGCGTCGTGGCCTTGCGGATGGCCGCCTTGATCATTTCGGTGGGGATTTCCTCACCTTCCAGATACATCTCCATGATCTCGTCGTCGAAATCGGCGACGGCCTCAAGGAGCTGCGTGCGGTACTCTTCGGCCTCGGCGCGCATGTCCTCGGGGATCTCCTCGACGCGCATATCCTTGCCAAGATCGTCGTAGTAGACGTCCGCCTTCATCTCGAGCAGGTCGATGATGCCGCGGAAGTCCGCCTCGGAGCCGATCGGCAGTTGGATCGGAACAGCGTTGCAGCGCAGGCGCTCGTGCACCATGTCGACAACGTTGTAGAAATTTGCGCCCATGATATCCATCTTGTTGATGTAGATCATGCGGGGAACATTGTAATGGTCAGCCTGTCTCCAGACCGTCTCGGACTGCGGCTCAACGCCGCCCTTGGCACAAAGGACCGTCACGCAGCCGTCGAGCACGCGCAGGCTGCGCTCGACCTCAACGGTGAAGTCGACGTGGCCCGGGGTGTCGATGATATTGATGCGGTTGCCCTTCCAGAAGCAAGTGGTCGCAGCGCTCGTAATCGTGATGCCGCGCTCCTGCTCCTGCGCCATCCAGTCCATGGTGGCGGTGCCTTCATGGGTCTCACCGAGCTTGTGGTTGACGCCCGTGTAGAACAGAATGCGTTCCGTCGTGGTCGTCTTACCGGCGTCGATGTGCGCCATGATGCCAATGTTTCTTGTGTTTTCAAGGGAATATTGTCTGGGCATAATTGATAGCTCCTAGTCGGAAGATTACCAGCGGAAGTGCGCGAACGCCTTGTTGGACTCGGCCATCTTGTGCGTGTCTTCGCGCTTCTTCACAGCAGCGCCGGTGTTGTTGCAGGCATCCATGATCTCGCCTGCGAGGCGCTCCTTCATGGTCTTTTCGCTGCGCTTGCGGGCATAGCCGGTCAGCCAGCGCAGGCCGAGCGTCTGGCGTCTCTCAGGACGCACTTCCATAGGAACCTGGTAGGTCGCACCGCCGACGCGGCGGGCCTTGACTTCGAGGCTCGGCATGATGTTATTCATGGCTTCGGTAAACGCATCGAGCGGTTCCTTGCCGGTCTTTTCCTTGATGATGTCAAAAGCATCGTACACGACCTTCTGAGCAACACCCTTTTTGCCGTCGAGCATCACGCTGTTGATGAGCTTGGTCACCAGAACGCTGTTGTACATCGGATCCGGCAAAATTTCTCTTTTGGGAACGTTACCTCTTCTGGGCACTATACTTCCCTCCTTCATTAAAAAATGACTTCACAGGTACTCGAAGATGCGGTGCATCTCCGTCTGCGCCCCGAGGTTAACGAATACATATATATCAGTTAACAACAGGGCAAAATTTGCTGTTGGAACTTACTTCTTTCCTGCCTTCGGCCGCTTGGCACCGTACTTGGAACGGGCCTGCATACGTCCGGAAACGCCCTGCGTATCGAGCGTGCCGCGGATGATGTGGTAACGAACGCCAGGAAGATCCTTGACACGGCCGCCGCGGATCATAACGACGCTATGCTCCTGCAGGTTGTGACCGATGCCCGGGATGTAGGCGGTTACCTCGTAGCCGTTGGTCAGACGCACACGGGCGATCTTACGAAGCGCGGAGTTCGGCTTCTTGGGGGTAGAGGTACGCACGGCAGTGCAAACGCCTCTCTTCTGAGGTGCGCTCAGATTGGTCTCGCGGTTCTTCAGGGTGTTGAGGCCCTTCTGCATGGCGGGAGACGTGGACTTGTAGGTGACTTTCTCTCTGCCCTTTCTCACCAACTGGTTAAAAGTAGGCATGGTTTTCCTCCTTTCCTCGAAAATGGATCTATTTATACGATGCCAAAAAACAGCATCGGATAAACCGTGATTCTGCCGGAAAATTTTCAGGAAATCCCGGCCATTTTTGTGCTTTTTACACAGGCATGACAAATCGGTGGGCGCACGCCCACGCAAAATAGGATTTTAGCATATTGCACAAGATTCGTCAAGCATTTTTATTCAAGACGGAAGCGAAAATTTCACCGGGATATGCAGGCATATCCCGGTGAAACGCTTGGTATTTGGTCGTTTAAAGCGCGTTGGAGATGTTGGCGAGATCGGACAGATCCACGCCGTCGTCCTCCGGCTCCGCGGGGACTGCCGGCTCCTCATTCGTCTCGAAGTTGCGGTAGCAGGCAAGGCCGCTGCCGGCGGGGATGAGCTTGCCGATGATGACGTTCTCCTTCAGGCCGACCAGATGGTCGATCTTGCCCTTGATGGCAGCATCGGTGAGCACCTTCGTCGTCTCCTGGAAGGAGGCCGCCGACAGGAAGCTCTCGGTCGCGAGCGAGGCCTTGGTGATGCCCATGAGCACGTGCTCGGCCGTGGCGGGCGTGAGCTCGGTCTCCCCTGCCGCGATGCGCTCGGCGATCGCGCGGTTGGCCGCGCGGAACTCATGCAGATCCACAATGGCGCCGGACAGCAGGTTCGTGCTGCCGGAATCGTCGATACGGACCTTGCGCATCATCTGGCGGACGATGATCTCGATGTGCTTATCGTTGATGTCAACGCCCTGCTGACGGTAGACCTTCTGGACTTCCTGAATGATATACTGCCGGCAGGCATCGACGCCGCAGATACGCAGCACGTCATGCGGGCTGTACGCGCCGTTCGAAAGCGGCTGGCCCTTCGTGACCGTGTCGCCGTTGGCGACCAGAATGCCGGCGGAGTACGGCAGGTTGTACGTGACGGTCTCGCCGTCGACCGGGTTCGTGACCGTGACCGCATAGATGGAGGTCTTCTTCGTCTCCTCGATGCTGACGACGCCGGGGATCTCGGCGAGGGTGGCCATCTTCTTCGGCTTGCGCGCCTCGAACAGCTCTTCAACGCGCGGAAGGCCCTGCGTGATATCGTCGCCGGCGACGCCGCCGGTGTGGAACGTACGCATGGTCAGCTGCGTGCCCGGCTCGCCGATGGACTGGGCGGCGATAACGCCGACCGCCTCGCCGATGTTGACCGGCTGGCCGATGGCCAGGTTGATGCCGTAGCACTTGGCGCAGACGCCGTTGCGCGCCTCACAGGTCATGACGCTGCGGATCTTGACTTCCTCGATGCCGTGCTCTTCGAGCGTCTTGGCATCGTCGGGCATGAGCATATGGTCGGTATCGAACAGCACCTCGCCGGTCTTGGGCGACACGACGGGCTCGGCCGGGTAGCGGCCGTGGATGCTCTCGCCGAGGCTCTGGACTTCCTGTCCCTTGTCGAACACGGCGCGGGCCATGATGCCGTCGGTCGTACCGCAGTCATCCTCGCGGATGATGACTTCCTGCGAGACATCGACCAAACGACGGCTCAGATAACCGGAGTCGGCAGTACGCAGTGCGGTATCGGCCAGGCCCTTACGGGCGCCTCGGGACGAGATGAAGTACTCGAGGACGGACAGGCCCTCACGGTAGTTGGCCTTGATCGGGATCTCGATGGTCTTGCCGGCGGTGTTTGCGATCAGGCCGCGCATACCGGCGAGCTGACGGATCTGCGCCATGGAACCACGGGCGCCGGAGTCCGCCATCATATAGATGGGGTTGAACTCATCGAGGCAGTTCTGCAGGGCCGCCGTGACGTCCTTCGTGGTCTTCTCCCACTCGGACACGGCCAGACGGTAGCGCTCGTCCTCGGTGATGAAGCCGCGCTTGTACTTCTTCTCGATCGCAATGACCTTCTTCTCCGTGGCGGAGATGAGCGTTTTCTTCTCCTCCGGGACGGTCATGTCCGCGATGGAGATCGTGATGGCGCCGATGGTGGAATACTTGTAGCCGAGCGCCTTGACGTTATCGAGCACTTCGGTCGCAACGGTGAAGCCGTGCTTCTCGATGCAGCGGTCGATGATCTTGCCGAGCTGCTTCTTGCCGACCTTGAAGCTGACCTCGAGGTCGAACATGTGCTCGGGGTCGGTGCGGTCGACGTAGCCGAGATCCTGCGGGATGGGCTCGTTGTAGATGATGCGGCCGACGGTCGTCTCGATCGTGCGGTGCAGCGTCTCGCCGTTGACCTCGCGCGCCACGCGCACCAGGATCGGCGCATGCAGGCCGACATCGCCGTAGTTATAGGCCATGATAGCTTCATTCGGGTCACGGTAGACCTTGAGCGGCTTATAGCTCGGGAGCTTGCTGCCCTCAGCCTCGGCCTTCTTGTGCGCGGCGACAAAGTCGTCCGCGTCGACGATCTCATTGACCGGCAGATCGGTATCGCCAGCATCGGTCACGAACACCTGCTCGGCGCCCTTCTCGGCCTTGCCGAGGCGAACGTAGGTCAGGTAGTATGCGCCGAGGATCATATCCTGCGTCGGCACGGTGACGGGGTGGCCGTCCTGCGGGCGGAGGAGGTTGTTTGCCGAGAGCATGAGGATGCGCGCCTCGGCCTGCGCCTCCGCGGACAGCGGGACGTGGATAGCCATCTGGTCGCCGTCGAAGTCGGCGTTGAACGCGGTGCAGCACAGGGGGTGCAGCTTGAGCGCACGGCCCTCGACCAGCACGGGCTCGAACGCCTGAATGCCCAGGCGGTGGAGCGTCGGTGCGCGGTTGAGCATGACCGGATGATCCTTGATGACGACCTCGAGCGCGTCCCAGACCTCGGTGCGCTGCTTGTCGACCATCTTCTTGGCGGACTTGATGTTGTTGGCAACACCGTCCTCGACGAGCTTTTTCATAACGAACGGGCGGAAGAGCTCGATGGCCATTTCCTTCGGCACGCCGCACTGATAGAGCTTCAGATCCGGGCCGACGACGATAACGCTTCGGCCGGAGTAGTCGACACGCTTGCCGAGCAGGTTCTGACGGAAGCGGCCCTGCTTGCCCTTGAGCATATCCGACAGGGACTTGAGCGCGCGGGAGTTGGCGCCGGTGACGGCACGGCCGCGGCGGCCGTTGTCGATCAGGGCGTCAACAGCTTCCTGCAGCATGCGCTTCTCGTTGCGGACGATGATGTCCGGCGCGTTGAGCTGCATGAGGCGCTTGAGGCGGTTGTTGCGGTTGATGACGCGGCGATACAGGTCGTTGAGGTCGGACGTGGCAAAACGGCCGCCGTCGAGCTGGACCATGGGGCGAAGCTCGGGCGGGATGACCGGCAGAATGTCAATGATCATCCACTCCGGACGGTTGCCGCTGCGGTGGAATGCCTCGACGACCTCCAGGCGCTTGACGATCTTCGCCTTCTTCTGGCCGCTGGCCTCCTCGAGCTCGGCGCGCAGCTGCTCGGAGAGCTTGGCGCAGTCGATCTGCTGCAGGAGCTTCTTGATAGCCTCGGCGCCCATGCCGGCCTCGAAATCGTCCTCATACTTCTCGCGCATGTCGCGGTACTCTTTTTCGGACAGGATCTGGCAGCGCTGCAGCGGCGTCATGCCGGGGTCGGTGACGATATACGCGCCGAAATACAGCACCTTTTCCAGCACGCGCGGGGTCAGATCCAGGATCAGGCCCATGCGCGACGGGATGCCCTTGAAGTACCAGATGTGGCTCACGGGCGCGGCCAGCTCGATATGGCCCATGCGCTCGCGGCGAACCTTTGCGCGCGTGACTTCGACGCCGCAGCGGTCGCAGATCTTACCCTTGTAGCGGATCTGTCTCTTATACACATCTCCGAGCCCACGAGACTGCAGCTAA
>ENA-OZGM01000750-OZGM01000750.1-human-gut-metagenome-genome-assembly--contig:-NODE-750-length-13997-cov-5.804332_pt1 | contig 13997 bp, 12 predicted proteins | sample MGYA00244655_ERZ653656 | MGnify/ENA primary metagenome ERZ653656 (study PRJEB26926, sample SAMN06164991) | human gut metagenome | biome: ENVO:00009003; feature: ENVO:2100002; material: ENVO:00002003... | reverse complement strand
AGATTAGCTGCAGTCTCGTGGGCTCGGAGATGTGTATAAGAGACAGGTCCAGATACAGGGTCAGTGCGCCATAGATGGAAGCCTTCTCGGCCAGCTCAGCGTCGCCTGCATAGTAGGCGTAGATCTGGCGGAGCTTCTGGGTATCATAGGCGGTGAGCAGCATGAACACCACCAGGCCGATGCCGCAGTAGAGCACCGAGGTGCCGAAGCCAAAGCCGAAGAGCGCACCCACGAGGCTGGTGACGATCATGGCCACCAGAGCCATCATGAGGCGGGGACCCCAGCCGGTGAGGTCTTTATGGGTGGTGGTGCCGTACACAGCCATGAGGCCGAAGTAGACCGCCGTGGCGAGGAAGGCCATGACCAGCGTGCCTACCGAAAACATCAGGAAGTAGTAGCTCAGGACCATGCCGTTTAAGATGGCATATCCGAAGAACGCGGCTCTTGCACCGTCGATGGACATCTTCTGCACCCGGGCGCTGAGCATGAACACCAGCGCCAGCTCACCGATGGTAAGCAGGAAGTAAAGCGAATCGACCAGATAGATAAGGGGTGTAGTCGCCGTGATATAGGCCATTGCGAAGGTGACGAGCAGGCCGCCGGCCATCCAGCGGTAGGTGCGGGTCATATAGTCCGATGCGCTCATCGAAGGCTCCGCATAGCCGCGGTCATAGTTGTTATAATCCATAAGGAATCCTCCATTCAAAATCAGGGCATCTGCCTCGGCCTTGCCCCGGTCTACGAAATATAGTATACTGCATAGAAATGAACGATTCATGAAAAAGGCTGTGATATTTGATGTCCCTCGGACTTTATCTGCATATTCCTTACTGTTTTTCCAAATGCCGGTACTGTGATTTTTACTCCGCCCCCGGCCAGCGCGGCGTCCCCCGGGCCTATGTGGACGCCCTTTTGCGGGAACTCTCCCGGTTTGCGCCGGACGCGCCCCTGCGGCCGGACACCCTTTATTTCGGCGGTGGAACGCCCAGTCTGCTGGACCCGGCAGACGCCGCCCGGCTCATCGCCGCCGCACAGCCCCTGCCCGGGGCCGAGATCACGCTGGAAGCCAACCCTGAGACCGTGACCGAAGACTCTCTCCGGGCATTCCGGGAGGCGGGCGTCAACCGCATTTCCTTCGGCGTCCAGTCGGCCCGGGACAGCCAGCTCAAGACGCTGGGCCGCCCCCACACGGCAAAGCAGGCACGGGCCGCTTTTGCCGCCGCACGCCGTGCCGGGTTCGAGAACATCAGCGGCGACATCATGCTGGCCCTGCCCCATTATACGCAGGCCGAGTTCGACGAGACGCTGGAGCTTATCGAGGATGGCGGCGCGGCCCACATTTCCGCCTACCTCTTGAAGATCGAGCCCGACTCCGCCTTTGGCCGGACGCCCCCCGAGGGTCTGCCCACCTCCGACGAGGCGGCAGATTTTTACCTCTACGCCGTCGAGCAGCTGGAACATCATGGCTACCGGCAATATGAGATCTCCAACTTCGCCCGCCCGGGCTATGAGGGAAAGCATAACCTCATCTACTGGGACTGCGGCGACTATCTGGGCATCGGCCCTGCGGCCCACTCCTGCATGGGCGGAAAACGGTTCTACTACCCCGCCGACACCGAAGCCTTTCTGCGGGACGAGGCCGCGCCCGTCATGGACGGCGGCTGCGGTGCGGAGGATTATCTCATCTTGCAGCTGCGTCTGCGCAAAGGTCTGAGCCTCGACGAATACAAAAAACACTATGGCAGGGAGTTTTCCACCGCACAGCTGGCCTTTGTGCAAAACTGCGTGAAGAGCGGCTATGCCAACTTTGACGGCCACACCCTCGCCCTCACGCCCGCCGGGCTCATCGTACAGAACAGCATCCTTGCCGAGCTGCTGTGAGCCTCAGTGAACAGCAAAGCTCATCGCCGCCAGCACAAAAACACCGATGATGCTGGTAATGCGGCTCACCCTCTGCATCGCGTAATACCAGTCGGTGGGCTCACCGCCGTACACTTCCAGCCCGTGACGGAGGTTCCAAAACAGCAGCGGGAACCGGACATCCAGCACAAGGAGCACCACCAGCGCCCCTATCGGCAGCAGGAACGCCACGCTGCCCCGGGTCTCCCGCCGCCCGCCGACGGCCACATTATAGAGCCAGTTACAACTGGGCCAGAGGTCGGATCTCTGGTATTCGCCGTTGACGATGACGTTTACCTCGTCGGCAAGGTCCCCATCGTCTTCCCGCCACAGGATGGCGTCGCCGGGGTCGCCCAGCGCGGTCCCGGTAAAAATGATCACTCCGTCCTGCTCAATTTTTACGCCCGGGTCGCTCACGCCCTCGGCTTTCGATTCGAGCCGATAGTGCCGCGTCTCTCCGTCCATCGTGAAATCCACCTCCACACCGTTTCCTGTCTGGGCGATCTGCATGGTGTAGGCGGCATACGCATCCTTGCCCGAAAAGCTGCCGTCGGCCTGACGATACAAAAAGGCATCCCGCAGCCAGACGCCCGGGCGGAGGGCGGCCCAGAGATAGAGCACAGCGAGAAGCAGCGCGGTAAGAACGCAGAGCAGGCAGCTCGTCTTTTTCTCCATGGTCAGGCTCCTTTCGTTTCAGCCCAGTTCGATTACTTTCCACCCCAGCTCCCGGATGGCTTCTTTGTCATGGGTCGCCAGCAGGGTGAGCTTTGTGCCGCAGCGTGCCTTGAGCATGGCTGCGGCTTTTTTCATGACGGCAGGGTCCATGCCGGTGAAGGGCTCATCTAACAGAAGGGTGTCGCTCTCGGCCCAGAGAGCGCGCAGCAAGGCGGTGCGGCGCTTCTGTCCGCCGGAGAGCTTCCGGGCAGGCAGGGCAAGGGCCTCGTCACCCAGTCCTAATTGTATAAGGTCATCTCGTATCTGCTCTTTGTATTGTGTTTTGACCTTGTACTGTTCTGCGGTCAGCACCAGCGCCACATTCTCTTCGGCGGTCAGCTGAGGGCAGAGCCTGTCTTCCTGAAAGACCGCGCCGACCCGGCCTATGCCCTCCACGCTGCCGGAGGTGGGCGCTTCCAGCCCCATCAGGATGCGGAGCAGGGTCGTCTTGCCCCAGCCGCTTGGCGCCCAGAGCACCGCCGGGTCGTCCACAGTAAGCGAGAGGTTTTCGAAGAGGATTTTCTCTCCGAATCGTTTAGACAGATTCTTTATTTCCAGTTTGTTGTTGGCTTCACTCATTTTTCAGCCCCCTCTTCGCCCAGAACTGCCGCTACCGCTTTATCCAGCAGAGCGAGGAACAGCTTTTCGAATACGGCGCTCAGCAGGATGATGACGAAGGTCCAGGCAAACAGCTCTCCGGTGGAAAGGGTAATTTTTGCCCGGTAAAGCGCGTCGCCGATGCTGCCGTCCGGCAGGCCGATGACCTCTGCTGCTACGCCGCTCTTCCAGCAGATGCCCAGCGCCACGCTGCATCCCTGCCGGAACGCGGGCAGCACCGCCGGGAGCCAGACCGCCCGCAGACGCCGTCCCAGAGGCAGACGGAACACCTGCGCCATTTCGAGAAGCTGGCGGTCAGCACTCCCGATGCCGGTGCGCACTGCGCTGTAGAGGACGGGCAGCACCATCAAAAAGCTGATAAGGACGGACAGCGACGAGCCGCTGACCCACACCAGCGCCAGAATGATGAAGCTCGCCACCGGAGTAGCCTTGACCAGCTGCATCACGGGGGCGAGAAGGGCGTCCACCCACTCCCACTTTTCGGCGGCTACCGCCAGCACCGCGCTGAACAGAACGCCCAGCCCGAAGCCCAACAGGATGCGCCCGGCGCTGAAACCGATGCGCTGCCAGAACTCGGCCTGCGGCAGCAGCTCCACCAGCGTACCGATGGCCTGCACCGGCGAGACAAGAAAGACTTCCTGCCCGATGGCCACAGCCGCCGCCTGCCAGACGCCCAGCCAGAACACCGACGCCGCTAAGATTTGAATGCGGCGTTTTTTTGTTTTATCCATGTATTTCTTTGCTCCTGTTCGTTTTCTCGCTTTCAGAATATCACATCATGTATGAGAATACAATCCTTCATCTTTTCTTCTCTTGACATGAAGGTCATAAAACACTACACTGGAATAAAGTAATCCTTATTCTACGTGCCTCCGCGCACAGCTGGGAGAGATGACCATGCACGATTCCGCTCAGGCCCTCCGGGGCAAAAAGCTCCTTCTGGTGGGGTTCACCCTGTTCTCGATGTTCTTCGGGGCAGGCAACCTCATCTTCCCGCCCTTTCTCGGCGCACAGGCCGGGACGGCGCTCTGGCTCGCTTTTGTGGGCTTTGCCGTCAGCGCCATCGGCCTGCCCATCGCGGGCGTGGCAGCAGTGGCCCGGGCGGGCGGTCTGCCTGCACTGGCCGGGCGGGTCCATCCCCGCTTCGCACAGGTGTTCGCTGTACTGGTCTATCTGTCCATCGGTCCCTGCCTCGCTATCCCCCGCACGGCCAGCACCTCGTTTGAGATGCTGACGCCGCTGGTGGGGCGGAGTACACCGGGACAGTTCATCTACTCCCTTGTGTTCTTTGCTGCGGCGTACTTTGTGGCCCTCAAGCCCGAAAAGCTGACCCAGCGGCTGGGCCGCATCCTCTGCCCTGCCCTGCTGGTGCTCATCGTGGTGCTGTTCACGGGCTGTATCCTCCGCCCGGCCGCGCCCGGCTACGGCACGCCTGCCGAGGCTTACGCCGCCCTCCCCGCCGCACAGGGCGTGCTGGACGGCTATCAGACCATGGACGCGCTGGCAGCGCTCAATTTCGGCGCGGTCATCGCGCTGAACATCCAGGCGGTGGGTATCACGGAAGAAGCTGCCGTCCGGCGCGGCACCATCCGGGCCGGGTTCATCGCGGGCGGGATGCTGCTGGTGGTCTACGCCATGCTGACCCACATCGGCGGCATCTCGGGGGCCGCGTTCCCCGGCAGCGACACCGGCGCCTCCGTCCTGACGGCACTGGCCGACAGCCTGTTTGGCCGGGTGGGACAGGTGCTTCTGGCCGTTATCTTCGTCATCGCCTGCTTCAACACCTGCGTCGGCCTCATCGCCAGCGTAGGCGAATACTTTCACGAGCTTCTGCCCCAGCTGCCTTACCCCGCCATTGCGGCCTTCTTCGCGCTGGTGAGTATGCTGCTGGCGAACATCGGCCTTGCGGACATCCTGAGCCTTTCCGTCCCGGTGCTGAACGCCATCTACCCCATCGCCATCGTCCTCATCGTGGTGGAGTTCCTGCCCGGACGGTTCCAGCGGACATCGGTCTGGCGGCTGAGTATCCTCTTCACGGCCATCCAGAGCATCCCTGCTGCCCTGCCCTTCGGCCCCCTCTCCACTTTGATGAACGCTCTGCCCCTGAGCAGCCTCGGCTTTGGCTGGCTGTTGCCGGCTCTCATCGGCATCGGCGCGGGCCTTCTGATCTAAGAAAGGGGCTGCTGCACTTTCGGCTAAAACGATGTGCAGCAGCCCCTTCTTTGTTTCAAAGCTTACTTTGCGGAATTGCGGATCGCCGCCATGACCTTGCGCAGGACGGACGGCTCGGTGTAGTAGAAGTTATCGTCCGGCAGTTTGCCGCCCACGGCGGCGGGAGAGGCATCGTAGAGCACCTGCAGGTAAGCAGAGATGTCTTTCTTCATCTCCTGACCGTTGCGGTAAACGATGTTGCACTTGGGCAGGGCCTTCTTGGCGATAGCAGCCTTGGCCACCACGCCGACTTTCTCACAGAGGGCGGCGGTGCCGTCGATGTCCTCGTTCGCCGCCTTGACGCTCTTCTGGTAGTCGGTCAGGAAAGCTGCGATGACGTCGGGGTTCTGCTTTGCGTACTCGGTGCGCACCACGGTGACGCCGGTGATGAGCTGGGTGTCACAGACCCTGTTCCATTCCCTGGTCAGGTCGAGGACGACGCGGAGGTCGCTGTCCTTCATCTGGGCAGCGGTGACGTAGGGCTGAGGCAGGACGGCGATGGCATCCTTCCTGGCAGCGGCCATCTGGGCCGTGACCTCGGAAGCCTCGCTGTAGTATTCGATCTTCACGTCCTTGTCGGGGTCGAGGCCGTTCTTCTTGAGCAGATAGCGCAGGACGTACTCGGGTGTCGTGCCTTTGCCGGTGGAAAGGATGGTGCGGCCCTTGAGGTCGGCAAAGCTGTGGACGGTATTGCCCTTCTCCACGACGTAGAGGACGCCCAGCGTGTTGACGGCCATGACCTGGATGCCGCCGTTCGTCTTCTGGTAGAGGGTCGCGGCGAGGTTGGCCGGGATCGCGGCCATGTCGAGTTCGCCCTTGATGAGCTTCGGCACGATCTCATCGGCAGCGCCGTAGAGCTGCAGGTCATAGTCGAGGGAAGCAGTGCCGTCCTTCTCCATGCTCAGCAGGTTGACGAGGCCCATGGTGGTGGGGCCTTTCAGGCCGGCGATGCGCACTTTTTTGCTCGTCTTGGCCGATGCGCCGCAGGCCAGCACGCTGATCATCAGCACCAGCGACAGCAGCAGAGATGTCAGTTTTTTCATAGGATTTCGTTCCTCACTTTCATTGGGAGAAATTTTCCCGCAAAAAATTTGCAAAACCATTTGCTTTACGCCCTCAAGTTTACTATAATAAGAGAAAAAATACCGTTGCACACGCAACGGAATCGCAGAAGGGCGGTGAGGGCCCGGGGAAAACCTCACGGAATGGGTATGGAAAATTATCTTCCGCTGTTACAATCCACCTCTCTGTTCGCCGGGCTGGAAGCCGAAGCGCTCCGGGTCCTGCTGGGCGAAGTGGGGGCCGTATTGCGCACCTACAGCCGGGGCGAGACCCTCGTACTGGCCGGACAGTCGAACCGCCGGGTGGGCGTGGTGCTCTCCGGCGCCATCGAGGCCTACCATCCCGCCGCCAGCGGGGCGCGTCTGCCCATCAGCCAGATGGGGCCGGGCGGTGTGTTCGGCGACGTGCTGGGCGGCTCGAGCCTTTCCAGCCCGGTAACGGTGATGGCCTCGGCCCCCTGCGAGGTGCTGCTGGTGCCTTACGAGAAGCTTCTGCTGCCCGGGGCCGACCCGGCCCGCCAGCGGGTGCTGCAGAACCTTGTGCGCACCATCAGCGACAAATACTTCCTGCTCTCCCGCCGGGTAGACCTGCTGCTGCTCAAGAGCCTGCGGGCCAAGGTGTGCGCCTACCTGCTCAGCGAGGCCGAGGTTCACCACAGCCTCACCTTCACCATTCCCTACTCCCGCATCCAGCTGGCCGACTACCTCAACTGCGACCGCAGCGCCCTCTCCCGGGAGCTGAGCCTGATGCAGCGGGACGGCCTGCTCGAGACCTATAAGAGCAGCTTCAAGCTGCTGGAACCGGACGCGCTGCGGCACATGGTGCTGTAACAGCCTCTCCCTTTGGGAGAGCCTTATATAGAAGGAGAACTTCATCATGTCCAAACCGATTTTATGGATCGTCATTCCCTGCTACAATGAAGAACAGGTGCTGCCCATCACGGCCCCCCTGTTCCTGAAAAAGATAAACGACCTCGCCGCAGCGGGCCTTATCAGCGAGAAGAGCCGGGTGCTCTTCGTCAACGACGGCTCCCGCGACGCCACCTGGTCCCTCATCCAGAAGTTTGCCTCTGAGGATGAGCACTTCATCGGCATCTCCCAGAGCCGGAACCGCGGCCACCAGAACGCCGTGCTGGCCGGGCTGATGGAGGCGCTCCACAGCGGCAGCTGCGACATCACCATCTCCATCGACTGCGACGGTCAGGACGACATCAACGCCATGGACGAGATGGTCAAAAAGTATCTGGACGGCGCCGAGGTAGTCTACGGCGTGCGCAGCCGCCGGGACACCGACACCTTCTTCAAGCGGTTCACCGCCGAGGGCTTCTACCATGTGATGAACGCGCTGGGCGCAGACATCGTATTCAACCACGCCGACTACCGGCTCATCAGCACCCGGGTGCTGGAAAGCTTTGCCGACTACCGCGAGGTGAACATCTTCCTGCGAGGCATGGTGCCGCTGGTGGGCTACCCCAGCGACACCGTCTACTACGAGCGCCACGAGCGTCTAGCCGGCGAAAGCCACTATCCCCTCAGCAAGATGCTGGCCCTCGCCTTCGACGGCATCACCAGCCTGTCGAACAAGCCCATCCGCCTCATCACCGGCGCAGGCATCGTGGTCAGCCTCATCAGCTTCATCGGCGTCATCTGGGCCATCGTGCAGGCTGTTCTGGGCAGCGCCGTGGCGGGCTGGGCCTCCACCATCTGCATCGTCTGCTTCATGGGCGGCGTCCAGCTGGTGTGTCTGGGCGTCATCGGCGAATACGTCGGCAAAATCTATATGGAGACCAAGGCCCGCCCCCGCTACATCATCAGCGAGCGCACATGGGCTCCCTACGAAAGGAAGTATCACGGATGAGCAAACAGAGCTGGAAAGGCAGCACCCTCCTGAACCCGGAGCCGCCGGTGCTGGTCTCCTGCGGCGGGCTGGACAAGCCCAACCTCATCACCATCGGCTGGACCGGCACCATCTGCACCCAGCCCAGCATGGTATCCATCAGCGTCCGCCCCGAGCGATACAGCCACCACCTCATCAGGGAGAGCGGCCAGTTTGCCATCAACCTGCCCACCGAGGCACTGGTGAAGTCAGTGGACTGGTGCGGCGTCAGGAGCGGCCGGGATTTTGACAAATTCGCAGCCTGCAAACTCCATTCTGCCCCCGGCTCGGTGCTGACGGACTGCCCCATCCTCGAAGAAAGCCCCGTCAACCTCGAGTGCAAGGTCACGCAGGTCATCCCGCTGGGCAGCCACGACCTCTTCCTCGCCGAAGTAGTCGCCTGCGACGTGGACGAGAGCCTGTTGGACGAGAACGGTAAGCTCTGCCTCGACAAGGCCAGGCTCATCGTCTACAGCCACGGCGAATATCTGGCTCTGGGCAAAAAGCTGGGGACCTTCGGCTACAGCGTGCGGAAGAAAAAGCCGACGCGGAAGCCCCGCAGATAATACTATGAAAAATGGGAAGCACAAAAGCGCTTCCCATTTTTTTATTTCTCGTCGAGCAGATCACTCAGACATCTGACCGTCCGGCCATGATAGCCTGTGACCGTCTCGGCATGGAGCAGACTGCTCAGCACACTTTCCTCCACGCACTCGGCCACCGCCCGGAACAGCGGATTGATGGCGTCGTCGTGGACCATACCCATCGGCAGGATGGCCTTTTCGGAGTAGTGCGGCACCCGGTTGGCGGTGGTGAAGGCAATGACGATCTCACCGGAGCCGTTGCCGCAGAAAGAGCCGGTGCGGGACAGGCCCACCAGCGCCCGGTGGCAGAGCCGCCGCAGCTGGCGCTCACTCAAGGGGATGTCCGTCGCCAGCACCGTGATGATGGAGCCCTTGTCCTCGTGGGGCGGGATGTGGGCGTCCAGCAGGCTCTGGATGGGGGTGCCTGCCACTACGAGGTCATCGAAGACGGCGTGGTTGGAGAGCACCAGCGCACCGATGGTGTACTGTTTTCCGTCCAGCTCCACCACACGGGAGGCCGAGCCGATGCCGCCCTTCAGGCCGTGGCAGCGCATTCCCCGGCCCGCGCCCACAGCGCCCTCGGCGAAATCGGCGCGGCAGTCGGCCAGCGCGGCCCTCACGTTTTCTTCTGTGACGTGGAGGCCCCGGATGTCGTTGAGGCCGCTGTCGTTGCACTCGCAGACCACCGGGTTTACGCTGCCGGTAGTCTCGCAGATGTCGGGGTTCTTATCCAGCATATACTTCACCAGCGCTGTCTCCACAGTACCTACGCTGAGGGTATTGGTGAAGAGGATGGGCGTTTCCAGCGTCCCCAGCTCGTCGATCTGGACAAGGCCGGTGGTCTTGCCGAAGCCGTTGATGACATGGCTGGCCGCCATCACTTTATCGTGGAAAATATCGCCCTGATGGGGCAGCAGCGCGGTCACGCCGGTCTGGACCTCGCCGTCCGCCAGTGTGCAGTGGCCCACCGTCACGCCCGGCACATCGCTTATCTTGTCCAGCGGCCCGCAGGGCAGTTTGCCCACCCGGATGCCCCGGCTCTTCCATTTTGCTTCGATTCCCATAAGTATTCTCCTTGCAAAAATGCCCCCTCCTCACCAGACGGAGAGGGCTGATTTTATTCTTCCTCGTGCTCCACCTTGCTGATAGCACCCAGGTCGTAGGGCGTATTCTGGTAGACGTAGTAGTTCAGCCAGTTCTCATACAGCAGGTGTGCGTGAGCACGCCAGCGGAAGAGAGGCGGCTGCTCGGGGTCGTCGTTGGGGTAATAGTTCTTTGGCACCGCGATGGGCAGGCCCTTGCCGACATCCCGCTTGTACTCGGCGTCCAGTGTGTACTTGTCGTACTCCGGGTGGCCGGTGACGAAGATCTGCCGTCCATTCTCGGTGCTCATCAGGAAGGGGCCGGCCTCGTCGCTCTCGGCGAGGATGCGCAGGGCCTTGCAGTTCAGCACGTCTTCCCGGCTGATGCCGGTGTGGCGGCTGTGAGGGGCGTAGAACACCTCATCAAAGCCGCGCACCAGCGGGTTTGAGGGACGGGTGACTTTATGCTCGAAGACGCCGAACATCTTCTGGTCGAGAAGCTGCTTGCGGATGCCATAGTGATAATAAAGTCCCGCCTGTGCGCCCCAGCAGACATGAAGGGTGGAGTAGACGTTCGTCTCGCTGAAGTCCATGATCTCGCACAGCTCCTGCCAGTAGTCCACCTGTTCAAAGTCTATTTTCTCCACAGGCGCACCGGTGATGATCATGCCGTCGTAGCGGTTGTTCTTCACCTCGTCGAAGGTCTTATAAAACGCCTCGAGGTGGGCCGCAGAGACATGGGTCGCCGCATGGCTGGCCGTCTGCAGCAGGGTCATGTGGACCTGAATGGGCGTATTGGCCAGTAGGCGGGCGATCTGGGTCTCGGTGGCGATCTTGGTCGGCATGAGGTTCAGGATGAGAATCTCCAGCGGACGGATGTGCTGGGAGAGCGCCCGTTCCCGGTGCATGACGAAGACGTTTTCCTCGTAGAGGGCATCGTAGGCGGGAAGAGTCTTGGGGATGATCAGCGGCATAGCATCGTTGCTCCTTTTGACGGTTTTAGCGGGAAGTTTTTATCTGCATCCAGAGACGCTTTTTTCACGGGAAGGGGCCGAAACCGGCAGATGGCGCTGACCGTGTTTCTTAAATCTTATCCAGCGCCTGTGCAATATCGGCGATGAGGTCTTCGCTGCTCTCGAGGCCGCAGCTCATCCGCACCAGCTCAGCAGGCACACCGGCAGCGGCCAGCTGCTCGTCGTTCATCTGGCGATGGGTGCTGGAAGCCGGGTTCAGGCAGCAGGTGCGGGCATCGGCCACATGGGTCTCAATGGCGGCCAGCTTGAGCTCCTTCATAAAGGTGCTGGCAGCTTCGCGGCCGCCGGCCAGACCAAAGCTGACCACGCCGCAGCTGCCATTGGGCAGATACTTTTCAGCCAGTGCGTGGTAGGGGCTGGACTCCAGGCCGCAGTAATTCACATAGGCCACCTTGGGATGGCTTTCGAGGAACTTTGCCACGGCCATGCCGTTGGCGCAGTGGCGCTGCATCCGGACATGCAGGCTTTCCAGGCCGAGGTTCAGCATATAGGCATTCATCGGGGACTGCATGGAGCCGAAGTCCCGCATCAGCTGAGCCGTTGCCTTGGTGATAAAGGCACCCTCTTTGCCGAAGCGCTCGGCGTAGGTGATGCCGTGGTAGCTGTCGTCCGGGGTGCACAGGCCGGGGAACTTCTCGGCGTGGGCCATCCAGTCGAACTTGCCGCCGTCCACGATAGCACCGCCCAGCACAGCGCCATGGCCGTCCATGTACTTGGTGGTGGAGTGGGTCACGATGTCAGCGCCCCACTCGAAGGGGCGGCAGTTGACCGGCGTGGGGAACGTGTTGTCCACGATGAGCGGTACGCCGTGGGCGTGTGCGGCCTTGGCGAACTTTTCAATGTCCAGCACGGTGAGGGCAGGGTTGGCGATGGTCTCACCAAACACGACCTTGGTGTTGGGCCGGAAGGCGGCATCCAGTTCTTCCTCGCTGCACAGCGGATCCACGAAGGTGGCGGTAATGCCCATCTTCTTCATGGTGACGGAGATGAGGTTGAAGGTGCCGCCGTAGATGGTGCTGGACGCCACGATGTGGTCGCCTGCCTCGCAGATATTGAACAGCGCAAAGAAGTTGGCCGCCTGACCGCTGGACGTCAGCATGGCGGCGGTGCCGCCTTCCAGCTCACAGATCTTTTTCGCCACCATATCGCAGGTGGGGTTCTGCAGGCGGGAGTAGAAGTAGCCGTCGGCCTCGAGGTCGAACAGCTTGCCCATGTCCTCGCTGGTAGCGTACTTGAACGTAGTGGACTGGATGATGGGGATCTGGCGGGGTTCGCCGTTGCCGGGGGTGTAGCCGCCCTGCACGCAGATGGTATCACGGTTCATTGCAACATACTCCTTTACTGGGTTTGTCTGTATAGCACAATTCCCCGCAGGAGCATGAGCCTCCTGCGGGGAATCGATTCGTTAAATTTTATTCCCTGCAGGAAGCAGAAACTTACTTTCTCAGCCGCTTATCGCTCCTGGTCGCCCAGAAGGTACCGACAGTCTGGAACACCTGCACCATGAGCACCAGCAGCACGACGCAGACGATCATGATGTTGGTCTGGTAGCGGTAGTAGCCGTAGGACAGAGCGATCTTGCCCAGACCGCCGCCGCCGATGACGCCGGACATGGCCGAGTAGCCGAGGATGGTCGTCAGAGCAGTGGTCATGCTGGAAATGAGGCCGGGCAGACACTCGGGGATCATGACCTTGGTGATGATCTGGAAGGGAGTCGCGCCCATGCTCTGGGCAGCTTCCACGACGCCCTCGTCCAGCTCACGCAGACTGGTCTCCACCAGACGGGCCACGAAGGGAAAGGCCGCGACCACCAGCGGAACGATGGTGGCCTTGGTGCCGACGGTGGTGCCCACAATGGCACGGGTCAGCGGGAAGACGCAGATCATCAAAATCAGGAACGGCACGCTGCGCAGAATGTTGATGACGATGTTCAGGATGTGCATCAGCCAGCCCGGCAGGGGCAGGACGCCGTCCTTATCGCCAGCCACCAGCAGAACGCCCAGCGGCAGGCCCAGAACCAGAGAAAATGCCGTGGAGAGGACGGTCACGTAGAACGTCTCCCAAATGGCGAAGCCATAATCTGCAAAGCTCATTCTCCGGTCACCTCCTCAACGGTCACACCATTCTGGCTGCGCATATAGGCCGCAGCCTGCTTTGCCTGTTCGGTATCGCGGGGAAGTTTGAGCAGCATGGAGCCGTAGCACTGGCCGCTCAGATCGCGGGTGTCGGCGCTGAGCACAGACACGAGGATACCCTTCTCCGCAGCGAGGCTCGCCACCAGCGGCTTTGCGGCGGACGAACCATTGAAAGTAACACGGACCACATGATCGTCGGGCGCAAAGCTCGAGAGGTCGCGGGCTGCGCTGCCGCCGTTGGGGGCGACGAGGCGCCTGGCCGCAGCCGTCTTGGGATTCGCGAAGATCTCGCGCACCTCACCCTGCTCCACGACCACGCCGCCGTCCAGAATGGCGACGGAGTCGCAGATCTCTTCCACGACGCTCATCTGGTGGGTGATGACCACCACGGTGATGCCCAGCTTCTTGTTGATGTCCTTGATGAGGGTCAGGATGGCGTGGGTCGTGTTGGGGTCCAGCGCACTGGTGGCCTCATCGCAGAGCAGGACTTTGGGGTTGGTGGCCAGCGCACGGGCAATGGCGATGCGCTGTTTCTGGCCGCCGGAGAGCTGGGCCGGGTAAGCATTGGCCTTATCGGGCAGGCCCACCATTTCCAGCAGCTCCCTGGCGCGCTTTTCGGCATCGGCCTTCTTCACGCCCGCAAGCTCCATCGGGAAGCAGATGTTCTTCAGGCAGCTGCGCTGCATCAGCAGATTGAACTGCTGGAAGATCATGGTGATGTCGCGGCGGCGCTCACGCAGGGCTGCGGGAGACAGGGTCTCCATCGCAGTGCCGTGGATGACG
>ENA-OZGM01000739-OZGM01000739.1-human-gut-metagenome-genome-assembly--contig:-NODE-739-length-14092-cov-4.947425_pt1 | contig 14092 bp, 6 predicted proteins | sample MGYA00244655_ERZ653656 | MGnify/ENA primary metagenome ERZ653656 (study PRJEB26926, sample SAMN06164991) | human gut metagenome | biome: ENVO:00009003; feature: ENVO:2100002; material: ENVO:00002003... | reverse complement strand
CTCGTGGGCTCGGAGATGTGTATAAGAGACAGTCTTTAACACATCCTGCATAACCGCTTTTGCATCTGCACCCTCTTCAAATTCTACGTTCATCTTCAGTGTCATGAAATTTACAGTTGCATCCTTTACTCCGGTAGTAGCTTTTGCAGCTTCCTCCATTTTATTTGCACAGTTTGCACAATCCACATCAATTTTGTAAGTTTTCTTCATCGTCGGTTTCCTCCATACTTTCCTTTTTCATTTTATCATTCTTTCATATGAGCATTTGTTCATATGTTTGATTCTATTATAGCGTAAAGTTCGTAAATGTCAATATATTTTTAATACGCTGGGATTGTTTTGGAATTGAATTTTCCAGACCATTTTTTAACAAACAGATTTGCATGTGTTTTTTAAGAAAATCAAGTGTTCTATCACTTTTCAAATTGATAGTGGACATATAGAAAATAAAAGATTGATTATGTCCCACTTGCATCGTGTGTTGGGACATATATGATATATTTTTCCAACTATGTCCCACTTATCACCGCCATCGGGACATATGTTCTCCTTGTGAAATCTGTAAGATTTATTACAGGATTTATGATAAACAGGTTATGTAAGATGTACTATCCGGTTTCTGTAAGTCTTAGGTAAAAAGAAAAAGAGTGGATGCTTTTGAGACATCCACTCCATGCGCTTGCTATGCCATGCCATTTACGGTTTTATATTTATAGAGCATCTCCGCGTGGTTTTGTTCTTCCACCTGGATATCTGCCAGAAGTTTGCGCACATCGGAATCCCCGAATGCAAACACATCGGTATTATACGTTCCGGACACCATTTTTTCAGAACCAATGCTGTCTGTGGCAAGGAAATTATCGTTTTTCTTATCTTCCGGATTGGTCATGGAATCATAGGTTGCCTTTGGCTCATACATCTTTCCATCCCTGTCATTGACGTTACAGGATGGGACGCTGCCTTTCATGACCTGTTCCAGAGACTCCACATGCTTCTGCTCCTTTTTTTCCAGATCGGCAAACAAATCCCGAAGTACCGGGTCTTTTGCTTCCTGTCCGTAACGTTTGTACTTCTCCACGCAGGACAGCTCCTGTGTGTGCAGATCCTCAATTGTAGCCATCTCTTTTTCTGTTAAAACCATGGTTTATACCTCTTTCTTTCCATAAGATAATCTTGTTGATTGCAGAACATGAACACTCCGCAACCTTCTCCTCTAGTATCTGTAAAAAAATACAACACATACCTGGTAAAATTTCGTCAAAAAGGGTTGAAACTTCTCACAACAGATTGTATAATTTCGTTTGTATTTTATACAATGTTTACAAAAAGGTGGATTATTTTATGGAAGAACGAGAAAAATTAAAATCCCGTCTGGGATTCATTCTCCTGTCAGCCGGATGTGCGATCGGAATCGGAAACGTATGGAAATTTCCATACACTGCCGGACAGGGCGGAGGCGGTGCCTTTGTGCTGTTTTATCTGTTGTTTCTGATTATTCTCGGACTCCCGATCATGACGATGGAATTTGCGGTTGGGCGTGCCAGCCAGAAAAGTCCGGTCAAAGCCTACCAGGCACTGGAAAAACCCGGACAGAAATGGCATATCCACGGGATTATCACATTGATCGGCTGCTATCTTCTTATGATGTTTTATACAACGGTCACCGGCTGGATGCTTCATTATTTTTATATGACGGTCACCGGACAGTTTCAGGGACTGGATGCCGACGGTGTATCCGGACAGTTTACCACAATGCTGAGCAAACCTCTGACCATGGGCTTCTGGATGGTGGTAGTTGTTTGCGCCGGCGTATTTGTCTGCTCCCGTGGACTGCAGAACGGTCTGGAAAAAGTAACAAAGGTCATGATGACTTCTTTGCTTATCATCATGATCATTCTGGCGGTCAACAGCTTTTTTATGGATGGGGCAAAAGAAGGCCTTGCCTTTTATCTGATCCCGGACTTTGAACGGATGAAACAGATCGGTATTGCAAAAACCATTACGGGTGCCATGAACCAGGCATTTTTCACGTTAAGCCTTGGAATCGGCGCGATGGCAATTTTGGGAAGTTATATCGGAAAGGAACGCTCTCTGCTTGGTGAATCGGTAAATATTGCCATTCTGGACACGTTTGTTGCTATCACCTCCGGACTTATCATTTTTCCGGCATGCTTTACGTTCCATGTTGACCAGACTTCCGGACCAAGCCTGATTTTTATCACCCTGCCGAATATTTTTAACCATATTCCGCTTGGCAGACTCTGGGGAAGCCTGTTCTTTTTGTTTATGTTTTTTGCAGCGTTTTCCACAATCCTGGCAGTATTTGAGAACATCATCTCCTGCGGTATGGAACTGACCGGATGCAGCCGCCAGAAATCCTGTGCCGTTAATCTGGTACTGATCATTGTACTCTCCCTGCCATGTGTACTCGGATACAATGTATGGAACTGGAAAGGTTTTTCAATCTTTGGCGGGTCTGTGCTTGACCTGGAAGATTTTCTGGTAAGCAACCTGTTCCTGCCTCTCGGTTCCCTGGTATATCTGCTGTTTTGCACAAGCCGCTACGGCTGGGGCTGGAAAAACTACACAACCGAAGCCAATACCGGAAAAGGATTAAAAATTAAAAACTGGATGCGCGGCTACATTACCTATATTCTGCCGCTGATTGTGCTTTTTATCTTTGGATTTGGCATTTATGATAAATTTTTTACAAACTAAGGAGGATTTCTTATGTATCACGCAAATGAATCACGTTACGAAACCATGAAATACCACCGCTGCGGTGACAGCGGACTGATGCTGCCGGAAGTATCTTTGGGCTTCTGGCACAATTTCGGAGATACCGGTGTGTATGAAAATATGAGACAGATGTGCTTTACGGCATTTGACCACGGGATCACACATTTTGATCTGGCAAACAACTATGGACCGCAGCCGGGCAGTGCGGAGGAAAATCTTGGGAAGATCCTTCGGGAAGAGCTTTCTTCCTACCGCGATGAATTGATCATCAGTTCCAAAGCCGGTTTTGACATGTGGCCGGGACCTTATGGAAACTGGGGCAGCCGCAAGTACCTGATTGCCAGCCTTGACCAGAGCTTAAAACGGCTCGGTCTGGACTATGTGGATATTTTCTATCACCACCGCATGGATCCGGATACGCCGCTGGAAGAAACCATGGGTGCACTCGACCAGATCGTGCGAAGCGGAAAAGCACTGTATGTCGGTCTGTCCAACTACGATGGGGAAACGATGAAACGCGCGGCTGCCATCTTAGAAGATCTGCACTGCCCGTTTATTATCAACCAGAATTCCTACAATATCTTTAACCGTACCATTGAAGAAAACGGTTTAAAACAGGCCGCAGCAGATGGGAAGAAAGGAATTATTTCTTTCAGCCCGCTCGCGCAGGGTATGCTGACCGACCGCTATCTAAACGGTATTCCAAAAGACAGCCGTGTCAACACGGACGGACGTTTCCTGCATGCCGACCAGTTCGATGAAAAGCGGCTGAACAGTATCCGGAGCCTGAATGAGATTGCGGCTGCCCGTGGTGAAAGTCTCGCACAGATGGCGCTCAAATGGGTCATCCGTGACGGTGTGGTCACTTCTGTTCTGATCGGAGCTTCCCGCCCGGCACAGATTCTTGAAAATCTGAAAGTGTTAAACTCTGCTCCGTTTACGGAGGAAGAATTGGAAAAAATTGATCAGTGTGCACTTTCTCTCTAGGTAAAACAAAAACCCCGGATATTTATTTCCGGGGTTTTGTCTTTTCCTGCATCTGCTATTTGACTTTGACTTTTAATTTTAAAACTTTGGCCTTTCCATTGTTTAAGGTTACTGTCACGCGAATGGACGCAGTTCCTTTTTTGTTCGATTTTATGGTACCCTTCTTGTTTACAGATGCAATTTTTTTGTTATTGCTCTGATAAGAAATGCTTTTTACATTGTCCATATTTAAGGTGGCTGCCAGAGAAACCTTCTTTTGTTTTCCCTTCTTCACCTGAACGGTTTTATTCTTCAATGTAACCGTTTTTAATATTTTCGTTGTGACCTGATCCATATCTTTCTGATCCATAAGGACGTAATTCTTATTGGAATCTGCTGAAAAATTCACATTTCCGGCTTTTGTAACCGTATAACTCTTGTCGTTTACAAGGACATAGGCACCTGTCTTTTGATCTTTTGCACACACATACAGCTTATTTCCGGTCTGTATGTCTGCTGTATTTACGGTCAGTGTATAGCTTACGTTGCCAGCCGGATCGGTAACCTGGATCGTCACATCTGTGTGTTTTCCATCGTTTTCTTCCAGTATCTGATTTATCAGATCAGCGGTCACCGTTGTTTTGATGGCTTTATTTTTCCGGGTTCCGGTAACGGTTGCGGTTGGTGTATTTTGTCCGGCCGTGTTTCCATCGGACGGTGTTTGTGTACCAGCTGTATTTCCGTTAGACGGTGTTTCTGCATCGGTTTTGTTTCCGTTGGACGGTGTTTCCCCTCCGGCTGTGTTACCACCCGAAGTATTTCCGCCACCAGAACTTCCTCCGGAAGATGAGCCGCCTCCAGTCGTTCCACCGCCTCCGGAAGATGAGCCGCCTCCGGTTGTTCCACCGCCTCCGGAAGATGAGCCGCCTCCGGTTGTTCCACTTCCTCCAGAAGATGAGCCGCCTCCGGTGGAACTGTCCTCTTTGATTGTAACGGTCGCGGCTTCACTTGTCACTGTTTCGTAATAAGTCTGTCCATCCTTATCATCCGGCTCATATACTGCCTTAAACTGATAAGAACCGCCACGTTTTAAGCCTGATACAACCGTATCGGCTTCCCCATATACGAGTTTTTCCTGTGCCTTTATTATGGTTCCGTCCTGATAAAAAGAAATCGAACCAAGCGGAATACTGCCATTTCGGACTCCATCTACCTTTGCATACAGATGTACGGAATTACCGTTTTCTGTCTCTGCCGTAAGACGAATCGATGGTTTCGCCGCTGTAATGGTAAAGGTTCCGACTTTTTCCGCTATCACATCGTACTGGTTTCCAGTTACTTTAAACCACACCTCATAGCTGCCCGGCTGCACCGGAACAACATTTTTCCCATCCTGCCGATAGAAAACTTCAGGCTTTACCTGCGAATCTACCGTCTTTCCGTTGTCCTTTCGGACTACATTTACCGTGGAAACAAAGCAGCTCTGTTTCAGCCCTGTGTATGCAGCTGTCTGCTGGATGGTATCATACTGCATCTTTACGGCAATTGGATTTACCGTCACGGTTTCGTTTGCCTGGGAAGGAAGTGCCCTGTAGTTTTCATTGGCTGCTCCTGCATAAGAAACTGTAATTGCATTTTCTCCCATATGAAATCCGTTTGCCTCTGAAACCGGAATCTTTATGGCTGCCACTCCTTTTTGAAGCGTGATGCCGGATACTTCATAAGGGGTCTGGTTAATGTATACCGAAAAACCAGCAGATGGCACGTGTCCCTGTAAGCTGCTATCTGTATAGACCGTCCGCACAGTAAGATTCAGTTCATCCTGCATGGACACGGCCGTTGGTAATCCATTTATCGTAGTGGTTGTTTCCCGTGAAGTAACCGTCGAACCGGATGTATCCGGATCTTTGTTTACAATCAGAACTACCTTCTGCTCAATTTGTTCATCTGCTGAAAATGGACGGATTGTGATGTAGTAGGTTCCCGGTTCTGGCAGTTTCAGTTCCCCACTCGCAGCACCTTCATAAATTTCCGGTGTAATTGTATGTACCCCATCCGGATCTGTATACGGATTAAATTCCAGTCTAAGATCCGAAACATTGGCATTTCCATCATCACCAACCGTTGAATAATATATGTGATTATTGAACTCTACTTCGTATGTAAGTGGAACATGATATAAAGTTTTCCCATTTTCGGGTGTCCCTTCCTGCCATTCCACATCCAGATAATACGATTTATCACTACTCATAATATTTGAAACATTCGCCAAAAGTACAGGATTTTTTATGGTCATATTTTTTACTGCAACCGGTTTATCCCCTGACAACTCACTGGTTTTCCAGATTTCTCCATTTCCAGACATTGTCCGTTCCAGTGCCATCCCTGTCTGTCCGTCTGACGGTGTAAAAGAAACCGCCGTATCCGCAGCCCTTCCAAGTTCCAGATAGGTGTGATTATACTCCGCAATTCCGGATTTTCCATTTCTTCCATTCAGGGTTTCAAATGTAAGTGCACCCGTAATGGTATCTGTAACATTCAGCTTCTGTTCTTTTCCTAAGATCAGTCGGTTTCCTGCTGAATCCGCACTCACAATCGAATGTACCTGTGGAGTTTCCATCTGGGAAAGATCAATCGCACTTGCCCCTTCCAGCCTGACCGTACAGCTGTCCAATGCTGCCGGTGCAAATGTTCCACCGCCCTTTACTGTAAGGTTTCCTACTTTGCTTATACCTGGAATTCCGGTATAGGACTGGTCGGTATCTATAGTCAGAAATGTCTTCCCTGCGTGATTTTCAGATACTCCGTACACCTGTTTCGTATCGGAACCGGTAAGTGAAATTTCCACATCGCCGGAAACCGTATATTGTCCATCCGCTGCCGGTGGATCCGGCTCCTGCGTGGAAAACCAGTCATCCTGATTTACATATGGTTCAAGGGCACCGGATGCATAGATTTCCCCATTTTGCGTACCGGAAACGTGCGCAAGCACGATCTGTGTCTTACCGTCATATGTTCCGTTCATGGAACCGGCATAAATATTCCCCAGATTGGTACCACCACCCGTAATCAGAATCTGTGCCTCTGATCCCGGATGATTCCCCATATTCTTTCCATTCTCATAAAGGGATCCGCCAAAGATATCTACATAGCGGAATCCGCTGTCGCACGTAACATTCTCAAGAACAAGTTTATGCCCATTTGCAAAAATTGCATCGTGCAGACGATTGGAAAACCGCAGCGTAATGTTTTTAAATGTCACATCCGTATTCAGGATAAATCCCCCCTTACGGTTGGAAAAAGTATTTCCATTTCCGTTGACGGTCACGCTTTTATCAAAAATAAACGGTTCCGCAGCCTCGGCATTTAAAAAAGCACCACTTCCCAAAATTGAGATTTCATCCCCATTGCCGGCAGCCGCATAGGCATCCTCAAATAAATTGTAGGGATTTCCATAGCTTCCATCTCCGGAATGGGTAGAATTTCCATCTTTAAATTCCGTATAGATCGTTCTTGCCGCTGTCTGCACAGCCTCCTGCGCCTTTACCGGCACGACAGGCTGCACGGTAATACACATGGTGAGCACGATAAAAAATGCCCATAGACGTTTTGCTACATTGTCTGGTTTCATCTGCTTGTTCTTTTTCATCCATTTCTCCTGATAATCAGAACAGGGGGATGAGTCAAAAACTCATTCCCCTGTCACTTCATTGATAGTCTCTGCCATCATCCTAACATGGTTTCCTGTCAGCGTCAACAAATTTATGACCTGTTTTTATACCTATATCATCTGCTGATTTTATATTTTATTATTTCTATCTGTTCTATCTGTGTGATATCAATCTTCTGATTGAAAATATAACGAGCCCCACAATATTTCATTTCACTTGCAGATGCATAGCCATCTCCAAGCTCTTCAAGATCTGTACCATCCATGAAAGGATGTTTCTTTTTTTCAGTTCCTTTTCTGTCATCGGTAAGAGGTAACTCTCCTATGGAATATTGCTTTCCGTCTTTTGTTGTTGCAACTACATGATAAAAACACCCTTTTTCTCTCCAGTCATTGACGGGACAAATACTAACCGTATAAGGTGTAATTTCAACAGGGATTGTTTTTTTTGTTTTCTTAACATCCGCTTTTAACATCTTCTCCTTCATTGGAACAACTTTTCCCTTAACCAAAACATTTTTTAATGGCGTATTTGAATTATCCGGTGATTGAAATCCCTTATATACTTTCGGATTTTTCCACGCAGTATCATCGGAATAAAAGCCGCATACATTGATCTGAATACCATCACCTGTATCTATTACATCCACCTTACTGGTAGTATCTAACCCACCTAACCAATAATTTGTTCCTTCCAAAGATTTTACGTTCGGAAGGAACACCTTTGCACACATAACCTTCGTATTTGAAGCAACCTGAATTGATGATATGATTATCTTTTGTTCTTTTCTGCCATCATCGTCTCTACTGTTTGATTTTGCATCAGAATTTTTTCCACACGCACACAGACAATATAGCATTGTAAAAATTAATAAGTACAGACTGATTTTCTTCATTCATAATCCTCCAATTTCTTTTTCTTTAAAACACTAAGGATTAATATGCTTCCTATCACTATAATTCCAATGCCAGCCACATATTTCATCGAACTTCTGCTCTGTACTCCAGCTCCTGTACTTACCTCAGAATCTTCAATATAAGTATCTGAAATCTCCGCTACAGACTCAAATGAATAGACACCGCTTTCCACATTTTGAGTTTCCGGAATTTTCTCCATAACCGGATACTGATACCCTAACGAAATCCAGATACGTGCTGTTTCTTCATCCATCCCAAGTGCAACCGGCTGTCTCATTCCCGGTTGACTTTCCACCAGTACTACTCTCGTACAGTCCGATAATGCCTCTCGTTTTTCCAGAAGTATATCATAGTAAGGTTCCACTGTATGTTCTGCTGTCTCTGTAATCATCCATTTTCCAGCATGATTTTTTACTTCTTCCTGTTCTGCTTTTGTCAATACAGACTTTGCTTCTTCACGCAAAGGAAGTCCTTTGGCTACGGTAAACATTCCATATGTCTTTTCCATTTTAAAAGGAATGACCCATACATAATTTGCACTTTCCAGAGCACTTGTGAGTTTTTTCGTATCTGCCGTCTGCAATTTTATAAGATTACAATCCACATATACTTTTAATGCCTTGTCATAATCGATGGTTGCATCCGGCTCTTCTTTTTTCATTTCATCCTGTAAATTACTGATTTCTGTCCAATCCCTGCTCGTTATTAACTGATCCTGATCTGAAACCGGTATTTCCGCGGCATACACAGCAGAACCTGCTATCGTATAAATTGTAATCATCATAAGCATTATTTTTAAAATATTTTTCATAGCTATTCCCCCTAATCCAATTTCCAATCACAATTTCTGTATGGTCTCCCAATTCGTTTCCACGTTCCAAAACCGATATGGCATCTGTTTCTATTTCAGGATTTCCTGCAGCCGCGCATCTGTATGCAGGAGTTCCTTCGCGCGATCCCTATATTGCTGCTCATGCAGATACGTATAGCGGAACGGTTTGATCGACGGTGCCAGATCAATTGCTTTCTCAAAATCCTCCCGCCGAAGATCCAGTGTTTTTACATAATCCCAGAACCCCGTCTGCGTAAAAATCGTGTCTACCCTGCGGTAGCGATGATCCTGCACAACACTCATCAGATAGGTTGCAATGCCGACCTGAATACCATGAAGCTGCGGATGCTCAAGCATCTTGTCCAGCGCATGGGAAATCAGATGTTCGCTGCCGCTTGTTGGCGCACTGCTGCCCGCAATCTCATTTGCAATTCCGCTCATTGCAAGAGAATCCAGAAGTTCCTTTAAAAACAGATCATCCTGTATCGAAGTAAACGGTGTGCGCACAAAACTGTTGACTGCTTTCTTTGCAATCATGACAGCAAAATCGTTGACTTTTCCGTACCCATGTTCTTCCTCAAAAATCCAGTCATACAGTGCCGTAATTTTTGATACCATATCGCCGATTCCGGAATATAAAAATTTCTCCGGTGCACTGCGGATAATCCTTGTATCCACCACAATCCCATATGCAAGTTTTGCCGGAACGGACTTGCGGCGTCCTTCCACCAGAAGGGAAGCACTGGCACTTGAAAAGCCATCGCTCGATGCCGATGTCGGGATGCTGATAAACGGCAGATTTCGCAGAAATCCACAGTATTTCGCACCATCAATCACTTTTCCGCCACCGATGCCGATGACTGCCTGCGTCTTCGCCGGCATGGAAAATGCAAGACTGGTCAGATCTTCCAACCGCACGGTATCAAGTTCCTGATATTCTAAAATATCAATGTCCTCCTGCTGCAATGCTTCCATAACGGTAGAACCAAACATTTCTACAAGACCGTTTCCAAATAATACAACCACTTTCTGTAACTGTAACTCTTTTAAGTAAATCCCCAGATTGTCCAATGCACCCGCACCGATCTTTAAAAGTGCCGGAATGGAAATGTGTTTTCCTGCCATAATAAATGTTCTCCTTCTCATTCTCTTTTCTATTGATTTTAGTATAAACAAAGGTTCCTGAAATTACAATCAATTCCCCCGAAAAAACGCACACGCTTCTCTTTACAATTATGGGTAAGAAAAAAGACGATTTCCTGCGAAACCGTCTTTTTCTTATTAAAATTTTGACGAAACTCCTGTAAATTTACTTTGTTACTTTGTCACTTTGATCGTCATCTTTACAGTCTTTGTCTTTCCGTTCTTTAAAGTGACTTTTACTTTCACAACTGCTTTGCCAGCTTTCTTTGCGACAATTGTACCATTTTTATTCACTGTTACAACCGACTTTTTGGAAGATGTATAAGTGATCTTCTTTACATTTTCCATGTTCAGGTTCTTATCAAAAGTAACTTTTGCCTTCTTTCCGTTTGCAACCGTTTTCTTGGTATCCTTTAATGCAACACTCTTTAAGATTTTACTGCTCAGGGCTTTTGCATCCTTCTCATTCAGCAGTACATAATCACCGGCATCTTTGGTATCCGCTGTCACAGTTCCGTCTTTGGAAACCTTATAAGTTCTGCTGCTGATCAGGACTTTTTCTCCTGTCTTTTTATCAACTTTTACAAGTGTCAGCTTTTTGCCTGCCTGCAGATCCTTCGCATTGACAGATACGCTGTTCATCACTTTGCCGGAAGCGTTCTTTGTTGTCTGGGTAATCGTGATGTCGCTGGTTCCTGCCTCTTTGACTAATTTTGCAACCACATCTGCTGAAATTGTAGTCTTCTTTGTCTCGGAAGCATTCTTTACTGTTTTGTCCAGCTGTGCCCGGGCATCTGTCACTTCTCCCTTATCGTTCTTTTCAACGGTAAGTGTCGCATTTGTATCTTTTGCAATATTCTCAAATGTTTTGTCCGTTTTCCGGGTTTCCGATGGTTTTGTATCTGGTGTTGTATTTCCGGTATCCGGTGTTGTTGTGCTGCCGGAATTTCCACCAGAGGTACTGCTGCCGGAGGAAGAATTTCCGCCATTATTTCCACTCTGGCTGGTCTGTTTTACTGCAATCAGACCATCGGCATCTGCTTTCGCAGCTTCCGCGTCACTGATCGTTGTTCCTTTGAATGCATCAAAGTAAAGTACCGATTCCACATCTACCGCGGAACCTGCCGGGTTGGAATTACACCAGAGTCCGAATGCCTGCACATCTTTTAAAGCATCCCCACTAAGTTTTCCACCCATCTTCCCTTTAAAAGCTGAGAATGGAACGGTTACTTCATAGGCATCTTCTGTCTTCGCAAGATTGGTCAGATATACTTCATACTCTTCTCCTCCTGCCTTGATCTGTACAACAACCTTCTGCCCTTTTCCATCAAGTTTTGTCCAGAATTTCAATGCATTATAGGCTGAAAAATCTGTATTGCTCAGAGTTGCATTTACCAGACCCGTCCAGACTTCCGAACCGGTTGTTTTTAATTTGTAATTAAATGCAGCACCATATGTACCGTCTGCCTTATGCTCCTGATCCAGCGTAAAGGACGAACTGCATCCAGCGGCAGAATTTCCACCATAAGCTGCATCCAGAAGTCCATTACTCCCGACATAGTAGTCAAAATTTTCCAGCACACCTGCCGGAGCTTTGTCCTTTTCTTTTCCGATACTCAGATTTGTGATTGTGGACAGTTCTTTTCCATCTGCAACGAGTGTAATGGATGCAACATCTGTTTTTCCGATCTGATCCATTTCCTCCTGTGTCAGCTGCGCCGTATAGAATCCATCGGAGCCTTTCGCAGCCGGCAATGTCAACTCTTTGCCTTTTGCCGTATCCTTTACAACAAACGATACCTCACCGGCATTGGAAACACTTGCCTTTAACACAGTTGGCTTTAAAATCGTATCCATATCAAACGGTGCTACCATGTATCCGCTGACATCTTTGTAATTATCCGTCTTTACTCCTGCGTACTTATCGATATTGCCATAGAAATTCGTACCGTTTCCAAATACTGAATCCTCATTGTTGTAGTAAGAAATGAAATCATTGATCATTTCCTGTCCCATGGTATCACTGTATTTATATGGCACATAGAAATTGGTATCGCTGAAATTTGCCCATACCATATAATATGGCATGTCGTTTTTCTTTGCGATATCATTCACTTTCTGATACCAGTTCACACCCGACTTTGCCTCACTGACCGGATTATTTTTTACAAGAAGCCCTTCGTTATCACTTCCATCCTTTTTCATCACACGTACACCGGTCTCCGAAATCGCAGCCAGCTTGTTATGCTGTTTTGCAAGTGATGATACAACCTGACAGGTCTGATCCAGATGATCAAAGAATGAAGTATCACTCTCTGCCGGATAAGTATTAAAGTCGTTGTAATAATCAAATGCCAGAATGTCTACACAGGCATCTCCCGGATACCGCGACATATACTCTGCCTCGGTCTCCAGCGGTCCGTTTGGCGAATACACATAAAGCATATTGTGCACGCCTTTGAATTCCAGATAATCTCTGGTATATGCATACAGACTCCTGTAACTTTCTGCGGTGTTTGCACTGCCCCACCAGAACCAGCCGCCGGTATCCTCATGGAATGGCCGGAAAATCACCGGGATATTCTCTTGTTCCAATGCATTGGCATAGACTGCAATCGTATCAAGATATGCCTTAAATACCTCATTCTTCTCTCCACCAGGCAAAATCTTCTTTAACGAATCACCGGATAAATCTTTTGCTTCATTAAAATCACAGTTATAGAAATCGTAGGTTCCATCTGCATTCTTTTTAATTTTTGCGTTGGTGAAATTCGGCATATGGGTGGATAAGGTAACGATTGCACCGTTTTTGGCCGCCTTTTTGCTGTAGTCAATGGAACTCTGCAGTGCAGATGCCGCATCCGTACCACCAGCCTCGCTTCCAAACAATGCCAGGGAGTCAATGCCGAAAATACCGCTGACGGAACCGGTCACATCTTTTACATCTCCCAGATCGTTGTTTCCTACGGAATGGCTCACATCATTCTGATGTCCAAACAGTACCTGATCACTTTCGGTCAGTCCCTGCAGATATGCATATAATGCCTTTGCGCTATTGCTGGCATCCGGATCTGTCATAGTCAGGGTTTTATCTGTTGCTTCTGGTTTTGCCTGTGTTCCGTCTGTATTCGGTGTTGCGGTAATTGTCACAAAATCACCACTGGCATCCTTCTGGGAAAGTATCAGATTATCCAGATAAACATCCCCTGCAAAGGAACTGTTGGCTCCGATAAGTCCGATTGTCAGATCATCCATTGGTGTGGCAGATGGAGAAAATCCTAAAGTAACTGTAACTTTCTTATATCCGTTTCCTTCATCTGTTGCCTCGGACGAATCTATGCTGGTATCTTTATTGATTCCGCTGTTGGAGAAAAATTTTATCTTGGAAATATTACTGCTTTCCGGATAAATCAAATCCACACTCACCTGATTATAATTGCTGATATCAGCCGGTGTCTTCGGTATGAATTTCACTTTTGCCTCACTCCATGATTCGCCGGAGTTGGCTGTATAATTCAGGCTTACTTTTAATCTTCCGTCTCCGCCATTTGCGTCATAGGAAAGTTCCGGAGCAGCATTTTTTGTTCCACCGTGGAAATACTGATATCCGGTTTCGCCTGCCCACAGATTTACCTGGGATTCATCATTCAAATCAGAAAGAACGGTTGGCTCCTGTTTGGTCAGTTCCTGTTTATCGCTTGATAAATTTGTGAGAACTACATTTGAAAATGTCACAGTTCCCTTAAATCCGGTTCCCACAAGGACGAATTCAACATCCATCAACTGTCTCTTATACACATCTGACGCTGCCGACGATAAGGCTC
>ENA-OZGM01000735-OZGM01000735.1-human-gut-metagenome-genome-assembly--contig:-NODE-735-length-14155-cov-8.061206_pt1 | contig 14155 bp, 8 predicted proteins | sample MGYA00244655_ERZ653656 | MGnify/ENA primary metagenome ERZ653656 (study PRJEB26926, sample SAMN06164991) | human gut metagenome | biome: ENVO:00009003; feature: ENVO:2100002; material: ENVO:00002003... | reverse complement strand
TGCAAACCCGCAATGGCGGGGTCAAGGGGCAGGGCCCCTTGCGTTCTCTTGGGGGTTCCAAGGGGGCCATTCTCTCACGTGAGAGAATGGCCCCCTTTCCCGTATCCCCCACGGGTGTGGGGGAAATGTTCCACCACTTACAAGTGGTCAATCAGCGCCCACAGCACTGTTTATATTTCTTCCCGCTGCCGCAGGGGCAGGGATCGTTGCGGCCGATCTTCTGGACCTTGCGGGGCTGCTTTTTCACCGTGCCGTCGCCGGAGGTGGAGGCGACGATGCCGTCGGCCACGCGCTCGCGCTTGACCTCGCCCTCGGTCTTGACGCGGGCGGAGAAGATGCGGCGCACCGTGTCGCCCTGAATGGCGGAGATCATGTCCTCAAACATCGTGAGGGATTCCTGCTTGTAGACGTCGATGGGCTTGTTGTTGCCGTAGGATTGTAAACGGATGGCCTGACGCAGCTCGCTCATCGCGTCGATGTGGTCCATCCAGTATTCGTCGACCACGCGCAGCAGCACCACGCGCTCGAGTTCGCGCATGATGGGCGAGGTGACGGCGGCCTCCTTGGCCTCGTAATACTTCTCAGCGGCTTCATAGAAGCGATCGGTCAAATCGTCGGCGGAAAGGCCGGAGAGAGAGTTCGCATCCACAGCGCCGCGCGGGAAGTACGTGCCCTCGCAGCTCTTGAGCGCGTCGGCGCGGTGCTCGTCGTCGGTCTTGTCGTGCTCGCCGAAGGCGAAGGCGACCTGACTTTCGATGCTGCTTCTCAGCATGTTCAAAACGGTCTGCTTGATGTCCATGCCGTCGAGCACCTGCTTGCGCTGGCCGTAGATGATCTCGCGCTGCTTGTTCATCACGTCGTCGTATTCGAGTGTGCTCTTGCGGTACTGGAAGTTGCGGGACTCGACGCTCGTCTGCGCGTTTTCAATCGCCTTGGAGAGCGTCTTGTTTTCAATCGGCGTATCCTCGTCGAGGTTGAAGCGCTCCATCAGGTTCGTGATGCGCTCGCCGCCAAACAGGCGCAGCAGATCGTCTTCAAGCGAGAGGTAGAAGCGCGTCTCGCCCGGGTCGCCCTGACGGCCGGCACGGCCGCGCAGCTGGTTGTCGATACGGCGGGAATCGTGGCGCTCCGTGCCGATGATGAACAGGCCCCCTGCCTCGCGGACCTTGTCCGCCTCACCGCTGATCTCCTCGCGGTGCTTTTCAAGGGCCTTGGCGAACATGTCGCGCGCGTCGAGGATCTCCTTGTTGTCGGTCTCGGCGTAGCCGGTCGCCTCGGCGATGAGCTCGTCGCTGAGACCCGCCTTGCGCAGATCGGTCTTTGCCATGTACTCGGCGTTGCCGCCGAGCATGATATCGGTACCACGGCCGGCCATGTTCGTCGCGACCGTGACTGCGCCGAGCTTACCGGCCTGCGCGACGATCTCGGCTTCCTTTTCGTGGTTCTTCGCGTTTAAGAGGTTGTGCTTGATGCCCTCGCGGGAGAGCAGGTATGAGAGCTTTTCGTTCTTCTCGATCGACACCGTACCGACCAGCACGGGTTGGCCCTTGGCATGGCAGGCCTTGACCTGCTCGATAACAGCGCGGTACTTTGCTGCCTCGGTTTTGTAGACGACGTCGGGGTCATCGATACGGGCGATGGGGCGGTTCGTCGGGATCTCAATGATGTCGAGGTTGTAGATCGTGCCGAATTCCTCTTCCTCGGTGAGCGCCGTACCGGTCATACCGGAGAGCTTGCCGTACAGGCGGAAGTAATTCTGGAACGTGATGGTCGCAAGCGTCTTGCTTTCTCGCGCGACCTCGACATGCTCCTTGGCTTCGATGGCCTGGTGCAGACCGTCGCTGTAGCGGCGGCCGAACATCAGTCGACCGGTGAACTCGTCGACGATGACGACCTGACCGTCCTTGATGACATAGTCGATATCGCGCTTCATCGTGCCGTGGGCCTTGATGGCCTGGTTGATGTGGTGCGCGATGGTGGAGTTTTCGGGATCGGAGAGGTTTTCAAGGCCGAAGTATTCCTCGGCCTTCTTCACGCCGCGGGCGGTGAGCGTCGCGGTCTTGGCCTTTTCGTCGACGATGTAGTCGGCGTCGATGTTGACGTCTTCCTCTTCCTTGTCGTCGCTCTCGGCGATGACCTTCTTGCGGAAGCCGCGTACAAGGTTTTCCGTGCGGGAATACATCTCCGTGGACTTTTCGCCCATGCCGGAGATGATGAGCGGCGTGCGCGCCTCATCGATCAAAATGGAGTCGACCTCGTCGACGATGGCGAAGGCATGTCCGCGCTGGACGAGCTCGCTTGCGTAGATGGCCATGTTATCGCGCAGGTAGTCAAAGCCCATTTCGTTATTCGTGCCGTAGGTGATGTCTGCGGCGTAGGCCTTGCGGCGCTCCTCGCTCGTGAGGTCGTGGACGATCAAGCCGACCGTGAGGCCTAAGAAACGGTGGACTTTGCCCATCCACTCGCTGTCTCGCTTGGCGAGGTAGTCGTTCACGGTGACGATGTGGACGCCGTTGCCGTTCAAGGCGTTTAGGTACGCGGGCAGCGTTGCCACCAACGTTTTGCCTTCACCGGTCTTCATCTCGGCAATGCGGCCCTGATGGAGCACCACGCCGCCGACGAGCTGCACGCGGTAGGGGTACAGCCCCAGCACGCGGCGGGACGCCTCGCGCACGGTGGCAAACGCCTCAGGCAGGATGTCGTCGAGCGTTTCGCCGCTTTGCAGACGCGTCTTGAACTCCGGCGTTTTGGCCTGCAGCTCCGCGTCGCTCATCGCCTTGTATTCGTCCGCCATCGCTTCGATCTTGTCGACGATGGGGTAGATGCTCTTGAGCTCACGGTCGCTGTAGGAACCGAACATTTTACTAAAGAAACCCATATTCAAAACTTCCTTTCGTGGGAGCATAATGACACGCTTACAAGTATAGCATCCCTCTGCGCGATATGCAAAGGGAAATTTGCTGTATAATATGAATGGATTGTAAATAAATTCCGCCGCTGCGTCAGGCATGGCTTGCACTCTATATAGCTGCTGTGGTAAAATACAAAGCAAGATAGTACAAAGCGACGAAATGCCCTCCGACGGCGGAGGACAGAAGCATAAGGAAGAAGTTTTTTCTCATCTAAGGAGGACATTCGCATGAAACTGCACTTTTACGGGGCCGACCGCTGCGTGACCGGCTCCTGCCACTGCCTGGAGATAAACGGTAAGAAGATCCTCGTCGACTGCGGCTTACAGCAGGGCCGCGACGAGCTCGACAACCGTTATCTCGCTTTCGCTCCCGGCAATATCGATATTCTGCTCGTCACCCACGCGCACATCGACCACACGGGCCGTATCCCGCTGCTGGTGAAAAACGGCTTCCACGGCCGCATCCTGACGACACGTCTGACAGCAGATTTGATGAAGATCATGCTGCTCGACTCCGCTCACATTCAGGAGAGCGACGCTGAGTACGAAAACCGCAAGGGCGAGCGCGCGGGCCGCGAGCATGTCGATCCGCTCTACACCGAGCAGGACGCGCTGGACGTCTTCAAGTACGTGACGACCTGCGAGTATAAAGAAAAGGTCGACCTCTGCGAGGGTGTGAGCGCGGTGTTCACCGACGCGGGCCATCTGCTCGGTTCCGCGTCCATCACGCTTGAGCTGGAAGAAAACGGCGTGCACAAGACGATCGTCTTCTCCGGCGATATCGGCAACGTCGACCAGCCTATCATCCGCGACCCGCAGCTTCTCAAAAAGGCCGACTACGTCGTGATGGAGTCGACCTACGGCGACCGCAACCACACCGAGGTCTGGAGCTATACCGACGAGCTTGCCGAGATCATCGACGAAACGCTCGGCAAGGGCGGCAACGTTGTGATTCCGTCGTTCGCCGTGGGCCGCACGCAGGAGCTTTTGTACTTTATCCGCGAGATCAAGGATCAAAAGCTCGTCAAGTCGACGCCGAACTTCCCTGTGTACATCGACTCGCCCCTTGCCAAGGCGGCGACGACTGTGTTCTGCGGCGACCTGCACGGCTATCTCGACGAGCAGGCGCTCGAGCTTGTGAAGGACGGCACGCACATGTTCACCTTCCCGAACCTCAACCTTGTTGAGTCGAGCGAAGAGTCCAAGATGCTCAACATGGACTCGACACCCAAGGTCATCATTTCCGCCTCCGGTATGTGCGACGCGGGCCGCATCCGCCACCATTTGAAGCACAACCTCTGGCGCGCGAACAGCGCGGTCGTGTTCGTCGGCTTCCAGTCGCCCGGCACGCTGGGCCGCAGATTGCTCGACGGCGTTGAAAAGGTCAAGCTCTTCGGCGAGGAGATCGCCGTCAAGGCGAAGATCGTCAACTTCCAGGGCCTGTCGTCCCACGCCGATCACGATCATCTCGTCCAGTGGATCAAGGCATTCGACCCGAAGCCGACGCACGTGTTTGTTGTCCACGGCGACGAGGACGTTGCGCCCGTGTTTGCCGAAGAGCTCAATTCCCTCGGCTTCCATGCGCACGCGGCCAAGTTTACCGAGTGCTACGACCTCGCTGCGAACGAAATGGTCAGCGAGGGCTACATTTCCGAGCGCAAGCGCACGGCGCAGAAGTCCCGCGCCGACAACCTCTACGCCAAGCTCGTGGCGGCAGCGGAGTCGCTGCTTGAGTTTGCCAAGCGCTGCAAGGGCAGACCCAACAAGGACATTTCTGCGCTCACCGGCCAGATCATCAGCCTGATCGAGCGCTTCCGCGAGTGATTTGAGATACACAACAAAAGGTACTTCGCGCGATAAAAGCGCGAAGTACCTTTTCTGAGAGGAGAAGACGATGGAGCTTGCCAAAAATCAGGAGCATACCGTCACCATCGAGGGCTATGGCGAGGGCGGCATGGGCGTTGCGCGCATCGACGGGCGCGTCGTGTTCGTCCACGGCGCGCTGCGCGGCGAGAAGTGCCGCGTGCTCATCTTAAAGACGCTCAAGAGCGTCGCCTTTGCCAAAGTGCTCGAGGTGATCGAGCCGTCGAGCGAGCGCATCACGCCGGACTGCCCGTACTTCCCGCGCTGCGGCGGCTGCACGTACCGCCACATCCGCTATGAAGAAGAGCTGCGGCTGAAAAAGCAGCGCGTGCAGGACAATTTGTCCCGCATCGGCGGCAGTGATGTGACCGTTGAGGAGATCTTAGGCGCGCGGGACACGCTGCGCTACCGCAACAAGGCGCAGTACCCCGTGTCGAAGGACGGCGCGGTCGGCTTTTACCGCGCCCGCACGCACGAGGTCATCGAGTGCGAGCACTGCTTATTGGTCAAGCCCGAGGCCGACGCCGCGGCGGAGGCGCTGCGCGAATATATGCAGTCCTGCCGCGTCGCGGGCTATGACGAAAAGACGGGCCGCGGCCTTGTCCGCCATCTCTACATTCGCTCGAACGCGGCGGGGGAGAGCCTTGTCTGCGTGCTCGTGAACGGAGATAAATTGCCGAAAGAAGACCGGCTTGTCACGCTCCTGCGCGATGCGTGCCCGAAGTGCACCGGCATCGTGCTGGGCACGAACACGAAAAAGGGCAACGTCATCCTTGGCGACCGCTACCGCACGCTCTGGGGGAGCGACCGGCTTGAGGATACGCTCTGCGGCAAGACGTTCCGGCTGAGTGTGCCGTCGTTTTATCAGGTCAACCGCGTACAGGCCGAGCGGCTCTATGCGAAGGCCATCGAATTTGCGGGCCTCACGGGGCAGGAGACGGTGCTCGACCTCTACTGCGGCGCGGGCACGATCACGCTCGCACTGTCGGATCACGCGAAGAAAGTCCTCGGTGCGGAGATCGTCCCCGAGGCCATCGACGACGCGCGCGAAAACGCCGCGCGCAACGGCGTTAAAAACACGGAGTTTTTCTGCGGCGATGCGTCCGATGTGGCAAAAAAGCTCGCGCGCGAAAACCTGCGCCCCGACGTCATCACCGTCGACCCGCCGCGCAAGGGCTTGGCCGCCGACGTGGTGGAGAGCATCGCCGAGATGCAGCCGGGACGTGTCGTGTACGTCTCGTGCGACAGCGCGACCATGGCGCGCGACGTGAAGCGCTTAGCAGACCTCGGCTACACCGCCCAGCGCGCCTGCGCAGTGGACATGTTCCCAAGGGCGGATCATGTCGAGACGGTGGTCCTCTTGTCACGGGAAACAAATCCACTGACGGTTGAGGTCAGAATGGAAGTGGAAACCGGCGAGGTCAAGGAGCATCCGACCTATAAACGCATTCAGGAGTATGTGCAGGAAAAGTACGGCTTCAAAGTCCATACGGCATATATTGCAGAGGTCAAGCGCATGGTCGGGCTGGATATGCACAAAGCACCGAATGCTGTTGAACAGAGAAAACATGAGTATCATCCCTGCCCGTCTGAAAAGGTCGAGGCAATCAAGGATGCGCTGCGGCACTTTGGCCTAATCTCAGAGTGAGTTTACGGCTAAAAACCCAGCATCACGTCAATGGCGTGGTGCTGGGCTTATTTTTTGTCGTGCTTCGGGGCTTTTTTTGAGGATAAAACCGCCTGTGTGCCGTTTGCTTTTCTTTGCCATATTGACACGCTGTCCTCTGTTCGTCGTGGCAACTGTGCGTTTTCGGGATAGAAAATGGACACTTATCTTTGTATAGGGAGAAAGCCAGAGAGGAAAAAGAGGGTGAGCGCAGGCTGTGGGAACGGTGCGTAAACCGCTTGCGGTTTTCCACGGTTTCCATAGCCGCAGCGAGGGAGAAAAGGGAGAGGTGGCTTTCTCGCTCAGGCGGCTTGCCACTGCTCTTTGGCTCTCCCTTTTCTCCCTGAAAATCAGGGATTATTCCGCATCATTGCTCGGCGTAACAGGACGAAAGTCCTCCTGAACGCCCTCATTGAGGTCAAAGCACATGGTTTTTGCATCGGCAACCCAGAACCCGCGCACCCTGTAACGCTTGCCGGGAATCCAGTCCTCGCCGGTGACAGCGCGAAGCGGGTCAAGCAGATTCTTGTTGGAGATCGTAACAACACCTTTCTGTTCGCCTCTCGGCTTGGAGAACTTGAAGCCCTTCGGTTCGTTGCTCTTGCAGGAACGGATCGCAAATACCCTCGCTTTCGCATCCAGCAGACACAAAACGAAGGCAGGATAGCCCAGGTCCTCAAGCACCTTCTTGGTGAAAGTCACGCCATTCTGATTCAGGAACATATCCGGATAGGCGTTGATGTTGGAGTCGATGGTTTCAAAGTTTAAAGCGGAAAAATCGAAGTTCATAGTAAAAATCCTTTCATTTCATAGTGTTTTGCGCCTCATCCACGATTTTCATAAACTCCTGACGTTCCATAAAAGACCAGCGGGAATCCATGATCAGATAGCCCTTGAAAAGACCATCCTTTACGCGGTATGCGACGAAGTGATTGCTCAAACGGCGCAATGTAGCTCGTTTTGCTGTGCTATGCCGCTCTGACAGCAGCTTTTGTACCTTGATCCAATCCTCTTTTTTGATAATCGCTGTGTGGTGATTTTCCTTGAAATACATATTCAAATCTGTATTTTTGACGGATTTATGGGTGCGAAAATCCTTGGTATAGGTTTTCTGCATCAAAGCATCACCGCAGTATTTCTCATTTCGGAGGATGCTGCGGACAGTACCAGCAGACCAGAGATCGTTCCCCATTGGAGATTTGATACCCTGTTCTGTCAGCGCAGCGGCGATTTCTGCCGGGGTGGCGCCCTCCAAGCAGCTTTCATAGATGTACTCAACAATTCTTGCCTCGGTCGGCTCAATGACAAGCCGCCCAAAATGATCACGATAGAAGCCAAGCGTGTTCTGAACGGAGAACTTGTAGATGCCCTCCGCCATGCGCCAGCGGATACCAGCCTTAATTGCCTCGCTCTTTTGCTGGGACTCCATTTCAGCCAGAGCTGCCAGCAATGAGATCAGCAGATTATTCCGCCCATCGCCGGTATAGGTGATTCCTTCTGTCTCAAACTCAACGGAAACGGGCGGGTTCAGCGCAGAAAGCGTTCGCAGATTGTCCAGAATATCCACGATATTTCTACCAAAACGGCTGATGCTTTTCGTGAGGATCAGGTCAATCTTCCCGTCAACTGCGTCGGCAATCATTTTCTGAAAGCCAAGACGCTTTTCAACGGTAGTTGCGCTGATGCCCTCGTCTTGATAAATCTCAACCAGTTCCCATTGCGGATTTGCCTCAATCCTCTTGGTAAAATGGTGGATCTGTATATCAAAGCTGCCGACCTGCTGTTCCTCCTGTGTGCTGACGCGGCAGTACGCCGCAACACGGAGTTTGGGCGGCTCCTCTGCAAGTTCCCGCCGTTTCTGCGGCGGGATGATAATAACACCATTTCCACGCTGGTTATAAGAAATCTCGTCCTGCATCTGGCGGCGTTTTTGCTCTCTGCGTTCAGCTCGACTGCTGGTTTGCCGCTCTGCTTCTATCGCTTTGGGGTCAAGCGGTTTTGCCATATTCCGCCTCCTGCATCAGAATCCGTCTGTGTTTTCTGCTTTGCATCGGCACACCACCTCCTTTGACCGATTTCCAATTTCATTACTACCACGCTCCTTTTTGAAAATTATGACAATCCACATACGCGAGGTAAGCGGAACAGTCACCCAAAGAAAAAGGCAGCAGAATTGCTCCTGCTGCCTGAATCTGTATGAACTTGTAAGGAGATCAAAATGTTTCTCCGTCGTAATCACGGCGTCGAGACAGGGGCTTATTTCACACCATAGGTGATGAAAAATCAGGGGGTAGATATTATCGACCTCCACGGCAGAATAAACCCCAATTACCACTCTAAAAACCGCCGCATAAATCAATGCTTGTGAAAGCCGAAAAGTAATTTCCCGATTTGCATACTCATTACACGGAATCGCGCTCTACGGTACAGCGTTCCCGGTGTTCGGAACGGGAAAGGTTTTTGCGGATTGGCGCAATCCCGTCCGGTTCCGCGAAACCGCATAGGGGCTGTTATGAACAGTGCGTCATTGCCGCCTGTCAGAATCGCCCAGAAACGGGATTCACAGCGCCGCGACAATCTCAACAAACTTGCTCATGCTGACTGCTCCTTTTGGCAGGTCGGCATCCTTTTCAAACACCATGAAATACCGATACTGGTTTCCTGCATGACCGCTCCACATTGCGCCGAGGTCGATTTTCTCCCGGCTGTCATCATTTTTCAGGTGTTCGCCCTTGGTTTCCGCAAAGATGATCTTGCCCTTTTCCGTCAAAATCAGAATATCAGGATAGTGATTGATATAGCCGTTGATACAGAAGCCCTGACGGGAAATGTTTCTGTGCCACCAGCGCACATTCGGCAAGGCGGTCAATTCCATAATCAGCTTTTGTTCCAGCTTGTTCATATCGCCGTCCTCTGCCTGGTACAGCGATTTCGCGTAGATGTCCGTATGCGCAGCGGGATGAATTGCGTCTGGCAGACGATAATACGGCAAGCATACAATGCGTTCGGTGGAGAGCCAGTCGGAGAAGTTCTCCCGGCAATGCTGCTCCAACAGGGCTTGCACCTTGTCCTTGATTTTCTTTGCATAGCCAAGCGGCGCTTTCTCCATTGCTGCAAGCTGGTCCTTGCTCATGTTGCCGACAATGCGCTCTATGTAGGCTTTCAGTTCGGCAGCGTCCACGCCATTCAGCTTGTTAAGCTGACGGAGCATAATTTCCTTGCACTGGCGTACCCGGCTTTCCGGGGGCAGACTGTTGAAGTATTCCTTGAAATACTGCTGCTCCGGGCTGGACATTTTGAACACACGGGGCAAGCCGTTTTCCTTGTTCTCAATATCCACCTTAACGATTCCATCATCCGCTGCGGCAAAATCAATGTCGCAGTCCTTGTTTTTCAGCGTGAAGCCCTCGGAAAGCTGCGCTTCATCCAGCAGCACATGAGAACCATCCGTAAACAGCGTATTCGGAATAACTGCAAAGAACTGCGGGATGACAAGGCGCTCAATATCTTCCCGGAATTCCGACTTGACAGCGAATGTAGGCATCTGTTCCCGCACCTCCCACGGCGTTTTTTGCAGATAGGGGTCATTGCCCGACTGCTGGATCGCGGCATTGTAGGCTTGTCCCGCGCTTTCTGCTTCGGATAGCATACTGTCGGCTTTCGGGGTGGTTTCAGGTGATTTCTCCGCTTCTCTGCGCCGCTGGTATTCTTCATTGACTAACGTCCAGTCCACACCGGAAACGTCCTCTTCGGGCGATTCCAAAGGGGTTTCCTTTTTGGAACACCCATTATCAATCGTGATTTGCACTGGGTCAGGGGCTTTCGGCGTAGGCGGCTCGGAAACGCGATAATCCTTATCGCTGAAACCTGCGTCATTCAAGCCCTGAATGATGCCTTTTACGGTTTCGTTGAAATCATTGGAAGATGTCAGCACATAGGACATATTCAGGGATGACTGCCTGTGCTGGGTGGTGTGGGGCAGACGCAGGATACGTCCCAAAATCTGCTCCACCTGAACCTGACTTGTCTTGTTGGCAATAGACGCAAGAATATAGGCAAAGGGGCAGTCCCATCCCTCGCTCAATGCGTTGACCGTGATAATATAGCGAATCGGGCAGTCTGCGGACATGAGTTCGGTGTTTTTTAGCTCGTTCACGTCCGCTGTGCGGATGGCGATTTGCTCTGCGGGTATGTCATAGGCAATCAGCTTTTCGCGGATTTTCTCAAAGGTAGTGGCTTCTTCCTTGCCTTTCGGCTCTGCCTGAAACAGCACAATGGGGCGAATATATTTTTTGCTCACGGCATATTCGGCTGCGGCGAGTTCTTCCAGCTTGTTTCTCAGGTCGATTGCGTCCAGAATGACCTCTGCCTGACTGTCGCGGTTGTAGACGATGACGGGCAGCTTTACCATGTGTTCGGTCTTTAGCTGTACCGCGTCCACATAGGAGATAATATTGCTGTCCTTGCGCGGCGTGGCGGTCAGGTCCAGCACAAAGCACGGATTGAAATTCGCCAGCATTTCCCGGCTCAAATCCGAACGGGCATGGTGGCTCTCGTCCACGATGACAAGCGGGTTAAGCTGGTTGATAATCTGGAACAGGGCGGTTTCGTCCGCGCCCTCAATGGGGCTGTCAGGTTTTCCTAGTACCTTGGGGAACTCCGCGAGGTTGCTGTTTTCCTGAAACGCCTTACGCCCGTCCTTTCTGCTGGTGCGGAACGAATCGTAGGACAGCACCATAATAGAAAGCTGCTCTGTGACCGCCGTGGGATTGAAGTTCTGCCCGTTCAGAAGCTCCTGCTTGGTGTAGACCTCCACGCGCCCGCCAAAATCCACGTCGATTTTCTGACGGTAGGGGTGGGACGTATCTTTCAGGGCTTTCGCCGTCTGCGCCAGAATGGCTTCTGACGGGACAAGCCAGACAACCGCTTTCGTCTTGGTGACGGGGAGTGCGTCAAACACCGGGCGAATGGCGTTGCAGGCGATAAAGGTCTTACCGCCGCCTGTCGGCACCTTGATGCACAGGTTCGGAACCCCGGCTATAACGTTTCGGTATAGCCCTAATCCCGGTGCGCTCTTTTCCCGCCAGAACTGCTCAAACGCTGTCATATAGTTCTGCGTTTCGTTCAACAGTTCCAGATAATGCGTCAAATCCGATATGACCGCTTTCTGATACCCTTTCATTTCCATACATTGTCACCCCCCTTACAGTCTGCTGATGTCCCGTGGGATTTTCTTGAATACAATGCCCATCTGCGCCAGCTTGTCCTCCGTGATTGAGGAGCGGTCGGCGTAAATGATCGTGCCGCTGGTCTTTTCCGTGATGGTGGCAAGGAACGTATAATCCAGCACCGTCACGCGCTGCGGCTCGTAGTAGAAGTAATAGCCAGTGTTGTTGTGCTGACCGAGGTAATACGGATTGCCGCCGCTGGGCGGGGCGTAGGGCTGCTTGGTTTCCATGAACCAGATGTATTCGCGGATTTTCTCCGGGGCAACGGCTTCATTCAGGCAATCGCCCACAAGCAGCGGTTCGCCCAAATCGTAGAAGCTGAAATTGCCGCCCGTAGCCTCTACCGCGTTCTTGCCCTCGCCATAGCCACGGATCACGCGCTTGACGCGCTCGGCGGTAATGCTGTCGGCGTAGTCCATCATCTCGACAAGAATGAACTTGCGGTGTCCGCCGTCCGCCTTGTTCATGTTGAGGACAGCATGGGCGGTAGTACCGGAACCTGCGAAGGAGTCGAGGATGATAGAATCGGAATCAGAAGCAATCTGCAAGATACGTTCTATTAAGCGATATGGCTTGGGTGTGTCGAATGGCATTTCCCCATCAAAAATTGCTTTCAAATCTTTTTTTGCGTCCTGTGTATGTCCAACTTCTTCGTATTCCCAAATCGTTTGGGGAACGCGACCTTGCTTAACTTCCGAAAGATAACGCTTTGGGGCTGGAATGTTGTTTCCGCCTTTTCCCCAGTAAATGCGGCCATCAGCATCCATTTGCTTAAACTTTTCTTCTGACACAACCCAATATCGTCCAGCAGGGGGGCCAGGTATTACTCGCCCGCCTGGACAAGTGATCGAATATAATCCGAGGCTGTATGGATTTCGTGCGGATAAATTATCCGGTCGCCATAGCCCTCTTGGATCATTGTCTGGATTCTTATAGATTTTGTCCTGCTCCTCAGTGCGCGGCAACAAATTTGGAATCCATGCCATTTTGTTCTTCGCATAAACTGTAATATAGTCATGGTCTTCCGAAAAGAACTTGGCACTGGATTTCGGAGCATAGTTCTTATGCCAAATTACTGTTGTTACGAAGTTATTTGCACCGAACACCTCATCCATAAGTAACCGCAAGTTAGAAATCTCCGTATCATCAATACTGATAAAGATTGCTCCATCATCCGCTAACAGCTTTTGCAGTAGCTTCAACCGCGGGTACATCATGCACAGCCACTTGTCATGGCGGGTCAGGTCCTCGCCCTCTTTGCCGACGACCTCGCCCAGCCACTTTTTGATTTTCGGGTCATTGACGTTATCGTTATAGACCCAGCCCTCGTTGCCGGTGTTGTATGGCGGATCGATGTAAATGCACTTGACGCGCCCCTCATAACGGGGCAGCAGGGCTTTCAGGGCTTCCAGATTATCGCCCCGAATGATCATGTTCTCGCTGCCGTTATCCTCGTTGTGCTGTCCATTTTCATCAAAGCTGTACTTGCGCTCCAACACCCGAAACGGCACGTCCTGATGGTGATTGATCACCTTGCTTTTTCCAATCCATTCAAGTGTCGGCATGGGTATCCTCCTTATTGCTGCCAAGAGCTTCTTCTATGGTTTCAGCGCGAGAAAGAACTGTTTCCGGCTCTTTGTGAAGCACGCCAAGTAAATCAGTTTTCAGTGAACATCCGGCTAAAATGTTTAATTCGTCAAATGGCGCAACTTGCCGACCGTCCAGATAATTTGCAGTCCGAACAGATGCCCTCGCTATGCTTTTGAGGGAATCCTCCATTTGTCTTGTATCAAGGTTTATATCCGCTGAAATTTTCTCCGTATAAGCACTGAGATAAGTTACCGTTCTTTTGTAGGCAGTACTCTTTTTTGCTCCATCAACTCGGTAAGACACAGAAACCTCCACCTGCGGAAATACAGATTGCGCTATATTCCTACCGCATATTGCGACTTTGCCTTGTACGACTTCTTCTGGATAAAGCTCAAATGTTCCTTTAAAAAGATCGTCAAGATAGAGATTATTGGAGTTGCCGTTGTTTTTGATTCCTGTTATTCTGATCTCTATATTTTTTGCGGCGGTTTGCCCTGAATTTTTTATGCGCAAGTATAAAATGGAGTTGAACTCAACAAGACTCATGCTGAGTTGTGGCTGAATACTGTCTTTATACTGCTTTTTGTTTTGATGATTTGCCATAAATGCAGCTATTGCAGTAATTGCCGCAATAAGAGCGGATATTGCCGCCACCAACAGAGAAAACTCCTGTATGTGGTCGCAAATAAACTCAAAGAGTGCCGTGCGTTCCATGTCTAACTCCTTCTTGAACATCCTGTAAAGGACCTGTTGTGTATCGGAAGGACTAAATCTTTGTCCAACGCTGTCATCGTTTGTCGAATCGACGATTTGGGTAGAGTCGTAACCAAGGGATCAGTGCACCCATTCGCACCCGCGAGGTGGAATAGACCCCATTATTTCGAGTTAGAGTCGCTG
>ENA-OZGM01000727-OZGM01000727.1-human-gut-metagenome-genome-assembly--contig:-NODE-727-length-14308-cov-4.013471_pt1 | contig 14308 bp, 8 predicted proteins | sample MGYA00244655_ERZ653656 | MGnify/ENA primary metagenome ERZ653656 (study PRJEB26926, sample SAMN06164991) | human gut metagenome | biome: ENVO:00009003; feature: ENVO:2100002; material: ENVO:00002003... | reverse complement strand
AAAAAACGGTGTCTGAACGTAAGTCAGACACCGCTAATTAGTTAAAATTCAGTGCAAATGAATTATTTATGTAAATTTTGCCGTTTCCGTTTTTGCGCCGTTTAGCAAACTGGTGGTTTCAGCCACTCACCCAACTCTCCAAACCCTCTTTTTTCTCAAAGAGTGGTGCAAATATAGGACAATTTTGCGGACTTCCAAAATAAAACAACCCAAAAATCATGCAGGTTCCCGCTTTCGACTATCTACGGCCGGGTATTCCACGCCGACGAAGTCTGATAAAGGCTGATCGCCCGGTCGAGCAGCTCCTGCGAGGGGATGCCCTCCTCCAGCACGAGGTTGTAGCGGTCTTCCTCCGTGGGTGAAATCCGGTACTGTTCCGCCCGGTTGACGGGTGAAAGTACGGTGAATACGTCGCCTTCGAGATAACCCAGGTCCTGATAGGTGGCGACGAAGGCCCGTTCCCGGAAATCGTCGGACAATGCGTCCTGACCGAAGAAATGGGAGTCGTAATCCATCCCCAGCAGCGAGAAGAGCGTAGGCATCAGGTCTATTTGAGAGATCACCTTATCTACTTGTTGAGGTGTGATGAGTCCCGGAGCGAAGATCAGGGCGGGAATGTGGTATTTCTCCAGCGGGATTTCGGTTTTGCCGGCACTCGAGGCGCAATGGTCGGCCGTAATGACGAAAACCGTGTTGGCGAACCAGGGTTGGCGGCTGGCCTCTTCGAAGAAGCGTCCCAATGCGTAGTCGGTGTACATGACGCCTCCGGAGCGCAGTTTCGCATCGTTCGGAATCGGAATCCGGCCTGCCGGGTAGGTGTAGGGCCGGTGGTTGCTGACCGTCATGACGTGGGCGAAGAAGGGCGCTGCGGTCGTATCGGCCCGCTCGCCGAGCGAGCGGATCACTTTGTCGTAGGCGTCTTCGTCGCAAACGCCCCAGATGTTGGCGAAGGTGATCTCTTCGGGTTTGTAGCTTTTTTGGTCGATGATTCGGTAGCCGTTGCCGCCGAAGAAGGTTTCCATGTTGTCGAAGTAGCTGTTGCCTCCGTAGAAGTAGTAGGCATCGTAACCCTTCTCCCGGAGTACGGCCGCCGTGGAGTGCATGTTGTCGTTGCGGGGACGTTTGATGATGCTCTGTCCGGGGCAGGGCGGCAGCGAGAGGGTAACGGCTTCGAGTCCCCGCACCGTGCGGTTGCCTGTGGCGAAACACTGTTCGAAAGCGATCCCCATTTTGTAGAGAGAGTCCAGGTGGGGCGTGATCGCGTCCGGATAGCCGAAATGCTGCATGAACGAGGCGCTCATGCTCTCGATGGTGATCAGCACGATGTTGCGGCGCAGCGTATCCGGGTTGCCGGGAATGTGGCGCAGGTTGTCGCCGGTACTCCCGTAGATCGCGTGTACGTTGGCTTCGGCCTCTTTCTGCGGTAGGGTCAGGTAGAACTGCGGATAGCTGAGTTCGTTCTTCATAAATGCGTCGTAGAACTTGTAGGCTCCGGTGGCTTGCAGCTCGTTGGCATAGGTGTTGGCGCTTTGCTGGAATCGGGTGTTGAACTGCAGGAGCAGGCAGCAGCCCAGGGTGAGCAGCAGGTAGGCGGGCGATACGGCCGCTTTCCATTGCCAGGTGCCGAACTCTCCGGCACGGCGGATCTCCCGTCTGAACAGCAGCCAGGTGCATCCTACGGTCAGCAGCAGCACGCCGGCGAAGAGCGGAACGACCGGATAGGACTCCATGATGTTGCCGACCACTTCGTTGGTATAGACCAGGTAATCGACGGCGATGAAGTTGTACCGTACGCCGAATTCGCTCCAGAAAAACCATTCGGAAACGGCGTTCAGGATAATGCCGCCCGTGTAAAGTCCCGTCAAGACGGCGAGCCAGGTGCGGCTCCATCCCGGACGTATTTGGGGAAGGAACAGTCTGAGTCCGAAACTCACGGCCCAGAAGCCGAAGAGGATCGAGGCGATCAGGGGTACCACGCTGCCGTATTCGTCGAAGATCGTATTGAAGAACGTGACGTAAATCCATGCGACCGAAAGGATGCCGAAGAGGATGTAGCCCAGCGGCCGGGCGTATTTGCCCGGGGCGATGCTCAGGGCGAAAAGCCACAGCACGGCGAATCCGATCGTAAGGGCGCACCAGTCGTTTACGGCGCCCAACAGGAAGATTTTCAGCCATTGGCCGAAAGTGAACGAGATGTCGGAGGTCTGTTCGTTGAACAGCAGAACGATACGCAGCAGCGTGCCGACGGCTACTTGCAGCAGAACGAGTTTGAGGTAGATTCTCGAGATGAGTTTGATGCCGGATTGCATGGAGTTTGCTTGTTAAATCGGCACAAATATATATATTTTAACCGCTTTTGATGCGCGGGGGCTTTCTGCGGGGCTAAAAAAACGGCCGGGCGGGAAGGATTTGCATTTTTTTTGTAATTTTGCATAATTATTTCGCATACAATGGCAGAGAAAGATAAAGAACTTATAGAAGATATCGAGAAGCAGGAGTACAAGTACGGTTTCACTTCGGATATCGAAACCGAAACCATTCCGCGCGGCCTCAATGAGGAGGTGGTGCGCCTGATCTCGACCAAGAAGGGCGAGCCGGAGTGGATGACCGAGCGCCGCCTGAAGGCTTACCGTCACTGGCTGAATATGGTGCCTCCCACGTGGGCGCATCTGACGATCCCTCCGATCGACTTCCAGGACGTCATCTATTATGCGGCGCCGAAGCCCTCCAAGAAACTCGCGTCGATGGACGAAGTCGATCCCGAACTCAAACGCACGTTCGACAAGCTGGGTATTCCACTCGAGGAACAGATGGCGCTGGCGGGTGTCGCCGTCGATGCCGTGATGGACTCCGTATCGGTCAAAACGACCTTCAAGGAGACGCTGGCCGAAAAGGGAATCATCTTCTGTTCGATGTCCGAGGCGATTCGGGACTATCCCGAGTTGATTCAGAAATATCTGGGAAGCGTGGTCCCCTATACCGATAATTTTTATGCGGCGCTCAACGCGGCGGTCTTTTCCGACGGTTCGTTTTGTTACATTCCCAAAGGCGTGCGTTGCCCGATGGAGCTTTCGACCTATTTCCGCATCAACGCCGCCGGCACGGGGCAGTTCGAACGCACGCTGATCGTGGCCGACCGCGACGCCACGCTGGGCCAGCTCGCCTATCGCGATCTGGTCTACGTGTCGCCCGACGAGGACCAGGAAGACGTGACGGACGAGATGACCAAGTACGACCTGGTTGCCATCCCTGTCTGTGACGAGAATCGTCATATCCTGGGTATCGTGACCTTCGACGACGCCATGGACGTTATCGCCGAGGAGCATCAGGAGGACCTGCAGATCGCCGGTGTCGGCTCGGGCGATAGCGCGTCGGACGACTCGACGAACGTGCTCAGCTGGTTCGTGCATCGTCAGTACTGGGTCGTCGTGTGGGGCATCGCCTCGTGCATTATGGCGACCGTGCTGGGGACGGCGCTGGGCTCCGCGCATCTGGTGGTGTTCCCCATGTGCGCCATGCCGCTCGTGCTGCTGGCTGCCTCGCGCATGGTGTCATTCGTTAAGAATTACTTCTTGGAGTACGACGGCCACGACGATGAGCCCAAGCCGTACCTGGGATTCTTCTTCCAGAGCACGGGCATGGGCCTGATTCTGTCGCTCGTGACCTACCTGTGCGCGCAGCTGGTGCGCACCGCCGCGTTCCCCGATGCCACCATGTTTGAGGAGCAGCTCTTTACCGGCTGCTTTAACATCGCGGCCATCATTTGTCTGATCGGCAACATGAGCGCCGTGATTTACCTGATGGTGCTGTTCTGGCGCGATGAGCACGACCTCAATACGTCGGGTACTGCCATGAACGTCATCGCCGTCATGATCTCGTGTGTGGCGTACTGCATCGCCGCGGTGCTGCTCACCATGTCGGTCATGGGGTAGGTGGTCGCGTGCAAAATACGAAGCAAAAGCCGAGCACCAAGCAAAAGCTGACCATCGCCGCCATCTTTGGCGCCATGGGCCCCGGTCTGCTGGCGGCACTTTCGGGCAATGACGCCGGCGGCATCGCCACGTATTCCAGCGCGGGCGCCAGCTATGGCTATAAGATGCTCTGGATGCTTCCCGTCATGACCGTGCTGCTTATCGTGACCCAGGAGACCGCGGCGCGTTGCGGATGCGTCACGGGTAAGGGCCTGGCGTCGCTCATTCGCGAGCGCTTTGGCGTGCGCAAGAGCGTGCTGGCCATGGCGGCGCTATTGATCGCCAATACGGCGGTGACCATCTCGGAGTTCGCGGGTATCGCGAGTGGCCTTGCTCTGTTTGGCGTTCCGGCGAGCATCTCGGTGCCGCTCGTGGCGCTGCTGGTGTGGATGCTTACCATGTCGGGTAGTTTCCAGCGCATCGAGAAGATTTTGCTGCTGGTAAGCTGCGTGTTCGTGACCTACATCGTCGCCGCGTTTATGGCCGGCCCCAACTGGGGCGAGGTCGCGGTCGACTTGGTCGTCCCCAATATTCAGAACGATCCCAGCTACGTGTCGCTCGTGGTCGCAACGATCGGTACCACCATCGCACCGTGGATGATCTTCTTGGCTCAGAACAACGTGGTCGATAAGAATGCGGGCGAGGACGACATCGTGCTGCAGCGCATCGATACTGTGAGCGGCTCGCTTGCCGCCGATATCATTGCCGGCTTTATTATCATCACGACCGGTACGGTGTTGTTCCCGGCGGGTATTCAGATTAGCGATGCTGCCGATGCCGCCCGCGCGTTGGAGCCTATTGCGGGTCAGTGGTCCACGGTACTGTTTGCCTCGGGCCTGGTCGCGGCGAGCTTCTTGGCTGCCTGTGTGCTGCCGGGCGTTACGTCGAGCGCTATCTGCGAGGCATTTGGCTGGGAGCGCGGTGCCGACCGCAGCTGGGACGAGGCTCCGGTCTATCGCGGCATCATTACGGCCATCATCGGTATCTCTGCCGTGCTGGTGCTTATGCCCGGCGTCGATCTGTTCCAGATTATGATGACCTCGCAGGTCATCAATGGCGTGCTACTGCCCGTGGTTCTGGTGTTCCAGGTGGTTATTGCCGCTGACCGTCACATTATGGGTGCCAACCGCAACGGCCGCGTGTGGAATGTGCTCACTTGGGCGACTATCGGTGTGATTACGGTGCTCACGGTCGTCATGTTTGTTCTGCAGGCGATGGGCTACAGCGCTTAACGCCCACTTTTGCTTCCGAACAGGCCGCAGCGATGGGCTGCGGCCTGTTTTTTGTCTGCTATAGGGTGTTAGTTATATAACAATGGACAAAAAATGCCAAATATGAGTACTGTTGCTAAGTGAATAGCATTTACATCCTAAAAGATAATGAACATAGCCTTTAGTATGTTCATTAAAATTGGCTCCAATACGCCTTAAACCAGTCAGGTTGGCTGCTTTAGGGGGTTGTAGGGGTCGCTCGGACGTCATTTTGGGTGATTTTGCCTGCTACTAAAATGGTAACAGTACTCATATTTGCCCTTTTTTGCCCACAGACCTTTGAGGGTGCGGCGAAAAGGGCTTGTTTTGATTGTTTGGGGCAGGCGCGAGGCGCGGAAACGATGTCTGGAGCGACGGAGCGGCCCGGAATTCATCCGTAGAGGTCTTCCTCGGCTGTGTCAGGAGTGTCCCTAGGTGCCGGCACATAAGGAACACCCAACTACCGGAAGGGGGGCGTCTGCCGTGGCAGGCGCCCCCCTTCCGGATGTGGGAAGTTTGTGCTGCAGGTTACTTGTCGGTGCCTAGCTTGTGCGGCTTGAGAGCGAGCGCATTGACGAGTGCGTCGGTGGCAGACTTGACGGCTGCCGGCTGCGGATCGTTGACGTGATCCTCGGGATGCACGGGCAGGTCCTTCTTGACGGCATCGTGGATCAAGTTGAGGTACTCAGTCACGCCAGTGGTCGATAGATGCGTGCCATCGCCATCGAACAGGTCGTTGCGGTTGGCACTGTATCCGTACCAGTCGATAACGCGTACGTTCTTGTAGCGCGTAGCGGCGTTGGCGATGGCCTGGTTGGTAGAGCCAACCCACGGCTGCGGGCTGCGCGTGTTCACAAACACCACAATACGCTTATCTCCTGCATCGGCCATGATGGCGTCGATTTGGTCGTCGGTTACCAAGCCGTTGGTGCCCAGCGCAAAGACCACGATCTTGCCGGCAAGGATCTGTTGAAGATAGCCCTCAAATGTCGCACGGCCCGCATCGAACTGGCGGCCCTTTTCGGCATCGATATGGCTGTGCGGGAACACGCCGTCAAAGAAATCAACGGCGCGCAGCGACACGGAGTCACCGATCATCAACAGGTCGTAGGAGCCGTCGGGGCAGCCGTCGTTGTCCTTGTCGGTGTCGTCGGCCGCCTGCTGGTCGGTGGGTGCGGCGTTCTTGGCTTCCTTGTTCAGAACTTCGGCGCCCTCGCCGCTCAGCGCAGACGTCTCGGGCACAAAGATCAGGCCGCCCAGTGCAACGACCAACACGACAGCGCAGGCTGCGCAGGCAGGGACGTGCGCGCGCACCCAGTTGGCGGGCGTGGCGGTGCCGTCGCGGAACTCGGATACGGTGCGCCCAAAGGCGCCCTTTCTAAACGGCGTCTCGATAAAGCGATATGAGCATTCGGCCACGGCGACCACCAACAGCACCTGCAAAATGTACTGCCACCACGGTGTATCGTTGATGTTGGCGACCGGGTTCATGAGCAACAGCAGGGGATAGTGCCACAGGTAGATGCTGTACGAGCGCTTGCCAACCCATACGAGCGGCTCGGCGGACAGCGCGCGGGCGACCATTCCCTGGGGCTGCACGCAGGCCGCGATGACCATGAGTGTGAGGATCGAGCACAGCAGCGTGCCTCCGCGATACTGGAACGCGGTGTAGCCGTTGGTGAGCGCGACCATGGCGGCAAGGCCAACCAGACCCACGAGGCCCAACACATCGATGGATGCGGGCGAGGACCAAAAGCGCACGAGGGCGCTCGGCTGTGCCGGGCCGGTCTCGGCTGATTCGTCGGCCTTCTCGCCAGGCTTGCCCTCGGCGTTCTTGCCGTGCTTGGCGGCGCCGGCCAGGCGATTGAGCCCCAAACGACGAGCGAGACGCACCGGCGCCAGGTCGCGATCGGGGATAAAGGCCATCCAGGCACCCAGCAGCAGCGAGAACACGCGGGTGTCGGTGCCGTAGTACACGCGGCTGGGGTCGGCGGCAGGGTTGTAAAGCACCATCATGGCAAGGGCAGATACCGCGGCAAGGCCCAGAACCACGCGGCGCGTGTTGGGCTTGCTCATGTGCATGGATACCATAGCGAGCAGCAGCGGGGGCCAAACCAGGTAGAACTGTTCCTCGATGGCGAGCGACCAAAAGTGCGTAAGCGGCGAGGGATCGCCCAGGGCGTTGAAGTACGAGACGTTTTGGGCAATCTGCCACCAGTTGTTGAAGAACAGCAGCGACGGCAGGATATCGGGGCGCATCTTGGTGAGCATCACGTGGTTAAAGAGAGTGCACAGCGCGCAGGTTACCACCACGACGGTCACCACGGCGGGGACCAGGCGACGGATGCGGCGAATCCAGAAGCTCTTAAGGTCGATGCGTCCGGTCTTAGCGACTTCGTTGAGCAGCAAGCGCGTGATCAGATAGCCCGAAAGCACAAAGAAGATCGTGACGCCAAGCAGGCCGCCCTGCGCCCACGTGAGGTTAAGGTGATAGAGCACCACCGCGACGACGGCGAGCGTACGCAGGCCGTCAAGGGCAGGGATGTAGCGGGATTTGGGGCGAGCAGGCGTCTGCTCCGCGGCGGGAGTGTTGGCGCGGCCCGCGTTGTTGGCAGAAGCACGATGGGGGCTCACGGTGCGTCGCGGTTCGTTGGCACGGCGTTCGCCCTTCACGCGTTCGTGCGGCGCCGGCTCGTTGCCCGTGCGGCGTCGACCGCGCGAGCCCGATTGCGAGAGTTGTTCCATAAAACATCATCCAATGACGAGAATAATCAGCACGCCTTCATTGTAGCTGCCTGCTCCTGTGAATGCTTGCTGCTGGCGCAAGCTCAAGCGCGCGTCCACATCAAAGTGAACTAAAGTTATAGGGGGTGCGAGAGTGCACGATCGACGGCTGGCGGTGGGCATAAGGCCCGCAGATGAGGAGGTTTCCATGGCAGATCGCGGCATCGTTGCGGTGTTCGGCAGCATGAACATGGACCTTTCGGTGGCGTGCGAGCGCATACCGCGTGCGGGCGAGACCGTCGGCGGCAGCGGGTTTATCACCAACGCCGGCGGCAAGGGCGCCAATCAGGCCGTAGCTGCCGCGCGTATGGGCGCTTGCACGCACATGATCGGCGCGGTCGGTCGCGACGCGTTCGGCGCGTCGCTCGTGGCGGGGCTCCAAGACGCCGGCGTGGACTGTGACTTTGTAGTGCATCGCGATGATGTGGAGACGGGAACGGCGACCATCATTCGCTGCGAGGGAGACAACCGCATCGTGCTGTCGCCGGGCGCCAACCATGCGCTTGCGGGCGAGGACGTTGCCCGCGCGCTGAGGCGTCTGGTGGCCGATGAACTCGATAGTGACGCCAGCGAGATTGCCCCGGCTGCCGGAAGCGTCTTTATCGCCCAGGGCGAATGTGACCTTGCGGCGACGGCCGAGGCGCTTGTTTGCGCTCACGAGCTGGGGTTCTATACGGTCTTTAATCCAGCGCCTGCCTGTGAGCTGCCTGCGGAGGCCTGGCCTGCGGTCGACCTGGTCTGTCCCAACGAGACCGAGTGCCAGGTTCTGACGGGCATTCTGCCCACGGATGATGTGAGTTGCATCGCCGCGCTCAAAGCGCTGCTCGACAAGGGCGCCGGAGCTGCGGTCATCACGTTGGGCGGCGCCGGGTCGGTTACGCTCGGCGATGACGGCGAGCTGCTGCGCATGCCGGCACTTTCGAGTACGGTAGTCGATACCACGGCCGCCGGCGATACGTTTATCGGCGCGTTGGCGGCGGCTCGCCTAGAGGGCTTGCCACTCTTTGAGTGCATGGCTGCGGGTGCTCGCGCCTCGGCAGTGACGGTGTCGCGCCCGGGCGCTCAGCAATCGATTCCCACGAGCGCCGAAGTTGAACATTGGTTTAGTTAAACGATAAAGACGGAGAAGCGGAGTAGAACAATGGCAATCAAGAAGCTGATCCTTGATCTGGATATGGGTGTGGACGATGCGATGGCGCTGGCCTATGCCATCGCGAGCCCCGAGGTGGAGCTCGTGGGCATCACCACGTGCTTTGGCAACGTGCGCGTCGAGCAATCGGCGCACAACTGCCTGGCGGTGCTCGATCTGCTGGGTCGCCCCGAGGTGCCGGTGTACCTGGGCGCCGACCGTCCTCTGCAGGCGACTGAGCCCTATACGCCGCCGGCGTCCACCGCGCTCATTCACGGCAAGAACGGCATCGGCGGCGCGAGCGTGCCCGCGTCGCCCTACGAGCCGGTGGGGGCGACCTCGGCCGACGGCAACGCTGCGGTCGATTATCTGATCGATGCCGCGCGCACCTATGGTCCCGATCTGGTCTACGTAGCGACTGGCCCGCTCTCCAACCTGGCGCTCGCCCTGGAGCGCGATGCGGTGACGATGATGTCCATTGGCCGCGTGGTCGTGATGGGCGGCGCTCTTACCGTGCCCGGCAACGTGAGCGCGGGCGCCGAGGCCAATATGGCGAGCGACCCCGAGGCAGCCGACGCGGTGCTGCGCTCGGGCCGTAAGCTCACCATGGTGGGTCTGGACGTGACGCATCGCGTGGTGCTCACACGCCGCGACATTGCCGGCTGGACGGGCTCGGGCACCATGGCGGGCTGCGCATTTGCGAGCATGGTCGAGCACTACATTGGCTCGTACGAGATGAACGCACCCTACCTGGGTGGTTGTGCGCTGCACGATCCGCTGGCCGTTGCCGTGGCGATCGACCCCACGCTCGTAGGTGCGCTCGGCTGCAACCTGCGTGTTGATCTGCTGGGCGAGTACCGCGGTCGCACCATCTGCGATGAGCGCCGCCTGTCCGATCCGGACAAGAGCGCGCTTGTGGCACTGACCGTGGATGCTCCGCGCTTCCTGTCCGAGTTCAAGACACGTATGGCCCGTGTCCTTGGCTAAGTTGTCTTTTTGGGACGGGGCTTTTTTGACTGGTATGATTGGTGTGACCATTCGAACCAGCTAAAAGAGCCCGTCCCAAATTGACTACCGAGAGGATCTGCCATGGAGCGCATCGCGAGTTTTTCCGTTGACCATCTGCTGCTTGAGCCCGGCGTGTATGTGAGCCGCATCGACCGCGATCCGGCGACCGGTGCTGCCGTCACCACGTTTGACCTGCGCCTGACCACGCCCAACAAGGAGCCGGTCATGAACACCGCCGAGTGCCATACCATTGAGCACCTGGGCGCGACGTTCCTTCGCAATCATGCCGAGTGGTCGAGCCGCATTGTCTACTTTGGCCCCATGGGCTGCCGCACGGGCTTTTACCTCGTCGTATTTGGCGAGGTGACGAGCGAGGAGATCCTGCCGCTCGTGCGTGAGCTGTTCGAGTTTGTCGCCGACTTTGAGGGCGATGTCCCCGGTGCCGCTCCTGAGGAGTGCGGCAACTACCTGGACCAGAACCTTCCCATGGCTAACTGGCTCGCGCGCCGTTACCTCAACCGCGACCTGGCCGATATCGACGAGGGGCACCTGCACTATCAGCAGGCGTAAGGGCTTTATCGCCCAAAACGAGCGCATTAGGCGCCTTCGCTTATGCGGGGGTGCCTTTTTGCTGAGTGGTCGGGACGAGTGTTTAAAATCGCTTATGTTTGTTCTAGAATGTTCGTATAGTCACATTTACAAACAGGAGTGAACATGCATATCTACTCTGTCAACGATCCCGAGTTCAAATCCTATGGCAACGTTTGGGATAACGTTCCGTCCGAGCTTACGTCGCCCGTGCTCGAGGCGCTCTCTGCCACGCCCATTCCCGAAGGCAGCAAGTACGTTGCAAGTGCGCCGGAGCTCGAGGACGTCAAGGATGCCGACAAGCTTGGCTTTCTCATGTTTGGTGGCCGTCCGTTCCAGCTGGGCTGGTGCAACGGCCACAATACACGACTCAACTGCCTGGAGTATCACCGCGCGAGCGAATTCAACCTGGGCGCTCGCGACTTTATCCTGCTCGTGGCGCATCGCTGGGAGATCGAGGACGGCAAGCTCGACACCGCGTGCGTCAAGGCGTTTCGCGTGCCGGCGGGTACGGTCGTCGAAGTCTTCAACACCACGCTCCACTACACGCCGTGCATGGTCGACGAAGGCGGCTTCCAGGTGATGGTGGCGCTGCCGGCGGGCACCAACGGCCCGCGCCCCGAGGCTGCATCCGACATGCCTGCCGCCGGTGACAGCTACTGCTACTGGAAGGCCGACAAGTGGGTTCTCTGCCATGCTGACAGCCCCAAGGCTGCCGAGGGCGGCTACGTAGGCCTCATCGGCAAAAATCTCGACATCACCGTGGACTAGCGCATCGCCCCAAACCACCACAAAGGTGCCTGTCTCCTTTGCGGTGGTTTGGGGCGGGCGGATATCGGGAAGTGCCAGACGGGGGAGGCTGCCGGGCGCCTTGCCGTCTGCGGATTTTGGGACATGCGGCCCGCTTTTTCGACCCATCTGTCGGTACACTAAAAGCACTATGGGTACCCGCGAGCGACATATCGGCCACGCGGCCGCCCGGACCGCACCGGCTGCGGATCCCAGGGGCGGCAGGCTCTTCGCCATGCCGAGATTCCTTGTTGGCATAACACATCAGGTGTACCGCCACCGCGTCTTTGCTATCGCCGGCGCCATCACCGCGCTGTTCCTCATGCTTTTGGCAGTCTTGCCGGCGCTGTTCGCCTTCGACCCCAAACTTTCTAACGCCGTGCCCGCCTATAGCGAGGTGTCCGAAGAGGTCGTGGATGCGCTCGCCCACTCGAGCTCTCTCCCGCTGCTTGTCGCCGCAATTATATTTTCGATCTGGGGCGTATCGGTCTATCTGCGCTGTTTGGACTATGTGCTGCGCCGCCGCCTTGTTGCCGTCGCCACCATCTGCGCCCTGTGGATGATCGAAGTCATTCTCAAGTACAAGTCGTTCACGCCGTTCTATGCCGCCGTGCTGTGGTACCTGTACTACGTGCCCATGACACTCATTCCGCTGCTCTACCAGTTGTGTGGTCTGCGCCTTGCGGGCCTGGAGCAACACCGCCTGGGTCGCCGCTACTGCGCTGCGCTGTGGATTGTGGCTATCCTGCTTATCGGATTTGTGCTCACCAACGATTTTCACCAGCAGGTCTTCCACTTTGACCGTACAAGCGACACCTGGAGCAACGATTACACGTACGGCTGGGGTTATTTCGCCGTCCTCGTGTGGACGGCCTTTAACTTTGTGGCCTTTTTTATCCTGGTGGGCCGGTCCTCGTCCTTTCGCATCCAACGTTTCTCGGGCACGGCGGCGCTCGTGCTGCTGGGCGGCGCGTTCTTTGCCATCTCATATGCGTTGCGCGTGCCCTGGGCATGGAGGCTCAACTTCTCGCTCATCTATTGCGTCTTGTGCGTGGCGGCGATGGAAATCTGTCTCGATTGCGGTGTCATTCCGTCATATCACGACATCGCCGGCATTTTCGACACCTTGCCGCTTGACCTCAAAGTTCTAACGCGCGACCTGCAGGAAGTCTATGCCACGCCAGTGTCAAAGCCAATGCCGGTAGGCGTGCGCGAGGAGTTGCGGACCCAGGCGCACGGCCGCGCCCATGCCTTTGCCGTGGCGTCCGATCCCGATGTGATGTACCGTGCCTTTCCACTGCTGGGCGGATCGGCCCTGCTTGCCCAAGACGTGTCGGATCTCAACGAGCTTAACCGTGAACTGGCACATCGTCGCATGGAGCTGCAGCGTCAAAACGAGCTGCTCGCCGCCGACTACGACCTTAAGACGCACCTGGCAGACCAAGAGGCCGAGACCTTGCTGGTCCAAGACGTGGACCAGGCGCTTGCCCGCGCGCTCGAAGGGATGTACGACCTGCTGAGCTCGCTACCGCCGTTGACCGATGAATCGTCTTCGCACGAGCGTTACCGCATGCTGCAGCGCGCCAAGATGCTCGTCGCCTATTGCAAGCGCAAGGGGTCGCTCACGTTGGCACAGCACGGGGAGAGCGGTTTTGATCGCGACCGCATTCAGCTCATTGCCAACGAGCTCGCAAGCGACCTGCGCACCATCGATATCGATTGCGCCTCGATTATCGCCATACGGCGCCCGATGCACGCCAGTACGGTAAGTGCCCTGTACGACTGCGTGTATGACTTTGCGTTTTTTGCCTACACCACCGACCATCCGGCGCTCATGTATCACTTGGGCGACCATGACCGATGCAGTGTCGAGCTGCGCGCCACACTTTTTTCCAACGATGATGAAGATCTTTCGCAGACGCCCGCTGCGCAAGAGCTCGAAAGCGCTCTGCAAGGGCGCAACGTGGCATACCGCCTTGAGGGCGAGCCCGGCCACCTGCGCATGATCGTCTTGATGCCGAGGGCGGGTGAGTGACGATGCAGATTTCGCTCATTCTTCCCCAAATCGTTGCGCTCGATGTTGTCTTTGCCTTGGCTGCGTGTCTGCAGACGATCCACGTCCCGCTCATCGCATCGCGCCGCTCGTCCTATAACCGTAAGGTGATTTGTGCCTACGAGGCGAGCCTTGTGCTTCACCTAGTTATTTCGGCGCTCATCTTGTTCGCGTCGTCTGGCTCATATCTGGTGGCGCCGCTTGACGTTTGCGCCAGGGCAATGGGCGGAGCGTTGTGGCTCAATGCCGTGATCTTTGCCTACGGCGTGGTGCTTATGGTGCGCTATCGTCGCCCCGTCATGCTGGTCGAGCTGCTGCTTGTTGTCACCGTTACACCGCCGGTGGTTTTTGCCATGGGCTCGGCGTGGACCGTTGTCCTTATCGCAGAGGGAGCGTTCTTCCTGTTCCGTTCCATCGCGGCGCTCTTGATGGACGTCCGTAACCGCCAGGAGGATATCACCATGTTCTCGACGATCGAGACCATCAACGTGATTCCCGTGGGCATCCTGTATCTGGACCCGAGGGGCCGTCCGCTGCTCATGAACCGCTGCATGCGCAAAAACCTGGTGGAACTTCATATGCCCACCGATCTAGGTGACATGAGCGGCACATGGAACGACCTGCGCAAACTCAGCATGCAAATGCCCGAAAGCAGTAGGAACCGTGTGCGGATTAACTTGGATCGTTTTGGTGATGCCTGTCTCTTATACACATCTGACGCTGCCGACGATAAGGC
>ENA-OZGM01000717-OZGM01000717.1-human-gut-metagenome-genome-assembly--contig:-NODE-717-length-14431-cov-5.261269_pt1 | contig 14431 bp, 8 predicted proteins | sample MGYA00244655_ERZ653656 | MGnify/ENA primary metagenome ERZ653656 (study PRJEB26926, sample SAMN06164991) | human gut metagenome | biome: ENVO:00009003; feature: ENVO:2100002; material: ENVO:00002003... | reverse complement strand
ATACTGCGCAGCAATGTGGTCTTGCCGCTGCCCGGCTCTCCAACAAGAAGCATCCCGATGAAATGCCCCCTCAATGCTGCGGTCAGTTCCTGTGGAAGCGGAACGGTCTTTTCCCGGGCAATGCGCAGGTTGACAGAGGTAAGCTCCTGCAGAACCGTGCCCTGTTCCGGTTTTTGCAAAAAACGCCCGCCAAGCCCTGCCCGACAGCCATTTTCCAGTGTGACATAACCCTGTGCAATCTCTGTCTGATGGGTATGGACTGAACCGCCGCAGAGGGTGAACAGGATCTCTTCCATCTGCAACGGGGTCAGCTGCATCGTTTGTAGTGCGTTCAGTTCAGGTGCCAGCTGTGTCGGTGTGCAGCTGCACCCCTGCACCGTAAACTGTGGAGCATAGCCCAGCCGGAGCCGCAGCTCATGTACAGTCTCTGCGTCTTCTGATGGGAGCTGCCCCAGCGGCCTTGCCAGCCATTGGGGCAGTGTCTGCACCACCTGATAATACTCGTCCATCTTCTGTTCTCCTTCCGTGTCCTTTGCCATCAGTTTATGCACCGACCCGGAGGTTAGAACCCACAGGGCACAGAAAAGCCCGCACAGCATCCAAACTGTACGGGCTTTTTAGAACAGGTTTTCTGATTATTGCTGGGACTTATCCTCTGCGATCATAGCAAGGAACTCTGCTTCGGTCAGCACAGGCACACCCAGTGCCTGTGCTTTGGTCAGCTTGGAACCTGCGGCAGCACCAGCCACCACATACGCTGTTTTTTTGGAAACAGAACCGCTTGCTTTTCCGCCATTCTTTACGATAAGCGCCTCGGCTTCGCTGCGGGAGAGTGTTTCCAGCGTTCCGGTCACAACCAGCGTTTTCCCGGCGAGCTTATCGCCCTTGGGCTCCCCCTTCCACTGCATGTTCACACCGGCATCGGCCAGACGGTGCACCAGATCGGTAGTGCCATCCTTGGCAAAGAATTCAGTCACGCTCTGGGCCATCACGCCGCCAAAACCATCAATCTCGCCGATCTGCTCCTCGGTTGCTTCCCGGATGGCCTGCAGAGAGCCAAAATGCTCTGCCAGCAATGCGGCGGCTTTATCGCCGATGTTGCGGATTCCAAACGCAAACATCAGCTTATCCAGATTGTTCTGCTTGGAAGCTTCGATCGCCTGCAGCAGATTGTTTGCACTCTTTTCCTTGAACTTTTCCAGCGTGAGCAGCTGCTCTATTGTCAAGTCATAGAGATCTGCCGCAGAGTGTACCAGCCCCTTATCCACCAGCTGCGTGGCGACCATGGTGCCCAGACCATCGATGTCCATTGCATCCCGGGATGCGAAGTGGATGATATTGCGGAGTGCCTGCGCAGGGCATTCCGGGTTGACACAGCGCAAAGCAGCTTCATCTTCCAGGTGCACTGCCGGGGCACCGCAGGAAGGGCAAAATTCCGGCATCTGGTAAGGCTGAGCATCCGGTTCGTGGCGGGTCACACCGATGACCTCTGGAATGATATCACCCGCTTTGCGCACCTGAATGGTATCTCCGATACACAGACCCAGTTGACGGATAAAATCTTCATTGTGAAGGGTGGCACGGGAAACCGTGGTACCTGCCAGAAAGACCGGGTCAAAGCAGGCGGTGGGAGTCAGAACGCCGGTGCGTCCCACGCCGACTTCAATACTGCGCAATGTAGTCTCCTTGACCTCAGGCGGATACTTGAACGCAATGGCCCAGCGCGGGAATTTGTTGGTGGAGCCCAGCAGTTCCCGCTGTGCAAAGTTGTTCACCTTGATCACAGCACCGTCCATATCAAAATCCAGTGCTGCACGGTTCTGGCCGATCTGTTCGATCTCTGCAATGGCATCCTCGATATCGTGCACGATATGATAACGTGGGGAGACTGGCAGGCCCAGACTCTTGAGGTAGTCGAGGCTTTCGGCATGGCTGGTCAGTTCCTTGCCCCGCACCTGCTGGACGTTGAATACGAAGATGGACAACCCCCGGCTGCCGGTGATCTTGGAATCTTTCTGGCGCAAAGAGCCTGCGGCAGCATTGCGCGGATTTTTGAATGGTGCCGCACCCTGTAATTCCTGTTCCGCACAGAGGTGCTGGAAGGCATCGTGCGGCATGTAGACCTCGCCGCGCACTTCCAGATATTCCGGGGCATTTTTCAAAGTCTTTGGAATGCGCTTGATGGCCTTGACATTGGCTGTCACATCTTCACCCACCACGCCGTCGCCGCGGGTGGAAGCACGCACTAGCACACCGTTTTCATATTCCAGGCTGCAGGAAAGGCCGTCGATCTTGATCTCGACGACATATTCTGGCTCGATCCCGGCTTCCCGTACCCGGCGGTCAAAATCGCGCAGTTCATCGAAGGAAAACGCATCAAGAAGGCTTTCCATCTTCACAGCATGTGTCACCTTGGCAAAGCGCCCGCTGGGTGTGCCGCCCACTTTCTGGGTCGGAGAATTCGCAGTGACCAGCTGCGGGAATTCTGCCTCCAGTGCTTTCAGCTCCCGGGTCAAAGCGTCATATTCAAAATCCTCCAGCTCCGGGGCATCCTGATCATAGTATAAACGGTTGTTCCTTTCAATGACCACGCGCAGCTCTTCCGCGCGTTTGCGTGCCTGTTCCAGTTCCACGTTCGTTTACTCTCCTTTTCCCAATACCAATACGGTAATTATACCATATTTCAAAAGCAAAATACAGCCAAAAGTGCTGCCGGTGACTCGGGAGTGGACGCGCCGAATCCTAACGAGACAGTCGCTTTATTTTGCCCAGGTGGGTTCCTCCGTGCCATCATAATCGAACAGGCCGTCATTTTTCTCTTCCATGGCCTTGATCATGTGGTAGGTATACTCGTTATACGGCGTGGGAATCCCAAGCTCCTTTCCCATCCGCATCAGAGCACCCGAGAACATATCGATCTCTGTGTGCCGTCCGGCATCCAGATCCTGCAGAGTGGAATAACGGGCCGTGGCAGGAACAGCGCATCCGTGGCTGACGGCATCTGCAATGTGCAGATCAATGCCCCGTGCAGTTGCAATGGCTTCCAGTTCCCGGCGCAGGCCATCGCTGATGGCTTTCATGTGGACGCTGTCCCGGTAGCAGCCCACACCGGCTCCCAGAATCGCCTGCGGCAGATTGTTGCAGACGTTCAGCCGGAACTTGCTCCACATCTCTTCCTGAATGTGCTCCGTAACCCGGAAGTTGACCCAGGAATCCGTGAACAGTTCCCGCACTGCCTTGACACGTTCACTCTCAAACGGTGCAAATCGCTCGCCATAGATCACGCCAAGTGTTGCATCCGGGTCAAAATGGTAACCGTCTGCTTCCTTGTGAGATGCAACCTTGATGAAGGAATACAGCAGATGCTCTGCACCCACCTGTGCGGCGATCAGCTCTTCGCTGTCCACACCGTTCATCAGACTCATCACAACGGTATTGCTGCCGACAGCGGCCTTGATGCTTTCCAGAGCTCCGGGCAGTGAACCATATTTCAGTGCAACGACCAACAGGTCTACGCCCTGCGCTTCCTGCGGTGTCCAAATCTCCGGGCGGTAAACTGCTCCATTGATGGCGCAGCCGCTTTCTTTCAGCCGCCGGGCACGGTCGCCTTCCGCGATCACACCCAGACGGATATTATCCTTTTTAGAAAGCCCCCAGATGATGTAAGAGCCCACCGCTCCAGCGCCCAAAATGGCAACAGATTGTATTTTCATGTTATGTTCCCCCTCATTGATTTGTCCGATTCTATTGTAGCACGAATTCGATTTACTGGAAAGAGAAATGAAAATGCGAAGCCACTTTTGCACATAGATTTTACAGCAATTTGATTGCAGCGGATGCTGATGTGCCGCGGGGCAGCGGATATGCTGGGCGCAACCTTCAAATTGACCGCAAACGGTGCCAAAGTGCTTTAAAGCAGAACAAAAAGCCCCCGGAGAACTTTTCACGGTTCTCCGGGGGCTGATTTTACGCGTTATAAAACGTAGATACGTCTGTTATTTTTAAATAGAAATGGTGTTGCACACATCAATGAGCACCGGGTCAAGCGTCTTGGTCATTTCAAGGGCTTCATCTACCGGATAGTCCACCAGCTTTTCGCCTTTCATACCAACGATACGGTTATACTTGCCCTGCTCCAGCAGACAGACAGCGTGATAGCCCATTGCAGACGCATTCACGCGGTCACGCAGGGTGGGAGAACCACCGCGCTGGACATGACCCAGAATCGTTGCACGGGAATCAATGCCGGTACGGGCCTGGATCTCGTTTGCGATCTCCTGCGCATGGCCGACGCCCTCGGCCACGATGATGATGAAATGACGCTTGCCGGTCTTCTGGGTCTCTGCGATCTTATCCAGAATATCGCGCTGCATGTCGAACTCTTTCTCCGGCAGCAGAACAGCCATAGCACCGGAAGCGATGGCCACGTTCAGTGCAATGTAACCGGCATTGCGGCCCATGACCTCGACCACACTGCAGCGGTCATGGCTCTGGGTGGTGTCGCGCAGCTTATCGATCATTTCCAGCGCGGTATTCATCGCAGTATCGTAGCCGATGGTATAATCCGTGCAGGAAATATCGTTATCGATGGTGCCGGGCAGGCCGATCATCGGGATGCCGCGGTGGGCCAGCTCACGAGCGCCGCGGTAAGAACCGTCACCGCCAATGACCACCAGTGCATCGATCCCCAGCTCGCGGCATTTCTCGGCACCCTTGTCCTGACCTTCCTTGGTCTTGAACTCCAGGCAGCGGGCAGTGTAAAGAATCGTACCGCCTGCAGAAATGATGTTCGAGACACTGCGCAGGTTCATTTCAAAGCATTCGCCGTTCAGCAGGCCGTTATAGCCGCGCTGAATGCCGATCATACGGTAACCCTTATGCAGGCCGGTACGGACTACGGCGCGCACAGCAGCATTCATGCCGGGAGCATCACCGCCGCTTGTCAACACACCAATCGTTTTGATCTGCTTTTCCATACGAGAGATTCCCTCCAATTTTGTCTTCATTTACCCAGTAATATCACAGCGCTCTCCATTCCAACGCTGCTCAGAGCACTTCACTTGCCTTGAATCATTATAACACAAACACTCCGTTTTGAAAACATTCTGCCCGTTAAGATTCGTGCACAGAAATGTCATTTTGTTGCAATATTGTCTGTGCCGACCAGTCTTTCCAGTTCTTTAAACAGCAGCGGATGGCCGGAAGTGTAAAGATGACGCGGCACCTGCAGATACTGCTTGGTATCCATCAGGTACAGAAGCACCGGCATATCGCCATCGAAAATATGCAGAAGATTTACCACCTTTGCATATTCCCTGCTGCTGCGGGACGGCACACGGATATAGAGTTTTTTTGCAGCCTTCCGCATCGGGTCCGGGCGGCCCTTGTCTGGCCTGGAGGGATCATAGCTTTCAATGGGGACAACACTCTCTGCCAGCAGCTTGGAGGCTTCGTCCTCTCGCACAGAAAGCTTGCCGTCGATCACGACGACCGCGTTTTCGTGCAGTGAATCGCGGAAGGTGTCCAGCACTCTGGGGAACACGATCACCTCCATCGTACCGGTCAGGTCTTCCACACTGGTAAAGGCCATCATGCTGTTGGACTTGGTGGTCATCATGCGGCTTTTTACCACTGCACACACGATGCGCACCCTTTCGCCGTCCTTCACATGGGCATCCTCGCCGGTCAGATCCTTGATGGAGTGGGACGCGATCCGCGCCGACTGCTCACGGTAGGCGTCCAGCGGATGGCCGGACAGGTACAGGCCGCTGACATCCTTTTCCTGCTGCAGCAGCTCCTTGTGACTGTATTCCGACAGCTGTTTGATCTCATAGCTGTCTGCAGATGCTTCATCCTGCACTTCCCCGCTCATGACCGAGAACAGGTCCAGCTGGCCGTCCAGATTGCGCCGGGAGTCTGTCTCGATGCTTTTCAGAATGCCTTCCACCGCCTCCACCTGACTGTGGCGGTTGCTGCCCATATGGTCAAAGGCACCGGCCTTGATCAGGCTTTCGACCGCCCGGCGGTTCAATTCTGTACCATGCATCCGCTTGCAGAAATCGTACAAGCTGGTGTAGGGCTTATTCTGCCGCTCTCTGACCACATTCTCAATAAGGTTGCGGCCCACGTTCTTGACCGCGTTCAGTCCAAAACGGATCTGACCGTTGTCATCTGCCGTAAATCCGCCGTTTGAAACATTCACGTCCGGCGGCAGCACCTTAATTCCAAGCCGTGCACACTCACCGGAGTACTCGATGACTTTATCGGTGTTGTCCAGCACGCTGGTCAGCAATGCAGCCATGAATTCGCTGGGGTAATGGCACTTGAGATAGGCTGTTTGGAATGCCACATAGGCATAGCAGGCAGCGTGGCTTTTGTTGAATGCATAGGAGGCAAAGCTGGACATTTCGTCGTAGATCTCGTTTGCCACTTTTTCCGAAATGCCGTTTGCCACACAGCCCGGGCATTCGTTGCCGGGGTCGGTGCAGCCGTGCACAAAGTGCTCACGCTCTGCCTCCATGACAGCATGTTTCTTTTTGCTCATGGCGCGGCGGACATTGTCTGCCTGCCCGAACGAGAAGCCTGCCAGCTCACGGAAGATCTGCATCACCTGTTCCTGATACACGATGCATCCGTTGGTCACGTCCAGAATGTGCGCCAGCTGCGGGGTCTTGTAGCTGATCTTATCCGGCTCGTGGCGGTTGCGCAGATAGGTCGGGATGGAGTCCATGGGGCCGGGACGGTACAGGCTGATGAGAGCGATGACATCTTCAAGGTTCTGCGGCTGCAGGCCCACCAGGACCTGCTTCATGCCGGAGGATTCCAGCTGGAACACGCCCTCGGTATCGCCCTGCCCCAGCATCCTGTAGGTGTCCGGGTCGTCATAGTCCAGCTTCTGGACGGAAAATTCCGGGTCATGCTTCTGCACGGCAATTTCCGCATCGCGGATGACCGTCAGGGTACGCAGACCGAGAAAGTCCATCTTCAGAAGTCCAAGCTCCTCGATCTCGGTCATGTTGAACTGGGTCACGGGCAGACCATCATTGGTGGCCAGCGGCAGATAGTAGTCCGTAGGCTCCGGGGTAATGACGACGCCCGCCGCATGAGTAGATGCATGGCGGGGCATTCCCTCCACCTTCAGGGCCGTGTCGATCAGCTCCGTGACCTGCGGATCGGTGTCGTACATCCGCTTCAGCTCTGTCGAGACCTCCAGCGCACGCTTCAGGGTCATTTTCAGTTCCATGGGGACCTGCTTTGCCACCGCATCCACCTGCTGATACGGGATCCCCATTACACGGCCGACATCGCGGATGGCGTTGCGGGCTGCCATGGTGCCGAAGGTGACGATCTGCGCCACATGGTCAGCACCGTATTTGCGGTTGACGTAATCAATGACTTCCTGTCGGCGTTCGTAGCAGAAATCCACATCGAAGTCCGGCATACTGACACGCTCCGGGTTCAAAAAGCGTTCAAAGATCAGATTATAGCGGATGGGGTCGATATCCGTGATGCCCACACTGTAAGCCGCAATGCTGCCTGCGCCGGAGCCGCGGCCCGGGCCCACCGGGATGCCCTGACTCTTGGCGTAGTTGACGTAGTCCCACACGATGAGGTAGTAGTTTGTGTAGCCCATCTTTTTGACCACGCCGATCTCGTAGCTCAGACGGTCTTTGTTGGCCTGCGGTACATCAGGCCCATAGCGGCGTTCCAGACCCTCCCAGCAGAGCTTTTCAAAAAACGCCTGATTATCCATCCCGTTCGGTGCTTTATAATAGGGGATCTTGGTGTGCCCGAAATCAAAATCAAAGCTGCACCGCTCCGCAATTTTGGCCGTATTTTCGCAGGCTTCCGGCACCATGGAGAACAGATCATACATTTCGTCTGTCGTTTTGACATAGAACTCGTCGGTCTGGAACTCCATCTTATCCGCATCCTGAATGGTCTTGCCGGTCTGGATGCACAGCAGGATGCCCTGCATCTTGGCATCCTCCCTGCGCAGATAGTGGGAGTCGTTGGTGGCTGCCATGGGGATGCCTGTTTCCCGCGCAAGCTTGATGAGCTGCGGCAGAACGATGTTGTCCTCTTTCAGGCCATGATCCTGCAGCTCAATGTAATAGTTCCCCTCGCCGAACAGGTCGCGGTACCACAAGGCGCTGGTTTTGGCACGCTCATAGTCGCCTGCCAGAATGGCCTGCGGGATCTCACCGGCCAGACAGGCAGACAGGCAGATCAGTCCCTCGTGATACTGCTCCAGCAGCTGCTTATCGATGCGGGGCTTGGAGTAAAAGCCCTCCACAAAAGAGGCCGATACCATTTTGATAAGGTTTTTGTAGCCGGTCTCATTTTTGCACAGCAGGATCAGATGGTTATTGCCATCGATCTTGTTCACCTTATCAAAGCGGGTGCGGGTGGCAACATAGACTTCGCAGCCGATAATAGGCTTGATGCCCGCCTTTTTAGCCGCCTTGTAAAACTGCACGCAGCCGTACATAACGCCATGGTCTGTGCAGGCAATGGCGGTCTGCCCGCACTCTTTTACGCGCTCCATCAGCTGGTCGATGCGGCAGGCACCGTCCAGAAGGCTGTATTCCGTATGGATGTGCAGATGAACGAAGTCCCTTCCAAGACGGTTGTTCTCACTGATCTCGCTCACGCTGTGCCTCCTGTTCCAGATTCTTCCGCAGATTTTCGGCCAACGCCTCCAGTTTCTTCATCCGGTGCGACAGGCCGGATTTGCTCACCGCAGGCTCAAAGCAGCCGCACAGTGCCGTGAGCGAAAGGTCCGGGTACTGCATCCGTTTGGCGGCAGCTTGCTGCAGCACCTCCGGCAAGGTGGAAAGGGCATCCTGCTCTTCCAGAAATCGGATTGCCTTCAGCGTCTGCGCATTGGCGCGGGCCGTTTTACCGAGGTTTGCGGTGTCGCAGTTGGTCTGACGATTCGTCTGGTTGCGCACCTGCTTGAACGCCTTCTGCGCGTGCATCTCCTCAGCGGCATTCACTGCCCCCATAAAGCTGAGCAGCCGTTCTACATTGGCTCCCGTTTTAACATAGATCAGGTTCACACCGTTGCGCCGGGTGCGGTGCGGTGCAAACTCATGCTCTGCCAGCAATGCTTCAAAGTCCCGTGCAAGGTTGGTGCGGGAGGTAAGGAACTCCAGATTATATTCCTTCTGCGGGTCAATGACCGTTCCACTGCACAAAAAAGCTGCGCCAATGTACGCACTGACGCAGGTCTGGCAGCGGATAAGGCGGGGATCGATCTGCAGGCTGGTCTCACTGCCGGTGGTGCCGAACAGCTCATGCATCCGGGCCACCTGCTCCGGCGCACGGATGTTGAACTCGTACAAAACACCGCTGGGCCGCTGCTTTTGCAAAATTTCGCCCTGCACGCCACAGCGGGCAAACAGCTGCTGTGCAGCCTGCACCGTCTCCTGCTGTTCGGTCTGCACCACAAGGCCCCTGGCATCAAAATATTTGGCAAAGCACGCAATGCCATAGGCCGCCGCACGCACACAGCAATCCTTCTGGATGCTGCGCGCAGCGATTTCCTCCCGCGCACGGGACGCAAAACTACTCATATTCCCTCAATTCTGTCAACGCATGGCATCACGATGCTGCACGCCCGGCTCGTAGCCGAGTGCCGTGCAATACTCCGCGATCTTACGCGCAAATGTAATGGAGCGGTGCTTGCCGCCGGTACATCCCACCGCAATGGTCAGCTGGCTTTTGCCCTCCTTGACGTAAAGCGGCAGTGCATACTGTAAAAAGCTTTCGTAGCGCTTGAGCAGCTCCTGCGCTTCCGGATGCGCCATGACAAAATCCACCACTTCCTGATCCAGTCCCGTCTTGTGCTTGAGCTCCGGGACATAGAAAGGATTGGGCAGGCAGCGCACGTCCAACACGAGGTCTGCTTCCGGCGGAATGCCAAACTTGAAGCCAAAGGACATCACGGTCAGGCGCATTGCACTTTTTGCTCCGCCATTTTTCACAAACAGGTCGCAGATGCGCTCCTTGTTCTGCGCAGTGGAGAGCAGTGCCGTATTGATGGTATAGTCTGCACGCTCCTGCAGCGGCTTCAAAATCTTGCGTTCCTTTGCAAAGGCCTCCCGCGTGGAAATGCCCTCCGAAATGCTGATGGGATGACGGCGGCGGGTCTCGCTGTAGCGGCGCATGAGCACATCGTCCGGGGCATCCAGAAACAGGACCTTATACAGGATCCCCTGCTCGTCCAGTTTATGAAGTGCCTGCTCGATCTCCTCGCTGGTGCGGCAGCCGCGCACATCCATAGAAAGTGCCACCCGCTCCAGCTGGCTGTCGCCTGCTTCCGAGAACGCAGTGATGCTGGGCAGCAGTCCGGCCGGAACATTATCGATGCAGAAAAAGCCGATATCCTCCAGTGCATTCATGGCGACCGATTTGCCTGCACCGGAAAGTCCGCTGACGATCAACAGCTCCATAATTGATATCCCGCTCCTTTTATCTTGCCCAATATTTTTATTTCACAACACGGATCTCTTTTTCCAGTTCATAGCCGGTCTTTTCCTTCACGATGGCACGCACCTCATCGCAGAGAGCCAGCACATCAGCACAGGTGGCACCGCCGAGGTTGACCACAAAGCCGCAGTGCTTGTCGCTGACGGCGGCACCGCCGTGACGGAAACCGCGCAGGCCGCACTGGTCGATGAGTGCAGCTGCAAAAGCACCTGCCGGGCGCTTGAAGGTGCTGCCGGCGCTTGGCTTATCCATCGGCTGCTTTTCCACACGCTTGGCCATCAATTCATCCATTTTTGCACGGATGTCCGCTGCGTTCCCGGGCTGCAGCGCAAACTGCGCCGAAAGGATGCAGCCGCCATTTTCTTCAAAAATGCTGTGGCGGTAGCTCAGATCCAGCTCTGCTGCCGATGCCTGCACGACCTCTCCCTCTGCGGTCAGATACCGCACCACAGTGAGGACATCCTTCATTTCGCCGCCATAGGCACCCGCATTCATATACACTGCACCACCCACCGTGCCGGGGATGCCGTAGGCAAATTCCAGACCGGACAGGCCGTGTTCCAGCGCAGCCCTGCACAGGGCTGCGAGCCGGACGCCCGCACCGGCTGTCAGCATATTGCCTTCAACGGCAATATCGCTGTCCAGTGCAGAAATGTCGATCACCACACCGGCAAAACCCTCGTCCGCAAACAGGATATTGCTGCCGTTGCCCAGCAGATAATAGCGGACAGCCTGTTCTTTGCACAGCGCAGCCGCACTGCAAAGCTGCTGTTCCGTCTGCGGCTGCACAAACAGCTGTGCGGGACCGCCGATTTTAAAGGTACAGTGTGCCGCAAGCGGCTCATTCTCCCGGAACGGGATGCCTGCCTGCAGCAGCTTCTGTTTGAATCGTTCCATAGTGGGTAGCTCCTAAATCAGTCCATTTTGTCATCCAGACCCAGACGGATCAGCAGCTCACGCGCTGCATTGTAGCCCATCTTTTTCTGGCGGTTGTTGATGGCGGCAGTTTCCAGCACGACAGCCAGATTGCGGCCCGGTGAGACCGGAATGCTGGTGCTGGGGATGCTGACGCCCAGAATATCGTAGTACTCGTTTTCCAGTCCGGTGCGCTGGTAGTTTTTGGTGGGGTCCCATGTCTCCAGCTGAACAACAAGGTCCAGACTTTCGCTCAGTTTGACCGCACCAACACCGTACACACGGGCCACGTTGACGATGCCAATGCCACGCAGCTCAATAAAGTGGCGGATATTTTCCGGTGCGGTGCCCATGATCTGACGGTTGGACACCTTGCGCAGCTCCACAGCATCGTCTGCTACCAGACGGTGGCCACGCTTGACCAGCTCGATGGCAAGCTCACTTTTGCCGATGCCGCTGTCGCCCAAGATCAGGATGCCCTCGCCATACACCTCCACCAGCACGCCGTGCCGGGTGATGCGGGGTGCCAGTTCCAGATTCAGCACACTGATCAGGCTGCCCATCAGCGTACAGGTCGTCTCGTTGGAGCGCAGCAGCGCTACGCCATGCTTCTGGGCCAGTTCCTGCATTTCCGGGAAGGGAGTCAATTCCTCGCTGCGGCAGACGATAACAGCCGGCGGCTGCTGACGAAACAGCTGATCCAGCGCTTCGTAGCGTTTTTCGGCCGAAAGGCCGGACAGAAAATTCATCTCTGCCAGACCCATGATCTGCAGGCGCAGCTTATCAAAATAATCGTAATAACCCGCCAGAAACAGACCAGGACGGTTGACCTCGGCGATCTCCACACAGATCTGATCCAGTTCCTTTGGCGTATAGACAACTTCCATACTGACACGGTCGGTCAGCGTTTTGAGCGAGACATTGAATGTGCCCATTCTTGTTTCCTCCTGTGCTCCCTTTTGCCGTGCAGCACCGCCATTCCGCCGGGCGGGCACAGCATTCTTTCCTTTTATTATAATAGAATGATTCCTAAAAAACAATACAGCCGCTCTTTCTTTTTCCTTTGCCGGAAAGAAACTTGCACAGCAGCGTGTCCATACACTTTATTTTTACATTTTTCTTACTTTTACACGGATTTTACATTCCGCGGATTTTGGATTTTACATTGCAACAGTATACTCTCAGACAGGAGAGAACCATCAAAACACGCAGGATGCTCTTTCTGTAAGCAGAGCGCCGCTGTTCAAGCGGTGTGCACTGCGGGTGAAAGCAGCTTCTGAAATCAAAAGTGAGGAAATCTTTATGACCATTTTCAATGTCTTTTCCCTGCTTGGCGGCCTTGCCCTGTTTTTGTTCGGCATGGACATCATGGGCAAGGCCCTGGAAAAGCAGGCCGGCGGCCAGCTGCAGAAGATCCTGAGCAAGCTGACCGATAACCCCCTCAAGGGGTTTTTCCTTGGCCTGTGCGTCACCGCTGTGATCCAGAGTTCCAGCGCTACCACGGTCATGGTGGTCGGCTTTGTCAACAGCGGCATCATGGAGCTGCATCAGGCCATCGGCGTTATCATGGGCAGCAATGTGGGCACCACGGTCACCAGCTGGATCTTGAGCCTTTCCGGCCTGCAGGGCGACAGCTTCCTGATCAATATGCTCAAGCCCACCTCCTTCAGCCCGGTGCTGGCTTTTATCGGCATCCTTCTGTACATGGGCAAAAGCGAAAAGCGCAAGGGTGTAGGCACCATTCTGATCGGCTTTGCTGTGCTGATGACCGGTATGACCACCATGTCCAATGCTGTGCTTCCCCTGCAAAACGAGGCGTGGTTCACCAGCTTGTTTATCCGCTTCTCCAATCCTCTGCTGGGCGTTCTGGTGGGGGCCGTTGTCACCGGCATCATCCAGAGCTCCAGCGCCAGCGTTGGTATCCTGCAGGCACTGAGCGCCACCGGTGTCATCACCTACGGCAGTGCCATCCCCATCATCATGGGCCAGAACATCGGCACCTGTGTCACCGCGCTGATCTCCTCTGTGGGTGCCAACAAGAATGCCCGCCGCGCCGCCATGGTGCACCTGTACTTTAACATCATCGGTGTCACCCTGTTCCTGGCTATTTTCTATGGTGCAAACCTGCTGCTTGACTTTGCCTTTGTCAATGAGACAGTCACTGCCTGGGGCATTGCCGTGGTCCACTCCATTTTCAACCTGACGGCCACCGCTGTTCTGCTGCCCTTTGCAAATGGGCTGGAAAAGCTGGCCATCCTCACCATTCCGGACGATGCCGAAAAAGAGAGCTTTGCTCTGCTGGATGAGCGCCTGCTGAACACTCCCGCCGTGGCTGTGGAGCGTGCCCGCGCCGCCACTGCAGACATGGCCGAGCTGGCCCGTGTGGGCGTGGTGCAGGCCATGAGCCTGACCCACAAGTGGGACGATTCCCTTGCCCAGAAGGTGCGGGAGGAAGAGGAAAAGGTGGACAAATATGAGGATGCACTGGGCACCTATCTCGTCAAGCTGTCCAGCCGTGAAATGAGCCATGCCGACAGCCAGAGTGTAAACACCTTGCTCCACACCATCAGCGATTTTGAACGCATCAGCGATCACTCTGTAAATGTTCTGAGCTCCGCCGAAGAGATCCACGCCAAGAGCATTGAGTTTTCCAAGGATGCACAGGAGGAACTGCAGGTGCTGGAGGGTGCCGTGCAGGATGTGCTGAGCCGCACCACCGATGCATTCCGCAAGGGTGACCTGCACCTGGCCGGCAAGGTCGAGCCGCTGGAGACCGTTGTGGATGAACTGGTGCGTGCCATCAAGGCCCGCCATGTGGCCCGCCTGCAGACCGGCAGCTGTTCCATTGAATATGGTTTTGTTCTGGAAGATCTGCTGACCAACTATGAGCGTGTCTGCGACCACTGCAGCAATGTGGCTGTTGCCCAGATCGAGGTGGCACAGGACAGCTTTGATACCCACGCTTATCTGAACGATCTGCGCCACGGCAACGACACCAAGGAAAGTGAAGAATTCCACCGCC
>ENA-OZGM01000689-OZGM01000689.1-human-gut-metagenome-genome-assembly--contig:-NODE-689-length-14882-cov-7.058609_pt1 | contig 14882 bp, 18 predicted proteins | sample MGYA00244655_ERZ653656 | MGnify/ENA primary metagenome ERZ653656 (study PRJEB26926, sample SAMN06164991) | human gut metagenome | biome: ENVO:00009003; feature: ENVO:2100002; material: ENVO:00002003... | reverse complement strand
GCTGCAGTCTCGTGGGCTCGGAGATGTGTATAAGAGACAGATATACAGGTCGAAAAAGACCAGTTAATTTAATATTTTGAATGCTTAGAGAAGCAAAGTTACCTTTAGACGAGGTTTAACTGGCTTCTCTTTTTTGTTGCCCAAAATCAAATAGAAAACGAAAGGAACAAGGAAAATGGATAACAAAACAAATAAGCATGAATTTGCGTGTAATGCTGGTAAGGTTACCGAGTACGAAGTAAAGGAACATATTGACACTATCATGGTGGGCTTTCGTGGATTCTCAAAGGAAGTGTCGATTGTAAAGTGGAATGACAAGAATCCTGTGTTTGATATTAGAGCATGGCGAGTATCTGACAGAGACGGATTGCAATATCCTTTGCGTGGTATCACTTTCTCTAAGGAAGAGTTTATCAAGTTAAGGGAAATCTTGAACAGCATTGATGTGAATTGCATTGATGAATATATGTGAGCAAAGAATGTGAGGTATTGAATATGAACGGAGCAAAGACTGACGAAAGAAATTATTATGCTGAAAGCTACATTGCTTTAATCGAAGCAATTATCAAGGAAACAGCTTCAATAATTAAAGACATAAGGAAAGCAATGGGCGAGGTGTGAAAATGGGGAAGAAAAAACTACAAGGTGCAGACGGAATGAATTTTCAACTGCAACTTACAATAAAAGGCTTAGAAAGCATAAATCTTCCAGAGGAAAATCTCACGAATGAATCTGGAAATGACATAATGAAAATATCTTGTTGGGGTGGCAAACTGTCTGCTTATGTGAATTTGCCTAACGCAATCAGGCCAAACAATGTTCAGCCATTTCAACTATCTGATTGTATCAAAATCGAATTGGTAAGAAACCAAGTCATTGAGCACATGAGGTCATATTTGCAAAAGCACTTAAAGGATAAGTATTCTGATGAATTTCTCTCAATGATGAGTGTCACAAAAATGGAGTGCAATCTGACGATAAAATGCGTTGGGGATTGTAAGCCAAAGGATGTGATTAGATTGTTTGAGAGGTCATTTGCAAAGGTTACTGTTTATAAGGAAACCGACCCCAATGGAAAAACACACAGGAAACCAGAACGAGGAATCACAACAACCAAGCCCCATGAATGGGTGCTAAAGGTATATGACAAAACCTTTCAGCAAAGGCAAGCAGGCAATCTTAAGGTTGAGTCAAATCTGATTCGTGTGGAATTGGTGTTCTTAGACAGAATGCTTGACCGTATGTATTCAAGCAAGAAATCATTAGAGGATATTCTCACAAGGAAAGCAATCAAAACGCTGATTGACCAGTACCAAGAAACTTTTGACGAGATATGCAAAAAGAATATTACGCCTATGCTGAATGCTTGTGTGCAAGAGATATTTGAATGTTTAACTTGCTCTACTCCACGAAAGGAAGTAAGCGAAACTTTGATTAAGTGTAAGGAACTCATTGTAGATACCGAGGTATTACGCAAGGCATTAAAGAAGTGGTATGTATTCAAGAAACAGCCTGATAGCTCAAAACGCATTGTTTCATTTTATCGAGAGAAAAATATGGGTTTCCCAGAAGATGTGCTTAGAACGCTCAAACTCATGCACAACTCTTTAGGATAAAACAGGTCTGAAAAGTAACATTCGATGTTACCCTGTGACCCCAAACTTGAAAAACTGAAAATATCATAAATTGAGCATAAACCACCATTCATTGGGGTGTAAAAGGTGTTTCACAAGGCATTTGAGCAAATTGCAAAAATCAAATCTTGTCCATAATTATATGAGACAGATACACAAACAGATAACAGTACATTTACAATAAGGGGGTGTTCACTAATGCAGGTAGAACGCATATCAGCAGACATTACATTGAAGCACAAACCAAGCACAGGCAAGCAAGCCTATAATATGCTGATTGAATCTCTCAAAGCAGAGATACAGGAAAAACAGGAGATTTTATCTCATCTCACACAGGACAAAGTAAAACAGAAATTCATAGAGAACTGGAATCCTACAACAAGGAGCGTGAACATCTATGATATGTAGGAAGGAGTGATTTTCTATGCCTTATGCTAAAGGACAAAGCGGTAACCCAAAGGGCAGACCTAAGCAAACCGCAGAGCAGAAATCACAAAAGGAGCAATTTCAAAGGTTGCTTAAATCTTCTACCGTTGAAGCTCTGCAAAGCATAATTCAGATTGCCAGTGACAGATACAACAAGGACCGATTCAATGCTTGTAAGTACATCATTGACAAGGCTTATGGTGCAAATACTGCTTTTCTTTTAGACGGTACAGAAGATACTGCTCCTACTGTGATTAGGATTGTTCCATACGGTAAAGAAAACGAGGACTGGAACGAAGATGACTGGGAAGAAGAATGGAACAATGCCCCAGATGAAAACGAGGTAGATGAATAATGGTTAAGATTACAAACGGAACAGTTACCACAGAGGTAACGCAAGGTGCGTATGATACATTCTACAAGGAACAAGGATTTGTGATTGTGTCAGACGAAAACGAAAATATCGAATGGGAGGAAGAAGAAAATGGCTAAAGTCAATACTATTGCAAACAACGGACTGACTATCGTTGAGAACTACAATAAACTGCTTGAACAGTTCAGAAAAACAAAGACCATTGATGATGTGCGTATTCTTGTTGCAAGCGTCAGAGATTTTATTTCTGTGTATAAGCGTGTAGATAAGAACATGGTAAATGAAATCTATGAAAAACTCCAGGGCAAATTGCAGGATATGGTTGCTGAAAATGCTTTTGTGTATGACCGTATGAATAACAGGGTTGAGGAAATCCGCAATCGTGGTTATGACTATGCAAACGAACAGGACGATACACAAGCAGTACAGAGCAAAGCACTTCAGCTTATGTCTCAGATGCCTAAAGTGATGAACAGCAATCATGCAAACCGTATTACTAAGGTTTTGACAGATTCTATCAATTCTGGTGTTATCGGTAGCAAGGCTGTTCTGGAACTGCTTAAATATCCTGCTTATGCTGATATGGTATCTGCAAAGATTAGGGAGCGTGCTTTTGAGGGTAGTAAATCTTCTGCTGAACAGGCTTTTGACAGATTGAAAGAATCTGAACTGAAAGAAGCTGAACAGGGGCTTGCTTCTGTGTATATGCAGGGATTCCACCTTAGAAACATTGAAAAACAGGTCAATGCGTTTAAGAAGCCTTCCGCATGGAATCCAGACGAACAGACAGCATAAAGGATAATCCCAGAATAACACAGGATAATCCAGATTGAATCATAAGTCATAAGGTAATGTATTCCTATGGTATAGGATAAAAGTTCACCAGAAGTCAACAGAGAACCTCTGGGGATAAACATAAAATTGAGAATAAAATAAATCGGTCACTAAAGAATAGTCCAGTTGTCCAGACGGAGCAAAAACAAAAACATGGACAACAATACAATAGTTCAGATGAATTTGTATTCGTGTCCCTAATCGAAAGGGAGAATACAAAAATGGCAAAGAAGAATAATGCAAATAATACGAACACTTTACCAGAGCAGGAGTTTAACTTTATTGTATCAGATGTACGCATTCCTCGTATGGTGCCTTTACAGACTCTTGCAGATGAATCTGGTATTTCATATAAAGCACTTTGGCAGATGTGCAAGCAGAACAAAATCGTGCATATTAAGTCCGGTAATAAGTTTCTTGTGAATGTGGATAAATTCATTGAGTTTCTCAATGCCGGCGAAACGGAGGTTGAGAGCAATGACGGAGACAGCAACACAGCATAAAAACAATGTCGAATGGGGACAGGCAAAGGGATTTTCAAAATATCTTATTTCTACTGATGGACAGGTTTACAGCCTAAAGCGTGACAGGCTTTTACCGCAAGGATATACACAAAGAGGATATAAACAAGTTGATGTGTGTAATGATGAGGGTATCAAAAAGCACATGAGAGTTCATAGGCTTGTTTATATGGCTCATAAAGGTGTTATTCCAGAGGGTATGCAAATCAATCACAAGGACGAGAACAAAGCAAATAATTGCATTGACAATCTGGAACTTATGACAAACAAGGAAAATTCAAGCTATGGCACTCGTAATGCACGAATCAGCCAAGCAATGAAAAGATACAGAGCAAAACAGCGTGCAATGACCGCTTGTTGATGTGGTATCAGAATTTATACTTTTTGAAACCATGCAAATGAAACCTCAAATGAGTATCAGAAAGTATGCTTAAAAACTTTTGATTATTCTCACAAAGAGTGTGTACTTTTTGAGACTTGCCTGATATGATTAAATCAGAAACGAACAGATGTTCGATAAAGAAATGAGGTGTTCAGATGAACGATAAGTTTAAGAATGACAAGTTAAGGTTTGAACTTATCAGAAACGCTGATTTGGTGTGTACGGATTGCCTATATAAATATGACGATACGAATATGCCATGCAATGTTTCTAAATGTGAGATGTACGAAGAAAAGCCCTCTACCGTTATTGATGGTGGAAACTGTGATTTATACGATAAGGGGGTGTCGGAATGAAATATGTTGCTTATCACAGGACAAGCACAAAGGACCAGCACTTAGACAGAGGAATTGCAGAACTCACCAAGTATTGTGCTGATAATGGAATTTCTCTGTATAAGGGCAAGGTCTATACAGACCAACAGACAGGCAAGAACTTCAACCGACCACGCTACACAATGCTGAAAGATGAAATTCTTGAAAGTGGTGATGTGCTGATCGTCACAGAGCTTGACCGATTAGGACGAAATAAGGAAGCCACACTAAAGGAATTGCGATTCTTTAAGGACAATGGTATTCGTGTTATGGTGTTAGAATTACCCACAACATTGATTGACCTGTCAGCTATGGAAAACTCAATGGCTCGTATGATGTTAGAGACTATCAATAATATGATGATTGAGTTATATGCAAGCATGGCACAGGCCGAAATTGAGAAAAAAGAGAAAAGACAGCGAGAAGGCATTGAACAGAAAAAGGCTCGTGGAGAATGGGACGATTATGGCAGACCAAGAGTTATGGACCTTGAAGAATTTGCTATCCACTATCGCTTAGTACAGCAAGGGGAAAAGAAACCATTTGAACTGATGAAAGAATTAGGTATGACGAAGCCTACTTTCTATCGTTACAAAAATCAAATTGAGAAAGGGTGTTAAATATGGCATCAGTCAACAGAGTTGAATATAAAAGCGGTAGAGTTGTCTATCGTATAGTAATCTGTATGGGTTATGATAATAAGGGTAAGAAACTGGTTAAGAATCTTACATATTCGGTTAATCAGTCAGCAACACCCAAACAACAAGAACGAGAAGCGAAAAAGTATGCCATGGATATGGAAGATAAATTAAAATATGGCTATGACTTCAACGCAGAAAAAATGTCATTTGAAGATTTTGCATACAAATGGCTTGAGAGTGTTAAAGATAACATTGCTTATGGTACTTATGCAGGATATAAACAGGCATTAGAAAGCCGAATTATTCCCTACTTTAAGGGATATAAAGTAGCTCATATCAAAACACCACACATTGAAGCATTTTACAGAACTCTGGTTGATGACTATGCAACAGGTACCATAAAGAGATTTGCTAATGTATTGAATCTGATTTTTAAGACAGCCAAGCGTTACAGCATGATTGAGAACAATCCTTGCCAAGACGCACAAAAGCCAAAGAGAAAAGACGAGGACGAGGGCTTAAAGTTCTTTACACCAAAGCAAGCATTGATGTTTATGAAATCTCTGGATATGTCATACGAGGTAACCTATAAAGGCCATCAGCGTATTGACGATACAGGTAAACCATATTATGTGAATGAGTACACAGAATCCTATGCTGTGCCTACACAATACAAAGTATTCTTTACTCTCTCATTGTTCTGTGGATTCAGAAAAGGAGAAACACTTGCTTTGCACTGGAATGACATTGACTTTAAGGAAAAGAAAATCTCTATTTCAAAGTCTGTGGGTATGACGGAAAACGGATTTGATTATAAAGAACCGAAAACCAAGAAATCTGTCAGAAAGGTATCTATTCCAGATGATGTAATCCCGCTTTTAAAGCAGTATCACTTTGAGTACATACAGACACGATTTAGTCATGGTACTGCATGGCAAGGCGATTTGAGCAATGGAGGTAATCTGTTCATTCAAGCAGACGGAAAACTTATGGGGCATACAACACCTTATCAGTATTTCACAAAGCATTTACACCGCTATAATGAATGGGTGCAGAATAATCCGAACAAAGCAACGTCCGAGGGATTAGAGGAATTACCGATTATTCCGCTTCATGGGTTGAGACATTCATGTGCTACCCTACTCAATTATCTTGAAATCAACATCATTGAAATATCAAAGACATTAGGACATTCAACCTGTTCCACCACAATGAACATCTATGCTCATAGCTTTGAGGAACAGCAAGAGCAAGTAGCAACAAAGGTAAATGAGTTCTTACGATTGAACGCATAAAGAATTGAGAGCCAGAGGACAAAATCCAAAGGCTCTCATTTAGTCATCATTCATCTTTCAATTCCATGTGGTCAAGGGCATATTGCAAAGCCATGCTGATTAGTTCATTACGAGAACGATTTGTTTTAGCAGCTAAATCATTATACTCCTCTTGCAAAGCTCTATCTATGCGTATTGTCATGGTGACAGATTTATCTTCTTTAGGTGTTACGATAAATTTTTCCATAATGCAATTCCTCCATTGATTTTAATTACATTATAGTATTGACAAGGCACGCAAAACTATGACACAATAGTGAGTTAAAATTATACTGTACTTTTGTGTTACACTCTGCTATAATGCTAATATCAACCAAAACTTGGAGGTATGGCATTATGAAAGATAAAGCAACCAAAAGCAATGTCAAGAAACCGATTTTCAAGAAGTGGTGGTTTTGGGTAATTATTGTTGTTATTCTGGCCGCTATCTTTGGAAACACAGGAGCAAAGAACGGTGTTGAGGACGGAGCAAAAGACGCAATCAATTCAACGGAACAGCAAGCAACATCTGACAAATTCGTTGAAGATGTGAAAACCGCTATTTCTGGTGCTATTGACAGCGACAATGAAGCAATCACAGATATTGCGTTGAAAGACAAAGACTTGTGTGTAACAGTTGATTTGAGTAAAGCAGACCCCAGCCCTCTTACAATAGAGGACTTGGCAATCTCTCGTACAAGTTCAATCACAGACGCTATACTTGAACTTACTGATTACGACAGTCAATGGAACACGATAACAGTTGATTTTGGAGATGTTGGCAAGGTCGTATGTGACAAAGACAGCATAAAAGAAAATGAAGCAGGTGGACGATACTTCCCATCAGAAAACTTTACATTAAAATAAATGGGGAAAGCAAAGAGAGCCTTGACAGGAACAACAACCAGTCAAGGCTTTTCTTTATACTATCGTAATACTAAACTTACGGCGTGATATGGTGTGATAGACCGGGTTAGGGAAAGTAGAAATCCCAAAAAGGTAATACGGGTATCACTTATGGAGAGTTATGGAGAGATAGGGCGAGTGCCTGTTAATCTTTGCAGAATACAATCCACAACGCAACAGCATTGATGTTTATACTTCTGCTGGCTATATGCTCCGCATTGACTGCTGGGAAGCAGAAAAGAATTTAAAAACAACACCCAGATTAGATTGTGCATTAAATGCACTTGCTATTGATGAACCACTTGCATATGCAAGACTATACCTTGATGGAACTATGCAGATGTGGGTTGATGCCGAAGATTCATTTTATTTATGATGATTATACTGTCACTCCTAGTGTCTCCAGAGAGTGACAGTTTCATTGTCATTTTGAGCTCGTCTTTTTTAAGACAAGCCTCGTATATTTATTTGTAAGCTGCGTTCGCTTCTTCTTGAGTGATTTTCCCAGTTTTAACAGCATCAGAAATTGCTTCGTCTAATTTAGTATAAACAGTAGTTGTCACAACTCCGAAGCCGCTGACGAACAGCAGAGTGATCCACAGCCACTCATACTGTTGTCGCCGGTCTGCGGATTCTGAACATCATCCGAAGGCTTGGTGGTATCGTCAGACTTGGTAGGAGCGGCAGGTTTGGTTGCCTTCTGACCTTCTTCGATAATCTGAGTCGTTACTGCAGAGCCACCGGCAGAATCAAAGGTTACGGTATAGTTTTTATTTCTTTGTTGTAACAGTCTTAGCTTTTGACCAGCCTGAATAAATCCTTATGGATTTGCCGTTAATCTTAACTGTCTTATAGGTGCGAACTCTTACATAATACTTTTTCTTGCCCGAAAGCTTTGAAATTTTCTTTGATACTGTTGTATTCTTGCCTACTGTTACGGTCTTAGCCTTGCTGAATTTACTTGAGGCACTGTACTGTACCTGATAGCCTGTTGTCTGTGTAGCCTGCTTCTTCCACTTTACTGTAAACTTCTTTGAACCTGCTTTAAGTGAGGAAATACTTGTTGCCTTTGGCTTGATTGTGAAATAAAGCGTCTTTGTTCCGCTGTATTTACCCTTAAAGGTAATCTTTACTGCGTACTTGCCAACATACTTTCTGCCTTTTGCATAAGACACAGTATAGTCAGTATTCTTAACAAGTGTCTTTCCTGTTCTGTCCTTAACAATAACCTTAGGTGTTCTAACCTTTCCGTTATATGTTAATGATGTTGCTTTAAGCTTTATGCTTGATGCCTTTGGAATTACTGTCGTTGAAAGAGTTTTCTTACATACCGAACAGTAATTTACTATCTTGCCGTTTGCTGTTGGGGTTGCCTTTGTTACGGTTTGCTTTGTGGTGTGGGCAATCTTAGCAATATTGCCCCAAGATGCAAGGTCGGTTATTTCCTTTGTACCGAGTACATCTTCATAGAACTTGCCACAACCTTCGCACTTGTAGTATGCTTCCTTACCGCCCTCTGTGCAGGTGGCAGCTTTCGCAGCAACCAAAGTCAGATTGTGAGTGTGTTCTTCGTTTTTATTTTTGTAATAATATGTAACAACCGTTCCGTCCGAAACAATAGGCTTATTCAAGCCGTCAACCTTTATAAATTCATAATCATAAAGTGTTTTTGCCGGTGTTAAATCAAGCTTTGTGCCGTATGGCACGGTAAATGTTCCGCCGGCAGTGTTTGGAATTTCAGAGCCGTCCTCAAATTTATACTGAATTGAAACGGTTGTGTAGCGCCGTGTTTCCGTATTGTCGTCTGCAAGCACATTTCCGTTTTCATCGAGCACCTGAAATGCCACGGTATCGCCGCTCTTAAGCTGTGCATCAGACGGAATTTGATAAATAAGCGAGCAACTCTTTAAGCCTGAATTAAAGTCGCTTTTGATGTGATCCAAAGCACCGAGCGGCCAGAAATTTGCCTTATCATTCCAAACAGGAATGTCAAAGGTTTGTACTGTTTGAAGCGGATTCCCCGATGAATCGGTCGCAACGCTTCCGTCGGAGTGCTTAATCCACATTTTGAATTTTAATTGTCGTGCATTTTTATCTGAAATGTTTTGAATAACAGTTCTAAGCTCGATTTTTTTACCGTTCATATTAGTATTAAATCTGCTTTTGCTGTTGCCGCTCAAAAGTCGGTCATTGCGATTATATGTGTAATTATAATATGAACTTGTTTCAAGGTCGGTAAAATCAGACGGCTTTGAATAAGCGCCCGTATATTCCTTAACCTCGGGAGTTGCAACATAAAGGTCTACATCCTTAACAAGCTGAGACATTCGCTTGAAGCCCTGCAAACGGCAAACCTCACAGAATTGATAGTTTGTGTCTCTCATTATGCACTCATAACTTGAAACAAGCATTTTTGAGCCGTAAGCATTGCGGCAGGTATATGTGTTTCTAAAACCTAAAAGCTGTCGCCATTTTATCTTTTCCGGGTCTTCAACCGAGGAAAGATTGAGTGATTTAAGTTCCTTATCGTCAAGCAAATATCCGTTACTGTATTCATCACCGAGACCGAGCAAACCGTGTCCAAACTCGTGTGCAAAAGTTTTTGACGCACGATAACTGTCTGATGGCGAAATGAAATAATGGAAGCCGTATTCACGGTTATTATAAGCACCGCCGAAATCTGATTTTGTGTTTACAACCATAGCGAACTGAGCAATATAATCGTGAACATAATAATAAGGCTCATATTCCGAACCGGACGGAATTGTGTTTGGATCACACTTTTTTTTGATATGAGCATCGTGAATTTTCTCGATAAATTCAGGACCGATACATCTCTCAAAAATATGATTTTTCCACTGACTTCCGTGGAGATTATTAGAAATAACAGGCGAATTATATTTGTCGACTATAACATCAAAGAAGGTGCTTCCACCATTGTCAAAAGTCGATTCGGAAGCTGTGCAAAGAGCGTAAACATTGAATCTGTCGGCATAACTGCGATACGGTTCATATTTCATAGCGTCCTGCCAAAGTCGTTTGACATCATTGATGAATTTGCCCTGCTGACTTTTTGTGTATCCCTCGCCGCAAACGACAACAACCATATTTTCCGTGTCGCTGCGTGTTTTTTGGATGGTATAAACAGGGATGGTAGGATTAGAATATTTTCCGTCATTTGAATACCACGGGCCGAGGGTGAGCTGAATGCTTTGCTCGGTGCTGACATTCCAATCGGGATTTGCGTCCTCGGCAGGTTCCGAAATTGTATAATCATCCTCTTGCTTATTTGGAGCAGAGCCGATATAAGGACTGCTTTGTGAGCCGCTGCCAGAAGTTGTAACAAAATATTCGGAATCGAGATAAAATGCAGGTCTTACGCCCAAATCGGAATACCACGGAGCATAACGACCGACCTGACCCGATGAACTGATATAACGCATATCGTGATTGCAATCGGTAACAGGAGTGCGAAGCCAATAAGGCCAAGCCATACCGTCATTATTATACGCAACATAATAACCTTTGAGATTTTTCCACACGGCATTAGCCTGCTTTACATCAAGAAGAAAAACCTTTTCGGTTGTAGTTTCAAAATATGAACTGTCGTAGTTTGCCACCGCTTCCGAAATATCGGTGTAGTATAACAAATCCGAATTTGCGTCTCCATCAACTATGCCCTTGTTGTATTCGGGATGAGAAACGAGAGAACGCTGGGTAACGGTTTTCATTGCCGCAATTTCAGATTTTGAAAAAGCGTTGAGAAAACCCGCTTTTTCGTTGTACGCTCCCACACCGCTTACATATCCGTCTTTCGGAGGGTTGCCGCAAAGCCAATCGACTTTGCCTTCAGCTGCGGTCGAATTTAACCAAGAACGCATATTGCTGTCTTTCCAATAGTTAGAACCGTAATCATCACGCTTATAGCTTCTGCTGTGTGATTTTGAATTGCTGTTGTCATTTGTTTTGGCATCATATGCAAGGGTGTCAACAATTTTGTCTGCAAGCATAAGCGGTCCGTTATTGTCAATGCTTACACATCGCCAAAGAATTGAGGCATTGTTATACGCGCCCATTTTAACATAGTCGCCAACTTTAATATCGGGCTTTGATGCCGCCTGAATGGTCATCGGCCAAACGGAGATTGCCATGCACAATGCCAAGAATATTGCGGTTATTTTTTTCGTCATTAAGGAACCTCCTTTATAAGCTATATATTTGCTTTTATTGTATTGTAAGGTGTTATATGTGTCAATGAAAATCCACCTTATTCCGTGAAACTTACCATAGTGTTACATTCCTTTTTTTCAGCAATAATACCTGCTGGAAACTGATTTTCGCAATACATTTTATTTCACCCACTAGGTTAAACAAAATTTTGTTTTTTTACTGTATCATCATGCATTATCCTGTATAATGAAAGTATCAAAAGATAGGCGGAGGCAGTGCAATGAAGAAAATACACATTGAATTCAGCGATGAGCGGCTCATTACTCCCAGTGGTCTGGTATTCGTAGGGCAAATACTTGGAAAAAGCAGTTTTGTTAAAAAAATCAACCGTGCTCCAATTTCAAAAGATTATCTGCAGAAACAGATAAAAAATGGAGACGTGCTCCTCACCTATATTGGTATGCTCTGTCAGGGAAAACCCCAGTATGAGGCTGTCCGTGAAATGATGGATGACCCTGACTACTACAAATACGCATTAGGCATCTCCTATGCGATTCCTTCCGCCGAAACACTCCGTCAGCGTTTTGACATGATCGGGGATTCCCTGCGCAAAGACATCCAGCAGGCAAATGTCGACATGCTGCGTGAAATGCACATAGAGCCGACAGCCCTGGATAACGGCTTTGTTCCTGTCGATATTGATGTAACCCCCTTTGACAATTCGAAATCCAATAAGGAAGGCGTATCCCGTACCTACAAGGGTTTTGACGGATATGCACCAATTATGGCATATATCGGCACAGAAGGATACCTCGTCAATCTTGAACTGCGGATTGGGAAACAGCACTGCCAGAAAGAAACTCCTGATTTCCTGAGAGAGACCATTGAACTGTGCAGACAGCTGACGGAAAAACCACTGCTCATCCGGCTGGATTCCGGCAACGATTTTGGGCAGTATTTTATCGTACCCGATATAGAACTGGGCACATACTGGACAAACACTTCCCTGCCAGACGAAACAGTCATTGATCTTTACCATGCCCACGGAGAAAGTGAGCAGTATCACAGTGAAATCAAGACGGACATGGATGTTGAAAGACTCCCGTCTGGAAAGTTTGGGAGCAACAAACTGGTGCTGGAGCTGACAATGATCGCATATAATATCCTTCGAATCATAGGGCAGGAATCGTTGAAAAAGAAGGATGCTCCCGGCCGGAAGAAAATACATCGCCGGAGAATACGTACGGTGATCAGTAATCTTATGCAGTTTGCGGGACATCTGACAGAACATGCCGGCCGTCTGGTACTGTCCATTGGAAGGAGTAATCGCTGGAGATTTACTTTCAAGCGTCTTTATGACAGCTTTGCATTCATCACCTGACAACAGGCAGCTGAATATGGCAATGGCAGCTGCACACAAATGGTGCAGTCTGTTTTTGAACGCAAAATTATGCAGCATTTTCAAAATTTAGTGTACGATAACAAATATGGCAAACATTTCCTGTGTGCCTTTTCATTTTGAAACAAGGTTCACGGATTCAGGTATATTTCTGCTAATACTGAAATTTCATCCATCATATTTACCTACAATTAGCCCATATATCATCCCCTTTTGTAGATGCCCATATTTCTGTGAATATGTCAAATTTACTCAGAAAATCCCTGCATTCCTTCTCGATATCGCCAGACAGATACTTGTCCATGAAATTCTGCATATGATAAAAACCGATCTGCGTGTCCCCATAGATATCATATGGTACATCTGCCAACCATGTTTTATTCTTATATGAAATTTCCACATATCCCTTTTGGTATTCCAGCCGGTTGTTCTCATCCCAGCCCGGAACTTTTTTCGACTGATAGAAAAATTTAAAGTTTTTTGGCGGTATAGAATTGATATCTGTCATGCTGATCACACGCCCCTGAAATGCATGGTGCTGCCATACTTTATTATAGTCAGTACCTCCTGCAAGTGCCAAATCAGGACTTTGTTCCACTTTATCAAAATCAACATCCTCCGTTTCCCATTCCCTACTCATTTCATGAATGGTCTGCCGGATGCTGTTTCTCATATCTTCTTCTTTGTAATAATAGTCTGAATTATAATACATCCAATCATAATCATCTACACCACCATATCTGGTTGCTATTTCTGCTCCTTCCCTTTCATTTGCAGCGTAAGCGGCATTCACATTGATTTTCTGCAGAAAGCCGTATATGTCTTCCAATATCTGCTGATTATCTTTTGCATGGTATCCATTTGTATATCTCTGCTGAACCATTTCTACACGCATATCCATACAAATATTTTTTATCCTCTGTTGTACGTCCTCTGCGGACATTTCCCCGGAATAGTAGGAATCCATCATATCTTTCATATTTTGTATGACCTGTCCTCCATAACTTCCGCTTAAACAGGATGATGGCATTCCCTTTATTTTCATAATATCGTTGTAATTTTCACTTGTAAGTTCTAATCGGGAAATGCCTTTTGCGTTCAATTCGTAATACGATTTTGCCTGATCCGGCAATTTATAATCATCGCCAAGGTATTTATTTCTTATTTCTTCATTCGCCTCTTCCGAACCACCGATCACATAGCTTTTTGACAGATCTGTTCGGCAGACATTGATCCAACCGATATTGCCTTGTATGTTCATATAATCTCTTCTTTCTAGGAAAGAGACTAATGCTCTTTCCTAATTTTTTAATATTTTAATCAATCACCCAGTTCATATTTATAATCAATCCTAATTGATGGTGTGAAACTCAAATCTGTAATACTTGCTTTAAACCCCACACGCCATATACCATTTATATTTTTATTGGAACTTGAATCTTTCTCATAATCAATATCTATACTTGTCCAATAATTACGTGACTGTCTCCATGTAGAGGCTAATGGTTCCTTAACATGCCAATATGAGATTGAAGATGGTTTTGATCCACTATAATATACTTTTGTTGCATAAGCATTTTTAGGGATTGTAACTCCATTATCTCCAACATATATAATTCCATCCGAAGAAAATGATGATGTTTTTGCAGATATTTGATTCGAAGCAGTAATCCACTCTGTTAATCCTCCTGATAACATGTGTGGCATGCCTACCGCAACATTAATGGTGTCTTCTAAAAAATCAACCATTGAAATTCGATTTGGCGAATAAATAACCAAGTAGTATTCTTTTCCGATAGTCATTCCCTGAATTTTTGCTTTTTCAGCATAATTAAATGCTCCACAAAATTTGTTTTTATGTATACTATTACTGTCTCTTATCTACATCTGACGCTGCCGACGATAAGGC
>ENA-OZGM01000680-OZGM01000680.1-human-gut-metagenome-genome-assembly--contig:-NODE-680-length-15010-cov-6.300167_pt1 | contig 15010 bp, 15 predicted proteins | sample MGYA00244655_ERZ653656 | MGnify/ENA primary metagenome ERZ653656 (study PRJEB26926, sample SAMN06164991) | human gut metagenome | biome: ENVO:00009003; feature: ENVO:2100002; material: ENVO:00002003... | reverse complement strand
AGATTAGCTGCAGTCTCGTGGGCTCGGAGATGTGTATAAGAGACAGGCCCCCAGCTCCCCGCCGCTGTAGACCACGACTTTGACCCTCCCCTCCGTCCGCTCGGCCACGAGGTCGGCAAAGGCCAGAGCGGCCTGAGTGGTGGGATAGTCCTCGGGCTGGTTCTCGGCGTAGCGCAGGATGAGCTCCGGGCCGGTGTACTCTTCCGTCTTGCTGCAGCCCACAGCGCCCAGCGCCGTACAGGCGGCCAGCGCCAGCACACTGCGGCGGGAAATCATCCGCCCGCTCACAGTCCGGCCTCCGGGTCGGCCTTTGCCTTCTGACCGGCCTGACGGCGGTACTGGGTGGGAGTCATGCCGGTGCGTTTCTTGAACGCCCGAGCGAAGTAGCTGGCGTCCTCGTAGCCCACCATCGACGCCACCTCCGCCGAGGAGCGGAAGGGGTCGGCCAGCAATTCCTTTGCCGCGTTGATGCGCAGCTCGGTGAGGCAGTCGAGGAAGTTCATCTTCTGGTATTTCTTGAACTGCGCCGACAGATAGGCCGGGCTGATGTGCAGGATCTCGCCCACGCTGTCCAGCGACAGATCGAACATATAATTATCCTCGAGGTAGCGGCGGACGTGGGCCATGACAAGGGCCGTCTGGCTGTTCTCGCCCTCCTCGGGGGCGTCTTCCGCCTCTTCTTCGGTCTCCGTCTGCTCCTGCTGGGGCTGGGCGGCGGCCAGCTCTTCCAGCTTCCGCTCCGTCTCGATCTGCCGTATAGCCCGACGCACCGAGGCTTCCAGCTCGTCAGGGTCCACCGGCTTGAGCAGATAGTCGCAGGCCCCCAGATGCACCGCCTCATGGGCATACTGGAACAGGCTGTAGGCCGTGACGAAGATGACCCGGCAGGAAGGCCGCTGGGCCAGCACGGCGCGGGCAGCGTCGAGACCACTCATGCCCGGCATCTCAATATCCATCAGGATGAGGTCCGCGCCCCACAGCACCGCCGTGTCGGCAGCTTTGCGGCCATTTTCCGCCACCTCCAGGACCACTTCCCGCTCAAAACGGCGCTGGACCAGCTCTGCAAGCGCCTCCCGCTCTAGCTTTTCGTCATCCGCGATCAACAGGCGTATCATCGTCCAAATCCTCCTCCAAAAGTTCTACAAGGGGCAGGTACATACTGATGGCCGTTCCCCGGCCCGGGTGAGAGCGGATGACCAGCCGCCCCCGTTTATCCAGAAGCCGCAGCCGTGCGGCCACGTTATAGACGCCGATATGCTCCCAGCGCTCCCCGGGCTGGGCCAGCGCGGCTTTCAGCTGGGCCAGCTGTTCGGGCTGGATGCCCACGCCGTTGTCGCAGACGCTGATATAGAGCAGCCCCTTATCCCGCAGCGGGTTGATGCGGATGCGCACCACGCCGCCCTCTTCCTTGGGCGAGATGCCGTGCTTGAAGGCATTCTCCACGATGGGCTGCAAGATGAAGGACGGCACCATCGTCTCCGTCAAATCGAGGGAGTCGGAGATGCGCCACACCATCTTCACACGGTCGCCGAAGCGGACGTGATAAATGGAGTAATACTCGTCCACGATGCGCACTTCCCGGGCCAGCGGCACCTGCTCGTCGTTGCTCATCAGGCTGTAGCGCAGCAGGTGCGACAGAGCCGTGATGAGGGCCTGAGTGCGGTAGGCTTTTTCCTGTCCGGCGGTCTGTAAAATGACGTTCAGGGTGTTGAAAAGGAAATGGGGGTCGATCTGGCTGCGCAGCTGCTGCAAACGGCTGCGCTCCATCCGGTTCTGTAATTCCAGAGCTTCCGTCTTCTGGCGGTGGAGTTCCCGCTCCATCTCGTTTTTCTCCCGCAGGGTGGTCACCTGCTCCGCCATCGAATGCTTCATGTGGTTGAAAGCTTCGGTCAGCTGGGCCATTTCCGGCTGACGGGGCGCAGGCAGGTCGGGCGAGTCGAACTCGCCCCGGGTGACCTCCCTGGAGGCGCCGATCATCTGCTGCACCGGGGTCAGCAGCGTCAGCACCGAGAAGGCCATGACGCAGCCCAGCGCAAGGCAGAGCGCCACCACGACGGTCTGCACCCATTTCACCCGGTCGCTGAGGGCCGACACGGTGGTGTAAGTCCCCTGAGCATCGGTTATGGCCGTGTTCAGCAGCTGCTGGGTGTACTGGCGCAGATAGCCGCCGCAGGGTACGATTTTATTATAGTAGAGCTGGGCGGCTTTCGTGTCCTGACCGGCGGCCACCGCTTCTTCCAGCTGGTCCACCAGTGCGGTGTAGCTGTCGTAGGTAGTGGAAACGGCATTGTAGAGCAGATACTGCTCTTCACTCACAGTGCCAAGGTCGCTCTCGATGCGCCAGAGCCATGCGTTGGTGACGGAAAAGGCGCTGTGGAGCTCCTCTGTCAGCGCTTTGGCGTCGCCGTACTCCCAGCGGTAATCTTCCATGGCCGAAAGACTCCGCTCCACGCCGTTCTGGAAGCGGCTGATGGCGTTGAAGTTGCCCATCTGGTCGTCCAGTTCCCGCAGCACGGTGCCGGACTGGTAAAAGCTCAAGAATATCTGCCCCGCCAGCGCCAGAAAAAACGCCGCCAGGCAAAGACTGATCTGCCCTTTCAGGGTCATCCTGCGCCCCACGCACCCATCCTCCTTCTCTGTGATATTCTGCCGCACACCTTCCGCCTTATCCGGCCTGCCCGCCGTCAGAGCGAAAGCTCCATAAACTTTCTTTTTCGTCCTATTTTAGCACATTTTAGGGCATCTGCGCAATATCATCCTTGATTGTTGGAAAATAATATGGTACTATAACCAAAAAGGAGGGTATTTTTATGTCTCAGCCGATCTCCGTTTCCGTCCAGATGGATGCTGCATCCTTCCACGATTTTGCCGCCTTTGACCTGCTGCGCCACCACAAGGCGTGGCACCGGCCTCTGGTGTTCACGGCCATTTTGCTGGTGTCTGCCGGCTTCTGCCTGTCGCAGGTGGGCCAGAAAGACGGCGCAGCCCTGCTCACGGTGGTGCTGGCCGTGGTGGCGCTAGGCGTGCCGGCCGTCTACTTCTGGACGTTCTTCCACTCCCTGAGCCTCCAAATCAAAAAGATGGGCCTGCCCCGCCCCTTCTACCGGCTGCTGCTGGACGACGAAGGACTGTCGGTCTGGATGGCCGGCGAGCAGGACAAACCTGAGGCGAGCCGAAAGTATGCGTGGCACGATATGCATCTGGCCTACCGCACCCCCAACGCCATTTACCTCTATGTCCAGCAGAATCAGGCCTATCTGCTGAACGACAGCCTCGACGCCGCATGGAGCCTGCTGCAAGCCTCCCTCCCGGCAGAGCGCCTGCATGATATGCGATAAGAATGTCAAAAGCTCATCGCGCAGCTGTGCGATGGGCTTTTTTTGCGTCAGCAATACAAAAACAGGCAGCGCCGTGGAAAGGAGGAGAAAGCGGCGCTGCCTGTGTATGAGAACTCCTAAACATTTGCGGCTGCTAGGAGGTTGTTGGTAGTCTGTCCGCCGCCGTGGCTATTGCCTCGCATAGGTGGGGGACAGTATTTTTTTAGGGACGCGGCACCCGCTGCGGGGCTGCGCATGAATCCTGCCTGCATGGCATTTATGGAAAGTCAAAAGCCGGAGATGGGGGATCTCGTTCTTGTCTTCCCGACTGCACCTTTATTGTACCGGATAAAAATGGAGTTTCTTTGAGTTAGTTTTGAACAATCTGCAAACAAGATGTGGAAAGTCTGAGGGCTTTCTTTTCCGTTCTGCTTGACATTCGGCACAGAACGATGTATTGTTAAGTTTATTGTGAAATACCTATGAAATTCCTGCATTTTTGAGGGAGGAGACACTATGGCCGCAACGGCACAGCCGCAGCAGGAAAAGACCCTGCTCATGACCGAGGGCAGCATCTGGAAAAGCATCCTGCTCTTCTCGGTGCCGCTCATCCTGGGCAACCTGCTCCAGCAGCTTTACAACACCGCCGACTCCATCATCGTCGGCAACTTTCTGGGCAGCAACGCGCTGGCCGCTGTGGGTTCCAGCGGCTCACCCATCTACCTGCTCATCGGTTTCAGTCAGGGCGTGGCCGTCGGCGCCGGCGTCGTCGTGAGCCAGTACCTCGGCGCAAAAGATAAAAAGGAAACGCGCATCGCCGTCCACACCTCGCTGGCCATCGCGGTCATCCTCGGCCTCATCCTGACGGTGGGCGGCATCGCCGTCAGCCGCAGCCTGCTGGTCTGGATGAACACCCCCGAAGAAGTTCTCGGCGACGCCGTGACTTACATGAAGCTCTACTTCGGCGGTGTGCTGTTCAGCGTCGTCTACAACATGGCAGCCGGCATCCTCAACGCGGCGGGCAACTCCCGCCGCTCGGTCATCTACCTCGCCTGCGCTTCCATCACCAACATCATCCTCGACCTCGTGCTCATCGCCGGGCTGAAGATGGGTGTGGCGGGTGCGGCCATCGCCACCGACATCAGCCAGCTCGTCTCCTGTGTGCTGAGCCTCCGCTTTCTGATGAAGGTGGACGCCGACTACAAGGTGGAGCTTTCCGCCATCCGGCCCGATCAGCGGATGACCTCCCGCATCATCCGCATCGGCCTTCCCACCGGCATCCAGAACATGGTCATCTCTTTCTCGAACGTGCTGGTGCAGTCCAGCGTCAACAGCTACGGTGCCGCCGCCATGGCAGGCTTTGCGGCCTATATGAAAATCGACGGCTTCAACATCCTGCCCGTCACCAGTTTCAGCATGGCGGCGACGACCTTCGTGGGCCAGAACTATGGCGCAGGCAACCTCAAACGAGTGAAGAATGGCATGTGGGTCACGCTGGGCATGGGCGTGCTCTACACCCTCTGCACCGGTGCTTTGCTGCTGGCGTTCCAGAATCCCATCATGCACCTGTTCACCTCCGACGAGACGGTGGTGGCCTTCGGGTGCAGCGCCATGCACTACTTCTGCCCCTTCTACTTCCTGCTGGCCATCCTCCACGGCATGGCGGGCGCGGTGCGCGGCACCGGCCGCAGCGTACCGCCGATGGTGGTGCTGCTCATCTCGCTCTGCCTCTTCCGTGTGGTGTGGATCCAGTTCGCCCTTCCCTTCTTTGCGGGCATCGAGGGCGTGTTCGTCCTCTACCCGGTGTCGTGGGCGCTGGGTGCCGTGCTGATGGCCCTCTATGCATGGAAAGGCAGTTGGATGACTTACGAGCATTCCTGACAGGAACCGGGAACCATTCCATTTTTCCATTCGCCTTTTGGGGACGTCTGTGGTATCTTATAGGTAAAAGAACAGCAAACCCGGTATCTCAGGAGGATTCATGCAGACAACAAAACCCGAAACCGCACAACAGCGCCCCACCGGCGCACGAATGGCCCTGCTGATGCTTCTTTACTTTATCAAAATCGGCGCGTTCACCTTCGGCAGCGGATGGAGCATCATTGCCCAGATGGAGCGGGAGTTCGTGGACGAGCGCGGCTGGATGACCAAGAGCGATCTGCTGGAGCTCATCGCCGTGGGCAAGAGCCTGCCCGGCATCATGGTGGCGAACATCACTCTGCTCTTCGGCTATCAGATGGCCGGGGTGCTGGGCGGCATCTGCGCGGCCATCGGCCTGTGCATCCCCGCCGTCGTCACCCTTACCATCGTGACGGCCATCTATGACGCCATTAAAGATAACTACTGGGTCTGGTCGGCCCTCAAGGGCGTCCAGTGCGCCGTGGCCCCCATCATCGGCGGCGCGGCCATCTCTCTCGGCAAAGATGCTCTGACCAGCGCGATGCCCATCATCATCTGTGCCGTTGCCTTTGTGCTCTGTTACTTTACGTCCATCAGCAATCTGACGCTGGTGGTGGCCGGTGTGGTCATCGCGCTGGTCTGGATGGGGGTGAGCGAGCATGGCCATGTTTGAGACCCTCGTTCAGCTCTTCGCCGCGTTTGCGAAGATCGGCTTCACCAGCTTCGGCGGCACCTCCATGATCCCCCTCATCATGGATGAAATGTCCTCCCACGGCTGGATGACGGACGCCGATTTGACGAACCTCATCGCCATCGCCGAGATGACACCCGGCTCTCTGGGCGTCAATGCCGCCACCTTTGCAGGCACCAAGACCGCCGGGATGCCGGGCGGCGTCTTCGCGGTCCTGGGCGTCCTCAGCCCCACCCTGACGCTGACGCTTCTGGCGGCGGCGTTCTTCCAGAAGTTCCGCACCAGCAAGGTGATGAGCTACATCATGAAAATCGTCAAGCCTGTCTGCATCGGCATGGTGCTGGGTGTTCTGGTGGGCCTCTGCCGCCAGACCTGCATCACCGAGGCAGGCGGCATCAGTCTGCCGGGCATCGCCATCGGCATCCTCTGCTTTGTGCTGCTCCAGAAATTCAAGCTCAGTGTGCCGAAGGTCATCGGCATCGCGGCGGTGCTGGGGCTGGTGTGCTTCGGGGTGTTTTAACCTCTCAGTCTCGCTCCGCTCGACAGGGCCGGGTTGCGGCACCCAGCATCCGCTGCGCTTCGCTTGCGTCTTGCTGGCCGCTGCCCCAACAGCTCCTCCCTGTTTCCGCCACTGGCGGCGGTCGTCGCCGTTGCTCCCAAGGGGAGAGCCATTGGCAGGCAGGGTGAGTCTGAGCGGACTGAATAAAAATGATTTTTCGTAACATGCCGGGCCTTGCGCATAAGGCAAACCGGATAGAAACGGAGGAACGATAAATGGTCAAGGTTCTGGTAGTGGAAGATGAGGCCAGCATTCGTGAGATGATAGCGCTGAACCTGCGTCTGGCCGGGATGGAGGCTGTGGAGGCGGACAGCGCCGAAGCGGCCCTGCCTCTTCTGGAGCAGCGCCCGGGCTGTGACGCGGCCATCCTGGACGTGATGCTGCCGGGCATGAATGGCTTCTCGCTCTGCGAGACCATCCGCCGCACCGACCAGAAGATCGGCATCATCATCCTGAGTGCCAAGGGGCAGGAGCAGGATAAAATTCGCGGCCTGTCCATCGGTGCCGACGACTATATGACCAAGCCCTTCAGCGTCAGTGAGCTGCTGGCCCGTGTGGAGGCGCTCTGCCGCCGCGTGGGCCGTTCGGCCAGCGCCGAGGCAGGGGAGCAGGCTCCGGCCTCACTGGTGAGCGGCAGCTTCGTGCTGGACGAGAACCGCCGCGTCCTGCTCAAGGCGGGCAAGCCCATCGAGCTGACTCAGGTGGAGTTCCAGATCATGGAGCTGTTCTTCCGCAACCCCGGTGTGGCGCTGGTGCGCGAGCGCATCCTCAAAGGAGTCTGGGGTGAAAACTACTTCGGCGACGTCAAGATCGTGGACGTGAACATCCGCCGTCTGCGGATGAAGGTGGAGGATGAGCCTAGCCATCCGGCACATATCCTCACCGTGTGGGGATATGGTTATCGGTGGGAGGAGTGACATGCGAAGCGGTATCACCCGGCGATGGCTGCGGGGCAGTTTGCTCATTACGGTACTGCTGGTGCTGCTGGTGGAGGTCATGTTCCTCTACAGCGCCACCCGCAGCTACTACAACGGCGTCCAGCAGACCATGTACCGCCGCTTTTCGTCCATCACCGGTCAGCTCAAAATGTACACCGGCGAAACGAGCCAGAAGACCGCCGCCAGCCGCAGCGTGGCTCTGCGTCGGATGGTGGAGCAGTTCTCCGATAAGGACAAATACGAATTTATGCTGCTGGACAGCTACGGCGGCGTTATCGCCTCGTCCAGCGGCACCGACGCCGAGGGCATCGTCACCCGCACCGACTTTGAGCAGGCGCAGGACGCCGTGGACGGGCAGGGCATCGCCATCTACCGCACCCAGAGCGGAGAGATGGTCATGGCGGCCTGCTGTCTCGTACCCTATGCAGCCGAAGATGTGGCTGCCATGCGTCTCGTCACCAGTCTGACACTGGTGGAAGAACAGCTCAAACGCACCGTGGTGGTGGCCCTCATCATGGGTGCGGCGGTGCTGGCCTTTACCATCATGTCGGGCCTGTACTTCGTGCGGAGCATCGTGGTGCCGCTGGGACAGGTGGAGCGCACCGCCGCCGGCATCGCCCGGGGTGAGCTGGACGTCCGTCTGCCCGTCACCGGCGACGAGCGGGATGAGGTGGACCGCCTGCGCGGCACCATCAACCGAATGGCCGAGGGCCTTGAAGAGACGGAAAAGATGAAAAACGAGTTCATCAGCTCCGTTTCCCACGAGCTGCGCACCCCGCTCACCTCCATCCGGGGCTGGGTGGAGACGCTGCGCACGCTGGACGACCCCTCCGACGAGAACTACCGCAAGGGCCTCGAGATCATCAACAACGAGACGGCCCGCCTCTACAACATGGTGGAGGAGCTGCTGGATTTCAGCCGCCTGCAGAATGGCCGTCTCAAGATGACCTGCCGCCCCCTCGACCTTGTGGCCGAGCTGACCGATGCGGTGCTTTTCTGCGAGGCCCGCATCCAGCGGGAGGGGCTTGTGCTGGTGTACAATGAGCCGGAGGAGATGATCCCGGTCTACGCCGACCCCGACCGTCTGCGGCAGGTGTTCATCAACATCCTGGACAACGCCATCAAGTATTCCGCCCCCGGCGGGCGCATCACAGTCAAGCTCTGGGCGGGCGAGTACAAAGCCTTTATCGAATTTATCGACCAGGGCCGCGGCATCCCGCCCGAAGACCTCGAGAACGTCAAGACCAAGTTCTACAAGGGCAGCAACTCGGTGCGCGGCAGCGGCATCGGTCTGGCGCTGGTGGACTCCATCATGACCGCCCTCGACGGCACGATGGACATCAAGAGCACTCTGGGCCGGGGTACGGTGGTCACTCTGGGACTGCCGCTCTACAAAAAATAAGATTTTGTCATATTTATATGATAGAATAAAGGTCAAAAACTGACAGGAGAAATCCATTTTATGAATCACGAACCCAAGAAGGAATGCTTCAAGACCAGTGTGGGCGGTCAGGCCCTGATGGAAGGCATCATGATGCGCGGCCCGGAGCACATCTGCTGCGCTGTGCGCAAGCCTGACGGCACCATCGAAACGAAGATAGAAGATACCCCGAAACACGGCATCTGGGCCAAGATCCCTCTCGTGCGGGGAGCCATCTCGATGATAGAGAGCCTCATCACCGGCTACCGCTACATGATGTACTCTGCCCAGGTGAGCATGGGCGACGAGTACGACGCCGAAGAGGAAGAGTCTGCCTTTGAAAAATGGGTGGGCGACCATCTGGGCAAGAAGGCCGAGGACATCCTGATGGCCGGTGCGGCCCTCGTGGGCGGCCTGTTCGCTATCCTGCTGTTCACCGTTCTGCCGACGGTGCTTGTGGGCGGCCTCGGCAAGGTGGTCACCCTGACCCGCTGGCCGAGAGTCATCCTCGAGGCGGTGCTGAAAGTTGCCATTTTCCTCAGCTACATGGTGGCCATCTCCAAAATGAAGGAGATCCACCGCGTTTTCGAGTATCACGGCGCAGAGCACAAGACCATCGCCTGCTACGAGGCCGGCGACGAGCTGACCGTGGAGAATGTCCGCAAGTACACCCGTTTCCACCCCCGCTGCGGCACCAGCTTCCTCATTCTGGTGGTCATCGTCAGTGTTTTCCTCTACAGCGTGCTGCCCTGGAGCAGCACCAGCCTCCGCGTCCTGTTCAAGCTGCTGCTCCTGCCGGTGGTCATGGGCATCAGCTACGAGCTGCTCAAGTGGTGCGGCCGCTCGGACAACATCGCCACCCGCATCATCCGTCAGCCCGGCCTCTGGGTGCAGCGGCTGACTGTCTTTGAACCCGACGACAGCATGATTGAGGTGGCCATCGCCGCCGTGACGCCGGTGCTGCCCGAAGACCCGGAGGACGGCAAATGGTGAGCGAAGCGATGCTGCCCCGTGCAGCGGTCAAAGAGGTGGAAGCGCGGCTGACGGCGGCGGGCTGTCCGGACGCAGATTTCGACGCCCGGGAGCTGTTCCGGCTGGCGACAGGCCGGGACGTCCGCCTTTCTGACCGTCCATTGGACGCCGCCGAAGCGGCAAAGCTCGAAGAACTGACCGTTCGCCGCGCGGCCCGGGAGCCGCTGCAATACCTCTGCGGCAGCTGGCCTTTCCTCGACTTTGAACTGGCCGTGGGGCCGGGCGTGCTCTGTCCCCGTGCTGATACCGAGGTGGTGGCTGAGACGGCTGCCGAGATGCTGGCGGGCGTGGAAGCGCCCCGGGCGCTGGACCTCTGCGCCGGTACCGGCTGTCTGGGCCTTGGCGTCAAGCGGCTCTGCCCGGCGGCGCAGGTCGTCTGCGTGGAAAAGAGCCCGGAAGCCTACGTCTATCTCGAGAAAAATACCCGTCTGGCCCTGAAAGGCCGGGGCGGCAGCACCGAAAACGTGCTGGATGCCTCGCCTTTTGAAGAGCCGGCCTTCGACTGGGGCATGAAGCCTACCCGTGCCGCAGAGCCGGTGGAGGGTGACCTCTTTACCTACTGGGAGACCCTGCCGGAGGGTCAGCTCGACCTCATCGTCTCGAACCCGCCCTACCTGACAGCGCAGGAGATGGGCGAATTGCAGCCCGAAGTGGCCAAAGAGCCGGCCATGGCGCTGGAAGCCGGGGAAGACGGCCTCGTATTTTATAAGGCCATCGCGGAACACTACCAGAAAGCTCTGCGCCCCGGCGGTGCGCTGGCGCTGGAGATCGGCTGGCAGCAGCGGGAGGCCGTGACCGCCCTGCTGGAAGCAAACGGCTGGGCAGACATTGCCTGCCGGAAGGACTTCGGCGGCAATGATCGTTGCGTGACGGCCCGGAGACCCAAATAAGCGTGAGAAAAAGTGAAAATATCTACAACTATCTGTTGTAATATTTGAAATCTGTGATATACTATAGAGGAAAGAATCTGTATAGTACCGCCTGCACCCCGCAGGCCATGTGATAAAGGAGCAGCACGCTATGGCAAAGAATCAGAACAACAACGTCGCCCCCGCCACCCAGAAGACGGAGCCGGGCGCAAAGAAGGATGCGCTGGCAACTGCGCTGGCCCAAATCGAAAAGCAGTTCGGCAAGGGCGCCATCATGAAGCTGGGCGATAACACCGCCATGCAGGTGGACGCCATCTCTACCGGCAGCCTCGGCCTCGACCTGGCGCTGGGCGTGGGCGGTGTGCCGCGCGGCCGTATCATCGAGGTGTTCGGACCGGAATCCAGCGGTAAGACCACGCTGGCCCTCCACATCCTCGCCGAGGCGCAGAAAAAGGGCGGCGAGGTGGCCTTCATCGACGTCGAGCACGCCCTCGACCCGGCCTATGCCTCCGCACTGGGCGTGAACATCGACGAGCTGCTGGTCAGCCAACCGGATACCGGCGAGCAGGCCATGGAGATCTGCGAGGCGCTGGTGCGCTCCGGTGCCATCGACGCCATCGTCGTGGACTCCGTCGCTGCTATGGTGCCTCGTGCCGAAATCGAGGGCGAGATGGGTGACAGCCACGTCGGCCTGCAGGCCCGTCTGATGAGTCAGGCTATGCGCAAGCTGACCAGTGTCATCGGCAAGACCAACACGGTCTGTGTCTTCATCAACCAGCTGCGCGAGAAGGTGGGCATCGTCTACGGCAACCCCGAAGTTACCACCGGCGGCCGCGCCCTGAAGTATTATTCTTCTGTCCGCATCGACATCCGCCGCGTCGAGGGCCTGAAGGACTCTTCCGGCCAGTTCATCGGCAACCACACCCGCGCCAAGATCGTCAAGAACAAGGTGGCTCCTCCGTTCCGTGAGGCTGAATTTGACATCATGTTCGGTGAGGGCATCTCCAAGATGAGCGAGCTCATCGACGTGGGTGTCAAGCTGGGCATCGTCCAGAAGAGCGGCGCATGGTTTAACTACGGCGACATCCGTCTGGGTCAGGGCCGTGACAACGCCAAGCAGTTCCTCAAGGACAACCCCGAGATCGCCAACGACATCGAGGGCCAGATCCGCGCCAACGCAGACAAGCTCTACGCCACCCGCCGCCCGGCGGGCAAAGCTGCTGCCGCTGCGGCAGAGAAGGAAGAGGGCGGCGAGACCGCTTCTGCCTCCAAGGAGCCTGTCGTCAAGGCCCCGGCCCGCAGCAGCGAGAGCGAGCTGGACATCATGGTGGAGGACTAAATGTCCTTTTCGAGAAGAGGCCATCCGCTGGCCGAAGAAGAAAAGTCCACCGACGCCGCCAAGGCCCACGCCCGGGCCATGGAGCTTCTGGCCGGGCAGGAGCTTTCCTCCGGGCAGCTCTATGAGCGCTTGGGGCGGAAGTTTACCCAGCCCACCGCCGCCGCTGTGGTGGCGGAGATGGTGGAGCGGCAGTATGTGGACGACGAGCGCTACGCCCGGACCCGGGCGCACGGCCTGCTGGCCGCCCGCAAGAGCCGCCGCGCTGCCGCGCAGAATCTGCGGCAGAAGGGACTGGACGCACAGCAAATTTCGGCTGCGCTGGAAGAGGTCTACGCCCCGGACGAAGCGGGCGGAGACCCGGAGCTGGAAGCCGCCGCCGCCCTCGTGGAAGGGCGGTACCGCGGCAAGCTGGCCGCAGGGCGGAAAGACCTTGTGGTGGCTGCGCTGGCCCGGCGGGGGTTTGCATATCTGGTTATTAAAGAAGCGATTCGGCGAGTGGAAGAGGACGGTTAGTTCTCTTTTGCGCGCCAAAAGAGAACCAGAAAAGCGCCGCTTTGCGGCAGATTTTAAGTTTCTGCTGATGGCGAAAGTCATTCAAAATTATATCGTTAAATTGACCCTCAAGAGAGAAAGAGAGTATTACCCCATATGAAAATTGCGTGTATTTCCCTTGGCTGCCCGAAGAATCAGGTCGATTTGGACGTGATGGTCCACATCCTGCTGTCGGCGGGCCACGAGACGGTGGCTGACCTCGCAGATGCGGACGTCATTCTCGTCAACACCTGCGGATTCATCGAGAGCGCCAAGACCGAGGCCATCGAGAACATCCTTGAAGCCTGCTCCTACAAGCAGGCAAACCCCAACCTGAAGGTGGTCGTCACCGGCTGTCTGGCCGAGCGCTATCGCAGCCAGATCGAGGAAGAGATCCCCGAGGTGGACGCCGTGGTCGGCTGTGCCTCCAACAAGGCCATCGACTCCATCGTGGCCCGTCTGTTCAACGGTGAAGAACATCTGGAGAGCTACGGCCTCAAGAAGGACTTTCCTCTGGGCGGCAAGCGCGTCATCGGTACGCCTGCCCACTATGCGTACTTAAAAATCGCCGAGGGCTGCAACAACCGCTGCCACTACTGCGCGATCCCCGGCATCCGCGGCCCGCTGCGCAGCCGCGAGATGGCCGACTGTGTGGCCGAGGCCCGCTGGCTGGCCGGTGAGGGCGTCAAGGAGCTTATCATCGTGGCCCAGGACCCTACCGCCTACGGTGAGGACTGGGGCAAGCCGGGCAGCATCTGTGAGCTGCTGGACAAGCTGAACAAGATCCCAGGCCTCGAGTGGATCCGCATCATGTACGCTTACCCGGAGCGCATCACCGACGACTTCATCGCCGCCATGAAGCGGAACGAGAAGGTCCTGCCTTATCTCGATCTGCCCATCCAGCACTGCAACGACACGATCCTGAAAAACATGAACCGCCGCTCCAACCGCGCCGAGCTGCTGGATGTCATCGGCAAGCTGCGCCGTGAGATTCCGAACATCACCCTCCGCACTACCCTCATCGCGGGCTTCCCGGGTGAGACGGAAGAGCAGTTCGAGGACCTGTGCAACTTCGTGAAGGAAGTGCAGTTCGACCGTCTGGGCTGCTTTGCCTACTCCGCCGAGGAGAACACTGTGGCAGCCAAGATGGACGGTCAGATCGAGCAGGAAGTCAAGGACAAGCGCGCCGAACTGGTGATGCAGATCCAGACCGGCATCATGGCGCAGAAGCAGGCCGAAAAGGTGGGCCAGACCGTGCACGTTCTGTGTGACGGCATCGACGAGGAAAACGGTCTGTACCTCTGCCGCACCACCGGCGATGCGCCGGAAGTGGACGGCTGCGTCTGCGTTTCCAGCGAGGAACCGCTGTACCCCGGCCAGTTCTATGATGTGCTGGTAGAGGACAGCGACCTTTACGATCTGTATGGTACAGTCGTAAAATAACGAATTGGAGGATAAAACCTATGAATCTGCCCAATAAACTTACCCTGACCCGCATCATTCTGGTGCCGGTGTTCATGATTTTTGTATCCCTGACCAGTCTGGACGGCATCGTGGACGGCAATTTTAACGCTACCTTCTACCTGCTGGCAGGTATCGTATTCGCCGCTGCCAGCTTTACCGACTATCTGGACGGCCATCTGGCACGCAAGTGGCACATGGTCACCGATTTCGGCAAGTTTGCCGACCCGCTGGCCGACAAGCTGCTGACCACCGTGGCCTTCATCTACATGCTGCGGGACGGCGTGTGCAGCCCCGTGGTGCTGTGCATCATTCTGGCCCGCGAGTTTGCGGTGTCCGGTCTGCGCATGGTGGCTGCCGGTGCCAAGGACGGCAAGGTCATCGCCGCCAATATGTGGGGCAAGGTCAAGACCGTGCTGCAGATGCTGAGCATCATCTTCTACTTCTTCGGTACTGCCCTGAGCTACCGCGGTACGGTGGACAGTGTTTCCATCGTGGTGGTGGTCTCCATCGCCCTGTGCTGGCTGGTGGCCGCTGTGACCGCCATTTCCGGCATCAAGTACCTGTGGGATAACCGCAGCTTTATCAACACCGCCAAGTAAAAACGTGGAAAACCAAGGCCGCTGCACCTCACCGTGCAGCGGCCTTTTGCTTGAGTGGGACGATTGGGAATGCGCTCCGCTTCGCTCTGCGCATCATCAGCGGAATAATTATTTTATATTTCGCGTTTGTCGCGGTCTGCGGACCGCGACAAACGCATTTTCACGAGAGGAGTTTGGAACGAACTCCCTCAGTCAAAACCTATCGATTTTGACAGCTCCCTCTGGGAGGGAGCCTTTGGCACGACGGGAAGGGTTGCAGCTAAACCGCAAAGCTTGCGGGCACGCTCGCTCCCCCTTGGGGGAGCTGTCGCGCAGCGACTGAGGGGCTATAAATGGAGAAGCGAAAAAAGCG
>ENA-OZGM01000638-OZGM01000638.1-human-gut-metagenome-genome-assembly--contig:-NODE-638-length-15431-cov-7.380203_pt1 | contig 15431 bp, 20 predicted proteins | sample MGYA00244655_ERZ653656 | MGnify/ENA primary metagenome ERZ653656 (study PRJEB26926, sample SAMN06164991) | human gut metagenome | biome: ENVO:00009003; feature: ENVO:2100002; material: ENVO:00002003... | reverse complement strand
GAGATTAGCTGCAGTCTCGTGGGCTCGGAGATGTGTATAAGAGACAGGGTTATAGGCTCGCACGAGTTTGAGGGAGACTCCGGCGACGGGCCGTACCGCGTGGGCTCCGACATCCTCGTCACGGCGATTCAGAACCCCTATGACGATACAAAGAAGTGGCCTATGGCTAAACTACCGAACGGTACCATCGCCCGCATCACCCGCCTGCCGGATGGCCTCGCCTACGTCCCCTACGGCACCAAGTGTCAGGCCCGGATCACAGGTATCACCAGTCAATCCGCCTCGGTGGCTATACTCAAAATCATTGAATAACATGAACAAGAACTTCGACTGGCTTGCTACGGCACGCTGGGATCACAAGAACATGAACTTCGTTGAGGCTATGCTCGGCGACTACTTTGACGAGGAGAAGTGGGCGGAGATGTGGAACGAAATAGAGGAGGCGAAAAAAGCCTTCGAGAAGAAAAACAACCGCATCGCGCTCCTGACCGAAGCCTCCGAAATCATTCTGGACGTTTTGGAGAAGAACATCGGAGTGAAACCGAATCGCCGAGATCAACTACTCATTATCATCGGAATCGAACTCGGAATGCAACACCAAAAGATCAACGGCATGAAGATCGCGGCGATGCAAGCCGTAACCAGAGAGAAGGATGGAGGTGCTTGCTGATAACAACGTCGTCGCGCGAAAGGATCACGTCTGTAATTTCTGCTCCGGAAAGATCAAAAAGGGGGAGAAATACAACATCCAGACCATCAAGGATAACGGTGAGATATACACATGGAAGGCACACCTCACATGCCTGATGGTTGCCCGGGATGCCGATTATGACGACGGTCTTACAGAAGACGATTTTCGGCGCATTGTGATGGAGAATTACGCCCGGCAAGGGAAATGCCTCGGTTGTCCCCACAAAGACGACAAATGCGCCGAAATGCAGTCATTCGAGGAGTGCCTTCCCTATGTTGTAAACCATATTTATAGCACATGAAAAAGTATTGCATCTACACTCGCGTGAGCACCGAAGAGCAGGGGCGTTCGGGCCTCGGTCTGGAAGCCCAACTCGATCAGTGCCGCGAATATATTGCCCGCACACACGGGCAGAATATCGGCGAGTTCCGTGACATTCGCAGTGGAAAGGATCGGAACCGACCGGGCCTTCGTCGCGCGATGGAATTAGCCGCGCGTGAAGGTGCAACTTTGATCGTCGCCAAACTGGATCGACTCTCCCGTGATGCGGAGTACGCGCTGTATTTGCGCAATACGGGGGTCGATCTGCTGGCGATAGACTACCCCGAGGCGACAACGATCACCTTTTGCCTCGCTATCGGCTTGGCTCAAACAGAGCGCGAACTTATCTCGGGCCGAACAAAGTCGGCACTCGGCGTCCGGAAGAAGCAACTCAAGGAGCAGGGCTTCTTTATTTCCAAGGCCGGGCGCCGGGTAACGAGGCTCGGGAATCCACGACCCCAGCGCGGGCCGATGTCTCCGGATCAACTGGCTCGCCGGATGGAGCGGATCGCCGAGAACCGGGTTGTGGACCCGCGCATGGTCGAAGCAAAGAAGTACGCCCTCGCATTACAGCGCAAGGGCTGGTCGCTGGCCGAGATCGCCGACCACTTCAACGAGGTGGAAATCGAACGGCCGCGCGGCGGAAAGTGGCATAAAATTGCAGTCAAACGAGTATTAGAATACAACGATGCAGAGTAAATTCAAGATCGGCCAGACGGTGTTCTGGACCAAGAACAAGCACTGGTATGTGGTTGAGGCAAACCTGAGCCCGGCTTTCGTGGCACTGGAAGGCTACCCGAACCCGGTCCCGGTCGCCCAGATCAAGACCGAAGAGGAACTAAACGAGACCAAGGAGTGGGCGAACGACGGGTACGACTTCCGAATCGGAACGGCTATCCTGCTGGCGGGCGTTATCGCTCATTACGGGCTCAAAACGGCCAAAGATAGTCTCGGTGATGTTGTAGACATCGCTAAAAGCATAGGAGAGCTATGAAAAATCGAATCGAAGTAAGAAATCATTAAAAAAGCAAAGGTCATGGACGTGTACTACAAAGTGAAACCCGGCTCTCCGACGTGGAAGCGGGTACTTGAGTTCGAAGAAAAGCGGGATCGCGTCTTCGAAATCCAGAAAAAAGTGCTGACTAAGCTCGGCATCGCCACCTACAAACATTTTGGCGGGGTATTTTACAGCATGAATGTCCTCCCGGTAACGTTTACTTCGGAGGAAGCGAAGGTCGGATGGAAAAAGGTCCGGGGCGAGAACCACTACCAACTCAACACCAAGAGCCCTGAGTACAAGCGCATCAAGAGCGAACTCGAAACGATACCGACGGTGTACAAACACGAGCTATCCTCGGCTGTGGGTATCGAAACGAAGATATTCACCCCCGGTTTCGCCCACGATCATGGGGATATGGTCGTGTGCGTTGACTTCGGCTGGATCGGCGACCTGACCGACTTCGAAGAGACTCTTGCGTCTGAGTTCAAAAGAGTCAGCGACAATGTGCAGTAAGAAATTCGGCATACGGCCGGAGGAGGTAGTGCCCGGCGCGGACGTTTACTACTACCACTACATCTCCGACGTTGATCATAGCGAACCAGTCAAGACCAAGTTCCGCGGCATGCCGTGGCAACTTGGGTCTGGCGACTGGGTTGTTCGCGTGGAAAACGTCGTCGGTGGAGTTTCTCTCGATCACTTATCATTCAATCGCTATGTATAATCTCGAATACGACCGGGTGAACGACTTGTTCGCCGAATGCGCCTACCCTATCGGCGAGAAGCCGAAGGGTACGGACATCATCGTGGATTCCATCAGTGGGGTCCAGTTCATCTACCGCAAGAAGTTCCAGAAACATTTTCCCGAGATCGGGAAGATGATCGACGATCTCCCCGACGAGTTCTTCGATCTATCCGGGCCGTTCTCGCTCCTCGCAACGCGCCGCGACGGTACGATGTGGACCGGAGAGCCGATGGTCATGGAGAAGTTCCTGATCTTGGCTATGGCCGCGGGGCTTGCGAAGTTCACGCTTCCGCGCTCGGCATGGAAATTCCTACCGAATCAACTCCCCTTCATCCACTTCGACCGCTATGAGGCTGGAGGAAAATGAGAAGGTGATCTGCCTTGACCGGGCCGTCCAGATCGAATGCGACCTCCGGATGTCGGATGTGCGCGACAAGCGCCGAACGACCGAGCGGTTCTTCGCGCGATACGCTATCATCCAGATACTCCAAGAGATCGTTCCGGGCATCAAGGACGAGCAGATAGGGGCGTACATCAACCGAACGAGGTGCGCGGTCATCAACGCAAGGAAGACCCGTAGCGCGATGATCGAGACCGATCCGGCGTACCGGGAACTGGAGGATCGGATAAGAGAGCGTTTAAACGAACTTCTTGGGGGCATGATGATCCAGAAGGTTCGCATGTACGGAGTTATGCGCCCCGGCGGCCAGATAGACCCAAGTACTCTCAAGTATGAAGATTATGTGGGCTCTACGCCCGTACAAGTCATTATCAAGCATGCAATTAGATGAACTATGGCTATCCATTATAATCGTAATGGGAGCCCTGATATACTACTGCATGGGTAAAATAGAGGCCCTTGAAGAAAAACTCTATCAACTTAAAAATCAAAACGAAAATGCAGAAAAGCGAATTGATGGCGAAGATCGCCGAAGAGACGGGCATCACCAAGACCGTCGTGAACAAGGTGTGTGAGACGTTCATGGACAAGATCGTCGAGCCCCTCAAGAACGGGGAGAAAGTCTCCCTCAAGGGCTTCGGAACGTTCAGCGTGAAGGCATGCCCCGCTCGTATGGGCTACGACATGAGCCGCGGTAAGTCGGTGCCTATTCCGGCCCAGAACCGCATCTCGTTCAAGTTCTCGCCTGCGGTGAAGGACGCCGTGAAGTAGAACAAGTGGAGGGGCCTTCGGGTCCCTCCTTCATTTAAAACCAGGTAATGATATACAAAATTACAGCCAAGTAATTTGTTGATAATCGTTATCGAAGACTATCACAAACGGAAAGAGCATCACTGATGGTTTCACTACAAAGCGTCAGTTCAAGGAAGCGCGAAAAGATGCCGAGCCGAAACCACAACAAAGTACATGGTAAACATAGAGGGCGGAGTAATTTCCGCCCTTTTACTGTAACTTTGTATATCAATACCAAAGGAAATAGAAAATGAATACAAATGTAATGTTTTCAAGTGCAACAGATTTGTGGGCTACTCCACAGGACTTCTTCGACAAACTCAATGCGGAGTTTCATTTTACTCTTGACCCCTGCGCGTGTCCGGATAATGCGAAGTGCGCGAAGTTTTACACAAAACACGATGATGGGTTATTGCAGAATTGGGCCGGTGAAATTGTTTTTTGTAACCCGCCTTATGGAAGGAGTATTTGTGACTGGGTAAAAAAGTGCTATGAAGAATCGCGCAAGCCAGGAACAATCGTAGTCGCCCTTATTCCGGCCCGAACGGATACATATTATTTTCACGAGTTTATTTATCGTAAAGCGAAAGAGATTCGATTTATTCGAGGACGGTTAAAGTTTGGCGGAGCGAAGAATAGCGCACCGTTCCCAAGCATGGTTGTAGTATTCTGATTGGTAATGATATACAAAATTACAGCCAAGTAATTTGTTGATAATCGTTATCGAACAACAGCTTAAAAATCAACTTTTTATAGCTATGTTCCGATTAAAAATCTACAACTATGATCCGTATAGATTACCTAAACAAGAGGGTAAAGTCCTTTTGCCCCACAAGTATTTTTTGGGAGTTGTACAACGTCATGCCGTAGTAGTCTCCATTGTCGCTCCAGTTATCCAAGAAGTCGAGGCAGACATCGAAGGTAGCGGTTTGGTCGATCATATAAGGGTGATTTGGTTTACGCTTTTTTTTTGCGTATATTTGAAGCGGTTATGGACATCATCAAAGCACTGACGCGGGAGGCTCATGCGGCCGGGATATGTGAGGATCATTTCAAGCAGATGCTCACGGAAGATACCCCTGCGCTCTTCGATCACTTCAAAACTATGATTCAGGAGTGCACTTTTTCCGGGTTTCCTTCGGTTGAGTTGATTCGCGCGTGCTGGGATAAGAAAGACTTGAATGCGGCTGGTATCTTCGTCCAGCAGACGGTAGATACCGAAGCCGTTCAAGGAGTCGATGTTTTTTGGCTTTGCGAAGGGACGGTTCGGGTTAAGGAGTGGGCCGTGGTGCATGCCTATGTTGCATACGGGAGCAACCTTAAATTCGAGGTAGCACCGAACGCAATACTGATCCTCGACATCTTCGACGACTCCCCGGTGAGGATCAACAACAAGTCCGTAAAGCCCGTAACCGTTTACCAGTGGGGACACCGCGTCCCGGTATTCAAAGGCAACATACGAATCAAGCGCAAGAAATGGAAGCCACAAGGGATTGCCGCCTCCGCTACCAAGTAGCTAACGGAGAGGTTCGAGATATGCAGACGATGGGATTTCACCTGATGGAATCCCCTGATATTCTTGCGCCCGAGAAACGCTCCTACGAAGAGGAGGACTATCCGGAGCGAGACGGTGTGAAGATTTACCCATACACGGTAGACAAGGCTTTCGAGTACACCGTAAAACTGCTCTACTTCGGCGAACTCGAAACGATGAACAGCGCTATCCGCTCGCTATGGAACTCCTTTTTCGAGCCCACCAATAACGGCGACGTAAAGAAGGCTCTTCCGGTCACAATCTATAACCTTTACAAAGGCACGAAGATCGTGGGCTACCCGACCAAGATGCCGGGCTCCGAGACCATTGTGCAGGTCATGCAGGGCGCGTTCATCTTCGAATTGACGCTCTATGTAGCCGAACCCAACAAGTGCAATTTTAACTACCAAGACAATGGCTAAATACGGCAAAAATAACTATTTCGATGGAGTTGTCCTTCCTGAGCCGAAGGAGGAGGCATTGCGTCGCATGGCGAAGGGAGTGGACGCATCAAAAGGGTATCTTGAATCGACGGATGCCGGGCTATTGTTCGACGGTCCGCGGAGTATGGAGTGCTTCTTTAATCTCCGCCAATCTGATGGCACTCAACGACCGGCACAATTCTCAACCTCGATGATAGCTATCGCCGTCACGCCGATGGATGCGATAATGTTCCACTGCGGAAATAAGTCGCTACAAGTGAGTCGGGTGACAATAGGTGACGATATACATGCTGTCATATCCTATGATGGAGCAACCGCGATGTGTTATATCAATGGCATCAAGGTAGGTGCTATGCAACCAACAGCATACATGTTGAGCGCGTTATTCCGCATTGGAGATCCGTCACATATTACTAAAAGCCCAATCCATTTCTGCCGTCATTTCAACTACGCCCTTTCCGCGGAAGAAGTAGCCGCGCACTACAACGACGGTGATCCCGCGGGGTATATCTTGCCACAGAACCTTAAGAATATCAAGGATATGGCGTTCACTTCTAAAACGTTCGAATTTGATATGGATAGCCCATATTATTGGCGTATTTTAGAATCGAGCGAATTGGAGTCGGGGAGAAGATATCGGGTCGATTATGTTGTGGAAGAATGGGATATTGCCCCCTATGTCATGGTTACTTGTGGTATAAGCTGTGGTGTGAAAGCCGTTGCTGGTAATCAATATTGGAATAATCTTTCTGCTGCTAAATTAGGTGAAAATCAATATGTTGTTGTAGACACAAAAAAAACAGGCACTCCGTTTATGTTTGTTTACGGATCGGACCCTGCATACCCACATACTTCCCGCCGGTTGAAAGTAACGGTTCACTCTGTCAAGATGCTCGGCTGCATCGCCGAGTACCTGCCGCAGAACCTAATACCTACCGCAGAAGGTTCCGTTGCCCAGTGGCTCGACTCGGCGCCCCAGCTTCCCGAAGCGAATGGCATCCTCCCGCCGCTGGATGCTTCGGTCGGCGGGTATGATCTGGCGGCGATAGGAAACCCTAAAATAATCATATAGCATGGTAATCAAGTCGCTGGTACCCGCCCTGCTCGTCTACGATAACAAGGTGATGCTCTACAACAACAAGGCCATCACCTTTAATCTTTTGGCGAATGAGATCGAGATAACCAACTTCACTGTCAACGAAGTTGACATGGGGGAGTCGGTCATCACGATGGATGTCTACTTCGGTCCCGAGGAAGAGCCGGGATTCAACTTGAACTGGACCGTACAATACAACGGCGAGACATATCACCTCAAAAGCTATGCGCCTCCGGGTATCAAGGACCTCAAGTCGCTTCGGTACAAGTACACGCTCACCTTCGTTTCGGAGCGGGAGGACCTCAAGTTCTACCCGTTCTCAAACATAATCAAGCTCACCGACGGCACACTCCAGACCATCGGTATGAAATTCGCATTTTTAGCCGATTTGACGGAGTTTGTTGGTCGGCTGAGGGATAACCTCGCCTACTACTACGGAGCGCGTTGGAAGGTGATTCTGAACCCCGATATGGAGATAAATCCGTTCCGGGCTACCGTGAGCGTTGACAAGACGACGATCTGGGATATGCTGACCCAGCTATACGAGCTATACAGCGTCCGATGGAGCATCGAAGAAGACAACGGCCAGATCAGCATTAAGATCGGCTTCCCGGCGCCCGAGATCGAGCACATCTTCGACTATGGCGACGTACCTATGGACGAAGCGAACGCGGACGGCACCGGACTGGTTTCGATCCAGCGCGTGAATGACCAGACGGACATCTACACCCGGCTGATTGGCCGCGGTTCGACCCGAAACCTCCCCTACCGCTACTTCAAGGGTGCGGCCGGAGCCTTCGTCGGAGACCCCGACGCGAACGCGATCACCGAGCTATCATACTACTCCAACCTTATGCCGAAGTCGTACCGAGACTACGTTCGGGGTTGGAACGATGCGACGGCCGGAAAAGACCCGGCCGAAGGCAATAACCCGTACTACATGCTCGGCTACTCCGACATGAAGGCCGGGCGACAGATGTACCCATCTGACTACGCCGACTCTCCGATGCAGGAGAAGTGGGGCGTCCGGGTCGGTGTGCTCGAAGATAACGAGGAGATTTACCCTTCGATCCAGAACGTATGGCTCGGCGAGCTCGGCCGGGCTGACGAGGTGATTGCGGTCGAGGAGGTGACGAATGATAACTACGCGGAAGCAGAAGAAGAAGGCGAATTTGCCTATAAATCTACGGAAATAAAAGTTGATTTTCCGGGAATGGACACGCGGCGGGGCCCAGTAGTGTATGACAAGCTATTCACCCAGTCCGTAACCAGCGAAGAGATGGAAGTTAAGGCAACGCTTCCTACGCTGACATTCAGCATATACGGAAAGGAGACGAGCACCGTGCCAAGGGGTGTAGAAAGATATACTAAATGGTTCGACAGCAATCACTTGGAGTACGCTGAGCTGAATGTGTATGTACTCTCTGAGTCCAATCAGGTGGTATTCTCGAAAGCGTTGAATGCGCTAACTGATATGGAATACACCGATGCAAGAGGTGAAGTTCAGAACGAAGGCAAGAGTAAGTTTGAGATTCAGTTGCCGATGGGTAAGTATCGAGTCCGGACATCTGTATCTTTCAAGTGCACAACCAACCCCGGAAGCAACCAGCACTACTACATGGCGGTTACTACTGGGCGATTCAGTGCGGCTCCGGCCGAAGGTGTGGGCCCATATCGCCAAGTCTTTGACATATGGATCAAAGACATCTGGGGAGAGACTGGCTCCATTGTAGACGTGTGGTGGCCGAAGATCGGTCAGCGCGAGGCAACAGTCATGTTCTCCGACGGGTTGCTGGCCGGAGAGGACTACGAATTTGTTATCGCCAAAGACCCGACGCTCGGCAACCCAGAGGCCAAAGACCCTGAAACTGGCGACTACTGGTGTATCTGGGAGGACGACTCCAAGCAGATCGAAACGGTGGACGAGGAGGGGAATACTATTACGGTTAAATCCAAGTATCGGCTGTCGCTTATCAAATCGGACGCCGAGCTTCGCGCCTCCGGCCTCATGCTCCCCAACACAAAGCAGAACGCTAAGCCGGGAGACCACTTCTTCCTTATCAACATCGAAATGCCCCATCAGTATGTGTTGTGGGCCGAGGATAAGTTGCAGGACTACCTCGAAGTGGAACTGGATCGCGTCGATGACGAGAATCCAACCTTCTCCGCCAAGCCGAGCGCGATATTCTGCGAAAGTTTTGAAGAGCGCGAGAAACTCCGGCCGGGAACGAAGATACGATTACACAACAACCAACTTATCGGCGAGACCGATCTGGTGCTGTATATCAATAACCTGACCATTGCCTATAAGGAGGGCAAACTCCTCCCCGAATGGACTATCACGGTGTCGGAGGAGATGGTAGCGAGTAAGACCTCTACGTCGGCCATACAAGGCGAAATTCGGCGCCTTAGCTCCAACATCATGTCATCCTCCCAAATCGTTGCTGAGGCCGCCAAAACGTTCGAAACGCTGTTTCTGCGCAAGGATGGAATTGCGGCCCGCTCGTACTCTCCGACGCACTTTACGGCCGAGGTTACATTCGCCGACACGACCATGAGCGACAACTTCCGGCAAGGAGGCTTCGGGGGCTCTGGGTGGGGGATGTACAAGAACCCGGACGGTAGCTCTGTATTCGAGGTAGATCACCTCTTCGTTCGTCGCAAGATGAACGTGAACGAAATCGTTATCAATCAGATAACAGCGATAGGCGGCAAGCAGGTGTTGACCAGTGCCTCCGGAACTATTTCGGAAGTTGAGGACATCGGAGAGGCATGGCGATGCTATCTGGAACAGACCGACGGTAAACAGACGAACGAGTTTGCGGTCGGCGACCAAGCCTACTCTCAGATGATCGGTGACATCGACGAATCGACGCTGGAGAACGTCTTCTACTGGCGCAAGGTTGTCGGTATAGGTATCAACTATATCGACCTTTCCAAGACCGATGCGGCCACCAATAGCAACGAACCGCATGTCGGAGACAACGTGGTTCAACTCGGTAATCCGACCGACACCTCGCGGCAGTCGGCCATAGTCATAGATGTTTCCCGAGAAGGCGGTGCTCTGATGACATGGCTCGATGACATCACTGGCTACAACCTTACAGCCAAGGACAGCATCAACCTCGGCCGGATCGAAGGCAAGACGTGGGCCGAGGTCTTCGGCAACCTCTACGTCGGCAATCGAGAGCGCACCAAGTACCTCAAGTACGAGTCTCTCGCCGACGGCAAGAACGAGCTCTCCTTCGTTGGAGACGTAATCCGGGCCGCGGCAGAGGAGGCATACTTTCAGGGTAGCTTCATCGCTCAGGGGTACATCGGGGTAGGGTCCGAGACCAAGGTCGAGAGCGTACTGGTCGGCATGACGGCAGAAGATGCCGACGTGCCCTCCGGTGTGGCGGCCAGCGAAGGCCAGATTCGGTTCTGGGCCGGAAAGCCGTTCTCCGAGCGGTACGATGCGCCGACGAAGATTCTGGAGGGCGGGAAGCTAATATCCAGTGAAGCTGAGATCAAAGGCGAAATAGTAGCCGAAAGCGGCTCGATAGGCGGATTCCAAATCGGAGATGGGCGTATAGGAAGCATATCCGGTCCCAATGACCCTGATCCCAATAATGGGATGTCGTTGTATGATTCGTTTATCAAGTTTTCCGAAAAGTCATCTAATCCTATTGTAGATGTAAACGTTTTCATGGGAACCAACGTGTTCCCCGCAACGACGGGTGCAACCTGCATGGCTCGCTTTGAGAGTTGGAGGGATGATAACTTATTTGGATATAACATCGGGCTTCTTATAGATGTACGAGGAGGTCAGCAAAACGAGGCAATACGCATCGAAAATGGGTACGTCTCAGGTTTAGCCTATAAAACGCTAAGGGTTAGCGCCTCTACGACTATAGATCATAGCGTGATGTATGTGTCTTGTTATAATACATCGGAAATAACGATAACATTACCAGCGGTCGTGCCGGGAGGAGCCGAGGGCAATTTTGTTATCGTGCGCCGCAATAATTCGGCCAATGTTAAGGTGAACGGGAATGGGGCACAAATATTAAGAAGTTCTACCTCATTGGAAACAAGTGTTGGAGAAGGTTTGGGAGACGCCGCACTGTTTCTATGGGATGGACAGTATTGGCTATACAATCACATGTATCGATAGCGAAAGGGACTCCAACGGGTCCCTTTTTACTATCATTCGTTATCGGTATTCCGATAACGATATTATAGCCGAAATGAATCTCCGTTTCGGGAGAGGGTTAGGCAGTTATGTTGCGTTATGATGGAGTCGCGAATCGCGAGGTCATCACTAAGCATCATATATCAAATCACGGGTAGCTCGGGTGAAATCTTCCCCGGCTGGAAACTGATTGTAAGTTCGTGGAGTAGCGCCGTAGGACCATCCGGAACGACTGGGATTATTTATTTCAATCAGGAGATACCCACCACCTCGAAAATACTTATCGAAGCAACTATCCAGTCCTCTCCCGCTACAACGGCTACAATTAAGTTCCCGGTGCCTCTTACTATCGCGGGCATCAATGGAACCGGACAAGGAATATTGTTTGAGATTTGCTCGAAGTATCTGGGCATTAACAGCACTCCGGGCAGTATCAAACTTATCTGTTCGTCGGTTATCACCGGAGCCAACGGGATGCAAGGCATGAACGTTGTTGTACAATCGAACAACTTATCAGACGCTTCGGATATTATCCAAATAAAAGGGATATATTTCAAAGCATAATAATAGTAAAGCCCCTCTAATGAGGGGCTTTCATTTACAGCGCCTTGGATAGCCTATATATGCCTACGACATGGAATGCTTCTATGATAGTATCCACTTCTCCGGTAGCCTCCATCGAAAGTATCGTTCCCGACGCCGACAGCATTAAGTTGAAGCCGGATATGCGGGATACACCTCCGGTGGCCGACGAGTAATCGAATGCCTCCACTGTAACATCGTATGTGCCAGATGTGGCGGTCCAAATGATACTGCGACCTGCTTTGGGGCCTACCATAGTGTGATCGCTGGATATAAAATCGTATACAATCATCAGCAAGTCGCCGTCGTGCACTTCACCACCCAAGTTGAATGTTTCCGGCGCGGCGTTAGCCAAGGCTATGTCGCCTACGAATAGTTGTTCTGTTCTACCCGAGCCGCCGCCTAATTCTGTCCATGTAGTAGTAGTTCCGTTCGTCGAGCCAGAGAAAGTACGGCTACCATCAGCCGTTTGGAGTAGATAGGTGTACGAATTTGTCAAAGTGTTCTTGATACAATGCCCGTAAAAGGCCGTACCAGTAACGCCCGAAGGTAGTCCAATGGCGTTGGCTAAAGCATATACGATCAAGCCTTGACCTGCGCTCAATTTTTGTATGACTGCATTCGTTGGGGCTACGAAGTTAGTCACCATCACTCTTTGCGCCGCTTGACCTACCATGGCGATGCTTACTCCCATCATATCCACGGCCCCGGTTGTTGCGTCAACAGCGATGCGTTGCAGTGAACCGCCTAACGTTGCGCCAGTATCTACCGAAGGACAGACGAAGACATATTGATCAGTTTTATCGTTGTCTTGAGATCGGATAAAGTCTAACTGAACGTAGTCTGCCTGATCGGGGGTACTGAATACCATGCGGAAGATATCGGCAACCTTGACTAATTTCAAATCTTTGGTCGGTACGCTTTCAGCCCCCTCTCTGTACGTGAATTCGTACACCGAGGCTTCGATTCCCGTGGGAGTGCCAAGAATACTCCAGTTAGTAGCGTAAAGGCTCGTAGACTGGTAAGTATACAGATACGAACGGCTATAAGTATTGATTGAAATAGAGGTACCAACGTATTTAATCGACAAAACAGAAGTTTTTACAGCATAGCCTACCAAAGCCGAGCCAGGTCCGTTAGCGGCGTCAACGGCGCTCGTAAATGTGAACATCTCGCCAACGGCAATATCACCCATCGCGCCATTGCTGAAAGTGTTTCTCTTAAAATCAGTAACCGTCAGATATTTCATGGCGCTGCCGCCGCTTCCGGCCCACTCCATCGTTACACCCAGACCACCCCAGTCGCCAGAAGCGGTCGAGTGCAATTTCGTGATGATTGCTTCGTCTGTCAGAGTTTGGAGCGTAGGCCACGCCATAGCGACACTGGACGAAGGAATGACGCGGATGTAGTCGTTGGTCAGGTGGAAAATCTGAAGACCGTTCGTACCCTGCGTTTCGGCATTCGCTCCCTGAACGATATTAATGATGAAGGCCAACTCCGGTTTCCCGGATGCTCCCGTGGCGGGATTGCCGGACACGATACGCAGGCGGCCCACGTTTGCGGCGGCAGTCAGCATCTTGAGCGTACCGAGGATTGTGGTCTTGTTATCGACGAATTTGAGGCTGGAGTTCGTGGGAAGATCGCCCATATTCGGGTTCTGCGCGGCGGCGGCGAAGGGAGTCTTTGTTCCGCCAGTTTTGACCGCGGCGATCCAGTTCGCATCCGTCACGGAATCCGGGTTGGACTGTGTCCACTGCGAACGGGTGTAGATGGCCGCTTCGTTCACGTTGATGACGAATCCGCTGGCCGATGTCCCGTTCCAGCAGACCATTCCGGTCTGGTCGGCACCATCGCTGACGATCTTGACCTTGCCGGAGCCTACCATCGCGTACAACGACTGAATGGCCGCCAACAACGTAGAGTTAGCGGTGATCGCAGGTTTTCCTTCGGTAAGTGCGGTGAATCCCTTGAGGATTACATCCTTGGGATCAAGGTTGGAAACCGCGTCTTTCGCGGCCTGCGTTGCCTCGGCAATAAAGAGGCTGGCGGCGACACGATACGGCTCACCCGTATCTCCGGTGTCGCAAAGGACGTGCATCCCTTCGAGAGTCTCGGAGATGGGAACGTTCAAAATGTTTTCTTCTCTTGCGGCCATATTGTTTAAACGTTTGTTTGCTCTGCGGGCATGAGCGGTTTGTACTCCGGGAGGACGTCTTGGATCAGCATAGCTTTGCGCTCCATTTCTCCCTTGATATTGGCGAAAATAGCAGGATCGGTCACGGGATCGAAGAACTCCGCGTACAGCGTTCCAATCCAGTCTCCGTCGACATCAGTGAGGCGACGGAAGAAAATACTCCGAACTCCCCGGCGGTGTGCTTCCGCGTAGACCTTCTTGTCCTTGATATTCTCGATGTCTGTATATATCATCCAGTCTTCGGCGCCGAGCCGGGAAACGAAGTTGCTCCACTCGGCCATGCGCTTGAACTGAAACTCACGCTTGCATGATTGTATGCCGCTGTCCGGCTCTACAATCTCGAACGAACATGAGAAGTATTGCTTATGACTCAACGGGTGCGGCTGTAAAATTCCGACCCGTTGTGCGCTCATTCGGAACATGCTCTTCCATAGATAACCGTAGATGCTGGAATACACGGTGCTCAGACGAGCCTTCATGTAACCCTGCCTCTCGTCGGTTTCACGCCGAAGGCGTTCCAGTTCGATGTCATAGCGCTTCTCGGCGCGTTTCACTTTGGAGTTCACGATAGGAAGGATGATCCCCGAGAACCCAGCCAGCGCTGTAAGGAAGACAGCGATCCCCTCCCAATTAATCTCCATTGAATACTATTTTAGCCCCATCGTAAATGGGGAGTTTTCCGTTGTAAACGAGAACAATGCCGTTGTAGCGATCCTGCTTTACCGTGAGCGATTCGTAGAAGCCATCCTCGTTATAGAAGCGTATCTCTCCGGATCGGTCCTGCTTAGTGAGGTTTTCAGACACGGAAATTCCAACGGACTGAGTACCGCCACCCCCACTGCTGGGGGTGACAGTAACCCAATCCGGCTTGGAATTTACGCTCCACGCTACACGACTTGTAAGCTGGATCGTTGCCATACGCTACGCGGCCTTCACGGTTCCGTCGGCGTTGAATGCCAGCGTGCTCGGGCTGAGCGACAGCGACGATTCAGCCGAATCCTGCGAAATAGCGATGGTCTTGGAAACGCCACCTTTCGTAGAGACCGTTACCGTTGCGGTACGAGCGTCAGCGCGGGGGTTGACATCGACGGTGATGTTGATTTCGCCGTTGCCATCACCCGACATCTTGTCGGAGTGAACCCACGTTACCTCACTGGGAATGGAGACGGTCCACGAGTCGTTGGCGGTTACTGTTACTCTTGCCATTGTTCAGACTGTTTTTGATTTGACCTTCTGCGGTAAAATGCAGGGCACTCGGACTTAGAGTTATCTCCTCCGGCTCAGGAGGAGTGGGCTCGACCTTCTTGACGGGCCAACTCCACATTCGCTGGAAGTAGAATGATCTATGTATTTGTGCCATAACAACTTACCTTATCGCTACAAATTTAATAAAAATACCCCCCCCCTCCAATGCTTCGGTATGGTAAAATTTATAAATAGTTGTAGCTCAATACTTTTATTT
>ENA-OZGM01000637-OZGM01000637.1-human-gut-metagenome-genome-assembly--contig:-NODE-637-length-15458-cov-4.607090_pt1 | contig 15458 bp, 14 predicted proteins | sample MGYA00244655_ERZ653656 | MGnify/ENA primary metagenome ERZ653656 (study PRJEB26926, sample SAMN06164991) | human gut metagenome | biome: ENVO:00009003; feature: ENVO:2100002; material: ENVO:00002003... | reverse complement strand
GCTCGGAGATGTGTATAAGAGACAGGTAAATACGAATATGGACTATTTCTCAAAACGTCTTGTTTATCTATATTATAGGAAATTAATGTAGATATGACAGAAATACCTGCACCTGCTAATAATGCAGAGGGGATAGATATTCCCAACAAAGCAGCAGGTATAGCAGTTGCACTTGTTGAAAAAAATGATATTTTCATGAGATTATTGGCAAAAGTTTTTATACCGGCTCCATTCAAAGACTTTTTTAGATTATTATATCCCGGCAAAAATTGATTTACATATATATCATTGACTTGTTGCCGTATCTGTTCTATTGTTGCATCAACCGGAATATTTCTGGTAAGATTTTCGATATTCATTCTAAACAATCCTAATTCATCTTGATGTTGTCTCTTAAATTTAAGAATATCATCAATCGAAACCTCATCCGATATAGTTATTCCATTAAAGGATAAATCCATAAGAATACCTTGAGCTAATTGATGCCCTCTATTACGAATATGACGATCTCTCCACGGATAATCCCAATGATTGTATATTGCTACTTGGTTATCGAGTCTTGCCAAATTGCTGAAATTGGAGGTATAGGTATTATCTGTTAGAGGTGCAATGCCATACTGTTCACATAGTCTATTCGTGAGTAATGTCATATAAAAATTGGCAAAACTTCCGTTTATATGAAACCAACCATCTTGATCCATATATTCTTGCAGTTGCTCCCTTAATATGTAAGGCATTTTTGCCGGATGAATCCGATAAATTTCTCGAATTTCTCTCGGCAATTTTTGAGGATGTATTACAACTCCATTTTCCGGATGAGTCAAAACTTGGTATCCTTCATTGCTATTTAAGTAGTTTAATATATCATCCGTCAAGTCCTCTATTAAATCCATATTGGAATTAACAAAAAGAGGTCTTATTACTCCTTCATCTGCTAAAAATTGAGTAGTATGTTGTTTATATGGATGAGCTATTGATGATGGTACAATAGTATTGATTTCATCCCAATATAAAATAGCAGTTTTGAGCCATTGCTCATTAGTAATATCAATTGTAGGATAATAAAGTGCGCGAGTGAATGCCATAATAATAGATATTTAATTTATATTGTTATTTATTCCATGTTGCAGTTGATAAAACTCTTTTTGTCGTTCGATCTCCTCGCGCAATTCCTTCTCGGTTGGCATATAGAGCATATATTTCGAGGCGAACAGACGGTTGTTATCGTGCAGTACGGAATAGCGGGCGATGTCCTCGTCCGTTTCCGAACAGAGAACGATACCGATAGTAGGATTGTCACCTTCGCCGCGCACCCGCTCATCGTACATCCGAACGTACATATCCATCTGTCCCACGTCTTGGTGCGTGATGGTTGTCGTTTTAAGGTCGATCAGCACAAACGATTTGAGGATATAGTTGTAGAAAACGAGGTCTATAAAATAGTCCTTTTTCTCGGTACGGAGCAACTTCTGCCGCGCCACGAACGAGAAACCTTTACCCAATTCGAGCAGGAATCTTTGCAGATTACCGATGATCGCTCCCTCTAAATCCGATTCCGTGAAATCGCTGTTCGGTGTCAGACCGATAAACTCCGCAACGGTCGGATTCTTGATAAACTCCATGCGGTCTTGCTCGAACGGCTTGGTTAGTGTTTTCATTTCGGTCTCGACCGTATCTTTATGCTGCGAGAGCAATAACCGTTCGTAATACTGCGAACCGATATTGCGGTCGAGGGTACGGTAACTCCACATCTGCTCGGCGGCCTCTTTCAGATACCATGCACGAGCTTCGGCATTGGAAACGCTCAGTAATCGCTTGTAATGCGACCATGTCAATATTCCCCACAGTGTGGGGAGTTTTTCAGGAAAGGCAAGATAAAATTGACGAAAGTAGTATAGCGAATTGGCTGAGAACCCTTTGCCGAACTCTGTCGTAAGCTCTTTCGATAGCGATTTTAATAACTGCGAACCGTAATTGGCACGGTCTTTTCCCTGCTGCTCCTGTTCTACGATACGCTTGCCCATTTGCCAGTAGGCATCGACCATTGCCGAATTGATTGCAGTATAAGTTTTTTGGCGAGCTTGCGCCACTATTTGCTTTATATCATTGATAAAATCCGAATTATATGGCAGTGCTAAATCTTTGTTCATCTTTAATAAAATGGAATTTCAATTATTCTGCAAAATTACAAAAAATACGGGAGATACCGGTCATATCTCCCTATGAAACAATCTATTTTCTCATTCTTTCTCTTTCTTCATCCATATCCATCCGTCTGTTGAGTTTCTCCTGCATCTTGTCAAGGAAATAGGTACGGCTGTCGTTCTTGCGCAACTTGATGTCCGAATAGATATGATAACAGTCCTTTGCTTCCACTCCGAACAAGGAATAGAAGAAAGCGGACAGTTCACCTATGGACATTTCCCCGCCATTGATACAGCCCATTTCAACCATGCCGTACAACATTTCGACAAGGTCGGAGGCTTTGCCTGTCCATCGCAGGGTGTTTTCAGCTTGCGGCAGTTTTTCTTTCGGAGTGGATGTGGATAGTGGTGGCACTTGTGGAGTAAGGAATTTCTGCGTTTTCCGCACAAAGGCAAGGGCTTTGCGTATGTATAAGCCGGAAATGCTATTCGTTTCGTTCTCGCTGAGTTTGTGATGAAACTGCAATTCCGTTTCCGCATAGGTCAGGGCAAGAATAGCACGATGTATATCCATACCTTCTATGCACAACCGGATTACCTTGTCCGTAAAATCCCGATATGCAGGATGCAACTCATTATGATTGTCAGCTTCATTGATGCGACGGAAGAAATCCGTTTCCGTCAATATGATGTATTCCATTTGTCATTTCTTTTTTCGGTTATTAACTCTGTTATCTGTATGCGCACATAAACTATTAAGGCAAACGGAGTTCCAGCAAATGACAAATCAGAATGGAGTTGTTTGTATATCGCTTAAAAACAGCAATATAGATAGGAAAAATATTTTGAAGCCACTTTTTTAACAGTGGCAAAAAGCGTAAAATGATTTAACGGTGTCAAGACACTTGACACCAAACAATGACAATAGCAACCTGATAATCAATCTATTTCAACAGGTCTTGCTTGATTTTACGGAAAACTGTCAGCGACATTTCATCTTTATGGGATGCCGTTTTGACTACTTTCCAATTATTTTTGGGCAGTTCCTGCTGGTACAGGGACACGCCGGAGCCAAGCATGACGGGTATAGTATATCGGACTATTTCATCAATCAGGTGCATCCGAAACATACCGTTGATAATACTTCTTGTTTCTTTGGTGGCTTCAATCAGATAGGTGAAACTGTCAGGCTCATTTTCTCTCCAATCAATCAACATTGACAGTGAAGCATTTTCATTCAACTGACGTATGGCTGCATCCTTTAACTTCACAATCTCGTCAGAAAGGGCAGCAGGCAACTCGTTATGATTGTCTATCATGTATCCGTCGATAGACTGGACGGTGAGCAGTTGTACTTTAGCCATATCATCCGGTATTTAATGTTTTCCGACCGGAAGCCGTCCCAAAAAAGAAGCGTGCAATCCACGCCTCAAGTGTAGGCTCTGGTAAGCCTCTGAAAGAATACGTGAACGCACGCTATGCCAAGGCATAGCATAAGCTATCACGCAATTAGTCTCTTTCAGTTTCAATTTACCAGATTTACACTTGAAACACCTTGCGGTCTTATGTCTATATCGTCAAGCGGAAAGAGTTGAACTCCACCCGCTTGTACCTAATTCAAATGTCATGCAAAAGTAGTTTTGCCCACTATCGCAATTAATTTGCAAAGGTACTCTTTTTTTGCTAAATATCTCTCATCTTGCGCATCTTTTTTATTGTATATGATACTGTTCCAGCTTTTTATACAGGGTTGGCGGGCTTATTCCGAGCAGTCTTGCTGCCTGCCGTTTGTTCCCGTCTGCCTGTTTCAGTGCCTTTATGATACGCTCTTTTTGTATCTCATCATCAATCAGTGAGAAGTCGGAATTGGCATATACGACCTCTTCGGGCAGTCCCAATGTTTCGGTTGTAATCATTCCGTTTCCTGTCATCAGGACAGCGGTCTGAATGGTCTGACGCAGTTCACGGACATTGCCCGGCCAATTATATAGCTGCAATCGTTCCGTGGCTTCTGTATCCAACCCTGACACGGATTTGTTCAGTTCCGTGTTCATTTCATCGATGAAGAACTTTGCCAACGGTAAAATATCCTCCCTGCATTTCCTGAGTGGTGGCAGTTCGATGACAAACTCCTGAATCCTGTAATACAAATCTTGACGAAATCGTTTTTCTTCAACCGCCTTTTTCAAATCTTCGTTGGTTGCGGCTATAATCCTTACATCGGCAACTTTGTTCTGACTGCCTCCGACAGAACGGTATGTCTTGCTCTGTATGGCACGAAGCAGCATCTGTTGCACTTCCATAGGAAGATTGCCGACCTCGTCAAGAAACAGTGTGCCGCCATCGGCTTCTCGAAAATAGCCGGCTTTGTTATCAGTTGCACCTGTGAACGCACCTTTCTCATGTCCGAAGAGGGTGGATGCAGCCAAAGACGCGGATAGCAGACCGCAATCGACAGCCACGAATGGTTTGTTAGCCCTGTCACTCAAACGGTGTATCTTCTCGGCTATATGCTCTTTGCCTGTACCGTTTTCTCCCAATATGAGAACGCTGATATTTGTAGAAGCGACCAACCGGATGCGACGGTCTATGAATTGAAAAGCCTCGCTTTCCCGTTGGAATATGTTTTCTCCATTTGTATTGGCACGCCTCTTTCTTTTGAGTAAGTTACGGATAACGGGCAGTAACTCATCTTCCAATTTCCGTTTGCTGATGTAGTCATCAGCTCCCGATTTCATTGAACGGACGGCAGTAGGAACTTCATCATAGTCCGTCATAATGAAGAAGGGATTGTTGTGTCCGGTATAACGGATAATCCTCAACAGTTCTATTCCGTCCCCGTCAGGAAAACGAAGATCGGACAATACAATGTCATCCGATCGGACAGCTGCCAGAGCTTTCTTGGCTGCCCTGAAACTGTATATCTTTTCGATAGCTATCCCTTCCTTTGCCAGAAGATTGCCCACATAGTCGCAATACACCACATTATCGTCTATGACAATTACTTTTCCCATAAGCCCTCCTTTATTTTGCGGGCAAGACGGATAATGTAATCGCCGTTATTCAATACGGCTTGCACTTTCTCGTTCAATACTGCATCGTTATATTGTGGCTTGTGGATTAAGTCGTACAGTTCCCTCAAAGGATAGTCGGCATTGATTAACATCCACGAACTGCGCAGGTGGTGTATCATATTGTCCAATCCTGCCATATCTTTTTTCTCGTAAGCCTCGCGGATCTCTGCCATTTCCTTTTCCGTTTCAGTGATAAGCCGTTCCAGAGTTCCGGCATTATCCCCGTATGCAAGCAGCGGAGACAGATTGATTTCCTGCTTCTGTGTTTTATGCCGGACACTATGGAAGATTGTTTCCATCAACTCTTTGGCAGAGAATGGCTTGAACAGACAACCGCAAAAACCTTTGGACAGCAATTCCTTTTCCGCACTCTTGTCCAATGCTGTAGATACGGCAATAGGAATGGTTCTGGAGTTGCCTATATCTGAAGAACGTAACAGTTCCAACACTTCATAACCGTTCATATCCGGCATTTTCATGTCGGTAATCAACAGGTCATACTTCCGTTCCCGCATCATATTCAGCAGTTCATCGACATTCCGGCACGTATCGCAACCGATTCCATAACGAACCGACATATCCCGTGTCATTGTGAGCTGTACCGGGTCGTTGTCCAATATCAGAACAGAGGTGTCTTGTAAGTTTTTGAAATCATCAAGTATATCATCTTTCTCGACAAGTCCTTCGTCTGCCTTGCTTAGCGGGATACATACCGTGAAACGGCTTCCGCTACCGGTCATACTTTCCACATGAATCTTCCCTTCCATAAGTGAGACAAGTTCTTTGACGATTGGCAGCCCAAGTCCGAAGCCGTCCTGTGTGGCGGCATTTGTCAGGCGTTCAAAGGGACTGAAAATCTTCTCTCTCTGTTGTTCTGTGATACCACATCCTGTATCTGAAACTTCGAGTGTAAACACGCCGTTCGAGTATGTTGTTTTCAATGTGATGTTTCCTCTTTCTGTAAACTTCACCGCATTGGAAAGAAGGTTGCTTCCGATACGGAGTATCATATTCTTGTCCCCGATAACGACTTCATTTTCACAAGCATCTATATTAAACGCAAGTTTTTTCTTTTCCAACAGTGGTAAAAACTCCCGTCCCAATGTATTCGTTATACATTTCAGACGGAACGGTTTCTGGCACACCTGTTCTTTGCCATTGTCCAAACGGAAATAATTCATCAGGTCGCCGAGCATGGATGACATTCTACCGGCTGAAAACTGTATTATCTGAATATGCCGTATGCGCTCTTCCGGGTTGCTGTCTGTCGCAATCAATTCAATATTACCGCAAATGGCAGTCAATGGGGAACGCAACTCGTGAATAATGGTTTGCAGGGTCTGGCGTCGAGCATCGAGTAGTTCGTCGTTTTCATTCAGACTCCGGTGAAGTTTATTTATCAGCTTTTCTTGTTTCCTTTTCGCTCGTTCTTTCGCACGGATGTCCCGTTGGATAATCCAATAGGACACCAAAAGCAGGACAATGGCACTAATAATCAAGATGGTTACAATTACCGCAGAGCGTTCATACGATTCTTTTATATGCTGTTCCTTGTTTTGAAATGCCGTTTGTGATTGCTCGTCCAATACTTGGAGCAACGCGGATAATTTGCTGTTCAGTTCCTTATTCTGCACACGCAGGCTGTCTGTATTTTCGCTTATCTGCTGTTGGCGTGAAATCAGCTGTCTGTTAAGAGCCTGAAGCGAGTTGGAGTGCATAGGAACTTGCACGGTTTCTTTAGCCCCGAAAAATCCCGCAATGCCTTTCTTTTTACGGGTAACGGTACGGAAACTTGTTGCCTGCTCTGTTACTGTCGGCAACTGTTCCAGCAGCAAGCTGTCTTGCCGTTGATGAATTTTCATTGTATGGAACAGATGTTCTTCTTTGTTTGCCAATAAGATACGGAACGTGTCTATTTGATTGAACGAGATAAATCCGCCATAATCCCGTTGTAGAATCTGCAAGAGGCTATCGACTTTTTGCCGCCGCAACTGATATTTTTGAACATCTTCATCATCCCATGTAATGGCAGATTCTCCCAAAGTGGCAAGAACTGTAATATGCCGATGGGCTGCATTTATCGTTCGATTCGCCTCTCGTACTTGGGTGGCTTCCAATTCGATTTTATGAACTCTGTCACGTTCATGCAATATGGTAGTAGCCATACTTCCGATGACAACTATTAGTATGATATATCCGAAAAGTATCTTATGTTGCAGTAATAATTTCATTTGAATCCTATGTCGTTTTTATCCTTATTCGTTTTACAATCAAAATACTCACTTCATATAATATCCACATGGGGAGTGCTACAAGCGAAAGCGTGAATACATCCGAAGTTGGCGTAATGATAGCCGACACTGCAAGTATCATCACTATGGAGTGTTTGCGATACTTGCGCATAAACTCTGCTGACAGAAACCCTAATTTGGCAAACAGCCACGAGAGTATCGGAATATCGAAAACGATGCCCATTACAAGGCACATCATCACAAGTGTTGAGATATACGAATCAAGAGAAATCAGATTATCCACATCACCGCTAACTTGGTAAGTCCCCAAGAATCGAAATGTCAGCGGAAATATCAGAAAGTAACTGACCAATACTCCCAAACTGAACATGGCATAGCCGCCTCCGACCATTCGGGTTACATACCTCCGTTCATTGTCATAGAGTGCCGGAGATACGAACCGGAATAGTTGATAAAGTATGTAAGGAGAGGCACACAACACACCGGCACACAATGCCGTCTTCATGTGAATGATGAACTGTTGCGCCAATCCGGTATTGATAAGCCTGATAGAGAATGAGTCCATACTACCGCCTGCCCATGCTGTTATCCTGTTAAGTAGTCGGTATGTTATGAATCGGTCGTCTTTCGGAGCGAGCACAACATCAAACAGTTGCTCCTTGAAGAAGAATGCCGCAATGCCGAACACGACGGGTACGGCGACAATCTTCATGATTGCCGTCCGTAGCACGTCCAAATGCTCCCAGAAGGATTGTGTGTTCTTCTCGGTTGCCATGCAGTTATTCTTTTCTTTCGGTATCTTTGATTTCGTCTATCTCTTTCTCGACATTGTTCATTCCGTCCTTGAATGAACGCACGCCTTTACCGATGCCTTTCATCAGTTCGGGTATTTTCTTGCCGCCGAAAAACAGCAGCACAACCAATGCGAGCAGCAGCACTTCCTGCATGCCTATCCCGCCGATAAATAGTGGCATCACAATTATTTATTTCAAACGGTTCAACAGCCATGCGATATTCTGACCGAGATTCTTCATATTGGCAACCGCTTCTTCATCTTTTACCGCCTCTCCGGGCAGACGTCCATAAGCAATGTTCCAATAGGTGGAACCCACGAGATACATCTCCTTGTTCAGAAAGAAGTGATTCAACGTGTCAATTACATTCATCGCTCCGGCACGCCGCGCCACTGCCACAGCACCGGCCACTTTGTGACGAAACATACCCGGATTAGTATCGCTTACCACGCTGGCTCTTTCGATAACTGCTTTCAGGGTTGATGACACATCAGCCGAATAAGTGGGAGAACCCAGTATGATAGCGTCGGCTTCAGTCATTTTCACATAGAGCTCTTGAAAAATGTCGTAGTCAAAAACGCAATTCTTTTTCCCAGCACAAGCGAAACACGCTTTGCAAGCATGGATGGTTTGTCCGGCCAATTGTATATGTTCAGTTTCATACCCTTCCTTTTCCAGTTCTTTCAGAACCAGATTCAGCATATCGGCTGTATTCCCTTCTTTACGAGAACTGCCATTGATTGCTACTATTTTCATTTTTTTGCTGCCATTGAAATTCAAATTGTTTGCAGCGGTAAGTCCTCCAGCACTCAATGCTGCACCGGCAGCAAAGACCCCCATCTTTTTGAGAGCCTCACGCCGAGTTATATTTTTATCTTCAGCCATAACTTATTACTTATAGGATTCAGCAAATATCTGTACGATGTCTTCATCCGTCATCTGCACACGGTCTGCGGTGAACATGATTCCCATCACTTCACGGGTATTGCGCATGAATTTCTCGAACTCATCGGGCATGATACCGTAATCCGACATTCTCAAATCGGCTACGCCGCAGGCTTCCTGTAAACGGACGAGTGCCGTGATGAAGTCTTCCGGTTTTTCGGCATCGGGCATTCCGAGCATCCGAGCCAGTTCAATGAAACGGTCATCGCAGCCGTGATTGCGCACGAAATAACTGAAATATGCCTTGCTAATCATAATCAGACCGGCTCCGTGGGGCAGGTTGGGGTGATAGGCGGACAGGGCGTGTTCCAATCCGTGTTCGCTGGTAAGCAGGGTAAGCGTCATTACTGCTCCCGACAACGTGTTGGCAAAAGCGACACGGGTACGGGCTTCCAAGTCTGCACCGTCTTTCACGGCACGAGGGAGGTATTCGGCGATATTGCGTATGGCTTCACGGGCGTTCATATCGCTGGCAAGATTGGCACTGGCGGCGATGAAGCCTTCTACACTGTGGAACAGTGCGTCGAAACCTTGAAACGCTGTGAACTGCGGCGGTACGGAAAGCATCAGTTCCGAATCGACCACGGCAAGGACAGGAAACAACGTCGGGTGCATGATGAAGGACTTCTCGTTGGTATCCTCTTTCGTGATAACACCGCATCCATCTGTTTCCGATCCTGTTCCGGCTGTTGTTGTGATGGCAACAATCGGTAAAGGACGATTGGTTATCGGCTTTCCCTTACCCGTTCCGATGGAAATGTAATCCCAAAGTTCGCCGTCATTGGTGGCAAGCAGTGCTATGGCTTTCGAGCAGTCCATCACGCTTCCTCCACCCAATGCCACGAGGAAATCCGCGTTACATTCCCGTGCAGCTTTCGCACCGGCCTCGGAATTTACTACCGTCGGATTGGGTGCCACACCGTCAAACACTTCGGTTTCTATACCCGCTAAATGCAACTGTTCCTCCGTGCGTGCCAGATAGCCGTTGGCACGAGTGGACTTACCGTTGGAAATGATGATTAACGCTTTCTTGCCCGGCATCTGCTGCGCATGAAGGTTGTTCAACTGTCCCGCCCCGAAAAGGGTGTGGGTAGGAATGTATTGGTTGTAGTTCAAATTCGTTTTCATTATCTTTATCTATTTGATTTTTAATTTACTTTGCAAAAGTACAGAGGAATAAATTATCGTAAGATACCCTTATAAGGGGCGGAAGTACCCCGATTACGGGAGTTATATTCTATTGTTTTACCACCCTGCCAGCGGAATCTTCCGTGTAGGCGGCGGAAAGGCCGCGTCTAATATTTTCAAATCATTCGCATCGAGAGAAGCGGATAAGGCTCCGAAGTTTTCTCGAACGTGTGCCACGGTTCCCGCTTTGGGAATAGCTATGATGCCCGGCTTGCGGATTGTCCAAGCCAACGCAATCTGGACGGGAGTCGCCTGATGCTTTTCTGCTATCTCCTTTAATATGGAACTCTCTTTCAGTTTCCCTTCACCGATAGGTGAATAAGCAATAATCGGCATTTCATACCGTTCCGCCCACGGAATAAGGTCGTACTCCACGCCACGTTCTTGCAGGTTGTAAAGTACCTGATTGGCATCACAGGCATATCCGCCCGGTATGTTCTCGATTTCCTCCATGTCCGGAAGGTCTATGTTGCTTACGCCCCACATACGGATCTTTCCACTCTGCTGCAATTCAGTCATGGCTTCAATGGTTTCGGAGAAAGGATGATTGCCTTTCCAATGCAGCAGGTACATATCGAGGTAGTCGGTATTCAATTTGCGTAAGCTCTTCTCGCAAGCATGAATTGTACCCTGATAGTCGGCATTAGACGGGTGGACTTTGCTGACAAGGAATACTTTATCACGTTTCCCATCTATTACCTGACCTATAAATTTCTCGTTGTCATACATCTCTGCCGTATCAATCATGGCCATCCCCAATTCAAGGCCGGCAAGCAAAGCTGCCGCTTCCTCTTTTTGTTTCAAGGGATTACGTCCCATGCCCCAAGTACCTTGACCTATCGCGCAAACTGATGTCCCGTTTGAAAAGGATATTTGTTTCACCTGCATAATATCACTTCATCCAAATTCTGTCAATAAGCGGTGTCGCGTCCATTGCCTCAATATGCCGAACCATATCCTTGGTTTCCGCAAAATATTTTTGGAGTTGGGGCGATGCGCAATGTTCGTCATAGGCTTTCTGGTCTTTGTACACTTCAAGGATTGTAAATTGATTGGGATTTTCATTGTCCCACGCCGCGTACAAGACACGCACATCTTTTTCCAGACGAAGTGACGCTTCTATTTCTTCGTTCAGGATTTTTTTATATTCATCGAGTTTCGATGGATCAACGGTAATTCTTACTATTTTAACCATATCGTTTCGTTTTAAGTGAATTTTCCTTTGTCAATACCAGTCATGCTTCTCGTTCCTGTTGAGCGCGGCTATTTGCGCCATTTCATCGTCGGTCAGCGAGAAATCGAAAATCGAGATATTCTCCTTGATATGGTCAGGATTGCTCGAACCGGGAATAGCGACTACACCCCGCTGCAAATCCCACCGGAGGATTACCTGTACTACCGATTTATTGTGTTTGGCTGCAATTCGTGACAGAACTGGGTCGCTTAAAAGATCCTTTTGATGTCCGCGACCTCCAAGTGGATACCACGCCTCTACAACGATGCCAAGATTGTGAAGATGCTCTACGACCTCGGTGTCCTGATAATACGGATGCCCCTCGTTCTGTACCAATGTCGGTTTGATGCTCACTTGCGGCAGAAATTCGTTTATTTCCTTAACATAGTAGCATGACACGCCTATTGAGCGAATCTTGCCAGCCTCCACATATTTCTCCATTGCCTTATATGCTTTAACCTCATTCGTACCGGGATGGTGTAACAGCATAAGGTCAATATATTCGATGTCAAGTTTACGCAGGCATTCCTCGATGGCGGCTTCTGGATTGGAATATTGGTTGGGATAGAGTTTGGTTGTCACGAATATCTCTTCACGAGGCACACCTGATTCGCGGATACCTTGTCCTACCTCTTCCTCATTGCCATAAGCGGAAGCTGTATCGAATTTACGGAAACCGGAGGCAAGTGCGGATTTTATGGAATTGATGCAGGTCGCTCCATGTAGGCTGTAAGTACCCAATCCAAGAATAGGCATATCGTAGCCGCTGCTTAACTTTATCGTAGGAGCGTTACCATTTGTTCCCTTTGAGAGATCGAATATCCCGGTGTTCGTATTGTTATTGAAATTCAAGTCCATACTTTCAATCCAATTTTTAATTGTTTCTTTTGATTCGTTACCGTTGAACCTCCGTCCTTGTTTCCATTCCGCTCCGACAGCCAGACGATGTAGGTCGGTGTCGCTTGACCCGATTCCGCTGGAATGTGAGGTGCAGAACGGAATGATAGTCTTGCCTGTAAGGTCATGGCTTTCAAGGAACGTGAAGATAACTTTGGGTGCTTTGCCCCACCAGATGGGATAACCGAGGAATACCACATTGTAGTCAGCGATGTTCTCGCATTTGCCTTTGATAGCCGGACGTGCTGAAGGGTCGTTTTGTTCACGGTTGGCACGTGATGAGGAATTGTTGTAGTTCAAATCCTCGGAGGTGTAAGCCACCTCAGGCTCGATGCGCCAAGTTGCCGCCCCAGTTTCTTCTACAATCCGGTCGGCAATACCTTTAGTTGTGTTTGTGCATGAGAAAAACACCACCAATGCACTGTTATCGCCGTCAGGTTGCGTATTCGGGTCATCCGGATCAGGGTTTTCAGGATTGGGGTCATCCGGTTTTTGAGTTGGTGTTTCTGTATTTATTGGCTCATCGTTTGGTGAGCAGGCGTTTGTCGCTAAGGTTAGTCCAGATAGCAACATTATAGATAATAACCACATTTTCATTGTCTTAATTATTATTTTAAATTCCATATACAATAGACTCACGCTCGGCAAAAGCAAATTTGCTTTTGCACTCACAAAACCGTTTATTTGAGATTATTCTGAAAAAACGCTTCCATTTTGTCGAATGGAATGGCTTTCAGATTATCGTAAAGGTCTGTGTGACTTGCACCGGGAATAATCATCAGTTCTTTATTATCGCCTTTCAGTTTCTTGAATGCATCTTCACCGAAATAGCGTGAGTGTGCCTTTTCGCCATGAATGACAAGTACGGCATTTTCTATCTCGTCCGCACGGCTCATCAACGGGAAGTTGATGAACGGGATGGCTTCCGTTGCGTTGCGCCCCTGATTGGAATTTAGTGAACGGGGATGATAACCGCGTGATGTTTTGTAATATGCGTGGTAATCTTTGAAGAACCGAGGTGCATCCGCAGGCAGTTCATCGGGAACACCGCCGCCCGGCTTCGGGAACCCATTGCGGAAATCCTCCGTGCGTTGTGCTGCAAGTTTCTTGCGGAGTGCGTTGCGGGCTTCGGCACTGTCATCGGCATCGAAATACCCGTTGGCATTCACACGGCTCATGTCGTACATCGTAGAAGCGACAGTTGCCTTGATACGTGGGTCGGCTGCTGCTGCGTTGATAGCCAGTCCTCCCCAACCGCAGATACCTATGATGCCTATTCTCTCGGTGTCCACCCTGCCATTGGTCGCAAGGAAATCGACAGCAGCCGAAAAATCCTCGGTATTGATGTCAGGCGATACCACATAGCGAGGTTCACCACCACTCTCTCCTGTATAAGAAGGGTCAAATGCAATGGTCAGAAAACCTCGTTCCGCCATTGTCTGGGCATAAAGTCCGGCAGCTTGTTCCTTAACAGCCCCAAACGGTCCGCAAACGGCAATGGCGGGCAGTTTGTCGGCTGCATCTTTCGGCACATACATATCTGCCGCCAGTGTGATACCATAACGGTTCACAAATATTACTTTACTATGGTTTACTTTGTCGCTCTTGGGAAATGTCTTGTCCCACTCAGCGGTTAAATTCAACTCTTTCATATCCTTTTCGTTATTCAAATTGTTTGTTCTCTTACAAGCAGTTCCTGTGATAATCATTGCAAATACCACGAAGAACAATGTTATTTTTCTATTCATAATTCACATTATTGATATTCCTTAATATTTTTGCAGGTACACCTGCTGCAATGGTATTGTCGGGTACATCTTTTGTCACGACGGCTCCCGCTGCGACAATAGCGTTTTCACCAACAGTCACTCCCGGCAGGATAATTGCACCTGCACCAATCCATGCCTTGCGGCGAATAACGACCGGCTCGGTCTGCAACGTGTGGCGGAGTGCAGGTTGTTCGGGATGCCCTTCCGTAAGGATTTTGGCTTCTGGTCCTATGAATACACCGTCTTCAATCGTGATACCGCCTTGGTCAAGGAACGTGCAACCGAAATTGATGAATACTTCTTTACCTACACGAGTCGTTTTTCCGAAAGCGGTGTAGAACGGAGGAAACATACGCACGGAATTATCCAACGGTTGTTCCCATATACGTTCAAGCAGTGTCCGCACTTCATCGGGCGAATGATAACCCATATTCAATTCTCCGATGAGCCGTCGCGTGTTCTCTATTTCCTCGCATAAGCGGGGAAAGCCGGAATCCGTTTCCGTAATCCGCTTTCCACTGCGCATTTTTTCGATTATATCATTCATCAATACTCATCTACTTAATTGTACTCATGTCGATTACATAACGGAACTTCACTTTTCCGTCGGCTACGTTACGCCAAGCCTTGTCTATTTCGGAAGCATCGGCCTTGATGATTTCCACTTCGGGATAGATGTCATGAGCTACTGAATAATCAAGCATTTCCTGTGTCTCTTTGATACCTCCGATGAGAGAACCGTACACCTTGCGTTGTGACAGAAAAGCCATATTAGCAATGTTCAGTGTTGATTTGTCAGGAAGACCAACAATCGCCATTTCACCGCCCATTTTCAGCATGGCAACATATTGTATCGGCTCGTAGTTGGCAGGAATAGTACTGATGATGAAGTCAAACGTGTTTTTCAGACCTTTCATCTCTTCGGCATTGTTTACATTCACATAGCGGGTTGCACCCATTCGGGCGGCATCGGCACGTTTCTCTTCCGTGCGGTCGAACACTGTTACATCAGCACCCAAGTCCACAAGATACTGGACAGCCATGTGCCCCAATCCGCCGTAACCGGCAACTGCCACCTTGTCGCCTTTCTTGACGTTGCTGAAATGAATGGGCGACCATGTTGTTATCCCTGCGCACAAAAGCGGAGCAACACGTTTCAGG
>ENA-OZGM01000621-OZGM01000621.1-human-gut-metagenome-genome-assembly--contig:-NODE-621-length-15701-cov-6.818548_pt1 | contig 15701 bp, 13 predicted proteins | sample MGYA00244655_ERZ653656 | MGnify/ENA primary metagenome ERZ653656 (study PRJEB26926, sample SAMN06164991) | human gut metagenome | biome: ENVO:00009003; feature: ENVO:2100002; material: ENVO:00002003... | reverse complement strand
TATATACAAAAGCAGCTTGTTGTCAACATATATATATATGAATTATTTTGGCTAACTGATAGAACTATGTAGACATATCCAAGAAGAAAGGGGAACAGTAAAATGTAAGAGGGTGAATAACTATGGCAAAAAGACCAGTACCAAAATACGACTTCAAGGCTTTTGGGGCAGCGATAAAGGCAGCGCGTGAAGGACGCAAGGAAAGCCGCAAGAAAGTAGGCGACGAAATGTTTATCTCGCCGCGCTACCTTGCGAACATTGAGAACAAGGGGCAGCACCCAAGTTTACAGATATTCTTTGAGCTGATACAGCGTTACCATATATCCGTAGACCAATTCCTGTTAGACACGCCCGCTGCAAAGGACACAAAGCGGCGGCAGCTTGACGCGCTCCTTGACGGTATGAGCGATACAGGCATACGGATTGTGACCGCAACGGCAAAAGAGATTTCCGAAGTCGAAAAAGAGGGCGAATAGGAATGTCCGGCTTAAAACTGAACAGGATTTAGAGAGCGTTGTAATCTTTTTTGAGATTGCAGCGTTTTTCTTTTGCGGAAGTTTGGCAAAATCGCTTTTTCTCCGTAGTAGGGGATAAGAGCCTAAAGGATAAAAACATTCGTAGCAAGCATAGGAAGCGGGTACCCACTTCCGTATTTTCCCCCTCCCGCGCTGCGGCGCGTCGGTTGAAAATTGCTTGTTGGGAAGTGTCCCAAACCCTCGGAACGGAAAGGAAAGGAGCGAATACATGGACGGACGCAAAAGGACGGTACAAATCAAATTCAGAGTGACGGAAGCGGAACGGGATTTAATACTGGAAAAAATGAAGCTCGTACCCACCCGGAACATGGCGGCGTATCTGCGGAAGATTGCCATTGACGGATATATCATTCAGATAGACCACGCCGACATAAAGGCTATGACCGCAGAGATACAAAAAATCGGTGTCAACGTCAACCAGATAGCACGCCGCGTAAACGCGACGGGGAACGCATACCAAGAGGACATAGAGGAAATAAAGGGGGTGCTTGCGGAGATATGGCGGTTACAAAGATTAAGCCTATTAAAAGCACTCTAAGCAAAGCCCTTGACTATATCGAAAACCCGGACAAGACGGACGGAAAAATGCTTGTGTCCTCTTTCGGCTGCTCCTATGAAACGGCAGATATTGAATTTGAATATACCTTGTCCCAAGCACTCCAAAAGGGGAACAATTTAGCCTTTCATCTGATACAGTCCTTTGAGCCGGGGGAAGTCGATTATCAGAAAGCCCATGAAATCGGAAAGCAGCTTGCCGACGCGGTAACAAAGGGGCAGCATGAATATGTACTCACGACGCACATTGACAAAGGACACGTCCACAATCACATTATTTTCTGCGCCGTAAATTTCGTAGACCACCGCAAATATAATTCCAACAAAAGGAGCTATTACGGCATACGGAACATGAGCGACAAGCTGTGTCGGGAAAATGGCTTGTCCGTCGTCGTTCCCGGCAAGGGCAGCAAGGGAAAGAGCTATGCGGAGTACCAGGCAGAAAAGACGGGTACAAGTTGGAAAGGCAAGCTAAAGATTGCCGTTGACGCGCTTATCCCCCAAGTTTCCAGTTTTGAGGAATTGCTAACGCGGTTACAGGCGGCGGGCTATGAGATAAAGCCGGGGAAATATGTGTCATGCCGCGCCCCCGGACAGGAACGCTTCACCCGTCTTAAAACCCTCGGCGCGGATTATACAGAGGAAGCCATAAGGGAACGGATAGCGGGCAGACGGGCAAAGGCGGCGAAAGCCCCCAGAGAGCAGCGCGGCGTTTCGCTGCTTATCGACATTGAGAACAGTATCAAGGCGGCGCAGAGTAAGGGCTATGAACAGTGGGCGAAAATCCACAATCTGAAACAGGCAGCTAAAACAATGAATTTCTTGACGGAACATAAGATTGAGCAGTACGCGGATTTAGTCAGCCGGATTGAGGAAATGGCAGCGGAAAGCGGACAGGCGGCAGACGCATTGAAGAACGCCGAAAAGCGGCTTGCGGAAATGGCGGTGCTTATCAAGAATGTTTCCACCTATCAAAAGACAAAGCCTGTCTATGACGCATACCGCAAGGCAAGGAACAGGGAGAAGTACCGCGCCGGACAGGAACAGGCAATTATCCTCCATGAAGCCGCCGTAAGGTCACTGAAAGCGGCGGGCATTGCGAAGCTCCCGAACCTCGCCGCGCTGCAATCGGAGTATGAAGCCCTCCAAGCGCAGAAAGAAGCCCTTTACGCCGACTATGGAAAATTGAAAAAGAAAGTCCGGGAATATGATATTATCAAGCAGAACATTGACAGCATTTTACAGGCAGACAGACAGCCGGAACGGGAAAAGGAAACAGAACGCGGATAAGGATAGCAAAATCCCCGCCGCTGTGCTATGATAGGGCTATCAAAAAGCAGAGGAGCGTTGAGCATGGAAAACCAGAAAATGCCGGAATATGAAACCATACGCGCCGCCGTTGCCGGGGAAAAATGGGCGGTGGAGAAAGTCGTGGAGTGCTACAAGGACGAAATCGACAGGCTATCGACGGTAGCGGTCAGACAGCCGGACGGAAGCACGAAACAGGAAATCAACGAAGATATGCGCCAGTCCATCACAAAGAAGCTGATAGAAGCCCTCCCGCAGTTCCCGCTTGAAGAAATGGAAAAGGGAAATGTCAGATAGGCAAAAAAAGAACAGGGCGCGGAAGCCAGTATATGACTTCCGCGCCCTGTCTTTTTATGGGTGCTGTTTTCGTGAATGTTACGCAGTAGAACGCCATTTTCGGGGGTAAAGGTATAAAGTATCGCCTATCCGATTTTCACGCCCGGAAAGCCCTGTAAATCAAGGGATTTTCCGCACCTACTGCGTAACAGGGGTGCGTCTTTTCCTCATGCGCTCGGCAGCTTGTCTGCGGGTGATACGCTTCCGGCAGACGGGGCAGTATTTGACACTGTTAGAGGTTGACGCAAAGAACGCGCCGCACTCGGTACATTTCTTCTTATCCCCTGTCTGGTAAAGCTCCGCATAGAGCAGCCTGTCGGCGGGAAGCACCGCAACCCGGAACCACTTGCAGAGAAGCGAATAGGAAATGAGCTGCGGACATACGCACTCGTCCCCGTCGTCCAGTAAGATACAGTTCCCGTTATCATAATTGCAGCACGTCCGGCGCACAAGGGCGTTGACTTTCCGGCTCTGGGGCGGCGTCAGCCGCTTAACCCCGTTCATACTTCATCAGCGGCGTAAATGGGAAGCTCTGCAAATTCCGCTTCGGTCAAAGCGTCCACTTTGGAAAGGGTGCGCTTTGCAAGCTCCCGCATATCCGCGTCCATGTAGGGCAGCGCGGCGTTGACATTCTCAATCAAAGCCCGCTTGCCGCCCTCGTTGTAAATGCTCAAAAGGTTTGTTTCTTCAACAGTCAGTCTAATCATGCTCATACCTCCATATCGTGATTTTTTGTTTTTGCCGCCGCCTTTTTCGGGGCGGTCTTTGCCTTGTCTGCTTTAAGCTGCGCCCGGATAGAGGGGCGGGGCTTCCTTATCTTCCTGTCCCGGTTCTCCCCCTTGTCAATCAGCGCATACGTCCCATGTCTGCCCTCGATTTTGGAAAAGGCAAGGGTCTTGTAGGGCAGCATGGAGAAAAGGCGGTCAGTGTCCTTTGTGGCTGCAAGCCGCATGAACGCCGGGGAAAGCTCTGCCATGAAATGGGTCTTGTTCGGGCTGTTCGGCTCGTAATGCCGCTTCATTTCCCGCACAATGCGCCGCGCTTCCGTTTCAATCAGCCCGTCCCGCAAAGCGGCAATATGCGCCTTGAAATCCCCCGGCGAAAGCTGCTCCCGGCTGCGCCGTTCTTCCTGTAAGAGCGATTGCAGCGCGTCCGGGTCGTTGGGTACGGCTTCAAAGCGTTCAAACTTTCCAAGCTCATAATCGGGATTGCCGTTGAAAAACTGTCCGGCGGGTATCTCCCGTTCCCCATGCTCATAAATCAGCTTCACCGTATCGGCGGGCAGCTCCTTTTCCTTGACGCGCTCATAATGTTTAGCGTAGTCCAGTTCGTACAGATTGCCCTTGATTTTCCCGCGCTCCTTTCCCGTCAGCTCGATTGCATAGGCAAGAACGCGGTCGCTTGTCTGCTCCATGTAGAAACGCCATGTGTTGTGGGGCGCGGTGTCTTTGAGGAAAACGTCGCGCTCCCGGAAGCAATGCGTCCCGGACGGGCGGCAGAACCACAAAAGGGTCTTGTCCTCCTTGCGGGGGCTTGCCGCCGCCTTTGCGATAATCTCTTTGTCAATGTCTAAGTCGCTCTGGTAAAAGCCTGTGTTCTGCTTCATAACCGCATTGAGGGAAGCGAACAAATCCACGTTCTCAAATTTACTCTGTTTCGGCATGGGTCAGCTCCTTTCCAAATCCTGTAATTTCTGCTTTGCGTTTTTCTTCTGCGCCTTTTCCTTGTCAGCCCTAAGCTGCGCCCGGATAGAGGGCTTCTTTTCCGGCTTCGCTTCCTTGCCGCGCTCTTTGTCGGCTTTGACCGCGTTAGCCAGGTCAACAAGGGAAATTGTTTCTCCCGCCTTAACCTTTGCTTCCAGTTCGTCAACGGTAGGGGTGTTGTTGATGATACCGTCAAAGTTGTTGTCGTTCTGCTCTACGGTGTCCTCGATATGCTTCAAGGGGTTTGCCTTTTCCGGCTGCTCTGCGGCAACAGCAAACGCCCGCGTCCCGTTCCCCATAATCAGATACTTTCCGTCGTCCGACTGGTGGTGAAAGCCATATCCGGCGGCTTCTATCTGCTCCCGGCTCATGGCGGTCACATGGAAAGTCCCCCTCGGTGTCTTGATAGTTTCGCCCGTTTCCAAGTCGTCCGGGGTAAGCTGCTTCTGCTCCTGTAAAAACTCCGGCACTTGCCGGAAGCCTACGCTGTCAACGTAATGCGCGGTGTCCTGTCCGTTCTGATGAAGCACTACCACGTCCGAAACGGAAAGGCTGTGTCCCTTAAAATCTTTTGGGTGGTCGATATTGAAGCGGGTATAAATATCTTCAAGGGAAGTTTCCGGCGCAAGGGGCGCGGAATAGACAAGCTCATAGTTCGCCCTGTCAACCACATTTCCCGCCGCCTGCAGGCGGTCGTATGGCTCAAAGCGGAAATCCCTTGTTTCGTCCCCGCCCTTTATCTGGTAAATGGAAAAGGTGTCTTTGTCCTGTCCGGCGGTCTGCGCCGTTTCCTGTGCCTTTGCGTAAAGCTGCTTTACGTCGCCCTCGGTCAGCTCGCCGCTTTTGAGCTGCCCCATAAGCTCGCGGCATTTCTCCGGCGTTCCCGTATAAAGCACGTCGCCCATTTTCGCCCGCCCGTTCTCCTGTGTCACATAGGCTTGCAAGAGGTGGCTGTTTTCCCGGCTGTCGCTGTAAGGGTTCCGGCGCACTCTGTAAATCGTTTCCGGGGTAAAGGCTTCTTTCGGGGCTGCGCCCGCTTTTTCCTGTGCGCCGGATTTTCCCGGTGCGGCTGCTTCCGGCTTCTCTTTCCCGGCTGTATCTGCCTTTGCCGGGGCTTCCGGCTGCGGCTGTTCTTTCGGGGCTGCCTTTTCCTCTCTGGTGGGCTGCTCCTGTCCGGCGGTCTGCTCCTTGTCCTGTGCCTTTTGCAGCTCCGCAAAATTCGCGTCTATGGAATTGATAATCTCGGCGGCTGCGCTGCGTATCGTTTCAAGGGAGCTTTTCAGCTCGGACAGCTCCCGCCCGCTGCTCCACCCGGCGACATAGCCGAAAGAATAGTCCGACGTGTCAAGCCCGTAATGTTGGCAGACGGTATAGGCGACGCTTTCCGCTTCGACTTCGCGGGTGCGGCGGTCAACGTGGGGCTGCTGCTCGTCCTTTGGCGCGTTGAGGTCAATGTCGTGCAGCTTCGCATGGGCGATTTCGTGAATGGCGGTCTTTAAGGTCTGTAATTCGCTCATGCCCTCGTTGATAGCAATGCGCTTGTCCTCCAAGTGGTAGTAGCCATGAGAGCCGCCCTCGATATTCTCAAAGGCGATAGGAACGGGGGAAGTCTTTTCAAGGGCTGCGAAAAAATCCTTGTAGCGGTCAACGTCGCCTGTCAGCTCGTCAACCGCAATGTCCGGCAGCTCCTTTCCCTCGGTCTGGGAAACGTCAAAGACGGATACCACCTTGTAGGCGGGTATGGTGATTTCCTTTTCCTCGGTGACGGGCTTTCCGTCCTTGCCGATTATGGGCTTCTGTGTGTGCGGGTCGATTTTCTGCATTTCCTGTTTGATTTTATAGGGTGACGGAGCAATGATTTTAATTCCCTTTTGCCCTTTCATCACGTTTCGTTCAAAGTTGTTCTTCCAAGCGGAAAAGCCCGCCACAAGGGAAGCGTCCGGCTTCTGCATGGCGATAAGGACGGTGTTTCGGAAGCTGTAATTATGGAATTTTGACATGACTTTCAGATATTCCTTGTAACGCTCGCTGTCAAAGAGTTCCGTAATGCCCTGTTCCAGACGGTCGGTAATCTCTTTTAATTTCTCGGCGGGCTTCCCGGCTGTCAGCACGATAGGGATAACCGGGCGCGGCTCCTGTGGCTGCTCTGCGGCGGTTCGGGCGGTCTGCTCTGTGGCGGCTGCGTCCATAAAGGTCTTGTCCTGTCCGCCGCGTTCCGGCTGTGGGAAGCTCATAACGCGGTATTCTTTGGGTATCTCGTTTTCCGTTCCCCGATACCATTCGGTAAAGGTGTTCTGATTGTTATAGATATAGCCCTGTTCGGTAAACTGCCCCTTATCCTTGCTAACTGCGTCCCGCCCGTATTCTTCATACTTGAAATATTTCTTTGCTTCTTCGGGAAGCTCCAGCTCGTCCAGTTCGTCGATAAGATAATAACCGTAATCTTCTTCGCTGCGGACAGTGGGATAGAGCCAGTAACAGTCAAGGTTTTGTGCAAGGTTGATAAGGTCTTTCATGCTTCCGGCATACTCGCCATGTGTAACCGCCGCCGCAAATTTATCCTTGTCCCCGTCACTCTGCATTTCCAGAAGTTTTCCAAAATAATTCAGCTCGTCCATGCTTGCGCTTTGGATAACGGAAAGCGGCAAGTCAAAGGGGCAGTCCTCCGTAGAAGAATACCCGTTGATGAAAAAATCCTGCGGATTGTCTGCGGTAATGCCGACGCTTTCCATAGCCGCATGAAGCTGCTCTGTTGTGGTCGGCATGGGAAGCCACACGCCGCCCGGTTTGCCTGTTTCAAAGCGGCTGCGGCTGTCGATAAGAATTGAAAACTGCTCGTTTATGGTTTCACGCTCCTTTCTCTGTTCGGTGTCCTGTGGCGGCTCTGCTGTGGTGGGGGCTGCTTTTTCAGCGGTAGGCTGCGCCCGTTCCTCGCCCTCGATAGCATAGCCCGGTAAAAGCTGCCCGTTTACTTTGAAATGCTCTGCATACTCTGGCGGGATAGGCGGCGATACCTCGGTGAATAAATGCTGATAGGCTTTGATACGCCCATTCAGATATTTTTCCATAGCTGCCTTGTCTGCAAAGACTTTCCTTTCCTGTCCGGCGATTTTTGCCTGTCCGTAATTGTGGGGGCTGTTGGTGTAAATACTCCATGAAAGCGTCCACGAATAGGGAATGGATTTCTCTTTTTCCCTGTCATACCGGGTATTCTCGGATATGTGGTAGCGCATTTGGTAGACGCGGTTGCTGATGTGCTTCCCGTAGTCCGTAGCTTCCCACTGGTTCGCGGTATGCGTAGCTTCGGGTGTCCTCACATACTCAATGGCTTTGTCAATGGCAAGGGTCTTTCCCGCCTGTTCGTCCCATGCCGCCGCCTGTTCTTGCAAGGCTTCAAAAGCTGCCTGTTCAGCCGCCGCGTATTCTTCCCGCAATGCCTGTAACTGTTCTAAGGGCAGGGCGGTAAGCCCGGAAAGGTCAGCGGTCTGTTCCTCAAAATAAATATTTCGCTCTATCCGCATACTGTCAGCCGGGTCTAACTTGTCACGCTCAAACATGGAGTAACCTTTTTTCTTTTCCATTCATTCGCTCCTTTCTGAAATGGCGGCGCACCGCCGCGCTTTTGGGGTTCGCCCCGTACTACGGTGGGCTGTGCGTTATGCCAACAATTTTTTCATTTTTTTAGAGGGTTTGGGAAACTTCCCAACAAGCAAAATCCCCGTCCGGCGCGTCAGCGGCAGGACAGGGATTTACGGAAGTGGGTACCCGCTTCCTATGCTTGCTATTCAAGTTTTTAGTTCTTCTGCACTTCGATACGGTAGTTGACGTATTTCCCGCCAGTGTCAGCCAGAACGATAGTTCCGTCATAGGTCTTGCCTGTTTTCGGGGAATAGAGCTTCTTCACATTCACTTTGCCGGATTTAAGGAGCGCGGCGGCAATCTTCGCGGAAAAAGCGGTCTTGCGTTCCTCGAAAAAGCGGTCATTCTTCCACATGACAAAGGCACATTCTTTGTTGCTGCAATAATAGTTTTTCTTCCCCTCATGGACGGGGGAACCGCAACGGGGGCATTTGCCGACAGAGGGCTTTTCCTCCCGGAACAAATCCTTTTTCCCGTCCAGTGCTGCGGCGTGTGTCTGCACAAGCTCCCGCGCCATAGCTTCAATGCCGGACAGAAATTCGCCGGGGTCTGCGGCTCCCTTTGCTATCTGCGTCAGATTGTTTTCCCATTCTGCGGTAAGCTGCGGGGAAGTGAGCATATCCGGCAAGACTGATATAAGGGCGGCTCCGTTCTGCGTGGGGATAAGCTGCTTCCCCTTGCGCTCTGCAAAGCCGCCCTTTACCAGTTTTTCAATGACGGCGGCGCGGGTGGCGGGAGTGCCAAGCCCCCGGCGTTCCGCGTCCGGGTCGGTGTCCCCGTTCCCGGCTCGCTCCATAGCAGAGAGAAGCGACGCTTCGCTGTGGGGCTTCGGCGGCGTTGTGGTATGCTCCGTTACTTTTGCGGCGGGGTTAGGAAAGCCCTGTCCCTCGGAAAGCTCCGGCAGCGTCACGCCCTCATTTTCCCCGTCCTCTGCTTCGGGCTTATCTTTCAGCGTCGCCCGGTATCTGCGTTCAAGCTCTTTCCAACCCTCCGCAAGTACGGTCTTTCCCCTTGCGGTGAAGTCTGTCCCGGCGCATGAGAAAACCGCCGTAACCGCTTCATAAATATGCGGCTCGGCGGTGGCAAAAAGCAGACGCGCCCCCGCAAGGGTAAGGATATTCTTCTCGCTTTCCGGCAGCGCGTCCGGGTCAGCCTTTGCAAGCTCCATAGTGGGAATGATTGCGTGGTGGTCTGATACTTTTTTACTGTCTAATACCTTTACAACCTCCGGCGTGAAGTCCGCGCCCGCCATAAAGGGGAGTTTTTCGCAAAGCAGCGCGATAATGCCCGCTGCGGTGCCGCCCATGTCGTCAGTAAGAAAGCTGCTGTCCGTCCTCGGATAAGTAAGGAGCCGCTTTTCATAAAGGGATTGTGCAAGGTCAAGGGTCTGCTTTGCGGTGTAACCGAAAATGCGGTTCGTTTCCCGCTGCAAAGAGGTAAGGTCAAAGAGCTTCGGCGGGGCTGCGGTTTTCTTCTCTCTGGTGAGGGAAACGCATACCGCCGTTTGTGTTTCGCAAGCCCCTTTCAGCGCGGCGGCTTCTGCCTTGTCTGAAATCCTTTCACTTGCCGCTTCCGCGCCGGATAAATCAAGGCGAACATGATAATATTTTTCTTTCTGGAAATGGGAGATAGCCGCGTCCCGGTCGGTGAGCATTTTTAAGGTCGGGGTCTGGACGCGCCCCACGTTCAAGGTCTTTCCATACAGGCAGGAGAAAAGCCGGGTGGCGTTAATGCCGATAAGCCAGTCAGCCTTTGCGCGGCAGAGGGCGGACGCAAAGAGCGCGCCATAGTCCCGCCCGTCTTTGAGGGAAGCAAAGCCCGCCTTAATCGCCCCGTCCTCCATTGAAGAAATCCACAAGCGGCGCATGGGCTTCTTGCAGCCCGCCACTTCGTAGACAAAGCGGAAAATCAATTCACCCTCGCGCCCCGCGTCACACGCATTTACCACTTCGGAAACGTCGGCGCGGTGCATAAGCTCTTTAATGGTTTTGAATTGCTTCCCCTTGTCCGGGTCAACGGCGTACTGCCATTCCTCCGGCAGAATGGGTAAGCTGTCAAAACTCCATTTTTTATATTGCTCCCCGTAGGCGGCAGCTTCCGCAAGCTGTACCAAATGCCCGACGCACCATGAAATGAGGCAGCCGCCGCCCTCGATATATCCGTCTTTCTTTTCCTTAACGCCAAGCGCGGCGGCGATAGTCTGCGCCACGCTCGGCTTTTCTGCAATCACAAGTCTAAATGCCATGAAAAAATCCTCCTTTCAGCGTTCCGGCGCGGTGTGCTTCTTCTCCTGTGCCTGTTTCAGACAATAGCCGATACAGGGGGATTGCGCCTTATAAGGGCAACGCATACACGCCGGGGATTTTGGAACGGGCGGCGCACTGTCACGCCGCCCGGTGGGTCTTTGTACCATCATTTTTTCTAAAGGGTTTTCGGTAAAAAGCGTCATGCTTCCTCGTCCTCCTGTTCTTCATCAGAAAGCCCGTCCCCCTCGTCCTCGTCGTAATCGTCAAAATCGAAATCTTCAAGGTCGGTGTCGCCCTTGACGTTCTGCTTTGGCTTCATAAACTTAAAATAATAGAACGCGCCCCCGCCGCCAAGAAGTGCCACGACAAGGAAAAGCACAAGCCCGCCTGTATTGCCTTTCTCTTTGGGCTGCTCTGTTGGTTTCTCGGTTTCCGGCTCCGCTTCCTTGCCGCTGCAAGCGGTCATGTTGTCCTTGCAGACAGGGCAGCTCACATTTACCTTTCCGGCTTCGCATTTATCGGTGCAACTGCAAACGGCGGGCGGGGCTGCTTCGGTGCTTCCGTCCTCCATGAGTGCCATAAGGTCGGCTTCGTCCACTTGATTAAGGAAATGTACGGTGTCCTCGCCCTCGTCGTCCCGGTCAATGAGGATATAAAAGTAATTGCCGTTTTTGGTCGTTACGGTGATAAGCTGCTTGTTGCCGCCGAAATCGTCTACAAGGGTCGCGTTCCCGTCCGGGGTAAGGGGTTCTTCCTTTTCGGGTTCCTCATAGACAACGCCGCTGTCGTCGGTCGCGTCCTGTCCCTCCGGGGTCTGTGCAAAGGCGGTGACGGAAAAGCCGCCCGTCAGCATGAGGGCGGCGCAGAGTGCGGTCAAGGTTCTAAGGATTTTCTTATTCATTCTCGGTGTCCTCCATTTCTTCGGTGTCGTGGTCTGCGGGTTCTGCGGGGTAGCCCGGCGCGGCTTCCATGCCCGGAATACCGCCCCCGGAAAGCATAGCGGAAAGCTCATGCGGGGAAAGGCGCATGGAGCGCACAAGCTGTACGATTTGCAGGTTTTCCGCTTCGGTTTTCTGCGCTTCAAGCCCCCTTAATCTGTTCTGGTACTCGGTGATTTTCTCGCGGGTCTTTGCAATCTCTTTGTCGATACGTTCAATTTTGTTCATAGCCATCAATAAATTTCTCCTTTCTTTGCTCAAAAATATGTTAATTCCAGTTCATCAGCCCATAGCCTTTGATACAGGAGTAATTGACGGGGTAGCTCTTTATCTTGCAGGCGTCGCCGGAATTGCCCTCGACGGTATAGACGCGCTCCCCGTCCGTCCCGATAACAAGCCCTACATGGTCTGCGCTCCCGTCCCCGTCCCAGTCGAAAAAGATAGCGTCGCCGGGGGCGATATTCTCATAGCCCCTCGCGCCCCATTGCCCGCGTGACTGGAACCAGGGTACGCCCTGTGACTGGCACCCGGCAAAGCGCGGCTCGCTCTTTCCGGCTTGATTGTAGCACCATGAAACGAAACAGGCGCACCATTCCACGCGGCTGTTAAATCCGTACCAGCTCCAAAAGGGTCGCCCGCCCACGTTGCCGACTTGCCGCTTCGCAAGGTCTACAACGGCGGTGTTGCCGGGGCGTGTGCCGTTTACAAGCTGTACGCCGCTTAAATCCTCGGACGCGCCCATATCGGGGGAGCCGCCGCCGAAAATCAGCGGTTTGTTTCCGCTTGTTTCCAGATAGACGCGGTACATTTCAAGCTGCTGTGGCGTTAGAAGTTCCTCCGCAATCTCGGAAATGGGCTTGTTCGTCAGCTTCACGTTGAGGATATGGTACTCGTAGGGTACTTCCTCGGTGGTCGTTTCCCCTGTTTCCGGGTCTGTGCTTGTTTCTGTGCGGTAGCGGATTTCCGTTTCTTCTGTCAGCGTCAAAGTGTACTGCATGGCAAAGACGCGATTTAGCTCTGCCTGTGCGCTCTGCGGGGTGTAGGTCTGTAAAAGGGCGGTGAGGTAGGACGCTAACTCATGGGGGTTATGCCCGATACTGTCAAGGTCATAGCGGTATTCGTCATAGCCGGGGTGGGTGCTTTCGATATTGTCAATCTGCTGCTGAAGCTCGTTTTCCTTTGCGGCGTAATTGTTCTCCGTCGCCACAAGGTCGCTGTCCTCCGACGTGTAGGAAGTCCCAAGTATGCCGTTCATCAAGCCGGAGAACATGGAACCGCAAGAGGAAAGCCCCGCCGATACCATGATGAATAAGAGCAGCGCGGCAACGGCGATACATACGCCCGCCGGGTGCCGCCCTACAAAAGCGATTGCCTTTTTTGTTTCCTCGGCGGTCTTTTTTGCCGCCTTGCGGGTGTTCTCTGCGGCTTTCTGCGCCGTTTTTGCGCCGCCTTTCCTTGCCGACTTTGCATACTGCCGCTTGATTTGCTGCTTCTGCATGAAGCGGGAAAGGGGATTGCCCGCAATCTGCGGATTGTCATGCAGGGCTTTATGGTACTGAAAATCCACATTCGCCTTGAACGCCGCTTTCTCTGCCTTTGCCGCCGCCCGGTAGGGTTTGAGCTTGTGGCTGTGGTAGCCCTCCTTGACTTTCCGCGCCCCGTACTTTGCGCCGCGCTCTGCCAGTTCTTCGGATTTGTGCGCCCCCTCAACGCCGGAATTGTCCTTTTCAACGGAATGTATCTTGTTGTGGACGAAAATCCCTGCTTCCTGTGCGGGGCGGGACAGCGGGTTTCCTTTTTTGCCGCCGGGTATCGGTTTTTCCTGTTCTTCAAAGTGAAGTCGGGTCTTTGCCTTTCCTGCGGCTTCGTCAAAGGTGCGCTCCTTAACCAGTTTCTTTTGCTTCGGGATAGCTGCCTTTGCTGCGTCCAGTCGGTCAGCGGCTTTGTTTGATTTCTCAATATAGCATTCCAGTTCCGGGACGGCAAGTTCTTCCTCGGTAAACTGCAAGCGGGAAGATGTTGTTTGTACGGTAACTTCCTCCTGTGCTTTATGTACCGCTTTTTTACTGGCTCTGCGGGTCTGTGCTGCTTCGATATGCTCCATAACGCGCTCTGCTGTGGCGGTGTCCCTTGCGGGGGAAGCTCCCGGTGCGTGGGGTAACGGGGAAGTTTGGGACGCTACACCTTGAAGCTGCGTCCCGTCCTGCGCCGCTTGCTGCTCCGGGGACTTTTGAAAATCCGCGTCCTGTTCCCGTTTACTGATACGCTCGGCGGTCTGCTGTGTTTCGTTTACCTCAATAAGCCCGTCGCGGGTCATTTTCTGTGTGATTTTATCGCGGGATTTATATTGCTTCATGGTCTGCACCTCACTTTCCGCTTTCGGAAACTTCCTCCGGCTTCGTTGTCATTACCCTGTAAAGCTCGGTATCTTTCGGGAAGCGGTCTACAAAAGGCAGCACCACATTTCCATAGAAGATAAGCCCCTCGCCCGCTTCGGTGTGGGTAACATACTTCATCTGCTGCGGGGAAATATTAAGCTGCTTTGCAAGGATAGTACGGTCGCCCTGCGCTTGATTGAGCATGAGGACAAAATCGCTGTTCTCAAAGATATTTTCCACCTCGCGGCTTGCCAAAAGGTCTTTGACGTTCTGCGTAATGGCTGTTGGGATACCGCCCCATTTACGGAAACGCTTCCAAATCTCCACGCTGTAAGCGGCGGTCTGTTCCTCTTTTAAGAGCAAGTGAAATTCGTCCATATAGTAGCGGGTCGCCTTTTTCTCTGCCCGGTTTATCGTTACCCTGTTCCATGTCTGGTCTTGCACAATGAGCATACCTAACTTTTTAAGCTGCTTTCCAAGCTGCTTTATATCAAAGCAGACAAGGCGGTTAGAAAGTTCCACGTTGGTTCTGTGGTTGAATACGTTAAGGCTGCCGGAAACATACAGCTCCAATGCCGCCGCGATACGGGCAGCTTCCGGCTCCGGCTGTCTTAACAGCTCGTCGTAAAGGTCGCCCAAGATAGGCATTTTTGCCGGGTCGGGGTCTGCAAGGAACGGGCGGTACACATTTCTTACAGCCCTGTCAATGACGGTCTTATCGACAGGCTGCAAACCCTCCTTGCCTCCGATAACAAGCTCGCAAAGGGAAAGGATAAAATCACTTTTCAGCGCAAGGGGGTTGTCGTCCTCGCTGTAATTAAGGTTTATGTCCATAGGGTTTACATACTGGGGCTTGCCGTCAATGCCCCTGCCCGTAGGGGAAAGCCGTATCACTTGCCCGTTCAGACGCTGCACAAGGGAAAAATACTCGGCTTCCGGGTCGCAGATGATAATGTCGTCGTCGGTAATGAGGAAAGCATTTGTCATTTCCCTTTTTGCCGCAAAAGATTTTCCGCTTCCCGGCGTTCCCAATATAAGCCCGTTGGGATTTTTGAGCTGCTTTCTGTCGCAGAGTATCATGTTGTTAGAAAGGGCGTTCAAGCCATAGTACAGGGCTTGCCCCGTCTGAAAAAGCTCCTGCGTGATAAAGGGAATGAAAATAGCGGTGCTTGATGTGGTAAGCCCCCGTTGTATCGGGATAAGGTTTTCCCCAATCGGCACACTGGATAAAAGCCCTGCTTCCTGCTGATAGTCAAGGCGTGTCAGGCGGCAGTTGTATTTCTGTGCGATACCCGCCGCAGCGAAAATATCATTTTCCAGTTTCCGCTTCGTGTCTGCCATGTTTACCACAAGGAACGTAAGGAGAAACATTCGCTCGTTGCGGCTCTGTAAGTCCTGCAACAAGTTCTTTGCTTCGCTGCCAAAGGTGGCAAGGTCGGACGGGATTATATCCATGTCATAGCCGCTTCTAACCGCTTTTTTCTGTTCCTCAATCTTCATCTTGTCAAGGTCTGTGATTTTGCGCTTAATGGTCTTGATTGCTTCCGACTGGTCGATACTGCGGATATGTAAATTGACGATTACCCCTGTTTCCAAGTCCAGTATGTCGGCAAGCATACGGTCGTTAAGCTCCGGCGCAAGGATTTCAAGGAAGCTCGCCGCGCCGATTTTCTTCCCCATGCGGAAATATCTGCCCTCGCCAAAACGGAAAGAGGACGGGGCGATAAAATCCTTTGTAGACAGCCCCGACGGGGTAAGCCAGTCAAAGGAAAAGGAGAACGGCTCGCCCTCCGGGTGGAATACCCCATGCAGCACCTTTAAGCGTTCATAGCCGGATAAGGGGCGGGCGGTTACGCCAAGCACCTTGAAATTGTTAAACACGTCGGTTTCGATACGGGAAAGTCTTGATTTTGCAGCCGCCTTGTTATCGGCTTCAACGGTAAAGGTAATGTATTTGTGCTTCACAAGCCCGTTGTTGCCTTTACTAAGCTGATTTTTCAGCATATCCGAATACTCGGTGCGGATAGAGTTAAAAGCGTCCTCCTGTGCGGGGATAGAGATT
>ENA-OZGM01000616-OZGM01000616.1-human-gut-metagenome-genome-assembly--contig:-NODE-616-length-15757-cov-5.617628_pt1 | contig 15757 bp, 13 predicted proteins | sample MGYA00244655_ERZ653656 | MGnify/ENA primary metagenome ERZ653656 (study PRJEB26926, sample SAMN06164991) | human gut metagenome | biome: ENVO:00009003; feature: ENVO:2100002; material: ENVO:00002003... | reverse complement strand
CTGTTCTCGCCGCTGGTGACGTTCGATTATGACGCTTATGCCGCCGCGCTGCAGGTTCAGGCTGTCGATCACCGCCGTGAGCAGGCGCAGCCGCAGCCGCAGCTCCTGCCGCAGCGCGAATCCGGCGGCCGTACTGCCCAGAAACACCAGCGCCGCTCCCACCCAGTGCAGGCGCGTCATGTCAGATCCTCAACGGTATAGACGCGCTCGCCGTCGCTGCGCGTGATGCACACGGCGCGGCGGAAAATATGCTCGTCCAGCAGTGCGCGGTACAGCGCCCTGTGCCGCAGCGCCGCAACGCTCTGCGCGTGCGCCGTCGCCAGCAGTGCGACGCCGCAGCCGGCGGCGATGCGGATGGCCTCGATGTCCTCCGGCGCGCTGATCTCGTCAAACGCCAGCACATCCGGCCGCATGGCGCGCAGGAGCATCATGCAGCAGGCTGCCTTCTGCCCGCCGGTCATCACGTCCGTATTTGCCCCGACGTCAAACTGCGGCGCGCGGTTCTGCACGGCCGCGATCTCGCCGCGCTCGTCCATGAGCGAGATGCGCGTGCCCATATCGGACAGGCGGCGCACACACTCGCGCAGCAGCGTCGTTTTCCCGCTGCCGGGCGGCGAGAGGATGAGCGTACTGCAAAACCCATCGCGGAGCAGCTGCGGCAAAAGCGCATCGGCACAGCCGGGCACCGCGTGCGGGATGCGCACAGACACGGAGCTCAGCTGCCGGATGCCGTCGATCTGCCCGGCAGCCTGTCCGTAAGCGCAGCCGCAAAGCCCGACGCGGCAGCCGCCGGCCGTCTGTAAGTACCCCTGCCGGATCTGTTCTCCAGCCGCGTAAACGGACGCTCCCGTCGCGCGCTCGAGCAGATAGTCCAGATCACCCGCCAGAATGGCGCGGCATTCCGCCGGATATACATGCGCCTGCGTCAGCAGCACGGGCACCTGGCCGATGCGGCAGCAGATCTCTTCCACGAGTTCCTGCCGGTCGCGCTGCGTGTTCGCAATGGCCTGTCCCAGCGCCGGCGGGAACAGCGCCAGCGCCTGATTTGTGAAGATCATGGTGGTCCCTCCTCTTTTGTTCTGCCACATCCTATGCACGCGCCGCGCGCGGCAGAACAAAAAAAGAGACAGCCGATTGGCTGCCTCTCAGGTAAGATAGTTACGAATTACAGTTTGCGGCACTCGAGGTAATAGCGCTTGTCCGCGCCGAGGCCGATGGAAAAGCTCTTTTTCGGGAACAGGCCGGAGCGCAGCACCGACGTGAAGAGCTCCGCCTTATCCATGCGCGGCATGAGGATGCCGCAGCAGCCATCACCGGCCGCAAGGGCGATCGCCTCATCGTCGCCGTGGATATAATCGACCGAGCCGCCGTTTTCCGCGAGATAGGCCGTGCAGAACACATCCATCGCGGCGATCGCTTCACCGAGCGACGCGCCCTTGGCGAGAATGTCGCGGCGCGCACGCCCGGCGATCAGGGAGATCGCATAGCCGCTGCCGTCAGTGGATGCCAGCGCCGTCTCCGCCGCCTGCATCCATTTGGACGCATCGGTACCGAAGAGCACGCGGTGGATGGGTTCAAACGTCACGGCCAGGCTATGCAGGTTCACAAGCTCAACGAGCGCGTAGCGCGCGGGATCGGCCGCCGCCTGCTCGGGCGTGAGCGTTTGCTTCTTCTCCAGCCAGCACAGACGGGCTGCCGCCAGACTGTGGTTGCCGTCCGCGATGGCAAAGCGCATGGGGTGCGCGCCGTCCGTGCCGACGCCGGTCGCGCACAGGCGCGCGGCAAGCGCATCCGCCTTCGTGCCCGCAATGCGCAGGCCGCGAACGTGACCGCCGCCGGACATGAGGTCAAAATCATACAGCGTTTCGCCGGCCGCCGCCTGCGCTTCCCGGCGGATCGTATCCTCCGGATCGCTGTAAAACACCATGATGTGCGGCATCTCCAGCGCCGCCGCCGCGCGGATGCGCACACGCGCAGGCAGGCGCGAGGCGACCGTACCCTCCGTCGCGCGGATCGGCGTGACGGAGTCCGGCGCGTAATCATACGCCTCCAGATCGAGCGCGCCGACAATGCCGCAGCGCACGGTGCCGCCCGGCAGCGTGCGCTGCACGAGCACAAGGCTGTGCGGCACGGTGCGGAACACGCCGGTATCGAGGTAGCGGCGCATGGTCTGCTGGATCTCGCGCGTCGCCGCAGCCTCATCGCACTTGCCGAGGTAAAACTCCGGCAGCATCAGCCGCAGCGTGGACGGCGCGTCGCCGACGGTGTCCTGCACTGCCTGCCAATAGCCGGCATCCGCCGTGAACTGGTCACAGGCGATAACGCTCCAGCGCCGCATATCCGCATGCGCCGGCAATAGAATATCCGTTGGGGTAAAAAACAGGTTCGGGTTCATTCCTGGCTCCACTTTTCCGCTCTGCCGACGGCGCGCAGCCAGTTATCGTGATACTGCTTTGCCTGCTCGGCATCCATTTCGGGCTTGAAAATACGGTCAGACTGGCGCAGGAGCGCAATATCGTCCACGCTCTCCCAGACGCCGCTGGCAATACCGGCGAGGAACGCCGCGCCGAACGCCGTCGTCTCAACCAGCTTCGGCCGGTCGATCGGCACGCGCAGCATATCCGCCTGAAACTGCATCAAAAACGAACTGACGGACGCGCCGCCGTCCACACGCAGGACGGAGATCGGGCTCTCGGCATCGACCTGCATGGCATCGAGCAGGTCCTTGACCTGATACGCGATGCCCTCAAGCGTGGCGCGGGCGATGTGTGCCTTGTTGCTGCCGCGCGTGAGGCCGACGATCGCGCCGCGGGCGTACATATCCCAGCGCGGCGCGCCGAGGCCGGTGAACGCGGACACAAGATACACGCCGCCGTTGTCCGGCACGCTCTCGGCCAAGATATCGCACTCATGCGCCGTGCCGATCAGGCCGAGCTCGTCGCGCAGCCACTGGATGGAGCTGCCGGCATTGAACACGCTGCCCTCAAGCGCATAGGTCGTCTTACCGTTGACCGACCACGCAACGCTCGTGACCAGACCGCTGACGCTGCGCACAGATTTGCTGCCGGTGTTCATGAGCGTGAAGCAGCCGGTGCCGTATGTATTTTTCGCCTGGCCCGGCACGATGCACGCCTGCCCAAGCAGGGCGGCCGCCTGATCACCGGCGCTGCCGCAGACCGGAATGCCCTCGAGCGTCTCCAGTCCCGGCAGACCTGCCGTCACCTGTCCGTACACCATGGACGACGGCACCGGCGTCGGCAGCATGCTCATCGGAACGCCGAGACGCGCGCAGAGCTCCTCGTCCCAGCAGAGGTTGTCAATATCAAACAGCATCGTGCGCGAGCAGTTGGAGTAATCCGACACATGGGCGCGGCCGCCGGTCAGATTCCAGATGAGCCACGAGTCCACATTGCCGAACAGCAGCTCGCCGCGCTCGGCACGCTCGCGCGCACCCGGAACGTTATCGAGGATCCACTTGATCTTCGTGCCGGAAAAATAGGCGTCGATGAGCAGGCCGGTCTTCTCCTTCACATACGGGCCAAGACCGTCGGCCGTGAGCTGATCGCAGATGGGCGCCGTGCGGCGGCACTGCCAGACGATCGCGTTATAGATGGGCTTGCCCGTGTTCTTGTCCCAGACGATCGTCGTCTCGCGCTGGTTCGTGATGCCGATGCCGGCGATGTCCGTCGGCGACAGGCCGCTCTTTTCAAACGCCTCGCTCATGGCAAGCATCTGGCTCTCAAGGATGACCATCGGGTCATGCTCTACCCAGCCCGGCTTCGGATAGATCTGCGTAAAAGGATACTGCGCCAGAGACACAATGTTGCCCTTACTGTCGAAGATAATGGAGCGGGAACTGGTTGTACCCTGGTCAAGTGCAATGATGTAGCCGTTCATAATTAACATTAACCTCCATAGACTTGACGGAATCCGTCAATTGGAATACAATTCAGGTAGCATTTAGTATATCACAACTGGAGGAGTATTGCTATGCCATCTTTTCATGATTTCAGGTTTTTATCCACTGACGGGAAACACAAGGTATTTGCAAGAGAATGCACCCCCGACGGCGAAGTCCGCGCCGTTTTGCAGATCGCGCACGGCGTCGCCGAGCATATCTATCGTTACGCCCCATTCATGGAGTTTCTGGCCAATCACGGCTTTGTCGTCGTCGCAAACGACCACCTCGGCCACGGCAAGACCGCCGAAAACGAGCAGGAGCTGTGCTTCTTCGCGGAAAAGGACGGCTGGAACGATGTCGTGAGCGACATGGATCAGCTCCATAAGCTGACCGCCGCCAAGTATCCCGACGTCCCCTACTTCCTGTTCGGCCACAGCATGGGCAGCTTCCTGACCCGCACCTATATCATTGACCACCCCGAGGGGCTCAAGGGCGTCATCATCAGCGGCACCGGCCAGAACCCGGCCGCCGTCGTCGCCGCCGGCAAACTCATGGCCAAGCTCGAAATGATCGACAACGGCCCCATGTATCACAGCCCCACGCTCGACAAGCTTGCCTTCGGCAGCTATAACAAGAAATATGACCACGTGCGCACAAAGCTCGACTGGCTCACCCGTGACGAGGCGGTCGTGGACGCCTACATTGCCGACCCGCTCTGCGGCGCGATGGCGACCGCCGGCATGTTCCATGATATGATGGGCGGTCTGCAGTACATCTGGAAGACGGAAAACCTCAACAAGATGGATAAGTCCACCCCGGTCTACTTCATGGCCGGCGACGGCGACCCGGTCGGCAACTACGGCGAGGGCGTCAAGAAGGTCTATAACCGCTTCCTGAAGGTCGGCTGCAAGGACGTGAAGCTCAAGCTCTATAAGGACGGCCGCCACGAGATGCTCAATGAGCTCAACAAGGACGAGGTCTATGCCGATATCCTCGACTGGCTCAACAGCAAGATTTGATTTCCTCGGTCGATACATTACCACAGTTCATCACGGCAAGTTATATAAGCTGCGGGCGGTGCTGATGCACCGCCCGCAGTATTTTTATAAAGCGCCTAGTCGATGACAGAAAAAACGCGTTCATCCCCGGATGAAAAATCTTCCGGATCATAGTACGGAGGTTCTCCCGTCCACACCTGATGGAAACGAATCGTGAGGGAATCATGGCGGCTTACTGCAACATAAACTGCAAGCTTTCTCTGCGGATACTGCATCTTGATATTGCAATAGATGAGCCTGCAAAGAACAGGTGCGTCTGCAACAAGTTCAGAAAACGCTTCGTCCGAAATATCGTCCAACAAATGCTCGTGGTTGTTTCCAGCCTCATATGCCGTTTTGTCCTCTACGGAAAGCGGAATGGTCTTTCTATGGTCATCGCATAAACAAAGCAGTTCATTCCCGGCAGCATCCGTCAGCACTTGATAATGCAAAAGCTGCGAGAATGTCCGGAACAAGCCTGTGATACCGGTCGAATGTGATGCACACAGCTTCCTTCTGAAAAGCCATTTCACGTTTGAGAAAGTTTTTTCTCTATCAGCCGTGGCAATGGTTCCGTATGACTTTTGCCGGTCGTAATAATTGCACAAATAGAGTCCGTGGTCTTTGATACGCATGGCGATGGAGACAGTTTCGTTTTCGCGTGAATATGCCAAAAATCTCGAAATGCCAGTACACAAATCTCGCGCAAAACCCCTCAAGGCAAGGAACTCCCGGCACGAAATATGCTCCACGAGTTTAACTTCAATATCATCTTTTGGAGCGCCTGGATATGCCGAATCCATTCGCCTGCAGAATTCGCATATTCCATGAATAAAATCTGTTTCTCTTCTCATAGTCAGTACCTGAAATAACGTTACAGTTCCGACCCCTGCACCAGATCGTCGCGCGCGAAAGCTGCGTGGATCGCATTGAGCACGCGCTTTTTGTCCGCGCTCCAGAGCGGCGCGATGAGGTCACGCTTGGCGCCGTCGCCGGTCAGGCGGTGGATAACTACCTCCGGCGGGAGGACGCACAGACACTGCTCGAGCAGGTCGATATAGTGCTCCGGCGTGAGCACCTCGAACTTTCCGGCAGCATAATCCGCCGCCAGATCCGTGCCGCGCAGCACATGCAGCAGGTGCAGCTTGATGCCCTGCGCCCCGCTCTGACCGATATAACGCGCGGTCTGCACCATCTGCGCATCCGTCTCCCCCGGCAGGCCGAGAATCTGGTGCACAATGACCTCCAGACCGGCCGCGCGGAGACGGCGGACCGCACCGTCAAACACCGGCAGATCGTAGCCGCGGCGGATATAGGCCGCGCTCTGCGGATGGATGGTCTGCAGGCCGAGCTCGACCCAGACGGGCTTTTCCGTGTTCAGCCGCTGCAGCAGCGCGATCACAGTATCCGGCAGGCAGTCCGGCCGCGTGGCGACCGACAGCGCCACAACGTCCTCCGGCGCAAGCGCCTGCGTGAACAGTTGCTCCATGCGCGCGAGACTGCCATAAGTGTTCGTGAAGTTCTGAAAATAGGCAATGTATTTACCGCCGCCGTTTTTACCGGCCACGCGCACCTTGGCCGCCTCGATCTGCTGCGGGATGTCCAGTGCGCGGTCAGCGGCGAAGGCACCGGAACCGTCCCCGGCGCAGAAAATACAGCCGCGCGCACCGATAGTCCCGTCCCGGTTCGGACAGGTAAAGCCGCCGTCGAGCGCGAGCTTATAGACCTTGCAGCCGAAGCGGCGGCGCAGCTCCTCGTTCAAAGTGTGATAATACATGGCAGAAAAAGGCCGGGGATGTCCGGCCTTTGTGTTTATGCCTTCATCTGGCGCTTGCGCGCGAGATTGACCATACCGTCTTGCATGTCGTTGAGATTCATGAGCATCTTGCCGCTGCCGAACGCCGCGCACGAGAGCGCGTCGTCCACGACGGTCGTGCGGATGCCGGTGTCCTTTTCCACGAGCTGGTCGAAACCGTAGATCAGGCTGCCGCCACCGGCCATGATGATGCCGTTTTGCGCCACATCGGCCACGAGCTCCGGCGGCGTGCGCTCAAGCACCATGTGGATGGTCTCGAGAATGTCGCGCGCGGGCTCGGCGATGGCCTCGACGAGCTCGACGGAGCTGATCTTCACGGATTTCGGCAGGCCAGTCGTCAGGCAGCGGCCCTTGACCTCCTGAATGCCGACCTCGGCGCGCGGGACGAGGCACGCGATGCCGATCTTGAGCTCCTCGGCCGTGCGCTTGCCGATGAGAATGTTGTGCTTGCGGCGCACATAGCGCACGATCGCCTCGTCAAAGGCGTCGCCGGCGGTCTTGATGGACTCGCTCTCGACCACGCCGCCGAGCGAGACGACCGCAACCTCCGTCGTACCGCCGCCGATGTCGATGACCAGATGGCCGTCCGGCTTGGAGATATCCGCGCCCGCACCGGCCGCCGTGGCCACGGCCGACTCGACAAGGTAAACCTTGCGCGCGCCGGCCTCGATGACGGCGTCGATGACGTTGCGCTCCTCCACACCGGTCACGCTGCTCGGCACGGTGACGAGTACGCGCGGCTTGAAGAGGCTGAACGACGTCACGCGCGAGAGCAGCTCCTTGAGCATGAGCGCCGTCATGTCATAGTCCGAGATGACGCCCGCGCTGATCGGATGGATGGCCACGATGTTCGCCGGTGTGCGGCCGAGCATCTTCTGCGCGTCCTGACCGACCTTGAGCATGCGGCCGGTGTACTTGTCGACCGCCACGATGGACGGCTCGCGCAGCATGATGCCCTTGCCGCGCACGAACACGCGGATGTTGGTCGTGCCGAGGTCGATGGCAATGTCACGTTCAAAAATCATCATAAAGCAAAACTCCTGTATCATCCGCACAGCGGATGTTATAGTCAATCGTAGCCGTCTCGCGGCTGTTTTAGTCGGCCGCGCGCGCGACCGTGGCACAGACGACCTGCTCCGCGCCCGCCTTGCCGAGCACACGCGCACACTCCGAGAGCGTGGCGCCGGTCGTGACGATATCGTCGATGAGCAGGACGCGCTTTCCCGTCACATCCGCGCCCCGCTTCATGCGGTAGGCGCCGGTGATGTTCGCGCGGCGTTTGGCAGCGTCGCCTGTGCCGGACTGTGGCTGCGTGTTGCGCTGCTTATGCAGCGTCGGCGTGAGCGGAAGGCCGAGCTTCTTCGCCGTCGCTTTCGCCAGCAGACGCGCCTGATCGTACCCGCGCTCGCGCAGTCTCCTGCGGCTCAGCGGCACCCACGTGACGAGGTCATACTCCCCCGCCAGCTCTGCGCGCACCGTGCCGGCAACGAGGCGGCCGTAGACCTTGGCGTACCCCGTCGCGCCGCCGAATTTGTAGCGCAGGAGCGACGCGCGCACATCGCCCTCATAATTGAGCGGCGAGACGCACGTGCGGACGAACGAAAAGCGCTGCCGTCCGCCGTTTTGCGCAAACGGCAGGCCGGTCCTGCAGTGCGCGCAGAGGCCGTCGCCGCTCGTCTCGAGAAAATCATGGCAGAATGCGCACCGCGGCGGATAGAGCAGGTCGAGCAGGAATGTGACCACCTTCATATCGCACCGCACTCCCCGCAGAGCCGGGCGCGCAGACCGCTGTAGCGGCGGGTCTGCGTCTGGTTGTCGATCATGTGATAGGCCGCGCCCTCGTCGCCGACGATGATGAGCAGGGACTTGGCGCGCGTGATGGCCGTGTAGAGTACGCTGCGCGTGAGTAACATGGGTCCGGCCCTGCCGATACAGAGCACAACGGCGCGGTACTCGCTGCCCTGCGATTTGTGCACCGTCATGACCCAGGCGTGCTCGAGCTCGTTGAGCATCTCAAAGCCGTAGGTCGCGGTCTTTCCGTCGTAGCACACGGCGAGCGTCTCCGTCTGCGGGTCGATGGCCGTGATCTGACCGACGTCGCCGTTATAGACGCCCGTTCCGGCGGTCGTACCGTCCGGGTTTTTGAGCACGATGTCATAGTCATTGCGGATCTGCATGACGCGGTCGCCCTCGCGAAAGACGGTCTCGCCGAAGCGCCGCTCCTTCTTCTCGGGCGACGGCGGGTTGAGCGCCGCCTGCAGGCGCACATTCAGTGCCTCCATGCCGGTGTCATACTTGCGCGTCGGCGTGAGCACCTGAATGTCGGACGGCGGGATCTTCATATTGTTCGGCAGCCGCGTCCGGCACAGCTCGACGACCGTGTCGGCGGCCTTCTGCGCATCCGCACGCCGGAGAAAGAAGAAGTCCCCGCTGTTTTGCGAAAGCTTCGGGTGCTCGCCGCGGTTGATCGCGTGCGCGTAGGAGACGATGCTGCTGCCGGCGGCCTGACGGAAGATCTCCGTCAGGCGCACGGTCGGCACGACGCCGCTGCGGATGATGTCCGAAAAGACGTTGCCCGGTCCAACGGACGGAAGCTGGTCGGCATCGCCCACGAGGATGAGCCGGCACTCAGGGCGCATGGCGCGCAGCAGCGCGCACATGAGCGAAATGTCCACCATGGAGCACTCGTCGAGGATGACGGCGTCGCACTCGAGCGGGTCGTCCTCGTCGCGCCGGAAAGTGATGTCCTGATGGTCGTCGCTCATGCCGGCCTCGAGCAGGCGGTGGATCGTCTGCGCGCTCCGGCCGGTCAGCTCGCTCATGCGCTTGGCGGCGCGGCCCGTCGGGGCGGCGAGCTGCGTGTCGAGCTTGAGCACATCAAACAGCGCGAGAATCGCGCGGATGGAGGTCGTCTTGCCTGTGCCGGGGCCGCCGGTGATGGCGATGACCTGATGCTGGCAGGCGAGGCGCAGCGTCTCCTTTTGCTGGTCGGCAAAGGTCAGACCGAGCTGCGCTTCAATGCGCGCGGCGATCTGCTCCGTGTCCGGCATGCGGCGGTACTCCGTCTGCGTCATGGCAAGCAGGCGCTCGGCCGTGTAGGCCTCCGCCTCGTGCAGACGCGCGAGATAGCATCCGTCGCACCCGGCGACGCGCTCGCGCACCAGTTCGCCGCTCTGCACGAGCGTGTCCACGCTCTCGGCGACCAGCTCGTTCGGCACACCGCTGAGCTGCGACGTCGCCGCCAGCAGGTTGCGGTACGAGATGAAGCAATGGCCGCGCACGGCGTTATAGGCGAGCTCATACAGCGTCGCCGCGGCGACACGCTCTGCGCTCTGGTCGTCAAACCCGTGGCCGAGCGCCAGCGCGTCCGCCTCCTGAAACGTGGCGCCGATGGCGTCCGAAACGAGTATGTAAGGGTTGTCCTGCACGAGCTGGAGCGCATCATCCCCGTAATACTGGTACATCCGCAGGGCAATGACCGGGCGGATGTTCGCCGAGGCCAGAAACTCGATCAGGCGGCGCATACCGGCCTGACGGCGGAAATTTGCCGACATGGCCTTGGCCTTGGAGAGACTGATGCCTTTGATCGTGCAGAGCTTTTCCGGTTCGTATTCGAGCACGTTGAGCGTGTCGGCACCGAAGCGCGACACCATCAGTGACGCCGTCGCCGGGCCGATGCCGCGCACGGCGCGTCCGGCAAGGTAGGCATAGATCGCGTCCGCCGTCTCCGGCATGGTGCGCTCGGCAAACTCGGCCTTGAACTGTTGGCCGTGTGCCGGGTGCGTCATCCAGCTGCCGGTAACGATCATGGACTCGCCCGGCACGGCGTACGGAATGCAGCCGACAACCATCGTCTGGCTGCCGTCATCCACGTCAAGCTTGAGCACGGTGTAGCCGTTTTCCTCGTTCTGATAGATGACCGCCGCGACGGTGCCGCATAATTCTATTGGATTGGTGTTTGCATCCATTGGCAAATTTCCTCTGTATTGCACAGTTTCAGATCTTCGCGCCGGCGCGCAAGGCGCTCGGCCAGCGCGGCCGCTTCCTCCGTCAGACCGCAGTCGACGAGCAGAACATCCGCCATGAGCGTTCCGCTCTCGCGCAGCCACAACGCGCCACGCAGAAGATTTTCCAGCTCCGGCGCGTCCCCGCGCGCCTGCACGACGAGCGTGATGCGCGTGTCCCTGCCGGAGCGCACCGGCGTGAGCAGCGCGCAGCCCAGCATCCACAGCAGCCAGGCAAAGCCCAGGATCAGCAGAACGCATAAGGTGATCTGAATGACCATGTTCACCGCCCCCTCTCCTTTCAGCGTATGAGAAAAGGGGCTTGGCCGTTAACCTTCGAGTTCTTTTTTCAGGAATTGACCGGTGTAGCTCTCGGCGCAGCGCGCGCAATCTTCCGGTGTGCCGGTAAAGACGATGCTGCCGCCCGCGTCGCCGCCCTCCGGACCGAGATCGATGATATGATCGGCCACCTTGATGACGTGCAGGTTGTGCTCAATGACGAGCACCGTGTTGCCCGCGTCGGTCAGACGATTGAGAATATCGATCAGGCGCGCGACGTCCGCCACGTGCAGACCGGTCGTCGGCTCATCGAGCACGTAGATCGTCCGGCCGGTACTGCGCTTGGAGAGCTCCGTCGCGAGCTTGATGCGCTGCGCCTCGCCGCCGGAGAGCGTTGTGGACGGCTGACCGAGCCTGACATAGCCGAGGCCGACATCCATGAGCGTTTGCAGCCGGTCGCGGATCTTCGGCTGGTTCTGAAAAAATGCGAGCGCCTCTTCGACGGTCATGTCCAGCACCTCGGCAATATTCTTGCCCTTATAGTGCACCTCGAGCGTCTCGCGGTTGTAGCGCTTGCCCTTGCAGACCTCGCACGGGACGTAAACATCCGGCAGGAAGTTCATCTCGATCTTCAGCAGGCCGTCGCCGGAGCAGGCCTCGCAGCGGCCGCCGCGAATGTTGAACGAGAAGCGCCCGGCGCTGTAGCCGCGCAGCTTCGCGTCCTGCGTGGAGGCGAAAAGGCTGCGGATATCGTCAAACAGGCCGGTATACGTCGCCGGATTGGAGCGCGGCGTGCGGCCGATGGGACTCTGGTCGATATTGATGATCTTGTCCAGATACTCCGCACCGTCAATGCCGTCGCATTTCCCGGGACGGAGCTTCGCATGGTTGAGCTTGCCCGCAAGCGTTTTATACAGCACCTCGTTGACGAGCGAGGATTTGCCGCTGCCGGACACGCCGGTCACGCACGTCATGACGCCGAGCGGGATCTGCACGTCCACGTGCTTGAGGTTGTGCTCGGTCGCGCCGCGGATCACGAGCGCGTGACCGTTTCCGGTGCGGCGCTGCGCGGGCACGGGGATCTTCTTTTTGCCGGACAGATACTGCCCGGTGATGGAGCGCTCGCAGCGCGCGACCTCCTCCGGCGTACCGGCACAGACCACTTCCCCGCCGTGCACACCCGCACCCGGGCCGATGTCGATGAGATAGTCTGCCGCACGCATGGTGTCCTCGTCGTGCTCGACAACGATGAGCGTGTTGCCGAGATCACGCAGCTCGCGCAGCGTGGCCAGCAGCTTTTCATTGTCGCGCTGGTGCAGGCCGATGGACGGCTCATCCAGAATATACAGCACGCCCATGAGCGACGAGCCGATCTGCGTTGCGAGCCGGATGCGCTGGCTCTCACCGCCGGACAGCGTGGCCGCCGAGCGTGCGAGCGTCAGGTACTGCAATCCGACGCTCTGCAGAAAATGCAGCCGCGAGCGCACCTCGCGCAAAATGCTCTCGGCGATCTGCGCATCCTTCTCGCTGAGCGTGAGCCGATTGAGAAACGCCAGCTCCTCCGTGATCGGCAGTGCAGTGAACTCCGAGATATTCCGTCCGCCGACCGTGACGGCCAGCACCTCCGGCCGCAGCCGCGCGCCGTGACAGTCCGGGCAGGCCGTCTCTGCCATGCAGTCCTCGAGCGATGCACGCATGGCATCGCTCTGCGTCTCCTGATAGCGGCGCTCAAGGTTGCAGACGATGCCCTCAAACGGGCGGCGCAGCACGCCGGAACCGCGGTTGGTATCATAATGCAGGGTGAGCTCTTCATCCCCCGTGCCGTAGAGCAGGATCTCGCGCACGTGCTCCGGCAGGTCGCCGATGGGCGTTGCAAGGTCAAAGTGATATTTTTCCGCCAGTGCGTCGTAATACATCCGGCTGATGCTCTCATCTTTGACGCCGTTCCAGCCGCTCGCGGTGATGCCGCCGTCGAGGATGGACTTCGACGGGTCCGGAATGATGAGCGCCGGGTCGATGCGCAGCCGCGTGCCGAGGCCGCCGCAGGTCGGACACGCGCCGTAGGGGCTGTTGAACGAGAACATCCGCGGCGTGAGCTCCTCGATCGAGATGCCGCAGTCGTCGCAGGCGTAGTTCTGCGAGAAGAGGATCTCGCGCTTTTCCTCCGGGATGTCTGCCAGCACGAGACCACCGGAGAGCGCGGACGCGATCTCCACGGCGTCGGTCAGGCGGCGGTTCTGATCCGGGCGGATGACGACGCGGTCGACCACGATCTCGATATTGTGCTTGCGGTTTTTATCGAGCGGGATCGTCTCCGTCAGGTCGTAGATGCTGCCGTCCACGCGCACGCGCACATACCCGCCGCGGCGGGCATCGTCGAACACCTTCTGGTGCTCGCCCTTACGTGCACGGATGACCGGCGCCAAGATCTGCACGCGCGTCGCCTGCGGCAGCGCCGCGATCTGATCGACGATCTGGTCGACCGTCTGGCGGCGGATCTCCTTGCCGCACTTCGGGCAGTGCGGCACGCCGACACGTGCCCACAGCAGACGCAGATAGTCGTAGATCTCCGTGACCGTGCCGACGGTCGAGCGCGGATTTTTGCTGGTGGTCTTCTGGTCGATGGAAATGGCCGGGCTCATGCCCTCGATGGAATCGACGTCCGGCTTGTCCATCTGGCCGAGAAACTGGCGCGCATAGGACGACAAACTCTCCATATAGCGCCGCTGGCCCTCGGCAAAGATGGTGTCGAACGCAAGGCTCGACTTACCCGAGCCGGACAGGCCGGTCATGACGACCAGTGCATCGCGCGGAATTTCCACATCAATGTTCTTGAGATTGTTCTCCCGCGCGCCTTTGATTACAATATGATCCCGCATGGGTGCCTCCGTGGTTGCTTAGGATTCTATGGTCAGCTCCGCCGTGCCCGCACGCACGAGCGCGATGAGCGCCTGCGGCGCGACCTCGACCTGATAGCCGATCTTGCCGGCACTGACAAGGATGGTCTCCTGCGCGAGCGCCTGAGAAGCAAAGACCGTGCGCAGCTGCTTTTTCATGCCGACCGGCGAGCAGCCGCCGCGCACATAGCCCGTCAGGGGCGTGAGCTCGGACACGTGCAGCATGGCAATGGACTTCTCCCCCACGGCCTTCGCCGCTTTCTTGAGGTCGAGCTCGCACGCGACCGGAATGACGAACACGTACGGCGTCTTGCTCGCGCCGCGGGCAACCAGCGTCTTGAACACCTTCGCCGGGTCCATGCCCGTCATCTGTGCGACGGTCACGCCATCCACCGCATCGTCGCCGTGCGGATATGTGTGCGGCGTGTAGGGCACCTTCTTCTGGTCGAGCAGACGCATGACATTTGTTTTTTCGATGGATGATTTCGCCATGAGACATTCCTCCGCTGATAATAACACTTTATTATATCCGATTTCCCGCATAGTTTCAAGGGATTTGGCGCAAAAGCGTTGCCAACCGGCGCGGTTATGCTATAATACGCTCAGTATGAAACCGGAGGGATGACCGATGCCGGATAACACGATCCGCGGCCGCTTCGCACCCAGCCCGAGCGGGCGGCTGCACCTGGGCAATATGCTGACATTTCTGCTTGCATGGCTGGACGTGCGCGCACGCGGCGGGACGATGGTGTTCCGCCTTGAGGATCTCGACCCGGAGCGCAGCTGGGAGCACTATGCTGACCTGATGGCCGACGACCTCCTCTGGCTTGGGCTCGACTGGGACGAGGGCTGGCGCCCCGGCTCGCAGGACTGCCGTCAAGGCACGCGCGCACAGCGCTACACCGCCGCGCTGGATGCATTGACCGAGCGCGGCATGGTGTATGACTGCTATTGCAGCCGCGCAGAGCGTCTGGCCGCGAGCGCACCGCACCCCGGCGAGCCGCGCGAGGCCGGCTGCCCCTGTCGGACGCTGTCAGAGCAGGAGGTGCAAAAGCGCCTGCGCATGGGTCGCCGCGCGGCGAAAAAGCTTGCGGTCACGGACGCGGACATTGCCTTCGTTGACGCGCACTACGGTCTGCAGGCAGCCGAACTGCGGCACGGGCGCGACGATTTTCTCATCCGTCGCTCGGACGGCGTGTTCGCCTATCAGCTCGCCGTAAGCGTGGACGATCTCGACATGGGCATCACGCGCGTTGTGCGCGCACGCGACCTACTCGACTCCACACCGCGGCAGATCTGGCTGATGGAAACGCTCGGCGGCAAGGCCCCGGAATACGCACACGCGCCGCTGCTCGTCGCGCCGGACGGGCGCAAGCTCTCCAAGCGCGAGGGCGACCTGAACATGGAGGCCCTGCGGCAGAAATACACACCCGAGCAGTTGACCGGAATGCTCGCCAAGCTCGCGGGTCTGCGGCCAACGGACGCGCCGGTGACGGCAATCGAGCTGGCAGCGGACTTTTCCTGGGACAAGGTCCCGCGCGCGGACATTCCGATCCCGCCGGATTTTTAATATGAGACGCACGGTGGGCGCATCCAGACGGATGCGCCCATTTTCCATGCAGTTATTTTTTCAGCAGCCGGTCGCGCATGGTATTGTGCGCGGCGAGCTCGGCCGCATCGTCCAGCGGCTGGAGTTCCAGATTCGGATAGCGCTGCTGCAGCGCTGTCGTGAGCAAATGGTCACAAAATGCGGGGTTTTTCGGCAGGACCGGGCCGTGGCTGTATGTGCCGAAGACATTTTGATAGCGTACGCCCTCATAGCC
>ENA-OZGM01000603-OZGM01000603.1-human-gut-metagenome-genome-assembly--contig:-NODE-603-length-15935-cov-6.830856_pt1 | contig 15935 bp, 13 predicted proteins | sample MGYA00244655_ERZ653656 | MGnify/ENA primary metagenome ERZ653656 (study PRJEB26926, sample SAMN06164991) | human gut metagenome | biome: ENVO:00009003; feature: ENVO:2100002; material: ENVO:00002003... | reverse complement strand
GCAAGACCGTGACCATCAAGGCCAAGGGCGGCGCATCCGGCCGTCTGCACGGCAAGGTGACCGGCAAGGAAGTTGCCGAGGCACTGGCTGCGCTGGCAGGTGCACCCATCGACAAAAAGAAGATCGAGCTGGAGACCAAGGACATCAAGGATGCCGGCGTGTTCAACGGCAAGGTCCGTCTGTACGTTGGCGTCGTGGCTTCCTTCAAAATCCAGGTGGAAGTGGAACAGGCCTGATCTGTGTGCCGTTTGCGCCCCCTCACAGCAGGGGGCGCTTTTTGGCTTTACAGGATGCTTTGGATTTTGGATAAGGACAAACTACTATGCCGAACGAACGACGTTATTCCAATGAACTGAATCTGGAGAGCGTGGGCATCAATCTGCCCTACAATATGCAGGCAGAGCAGAGCGTGCTGGGCGCGGTGCTGCTCAAGCCCGACACCCTGACCGATCTTGTGGAGATCCTCAAGCCGGAAATGTTCTACACCCGGCAGAACGCCCAGATCTGGACCGAGATGCTGCGCCTGTTCACCAACGACCAGACCATCGATTTTGTCACCCTGCTGGATGCAGTGGTGTCCGATGGTGTGTTCCCCAGCGCAGACGAGGCCAAGATCTACCTGACCGGTCTGGCAGAAACGGTGCCCAGTATCTCCAACGTAAAGGCTTATGCCCAGATCGTGCAGGAAAAATATCTGGTGCGCCAGCTGATGGGGGTAGCCAAGGACATTTTGCAGGACGCCGGGGACGAGCCGGACGCCGACCTTCTGCTGGAAAATGCCGAGCAGCGCATCTACGAGATCCGCTCCGGCCGCGATTCCAGCACCCTGACCCCGCTTTCGTCCAGCATGGTGGAAACGCTGACCAACCTGCAAAAGATCAGCGGCCCGGATGCGGATAAGTACAAGGGCATCCCCACCGGTTTCCGCCTGCTGGATACCGTGCTTACCGGCCTTGGCCGCGGCGATCTGGTCATTCTGGCAGCTCGTCCCGGTATGGGCAAAACCAGTTTTGCACTGAACATCGCCACCCGCGTGGCCATGCAGCAAAAGGTGCCGGTGGCCATCTTCAGTCTGGAAATGACCAAGGAGCAGCTGACCAACCGTATCCTCTCGTCGGAGGCCGGTATCGACAGTCAGGCTTTCCGTACCGGTGCGCTGCGCGCCGAGGACTGGGAGTATCTGGCACTGGCCACCGAAAAACTGCACGATGCACCGATCTATATGGACGACACCTCCGGTATCACCATCACCGAGATGAAGGCCAAGATCCGCCGGGTGAATCAGGACCCTGCCCGCCCCAACGTGGGCCTGATCGTCATCGACTATCTGCAGCTGATGACCACCGGCCAGCGCAGCGAGAACCGCGTGCAGGAGATCAGCTCCATCACCCGAAACCTGAAGATCATGGCTAAGGAGCTAAATGTGCCCATCATCGCGCTGAGCCAGCTGTCCCGTGCGGTGGAAAAGCAGGGCAACAACTCCAGCCACCGCCCGCAGCTTTCGGACCTGCGTGACTCCGGTTCTATCGAGCAGGACGCAGACTGCGTTCTGTTCTTGTACCGCGATTCCTACTACGCCAGCCAGAACCCGGACGGTGCTGAGGTGGATGCCGATACCGCCGAGTGTATCGTGGCAAAGAACCGTCACGGCGAGACCAGTACCGTGCCGCTGGGCTGGGATGGTGCCCACACCCGCTTTATGGATGTGGACTTCAAGCGCTGATGGATACCGCGATTCTTGCCCGGGTGGAGGATTTCTGCATCCGGGAGGGGCTTTTGCAGCCCGGCGCATCGCAGCATCTGGCGGCGGCAGTCTCCGGCGGCGCGGACAGCATGGCGCTGCTGCTCTTGCTGCGGCAATTGCAGCCGAGGTTCGGCTATACGCTTTCTGCCTGCCATGTGAACCACGGTCTGCGCGGGCAGAGCGCTGACCGGGACGAGGCCTTTGTGCGGGCGGAATGCGCCCGCTTGGGCGTGCCGCTGCGGGTGTTCCATGCGGCAGAGCTGGCCTCGCCCCCGGCACACGCCGGGGAGGACTGGGCGCGCCGTCTGCGTTACACGGCCTTTGCGCAGCTGCAAGGGCAGGGGATAGATGCCATCGCTACGGCCCATACTGCAAATGACCAAGCCGAAACGCTGCTGCTGCGGCTGGCGCGCGGCACCGGTCTGCACGGTGCGGGCGGCATCCGGCCAAGGCGCGGGTGCTACCTGCGTCCGCTGCTCTGCCTGAGCCGCGCCGAGACCGAGGCCGTCTGCCGGGCAGCAGGACAGCCGTGGGTCACTGACGAGACCAACGACACCGACGCCTACGCCCGCAACCGGCTGCGCCACAACGCTCTGCCTGCGCTGGAAAGCACCAACGCGGCAGCGGTGCAGAATCTGGCGCGGTTCTGTGAAAAGGCCGCACGGGTGGATGCCTATCTTGCCGCCGGGGCTGCAAAGCTTCTGGCGGCGGCACGCCTGCCCGGTGCAGAACCGGCGTGGCAGCTGACACCCTTGCAGGCAGCAGACCCGCTGCTGCTGGAAACTGCGCTGCACAGCCTTGTGGCTCCGGTGCGGGACGCAGAGGAAAAATATGTGCAGCTGCTGTGCGCCGTGGTGCGGCAGGGCAGCGGCGCAGTACAGCTGACCGGACAGGTACGCTTTTGCGCAGGGAATGGCTGTCTGCGGCAGGAAATGCTGCCGGACGTGCTGCCCCGGCAGCTGGAGAGCGCGCCGCAGCAAGTGCCCCTTTTGCTCGAAAAACAGCCGGAATTCCGGCTGCGCGGGGGCTGGAAGGGGAAAGCGGAGCTGTTAAGAGCCGATTTTGAAGAAAAAATACAAGTCGTTCATAAAAAAGACTTAAAAAATCGGGCGGATTATGCTAGAATAACTACGTTGTACACTGGTCTTGTTCTGCGTGCCCGGCAGCCGGGAGACCGCTTCCGGCCTGCGGGGCGGGGTTTGAGCAAGCCGCTGCGTAAGTGGATGAACGAGGCCGGTGTCCCGAACGAACTGCGGGATACGCTGCCGTTGCTTGCCAGCGGAAGCGAAATTTTATGGGTGTGTGGAGAAGGCTTTGCCGATGGCCTTGCACCGGACACGGAAAGCAGATGGATCCTGCACTTGGATGCAGAGATCGAAACACAGGAGGAAAAAACAAATGAGTATGCACGATGATATCAAGACCGTTCTGGTCAGCGAAGAGCAGCTGAAGGCCAAGGTGGCAGAGCTGGGCGCTCAGATCAGCCGGGATTATGCCGGTAAAAATCTGGTGCTGGTGTCCATCCTCAAGGGCTCGGTGGTCTTTATGGCCGACCTGATGCGGGCTGTGAGCATCCCCTGCAATATCGACTTTATGGTGGTCTCCAGCTACGGCGGCAGCAACACCACCACCAGCGGTCTGGTCAAGATCATCAAGGATCTGGACGGTGATCTGTCCGGCAAGGACGTGCTGATCGTGGAGGACATTCTGGACACCGGCGTCACCCTGTCCAACCTTGTGCCCATGCTCAAGATGCGCAACCCGAACTCCGTTAAGATCTGCACTATCCTTGATAAGCCCAGCCGCCGCAAGGCCGACATCCAGCCGGATTACGAGGGCTTTCAGGTGCCGGACGAGTTCGTGGTGGGTTATGGTCTGGACTACGATGAAAAATACCGCAACCTGTCCTATGTCGGTGTGCTGAAGCCCGAGGTCTACACGAAGTAACGTGTCCATTATAAAAATCCAGAACTGGAGTTGATTTTTTTGCAACCGAAGAAACCCCGTTTCAATCCGCTGGTGATCGCCATTGTGCTGGCAGCCGTGCTGATGGTGTGGTCGGTGCTGGGCGGCACCGGCGGCAACGCTAACGGCTCCTCCATGGCTTATTCCACGGTGGTACACTATTTTGAGAGCAATCAGGTCACCAAATTCTCGCTGGATCTGAATACCGGCGTGATCACCATGACCCTGAAGGAGGGCGCACAGGAGCTGCCCAACGCTGCCGAGCAGAGCACCACCCAGTCCACGGGCGGGCTGCTTTCCGGCCTGCTGTCCTCCTCTTCCGCTGCCCCCACCGGGGTGAAGAAGAACGATGACGGCACCGAGACAGTCAGCTACAAGCTGCCCTATGCCCGGATGTTCGTGGACCATGTGTCGGACTACATCGCCCAGTATGATGCAGCCAACCCCGATGCACCCATGGTGTACGATTATGTGCCCGCCAAGGAGACCATTCCCTGGATGGAGATCCTGTTCTATCTGGCTATGTTGGGCTGCACCGGTTTTTTGCTGTTCTCCATGATGCGCGGCGGCGCCGGTGGCGGCGGCATCATGAACGTGGGCAAGGCCAAGGTGAAGGACGAGCACGAGAACAAAAAGACTGCCACCTTTGCCGATGTGGCCGGTGAGGACGAGGAAAAAGAGGAACTCAAGGAAGTTGTGGAGTTCCTCAAGAGCCCCGATAAGTTCAATACGCTGGGTGCCCGCATCCCCCACGGTGTGCTGCTGGTGGGCCCTCCGGGTACCGGTAAGACCCTGCTGGCGCGTGCCTGTGCAGGCGAGGCGGGGGTGCCCTTCTACTCCATCTCCGGCTCTGACTTTGTGGAGATGTATGTCGGCGTGGGCGCATCCCGCGTGCGTGACCTGTTCGATAAGGCTAAAAAGACCATGCCCTGCATCATCTTTATCGACGAGATCGATGCTGTGGGTCGTCAGCGCGGCGCAGGTCTGGGCGGCGGTCACGATGAGCGCGAGCAGACTTTGAACCAGCTGCTGGTGGAGATGGATGGCTTTGAGGCCAACGACGGCATCATCGTCATGGCTGCCACCAACCGTGCTGATATTCTGGATAAGGCACTGCTGCGTCCCGGCCGCTTCGACCGTCAGGTCTATGTGGGTCTGCCGGATGTCAAGGGCCGCGAGGAGATCCTGAAGGTGCATACCCGCAACAAGCCCCTTGCACCGGACGTCTCACTGAAGGTTATTGCCCAGCGCACTGCCGGTTTTGCCGGTGCAGACCTTGAGAACCTTGTCAACGAGGCCGCGCTGCTGGCAGCCCGCCGCAACCGCAAGGCCATTACCATGGAGGATATCGAGGAAGCCTCCATGAAGGTGATGGCTGGCCCCGAGAAGAAGAGCCGCGTGGTCACCCCGGAGGAGAAAAAACTCACCGCCTACCACGAGGCCGGTCACGCAGTGGCAGGCTTCTACTGCAAGCATCATCCCCGCGTGCACGAGATCACCATCATCCCGCGCGGTCAGGCCGGCGGTTACACCATGTATCTGCCTGAGAAGGATCGCAGCTATGTGACCAAGGGCGAGATGTTTGAGGATATCGTGTCCAGCCTGGGCGGCCGTGTGGCCGAGCAGCTGATTCTGGAGGACATCTCCACCGGTGCCTCCAACGACCTGCAGCAGGCTACCAACATCGCACGCCAGATGATCACCCGCTACGGCTTCTCCGAGCGTCTGGGCCCCGTGGTCTACGGCACCTCGCAGGAGGAGACCTTCCTTGGCCGCGACTTTGGTCAGGGCAAGGGTTACAGCGAGACCACCGCTGCCGAGATCGACAGCGAGACCCGCGATATCATTGACGAGGCCTACGAGACCTGCCGCCGCACCCTGACCGAGCACATCGACCAGCTCCATGCGCTGGCCAAGGCTCTGATGGAGCGCGAAAAGCTCAACGAGGAGCAGTTCAACACCATTATGGCCGGCGGCACCCTGCCTCCCTGCGAGGATGCAAAGCCCGAGCAGGCACAGCCCGACCAGACCATGCAGCCCGCCCCGGTGCAGCCCGCAGAGCCTGCGGAGACTGCCGAGCGTGCAGAACCCGCCGAGCAGGCCGAGCCTGCCCAGCCGGAAATGCCGCAGCCGGACGCCCCGGAGCAGCAGGACTAAGCTTTTTTAGGAAAGGAGCGAGCATCGTGGAGGAAAATTTTAACCCGGTCGCACAGACCCGCGCAAACTACTATACCCCTGGCAGTCCGGTGCAGTTTGTCTGCGTGGAGCTGCTCAAGGGAGACGTCAGCGGCGAGCACGCTGTCTGCCTGACCTTCAAGAATATTTCCCGCGTAACCCTGACCGCACTGGAAATCCACTTCAAGTGCAAGGGCGTGGATGGCGTGATCCTGTGCGAGGATAAGTTCGAGTACCGGGATCTGCAGGTAAAACCCGGCGAGCTGTTTGGGCAGGATGATGCTGTGTTCATCACGGCCAAGGCCATCACCAGCGTGGATGTTACCCTGTGCAATGTGTACAACGGCAAGCGCGTGGTGCATCTGGACGGCATCAAGCGTGTGCGTCTGCCCGCACCCCGCCGTCTGGCTCCGGAGCTGCAAAAGGCGCTGGAGGCCCGCATGAACCGCACCGGGCTCAAGTATCAGCCGCAGGTGTTCGAGAACGGCTGGTACTGCGCCTGCGGCGCCTTCCACCCCACCGAGGAGGACACGGTTTACTGCTCGGAGTGCGGCTGTGACCGCATTCTGCTGCAGAACGCGCTGAACACCCTGTTGCAGCCCGCCGCCACGGCAGACGAGATGGAAATGCCCCTCAGCGCCCCGGCAGCTCCCGCAACGTCTGCTGCGGTGGAGGAGCCTACCCGCATCGTGGGTACAGCTCCTGCCGCCCCGGCAGCGCCCGCAGAGGAGCCCACCCGGGTCATGGGCGCAACGGTTTACCAGCCGAAGGCAGCCCCCGTCCAGCCCATCTCGGAGCCTACCCGGGTGCTGGATGCCCCCGCCCGCGCACCGTATTCCGGCGCTGCTGTGGCAGACGAGGGCACCCGCGTGATGCCCGCCGCCGCCCGCCGTCCGGCTCCGGCTCCGGTGCGTCAGCCCGCGCCTGTGGAAGAGGACGAGGAGTACGAGGACAGCCGGGACAGCGTGGCAGAAGCGCTGATCCGCTGGGTGCCGCCCATTACGGCCATCCTGTGTGCAGCCATTGCGCTGTGCGGCTTTGTGTACTACCAGTTCGTGCTGTAAAATAAACTATCCCGGCGGAGGGGGCAGCGTGCCTTCTCCGCTTTTTGTGTGCATTGCACAGAAAGGAAATACCATGCCGGAACAAGCTTTACAGGTGGCTTTTGAGATCAAAACCGCCTGCGATGAGATCAGCCGCCGCCTGCTGCGCTGGCACTGGGAGCGCAAGCCCGGGGCACACAGTCTGGATGCACTGCTGGAGCATATTGCCGCCCGCAAGCAGGAAAGCCCGGATTACTACGACCGTATGCCGGACCTTACCGGCAAGACCAGCTGGCAGCAGCTGGACACCACCCTGTGTATGCGGGTGCTGCTGGACCCGGAGACCGATGCCGCCCGCCCGCTGGATCTGCTGGGCAACACGGCACACCCCTCTGCCGCACGCCATGCCTGCAACGCCATCCGCACCGCCCGCAACGAAGCTGCCCATGCGGCGGTTGCAGCGGACGGCGCACAGGCGGCGCTGCTGTTCAACGAAGCCATCGAGGCGCTGGAGGAGGGCTACGCCGGTACCGCCTTTAAAGAAAACGAGCTGGCGCAGTATTACCGTGAAGCCGAGGACTACCTGAGCCGATGCAGCGAGGGAAAACCCCTTAAAGTGCGCCAGAGCAGCCCGCAGAACGCACAGCAGGGGAAGGCTGCCGCACGCAGCAAGCCCCGCGATACCCAGCAAACCCGCAGCGCCAAAAGTACCGCCGGGCGGCAGAACACCTCTGCCCGCAGCCGCAGCACCGGCACAAAACAGAGCCGCAGCACGGCATCCCGCAGCAAAAAGCAGCAGACCGGCGGCGAGAGCAGGGCGGCGCTGGGCATTATTCTGGCGGCGCTGGTGCTGGGACTTATCGCACGCGCCATCAGCATGGGACTTGTGTAATTGCAATGTTTTGCGATTCTGGCGGTAAATTGGAAAGCAAAAACGTTTGTGCTGTACAAAACAACCAAAAAAACAGCAGACTGTCCCGCAGAAAAACGGTCATTGCACCTCTTGCGGGAAATGTGAAACGGATTTATAATAAGCATGAAAACGTTTACACATTGCCACCGAAGAGGGAACGGAGAAAATACCCCATGACCATCAGTGATATTGCAAAGCTGGCAGGTGTTTCCAGTGCTGCGGTCAGCCGCTATCTGAACGGCGGCCCCCTCAGCGAACAGAAACGTGCCGTGATACAAGCCGTAGTGGAAAAGACCGGTTACAGCCCGGACACTGCCGCCCAGACCCTGCGCACCGGCAAGGTGCGTCAGGTGGGGGTCATCGTGCCCAGCATCAGCTCCCAGTCGGTGGGGCAGATCACCAGCGGCATTGCAGCCGAACTGGGCGCAAGGCGCTACCTGATGCTGCTGGCAGACACCGAACTGGACGAGCAGATGGAACTGGAATATCTTACAGCATTGCAGCGCAACCATGTAGCCGGTATCATTCTGCTGGGCTATGATTCCAGCCCGCAGCTGTGCAAGGCACTGAAGGACTGCCGTGTGCCCGTGGTGGTAACAGGACAGCGCTTTGCAGACCTGCCCTGCGTTTATAACGATGACCGCGCTGCCGCCCGCGACCTGACCCGGAAGATGCTGGAGCATGGCCGCAGAAATATCGTGTACATCGGCGGCAGCGAACAGGACGCCGCCACCGGAATTGCCCGCCGTCAGGGTGTGCAGGACGCTCTGCGGGAGGTGGGACTAAACGCGGATGGTCTGCCCCGCGCCTACTGCGCCGCCTTTTCCATGGAAGAAGGGCACCGCTGCATGGAAGAGCTGCTGGCACGCTGCCCGCAGTTGGACGGTGTAGTCTGCGTGACAGACACCGTGGCCTTTGGCGCTTTGCAGGTGCTGCGCGCTGCCGGGCGCAAAGTAGGGCAGGATGTAGGCCTTGCCGGTATCGGAGACAACTGGGCGGGCAAGGTGGTGGAGCCCGGACTGACCACCATCCGCTTCTACCAGCGGCAGGTAGGGCAGGAAGCTGCCCGGATGCTGCTGCAAAGCTTAGAACATACTGAGCCGGACGCTGCACCGGTGCGCCAGACCACGCTGGGCTATACGCTAGTAGAGCGCGGCTCACTGTAAAAAAGAGGAACGAATGAAACAAAAACTGATTTTTTTAGATATCGACGGCACTCTGCTGCCCCCGGGCGAGATGCTGATCCCCCAAAGCACGGTGGAGGCGCTGCACAAGGCGCACGCCAACGGTCACAAGCTGTTTCTGTGCACCGGACGCAACCTGCGCATGACCCGGCCGCTGCTGGACTATGGTTTTGATGGCGCGGTGTGCAGCGCAGGCGGTTATGTGTTCTGCGGGGACAAGGTGCTGGTAGACCTGCCCATGGAGCCGCAGCTGGCAAAGGATGTGCGCAGTGCCATGGAGCGCCACGGCGTGGAGTGCACGCTGGAAGCGCGGGATGCCACCTACGGCAGCCTGAAAATGCTCGAGCGTTGGAGTTTTACCCACCGGGATGCAGGCCCCCTGAACAGCGAAGCCGCCCGCTGGCGCAAGGCCATGGAGGACGGCATGACCATGAGCCCGCTGGCCGAGTACAAGGGCGAGCCGCTGTATAAGATCGTGTATATCGCGGAGCATAGCGAGGACTTGGACGAGGCGAAGCGCCTGTACGAGGACAGATTTGTGTTCTGCGAGAGCAAGCCGGACGGTCTGAACGGCGGCTATGTGAACGGCGAGCTCATCAACCGCAAGTTTGATAAGGGGCGCGGCATCAAGGCCGTATGTGACTATCTCGGCGTGCCCCTGCAGAACAGCATCGGCTTTGGCGACAGCGACAACGACCTGCAGATGACCGATGTGGTCGGCATCAGTGTCTGTATGGCCGACGGCTCTGCAAGCCTGAAGCAGCGCTGCGACCGCATTGCCCCCTCGGTGTACGAGGACGGCATTGCCAAGGAGTTTGCAGCCTTGGGGCTGATTTGAGATTTCTTTTAGTAAAAACAGGGCAGGGGAACATCCGCAGACGTTCCCCTGCCCTAAAATTATAAATAATACTTTCGCATCATTTTGTAACAAAAAGAGCGCTGCACGGTATTTTGTGCGGCGCTCTCTTTATATTGACAGATCAGTAGTGCAGATCCTCTGCGGTCAGGCTTTCCAGCACGGGCAGCATGGCAGCGGCTTCAGCCTTGGCGGCGGGCAGATCCATATCGCGGTAGTTGCCGCACTCCACCTCGCTGGCACCGGGCACAGCGCCCTTAAAATCGGCCATAAAGCGGTAGGCGTCCACCGTCAGCTGCAGCGCCTGTGCCGGGGTCAGCCCCCGGGTGAGCAGGTAAAAGCCGGTGCGGCAGCCCATGGGGCCAACATAGATCACCCCATCCTTCACGGCGCTGTTGCGCGCGTAGGTGGCAAACAGGTGCTCCAGCGTGTGGGCGGCAGCAGTGGTCAGATAATCGCCCTGATTGGGCTTTTTCATGCGGATGTCCCAGGTGAGCACATCGCCGTCCTGACGGCTCAGATACATCCCGCGCTCCAGCCGGGTGTGATCCACGCAAAAACTTGCGATACGTTCCATACTACAGCTCTCCTTTATCAGCCCTGCAGGCGCTGCACACTGCCGTGTGCGCAGTCCACAGCCACCATCAGGCCATCGCGGATGTGGCTGGTAGCACCGGCGGCACCCACAACGGTGGGCTTCAGCAGTGCCTTACCGGCAATGGCGGCGTGGCTGTTCAGGCCGGGCTCCTCTACCACCAGAGCGGCAGCGTCGCGCACAAAGCTCAGCATCTCGTTGCTGGTGGAGGGCACTACAAGCACCATGCCGGGCTTGAACTTGGCGCGCACCTCGTCCATGGTGCGGCAGACGCAGGCCTTGCCGCTGGCAACATCGTTGTTCTCAGGGCCGACGCCCACGCCGGTAGCCAGACAGTTGCCCACCATGTGAATCTTGATCATGTTGGTGGTGCCGGAAACGCCCACGGGCACGCCTGCGGTCACAACGGCCAGCTCGCCGTTGTGCAGGTAGCCGTTCTTCTCGGCCAGAGCGGTGGACATCTCGATCAGCTCATCGGTGCTGTGGGCGGGGCCCATCAGCAGGGAAGTGATGCCCCAGCTCAGGGAGAGCTGACGCTGCACCTGCTCGTCCATAACGCAGGCAATGATGGGCTGCTTGGGGCGGTACTTGCTCAGCAGGCGGGCGGTGTTGCCGGACTCGGACACGGTGACGATGGCGGCAGCGTTCACGTCCTTGGCGGTCAGGCAGGCAGCATGAGCGGTTGCATCGCTGACGCTGATCTGGATCTCGGCGTGGCGCTGGGCGCGGTAGTGCTCCTCGTTCTCGGTGCGCTCTGCAATGGCGGACATGGTCTTGAGGGCCTCCACGGGGTAGTCACCGGCAGCGGTCTCACCAGACAGCATGATGGCGGAGGTGCCATCGTAGATGGCATTTGCCACGTCGGAGATCTCGGCACGGGTGGGGCGGGGGTTGACCATCATGCTGTCCAGCATCTGGGTGGCAGTGACGATGGGCTTGCCGAAGGAGAAGGAGCGGTCGATGATGTCCTTCTGGATGCCGGGCAGCTCGGTGAAGTCGATCTCAACGCCCAGGTCACCACGGGCCACCATGACGGCATCGGCTGCGGAGAGGATGCTGTCGATGTTGTTCACGCCCTCGCGGTTCTCGATTTTGGCAATGATACGGATGTTGGAATCGTACTCATTCAGCAGGTTGCGGATGTCGTACACATCCTGTGCGGTGCGCACAAAGGAAGCAGCGATGAAGTCAAAGCCGTTCTGCACGCCAAAGATGATGTCCTCGCGGTCTTTCTGGCTCAGGTAGGGCATGGACAGATGCACGCCGGGCACATTGACACCCTTTTTGGTCTTGATCTTGCCGCTGTTCAGCACGGTGCAGATGATGTCGGTGTCGGTGACCTGCTCAATGTGCAGCATGATCAGGCCATCGTCCAGCATGATGGTGCCGCCGGGCTGCACGTCCTGGGGCAGATCCTTGTAAGTGACGGAGCAGATCTCCTTGGTGCCCTCCACCTCGCGGGTGGTCAGGGTAAAGGTCTGGCCGGCTTCCAGCATCTCCACACCGTTCTTGAACTCCTTCAGGCGGATCTCGGGGCCCTTGGTGTCCAGCAGGGCGGCAACGGGCTTGCCCAGCTCCTCACGCAGAGCTTTCAGCTTTGCCAGACGGCCGCCGTGCTCCTCGTAGGAACCGTGGGAGAAGTTGAAACGGGCCACGTTCATGCCGTTTGCAATCAGGTCGCGCAGGACATCGCCCTTATCGGTAGAAGGGCCCAGGGTGCAGATGATCTTCGTTTTTCTCATAAAATACCTCCAACGTTCACGCTATAATGCTCTCTATCTTGACGCAGCAGCCCAAGCTGGCTGCTCTCTGGCGGGCAGTGATTGCTTTGCGCCCGCGGCGGCAGTATACGCCAATATGGCTGTTTCAACAAACCATACCACTATACATTATAAGCTCTTGGATACAATAGCGCAAGAAAAATCTTTGCAAAGAAACTGCTAAGATTTCATCAGGTTTGAACAAAAAACTTTCCACCACAAAGCGCTTGCATAACCGGCGGGATTTGCTTATAATGAAGGTAAGCAAAAGTGCGACTGTTCCGGGGCAGCCCCGGAGGAAAATGGAGTGAAAACATATGGAAAAGCGTGTATTTTTGATCGTACTGGACAGCTTTGGCATCGGCGCGGAGCCGGATGCAGCCGCCTTTGGCGACGAGGGCACCAACACGCTGGGGGCCATTGCAGGGCATCCCAATTTCAACTGCCCCAACCTGAAAAAGCTGGGTCTGTTCAACATTGACGGTGTGACCGCGGGCGAAAAGACCGACGCGCCCGCCGGTGCCTTCGCCCGCCTGCAGGAGCAGAGCATGGGCAAGGATACCACCATCGGCCACTGGGAGATCGCCGGTGTGGTCAGCCCGAACCCGCTGCCCACCTTCCCCAACGGCTTCCCGGAGGAGCTCATTCAGGAGTTTGAGGCAAAAACCGGCCACAAAGTCCTCTGCAATCTGCCTTATTCCGGCACCGAGGTGCTGAAGGACTACGGCGAGCAGGCCATGAAGGAAAATGCCCTCATCGTCTACACCAGCGCCGACAGCGTGTTCCAGGTGGCCGCCCACGAGGAGCTGGTGCCCGTGCACGAGCTTTACCGCTACTGCGAGATCGCCCGCGAGATGCTGAAGGGCGAGTACGGCGTGGGCCGCGTCATCGCCCGCCCCTTCCTCGGCCACACCGCCGACACCTTCTACCGCACCACCAACCGCCACGACCTGAGCCTCAAGCCGCCCCGCAAGACCATGCTTGATCTGCTCAAGGACGCGGGCAGGGACGTCATCGCGGTCGGCAAAATTTTCGACATCTTCGACGGCGAGGGCGTGACGGAAAAAATCAAGACCACCGGCAACACCAACGGCATCGCCTTCACCAAGGCTTTGCAGACCCGCGACTTCGAGGGTCTGGCCTTCGTGAACCTCGTCGATTTCGATATGCTCTACGGCCACCGCCGCGACGTGGCAGGCTACGCCGCCGCCGCCACCGAGTTCGACAAGTTCGTTGCCGACTTCATCCCCGGGATGCGGGAGGGCGACATCCTGATGGTCACGGCCGACCACGGCTGTGACCCCTCCTACACCAAGACCACCGACCATACCCGCGAGTATGTGCCTTACCTCATCTGCGGCAAGGGCGTCAAACCGGGCGTTGACCTCGGCACCAGGCTCTGCTTCGGAACCATCGCACAGACCATCTGCGACTATCTGGGTGTGGATGCTTCCACGCTGGACGGCCAGAGCGTGCTGAGCGACATTTTAGCTTAAACAGGTAAAAGAAAAAGGACTGCGTGAGCAGTCCTTTTTCTTTTGCAATTCTATTTACGCTGCATCATTTTCAGCGCTGGAAGCGTCGCCGCTGCCGGAGCCGAACAGGGCGTCCAGCACGGTGGAAGCGGCCTGATGCAGGGAGGAAGCCGCCTGCTCCACCTGCTCCTGGGTCGGCATACTGAAGGACGGAGACTCAGTGGAGTCTGCCGGGGCTTCTTCGCTGCCGTCTGCAGGAACCTCGGTGGAAGCGCTGGGCTCACCAGAGGCGTCGCCCTCGGTGGGCTGGCTGTCAGCGGGGGCCTCTTCCGCCGGGACTTCGCTCTCGGCGGGCTCTTCTGCGATAACGCTGTCGGGAGATTCCTCCGGGATGGATGCACCGGCGTTGGGGTCGGCGGTCGGCGTGAAGACATCGGTCTTCTCGGGGGTCTGGCTGGTGCTGGTGAGCTTGTCCTCGCCGCCCAGAACCGCAGCGATGAGGGCCTTGGCTTCGTTGACCGAGTTCTCATCCGGCTTCATGACGTAGAGGCTCTGGCCCTTGGCGGAGTAGCACTTGGTGCTCTTCGCGCCCGAGCCGGTGACGGTGTAGCTCTGGATGTCCCAGTTGGCAAGGTCGCCTAGCTGCATCCGGACCAGCGCAGAGATCTGTTCCTGCGAGAGGCTGGTGACGAAGCAATCGGCGGCGGCGTCCATCAGCTTGGAGAAGCCCATGAGCAGGGCGGGAGACTTGAGCTTGTTGACCATCGCGTCGATGACTTTCATCTGGTTGATGCCGCGCTGGATGTCGCCGGTCTTGAAGGCGTGGCGCTCACGGGCAAAAGCCAGAGCGGACTTGCCGTCCAGATGGTTCCAGCCCTCGGCGAAGGTGGTGGGGTCGTAGTAGCCGGGGCTGCCCACCGAGGTGAAGGCCTGGTCGGAGTAGACGTCCACGCCGCCGATGGCGTCGATGATGTTGATGAAGCCCGCAAAGTTGATGCGGAGGTAGTGCTCCACATTCACGCCGTAGAGGTTGCCCAGCGTGGCCATGCTGGTCTCGACGCCGTAGAGGCCGGCGTGGGTCAGCTTGTCCTTGCTGTCGGTGCCTGCGAGGTCAACATAGTAGTCGCGCGGGGTGTTGATGAGGGCCGCCTGCTTGGTGGTGGGGTTGACCACAGCGAGGATGTTCACGTCGCTGCGGGCCTTTTCGGTCAGCTCGCCGCGGTTGTCCACACCGCTGAGGTAGACGACGAACGGCTCTTTCGTGATCTTATTCGCCTCTGCGCCGGTGAGCAGGCCGGAAGTCATGCTGTCCAGTGCGGTCAGACCCTGCTGCGCCCAGACACAGCCCACGGCCAGCGCGGCGCAGAGCAGGACGGACAGCACCCGGGCCACGACGGCACCGCTGCGGGAGGCGAGGCACTTGCGCACCAGCAGCCAGAGCAGCACCAGAAGCGCAGTGATGATAACGAGGTAGAGCACCGGCAGCATCTGGGTGCGCCAGAGCTGCACCAGCGCGGCAAGGCTCAGGATGGCCTGCAGTACCAGCAAGACCATTCCTCCTTTCGGAAGTTTGTCGTCAGCGAGGGCGGGCTCGCTGGGGTGCAGCGGCTCCCACTGTCTGCGGGGCGGCACCGGAGGTTTCGGCGGCTCAGACGGAGGCGTCGGTGTCGGTTTCGGCGGTGCTTTGGGGCGGGGAGGTTCCGGCGAGAAGAAATCGGCGCTGTCTACCTCCACTTCGTCGGGCTCGCTGCGCTTGATGCCCCGGTGGATGTGCCGGGGGCCTTCGTCGTTATTCTGGGGATGGGTATGCTTGTTTTCGTCAAACATAGGCGTTCACTCCTTTGGATGTGTGTGCCATCATGTGGTGGGGATGATGCTCAGCACAGCCCGGGCGGGCAGGCAGGTGGCCGTCTGGTCTTCCTCGCTGAGCCAGCCGAAGGACTCGCAGATGTGGTCAGGGCAGGGCGAATCTACAAAGCGGGCCGCGCCGTCCTGGATCTTGATGTGGACGGTGAGATAGCCGGTGTCCACATCGTAATCGGCGTCTTTTTCGAGGGGAAAGGTCAGCCTGGTGTTACTGTCGCCGTAGATGAGCTCTGCGCAGAGAGGCGCACCGGTCTGGTTTGCTTTCCGCACCAGCAGCAGCACGGCGGCTGCGGCCAGAATGACGGCAGCAACTGTCTCTTATACACATCTCCGAGCCCACGAGACTGCAGCTAATCTCG
>ENA-OZGM01000599-OZGM01000599.1-human-gut-metagenome-genome-assembly--contig:-NODE-599-length-16002-cov-6.357998_pt1 | contig 16002 bp, 15 predicted proteins | sample MGYA00244655_ERZ653656 | MGnify/ENA primary metagenome ERZ653656 (study PRJEB26926, sample SAMN06164991) | human gut metagenome | biome: ENVO:00009003; feature: ENVO:2100002; material: ENVO:00002003... | reverse complement strand
TATAAGAGACAGAATCATCCCCACGAAACTGCAACGGATGATCCCTTGTTGCAGCCTGCAGCCTTTGCAGTTTTGCAGTTTCTGAGGACTGAAAAGGGGAAATTCCTGCAGGACTGCAAGAACTGCAAACTGCAAATGGTGGTATTCATTTGCAGAAACACGTAATCGACAACATTATGAACGAATATAGATTCCATCTTCAAAAATACAAACCGGGCAGCAAGACCGTCTGTCCGGGGTGCGGAAGGAAGTCCTGCTTTACCCGTTATATCGACGAGGCGGGAGAGATTTCTTTCCCGGGATACGTGGGTAAATGCGACCACGTCAACAGTTGTGGTTATCACTATTCCCCGAAAGAATACTTCCGGGACAATCCGTCAGCAAGGGAAACATCGGCTGGCCATAAAATGAACGGCAGTGCATTTACGGCAGTAAGGTATGCTACCAAACAACCGCCAACAGAACAAGAACCGGAGATTTCTTATCTTCCCTATGATTGGGTGGAGCAGTCCATGCGCAGGTACGACATCAACCCCTTATACCGCTACTTCACCAAGGTGGCCGGCAAGGAGGATACGGACAGGCTGTTCCGCCTCTATCGGGTAGGCACGTCAAGGATGTGGGGCGGAGCAGCCGTATTCTGGCAGATAGACCGTAACGGCAATGTGCGTGCGGGCAAGATCATGGGCTATGACGCTGAAACGGGACACCGGATCAAGGAACCCTTCAACCAGGTAAGCTGGGTACATTCCGTGAGGAAGGTGCCGGACTTCAGGATGAAGCAATGCCTGTTCGGAGAGCACCTGCTGTCGGACAGTTTCGCCGTAATGTCCGCCAAACCTGTAGCCATTGTCGAGAGCGAGAAGACGGCACTGGTCGCCGCCCTTTTCATCCCCGATTTCATCTGGCTTGCCACCGGAGGGATGCACGGGTGCTTCAACGGCGAAGCGGTGCAGGCATTGGACGGACGGGAGGTGATTCTTTTCCCCGACCTTAAGGCAACGGAGGAATGGCGGCGACGGCTGCCGATGCTGGAATCCGTATGCAGGCGTGCCACATGTTCCGACCTACTGGAAAGGATAGCGACCAATGAGCAGCGCAGTCAGGGACTGGACATCGCCGACTTCCTGCTGATGGAGGACACTCCGCAGATGATCCTTGCGAGGATGATAGAACGCAACCCCGTACTGCTGACATTCATCGACACCTTCGACCTCGAACTGGTGGATGCAGGGAGAGTGGAATGACGGAAAGGCATCGGACAGCTTGCTGTCCCAGGGGAAAGGGGTTGTAAAATCCCGTAGCTTATTAGGGCATTTTCACCGCCTCCGCTTCGCGTCCGGCAGTCAAAAAGCCCATAAGCCGAGGGGCACCCATCAGGCTCCCTGGTATGCCTCCGACTGTATGACGGGATTTTACAACAAGAATAACAATAAAATAACGAACAGATATGAGCAATACACAATACGCGGTCTGCCACCTGCAGCGTGGCAGCGGTAATGACAGTGGAATGTCATGCCATATAGAAAGAAAGGATGCGAAGGGGAAGATTTATGTGCCGGTCAATGCCAATACGGACCGGACACATCTCAACCGTGAGCTGGTCAGATTCCCCGAGGGAGTTTCCAATCGTACCGAGGCGATACAGCACCGCATCGACACGGCCGGGCTGCGCCGCAAGGTCGGTAAGAACCAGACAAAAGCCATCCGTATCATCCTGACCGGAACGCATGAGCAGATGATGAAGATTGCCAATGACGACAGACTGGACAGTTGGATCGATGCCAATCTCAAATGGCTAAAGGGGACCTTCGGCGAAGAGAACCTTGTATCGTGCGTACTGCACATGGACGAGAAGACTCCCCACCTGCACGCCACCATCGTCCCCATTGTGACTGGAGAACGTCTCCGCAGAAAACGGGAAGGCGAGAAAAAATATGAAACAAAGTCCGGTCCCCGGCTCTCGGCGGACGATGTGATGCGACGCACACGGCTGCACGAATACCAGAACAGCTATGCCGAGGCCATGAAACCGTTCGGGTTACAGCGTGGGATTGTCGGCTCTACCGCCAAGCATCAGGCTAATTCGGAATATTACAGGCAGCAGGTAATCCAGTATGAAGAGGATATAGCCAAGTTGCAGGCCGATGTGGAGAAGGCGCAAGAAGGAAGGAATACCATCCTCGCGTGGTTCGGCAAAGGAGACCTTTCCAAGGCGAAGAAGGAACTGGCTGACAAGGACAAGCTGATAGCTGAACTCAATAAACAGATTGATGAACTTCAGGCAGAAAAGGCACGGTTGCAGGAACAACATAAATCAGAAATCGGAAAACTACGGAATGGCTATCAAAAAGAAATAGACAAAGCCATTCATCAGGCGGAAGCGGCAGAATGGCAGTCAAAAGAGAAAGATTCAGTCATAGATAGGCTGCGAAAGCAGATAAGTTTACTTGACCGCAAGGCCAATCCCCAACGTTACAGCCTCTCGTCCGGTGCCGAGCTTGTACGTGTCAATGTCTCAAACTATCGGAATCCGTCGCTCCACATCTGGACACGGGTCGGTGATGAGCTTTTTGAGAACATCAAATTCCAGATAGACTATGATGTGGCCCAAAGACATTTCAACGGCCAGATCACAGATGAGGAATTTGTCAATACCGTATTCGAGCCACAGGAGCAGGTAAATGGAAAGCAGGCAGAGTTGCTAGGTGCGGCTTTCACCCTTGCAGCCGGTGGTCCGGCACAGCCCCATGTCGGTACCAGTGGTGGAGGGGCGTCTTCGGAACTTCCGTGGAATGATAAGAAACCCAAAGGATTGAAACGATAAAGCTATCAATTCAATAGATAGATTAGCAGAAAAATATCTACTTTTGTATTGGATACAAAAATATAACGATGAAATTATCAAAATTATATAGTAAGTCACTTTGGAAAGACAGTTTTTTGTACGCAGTTAGTTTCATTGCTGCTATAGAAACTATTTGTGCTATCGCTAATTTTAGCATTACAGATATTTGCAATATACAGAAATGGTGGGAGAAAGGCTTGGTTATTGTGGGTGTATTTTTATTATTTTGGATTATAATATCTGTAGTAAAGGCATTCAGAGCAGACCATTCAATCACTTTAAAAATAAAAGGAATCAATGTTAAAATTGAAGAAGGGGATATATTTGAGTCAACAGATTGGAAATTAATCCCTTTTAATGAATTTTTTGATACCACTGTAGATGATGTCGTTATTGCTCGAAACTCGTTGAATGGAAAATTCATAGAGAGATTACAAGATATTGATGATTTGAACCGAAAAATTAACGAAGCTGACGATGTGCCTGGAATGAGGAAAAAAACGAAAGCAGGTAGAATCTGTTATTCGCTAGGGCGGATTATTGCTTATCAGGATTATATGTTATTAGCATTTTCTCATTTCGAAAATAATCAAGCTCTATTATCTCACAACGATTATGAAATTTGCCTTAGAACTATGTGGAAGGAAATAAGTAGAGTTTATGCAAATAGACCTATTACCATACCGTTACTAGGTGGAGGAATAACACGCATTACAGATAAAAATGAATTTCAATTGCTCCGTTGCATTCTTTGTACACTTAACACATCGAATGCTCAAATATATCAACCCATAACAATTGTACTGACAAGAGAATCTATTGATAGAATTAATTTATACGATATAAAAAAATTATTTTAGTCATGAATTACAGAACAAAAACTTACATTGCTGCAGATTGGGATCATGATGAAGATGCCGTCAAAGAATTATATAAATGGAATAACAGTTCCAGGTACGGACTTACATTTTCAGATGCTCATGAGTTAAAACAAGCAAGAGATTCGAGTCTAAATTGCTCAATTAAAAAATCATTAGCCGAACGATTGGATGCGTCTAAAACATTTATCCTTATCGTTGGAGACCATACAAAAGAATTAAAAGCTGGAGGATGTCAATACTGTGGCAGTTATAATAGCTATTGGGGGACTTGTGGCAGAGGACATACAGTAGATACTCGAAGTTATATTGATTTCGAATGTGAAAAAGCAATTCGAGATGGTTTAAAGATAATAGTCCTATATAAATCAACATTCGTCAATAGGGACAAATGCCCAGAAATGATCAAATGGAAAGGTATTCATGTTCCGATGGAAAAATGGATTGGGAACAACTTGTATTGGGACTATGATTCTGTAAAAAACGCTATCGAACAATAAACAGATATTGCCCCGTAAATTAATATCCTATGGGGCAATATCTTGCTTCGTTAATTACCATGTTATAATTTTATCTACAATCTCTTGTTGTTCGGCGCTGCTACGACGCAGATAAATGCGAGTAGTTTCTATGCTTTCATGCCCCATGAGGTCGGCAAGCAGAGATATGTCATTGAATTTCTCCAAAAAATTCTTGGCAAACCGATGACGGAAAGAGTGAGGATAAACGACTTTTTCATTCAGTCCGTATTTCACAGCATAGTTCTTCAACTGCTGGGCAATACCTCTTGTAGTGATACGCTCTCCGAAACGATTGAGGAAAAGGTAACCACTTGTGCGATTGGTCTTGATTAGCCATTCGGCTGTTTCTTTTCGTAATGTTTTGGGAATATAAATCCTGCGTATTTTACCTCCTTTGGTATAAATATCGTAATACCCAATCTGGACATGCTCTATCTTTATCTGTATCAATTCACTGACTCTTGCACCAGTCGCAGCGAGAAAACGCACTACAAAATACCATGTCAGATTATCTTCCCTTTTTAGTTTGTTCTTTAGGAAGATATAGTCAGCATTACTGATCACATTTTCCAAATATGAACGCTGTTGTACCTTGACCGATTTTAATCGCAAGCGCGGCTTTTTTATGCACTCTAGGTATTTATTCATAGCTTGTATACGCAGATTCACAGTCTTTGGCTTGAAGGTTTCGATGAGATAAGTTTTATAGATGAGCAAATTCCGCTTGTTCAATTCCCTATGCCGAGAATAATACTCCCTGATGGCATAAAGATAAGCGTTGATGGTATTTTCCGCCATATTCCCCTGACGCAAATACAATTCAAAATCTTCATTGTTCATGTTCTTTACATTATTAGTTAAACAAATTGTTATCACTAATAATGTAGTGAGCGGTTAGTGCTTTGAATTCCTATTATGAGAAGTTCCTTGCTACGGGGGAGGTGAAATGTATTGACGAAGAGATTCCGTTTGACCTGCCATTTGGATGGGAATGGTGCAGAATGGGTAGTATTGGAGATTGGGGTGCTGGAGCAACCCCTGCAAAGGGAAATTCTGATTATTACGGAGGAAATATCCTTTGGCTAAGAACTGGTGAGCTTAATAATGGAGTTGTCTATGATACAGAAATAAAGATTACAGAAAAAGCATTACAGGAATGTTCGCTAAGATTGAATAAAGCGGGTGATGTCCTTATTGCTATGTATGGTGCAACGATTGGTAAGGTTGCGATTGCAGGGAATGAGATGACTTCAAATCAGGCTTGTTGTGCCTGCACTCCATTTGGTGTGTTCAATTACTACCTTTTCTACTATTTAATGGGTAGCCAAATGGACTTTATTAAGAAAGGAGAAGGTGGGGCACAACCTAATATTTCCAGAGAAAAACTGATTTCTCATTTAATGCCTATTCCCCCACTAAATGAACAATATCGAATAGTAAAACAAATCCAAAAAATTCTGCCATTAATTGAAATGTATTCTGCAAGTCAGGATACACAAGATAAACTTAATGCAGAAATAAATGAGAAGTTAAAGAAATCCATTTTACAAGAAGCTATTCAAGGCAAGCTTGTTCCACAGATTGAAAAGGAAGGTACAGCCCAAGAATTGCTTGAACAAATTAAACAAGAGAAGCAGAAACTTGTTAAGGAATGTAAGTTAAAGAAGTCTGCCTTAACCGATTCTGTCATTTTCAAGGGTGACGATAACAAGTATTGGGAGAAGGTTGGAAAAGGACTACGCTGTATTGATGATGAAATACATTTTGAGATACCAGCCTCATGGCAATGGGTGCGTATTAAAGATATATTTCAAATAAACCCGAAGAATATTGCTGATGATAATTGTATCTCCGCCTTTATTCCAATGGAAAAAATATGTGCAACATATGGGTCTGAGTTTTCTTATGACGAGGTACAATGGAAAACGATTAAAACTGGTTATACCCATTTTGCAGATGGCGATGTCGTATTTGCTAAAATAACACCCTGCTTTCAGAATAGAAAGTCTGTAATATTCATAGGGTTGCCAAATGGGATAGGCGCGGGGTCTACAGAACTTAAAGTTATGCGGCCTTATGGCGAGACCATTAATCGTTGGTATTTACTCTATTTCCTTAAAAGCCCATATTTCATTGATGAGGCGCAATTCAAAGGTACTGCTAACCAGCAACGAATTATAACGGGTTATTTAGAAAATAAATTCTTCCCCTTACCTCCAAAATCAGAACAAGACAGAATTGTAGAGCAGATTAAGCAATTAGCAAGTATTATGAGCAGATAAATGGGCAAGCCGTTCAGATAGAGTGTGATTATGACTTTCCTTATAGTTGGTCACTTGCGAGATTATCCTCAATTTGTGCTCTCATTGATGGTGAAAAGCAAGAGGGGCAGCAGTTGTGTTTTGATGCAAAATTTTTACGAGGCAAGCGTGCCGGAGAATATCAGCAGAAAGGCAAATTTGTCCACAAAGGAGATAATATCATCCTTGTGGATGGGGAGAATTCCGGCGAGGTTTTCACAGTACCTTGCGATGGCTATATGGGTAGCACATTCAAACAACTCTGGGTTAGTTCGGCTATGCACTTGCCTTATGTATTGAACTTTATCCTATTCTATAAGGAATTACTGTGCAAATCAAAGCGAGGCGCAGCCATTCCACACTTGAACAAGGAGATATTCTATTCCCTCATTATAGGCATCCCTCCATATAGAGAGCAACAACGAATATCAGCGCGGATAAACAAATTATCGCAACTGTTCAAATAGTTTCTCTAATTTGGAGACAATACGCTCTTGTTCTACAAGTGGTGGTATAGGTACTAATGCCGTCACGAGTCTCTCTTTGCCGATGTTGTAGAATGCTTGCCCAGACTTGTTTGTTATGGACTTCATAAACTCAATAGCTGAAGATGAACTCATAAATGCAAGGAGATATTTAGAAAGCGACTCTCCACCACCTAAAGGCCGAATGATAAAGACGAATCCTCCTACTGTTGTGTAAGGCATATCCAATTCAACTCTGGCCATTTTGCCTATATTTTCCAAACTCGTTACGGCCGGAGTGACTATATCATTATGCTTTAATAATATATCCTCTTTTACTTTGGATTGAGGGATAAATATGTCATCTGGTTTCGTACATAGTTGAAATGGCTTGATATTGCCGCCACGAAGGACACGAATACCACAATGTTCAGATTCCATTTCTTCCTTTTTGAAAGTCGCACCAGTACAGACGGAACAAAAGTTCTTCAGTCTTGTCCATATCCAGTTTTTCGGAATCTCAAATGGAATTTCATCAGTTATATCAATAACTTCTGTTCCTATCTGCTCATAATACTTGTTATCGTCACCCTTGAAAATGACAGAATCGGTTAAGACTGACTTCCTCAACTTGCCCTCTTTTACGAGTTTCTGCTTTTCTTTTCGTATCTGCTCAAGTAATTCTTGTGCAGTTTCTTCTTCCGGAATCTGCGGGACAAGTTTGCCTTGGATCGCTTCTTGAAGGATAGACTTCCTTAGTTTATCTTCTATACTTTCATTAAGATTATCCAAATCCTGCTGTGCCTTAGCATAACGCTGAAACAAAGGAGTAAGGCTTGCTAATTTTTGTGCAAGACGAGCCTGCTCTGCTTTCGGAGGAATTGGTAAAAGCATTCTACCTAATGTTTTCCCATTACAATTGGGTTGAGCGGTAGCTATTGTTCCAGACTTCAATTGTTCCCAATACAATTGACTTTCCAAAAACGATTTAAGATATAGGGGGCATAGCTCTCGTGAATATCTTGTTCTTATGAGGTAACCAGCGTATATGGCTGGTTCTGGAACAGACTGAACTAAAAATGATTTACCAACAGTTCCGCCTGTTCTTGCAAAAAGAATATCGTTCTCTTTGAGTAGGTAGGTATCAACATCATCAGATTCTATATTACAAAATGGCACATCTTTCCATTGAACTACATTTTCATGAATGTCACTAATTCTGACCATCTTTATATCACCTCTTTCAATGGCTGGGGCATTATATCCATATTGGATTGACAATGAAATATTACCCCATCTTTCCCATTCCCATCCCTGCGGAATCTCAAACGGAATCTCGTCATCAATGCATTTCACCTCACCCGTAGCGAGAAACTTCTCATAATAGGAATTATCGTCACCACGGTAAATGATTGATTCGTTTTTATCTTTCTTGATTTTCTTTTCTTTAATTAACTTGGCTTTCTCTGCTCTGATGCGCTCAAGGAGTACAGATGCAGGTTCGTCATTAGGGTCTTGCGATACAAGTTTTCCTTGTATCGCCCATTGTAGTATACTATTTTTTAATTGCTTTCCATTCATCTTATTCTAACAGATTTAGAAGTTTTCGTATTTCTGTTTTTCCTTCAGATAGAACTGATATAGCTTTTTTCCTATTTTATCTTTCTTGAAGGCACGTTCATGATTCATAGGTGTCATAGACAAACGAATTTTCGCCACACCTTCATTCAATATTTCAAACTGCTGTGGAGTAATTCTAAATTGAGCTGTAGAACTTATTTCTGTGATTGGGATTACAATATTTCCACTTATAACACCAGCGGATTGACTTCCATTACCAATTACGGTACCTCGTAGTTCAAGGTATTTACCTGTGAATGTCCGAATTTTCATAGTTGGTTCAGCAAGGAAATGCATCCTGTCTGATCGCACTGTAGCTATTATTGAATAAATTGTATCTTGTTTAGCCACACTATACTCCATATTGCAACCTTCGGCTGCAAGTGCTTTATAAGTATAACCTACTGTTTGTGCTTTAGCGTTGAGCCCTAAAATGACACACAACAGCAATAATATAATCTTTATAGTCTTCATATTTTATCTTGCCCGTAATCCTCTCCTTGTATTCCTAATTCTCCTTTGCTCATTGCATTGGCAATATCTATCTTCAATTCTTCATCATAATCTTTGCCTGTCATAAAGCTGTTTATGATGCGTAGTAGCAAGCCTTGGTCGATATTCGATGCAGCCACATGATAAATGATAGATTCCAATGTTCGCATACAGATGCAAGCGTGCCAATAGTAATTATTCTTGTGTAAAAAGTAAGCACCCAAAGTCAGCGCAATACGCTTATTCCCATCGTTGAAGAAATGCCCAGAGCAGAATCTGTACATGAGATAGGTCAGTTTGTCTGCAAATGTCGGGTAATACAAATCGTTCTGCACAAAATCAAGTGTAGCACGAATACCACCCTCGTCACGTACTCCTTCAAAGCCTCCATCACTGGCATCTATCATCTTATCATAGATGTTTAAGGCTTCATCGTAGTCAATATAAACAATTTTCTCATTCATCTTCCGCCTGCTTTAAGCGTTTAAGCACGTCTTTATTTTCAGTCAAAATATGGTCGAAATCAATTGACTGATCACCAATAAACCGCTCAAACTCTTCGGGGGTTACGGCTCTCAAATAATTTGCTATATTACCATGATAAGCATCACGGAAACTGTAATCCCTTGAAGCCATTTTTGTCCGGGCGTCATTAAGATAAGGTTTCTGCATGGGATGCTCTGCAAGTTCATTAACGATATGTTCCACTTCTTCAAGAGTAAGGCACATACCATGCTTTGCTTTATACCTTGCTCGTATGGCAGCCCCAACACCATTCTCAAAGGAAGAAATAACAAGTAATACTTCCGCATACAGTGTGTGCCGAACATTGTCTTTGCTGTCGAGTTTCAGTATCTCCCTGTATTCCTTTGCGTTTTCTTTGAAAATAGCCTTATAGATATAGTCTGTAATTAAAGAATACTTATATGTGAGATGTCCAATTACACACTGACTGATGGCAGATGTGAGATTCTTTCGGTAATTTTCTTCTGTGATAGCAGCAGGTATGTAATTGACATCCCTACGATTGATATATTTTGTGCCACCGCCTGTTTTTTCATTGATGGTAGATATGACTAAATCCAACATAATACTTCGCACCTGTTTGGCTTTCTCACTTTCCGTAAGCAACATACCTATATTCAAAAAAGCCCGGAAGTTGAAAAAGCCAAGTTGGGTAGTCTTGCTCGCCTCATTTATAAGGTGAGCAAATTGCAACTTAAACTCTTTCAGAGATTTACCTTTGCATAAAACATATCCGTTGTGTTTCAACTCTTCACCATGCGATGACAAATAACGGTCTATTGTGGATGTGTCCACTTCATAGAAATCGGCAACCATTTGTTTGGTGAACAGGTATTCTCCATTGAAAAGCATACCAGTAATACCAATTTGGGATTGCACCTTTTCAACGGCAAAACGGTTATTTAATATATTTTGCCTATCTATATCGGATGTCGTTAAGTCCTTCATACTTATGTTCATTTCAATTGTTACAAGCTTCTTATTCCTGCGGTAATTCGATTCCCAATATGCGTTGTATCTCGGCCAGCGTCTTGTCTATCTCATGGTCAAGGGCCGCCCGTTTTTTGTAATAGTCAGCCAACAGTTCGGCCGGAGGCAAAATTTCCTCATCTTCTTTCGGAAACTTGCATAAGTCGAAATTACAGTCAGAACCAATCAGGTCTTCGACTGAATAGCAGCGAGCTTTCTCGTTTCCGTCCTCAATAATGATATCCTTACGGTCATTCCACCATTCTTTGATAGGATTACAATGCTCCAAACGCATCGGTTTTGTCTTGGAAAAATGCTTGTATCCCTCCGGCATATCCAAACGATAGAACCATGTCTCTTTGGTAGAGTAACCTATAGGTGAATCGTCTGCTTTTTCGTTATTGAAGAATAAAATATTGGTTGCGATAGGTGTATACGGTGAAAAAATACTACCTGGCAGACGCATAATAGTGTGCAGGTTAAAATCACGCAACAATTTTGTCTTTATGGCTATCTTGGTATTGTCCGCACCAAACAGAAAACCATCAGGAACAATAACGGCTGCCCTGCCGTTTTTCTTCAAGCGATACATGATAAGCACCATGAACAGGTCGGCAGTTTCACTGCTTCGCATATCGGAAGGAAAATGAGACTTGACATCGGCTTTTTCGTTCCCACCATATGGAGGATTCATGAGTACGACGTCAAATTTATCCTCTTCCGTATAGTTGAGAACATCTTTAGTCAGTGAGTTGTCATGAAATACCAATGGCTTATCTATGCCGTGGAGTAAGAGATTAGTCACACACAGCATATAAGGGAATTGTTTCTTTTCTATACCAAATACGGATTGATTAAACTTCTCCCTGTCTTCAGCAGTAACCACGCGCTTGTCAAGTTCTCCAAGCCAACTGGTGATAAAACCACCGGTTCCACAAGCGAAATCCGCCATCTTCTCCCCAATCTGCGGCTTGATTATTTCCGCCATAAATTCAGTTAAAGCTCTCGGTGTATAAAACTCACCAGAAGATCCAGCGGATTGCATTTCCTTGAGTATGTTTTCGTAAATTTCACCGAAAGCATGACTTTCTTCATAATCGGCAAGATTTAGATCATCAATTACATTCAGAACCTGTCGGAGTTGTACCCCATCTTTCATATATTGGTTGGCATCCTCAAAAACAGTTCTTACGATTGCTTGCCGGATAGGTGTGTCGGGGCTAATCTCTATCTTCTTGAGTTTATCAAATACCACATTGTTGACAAATGATAGCAGGTCGTCTCCAGTCAAAGCATGCCCACTTCCATCATCGTGAGCCCAATTACGCCAACGGCATTCTTCGGGAATAATGGATTTATAGTCATCCTCCATTTCCCAGTCATTCTCTTTCTCGTCATAAACTTTGAGAAAGAGCATCCAGGCCATCTGCTCTATGCGCTGTGCATCACCATTGATACCGGCATCATTGCGCATTATATTGCGTATCCGTTTTACGAAATTTGACAAACTCATATTTTACTTTTCATTTTATGCTACATTATATATCAGTTGAGTCAGATTGTTTACGGCATTAAGGTAACCTTGCTTGCCGCCAAACAGTCTGGCTATGTTTGCCGGGGAGCCAAATCTTCTGAATGGGTCGTTTTTCAAAACCGAAAGATTCTCCAGCTCAGAAATACCCTCGTCCATATATTTGTCAAGCAGGGCTTCAAGAACGAGTCTGGCTTGCTCTCCATATTTACTAAAGACATCTTGTTTCTTTACTTGCTCTGCTCGTTCTCGTCTTGTCAAGGTCTTCTTTCCGTATGCAATATGACAGATAAAGTCAAAGTCATCCACATCATCCATATTCCGGTCATGCTTCAGAACCGCAAGGTCAATACCGGCTTCTTTAAGCATTTCCGCTATCTCGCTTTTCCTTTTTAGGACATTCCACTTAGAGGTAAAGGTTTCTATTGTCGCATATGTGTCAATAATATTCTTCTTAGTATAATCTGTGATGCTTTCTGTACGAAGTAGTTTCCCGTTCGTATCGTAAACGGAAACTACTTTATTGATTACTTTTACTTCACAACCATTTTTATCCACAATTGGTTTTGGTCGTGACACCGGTGTCGGGCACTCACAAGGATTTTTGCCACAGACGGGACATACCGAAGGTGGAGTAGGTTTTGGACAGACACAAGGATTTTTGCCGCAAACAGGACATGGCTTCGGAGAATAATCTGGATCAATCTCTATCGGGCCATCCCAATCCGGATCAGCAAAAAGGCGTGTCACATTGCGAAAGTCCATTACTACAAAATGTGTTTTCCCTTCTTTTTCACGAATGCGGGTGCCTCGTCCTATAATCTGCTTGAACTCTGTCATTGAGCCGATCTGTTGGTCGAGGACTATGAGTTTGACCATTTTGCAGTCAACACCAGTTGATAGTAATTTACTGGTCGTAGCTATTACCGGATATTTTGATGCAACAGAAATAAAATAATCCAGTTTCCCTTTGCCATATTCATCGCTGCCAGTAATGCGGACTACATAGTCGGGATTCTTTTTGCACATATCTGCATTGGCATTGACCAGTGCGATTCGCATTCTCTCCGCATGCGCCTCATCAGCACAAAATACAATGGTTTTTGCCATACGGTCTGTGCTTTTGAGATAGTTGGTTATTTCTTGTGCTACTTCCCGATGTCGATCTTCAATCACGATGTTATAGTCGTAGTCACTGTTGTTGTATATCCTGTCTTCGATTTCATTGCCGTAAATATCCTTTTGGCCTTTGATTGGACGCCACTCATCTCCGATGTTTGTTGTAATATTTATGACTTTAAACGGGGCAAGGAAGCCATCTTCTATCCCATTCTTCAAACTATATGTATAAACAGGTTCGCCAAAATATCCAATGCTTGATTGATAACGTGTTTCTTTTGGCGTTGCAGTCATGCCTATGTGAGTTGCAGAGGAAAAATAATCCAGTATAGTGCGCCAGTTACTGTCATCTTTGGCACTTCCTCTATGACACTCGTCAATAATTACAAGATCAAAATAATCCGGATTAGGGAAAAGTTCCTGATAATTTTTCGCATCGCTTTGTCCAATAAGTTGCTGATAAAGCGCAAAATACACTTGATGAGAAAGCAATTCCTTCAATTTATCCTTGTCTTTGGAATAATCTATTTTATGGATTACTTTTTCCAAAGGCTTGAAATCTTGTTCAATGGATTGATCTACCAATATATTGCGGTCGGCTAGATAAAGAACTTTTTTCTTTAATCCACTCTTAAGCAGTCGCCAAACTATTTGAAACGCAGTGTATGTCTTACCTGTACCGGTAGCCATCACAAGTAAAATACGGTTTTGCCCTTTTGCAATGGCGTTGATAGTACGATTTATAGCATTAAGTTGATAATATCTTGGAGGGAAAATATTTTGTCCACTACACAATGGCTGGTTAATGACAGCTTCCTCCTGTTCATTAAGCCCGTTTCCTTCGTTTATCCCTTTTTTATACCGCTCAATCAATTCTTCGCGGGTTGGAAATTCATCCATACCGAAACATCGTTCCTGTCCGGTTAGAAAATCATGCTCGGCAAAACCTTCCCCATTAGAACTGAACGCAAATTTGACATCAAGCATTTTTGCGTATTCCATTGCCTGCTGTAAACCATAGGAAACAGTATGCTTGGTGTCTTTTGCTTCAATAATAGCAATTGGTGTAGCTTTATTCACATAAAGCACATAGTCAGCGAATTTTGGTTTTTCACGATGTACAATATTGCCATGCAAGCTGATTTTACCATCGGTAAATTTCACTTGTTGTTCCATGAAAATACTATCTTTTGTCCATCCCTTGCTTGTGATGGCATCGTTGATATAGCGGAACTTTACATCTTCCTCTGATAATTCATGACTAATGCCCATGTTCATATAATATTTTATTATCGGAAGTTCAACTCATCAAAATTCGGAGTTTAATATTCGGTTATCTATATCATTGGCGTTCTTTCTCGTCAGTTATCAAATCTTTCAAATCTACTTGTAGTATCTTTGAAATCGCTAAAAGTGTTTCCAAATCCGGTTGGTACCTGTTGCAAGCGTAACTATTGATTGTACTGAAACTCTTGCCAACTTGTTTTGCAAGCCAAGTTTGTGATATACCCTTTTGCTCAAGAATATCTTTTATCCTGTTCAACTTCATACCACTCTGAATTTTGCTACAAAAATACGCTAAATTTTGCGATATCAGAGCACTCACGACGAACAAAATTTGCTTTCATGCAAAAGAGCACATTTCTTGAATAGAAAAAAGGTGTGATAGAATGTATTGTTTTTCTTAGAAAACTTATAAATTGTGGGAACTTTTCGGTATCAAATTACAAAAATTATTGAATGCATAATTTGATAATCAAAAAGATATGGAATGTTATTCAGTTCAAGCGTGGAACTGAACACTCACACCGCAGTTTGAAGGTCGTAGGAAACCCGAGATACAGATATGAGATAGCAGCCCACGCCCGTGATGCGTGAGAACCACCATGCCTAACCTTGTATCTCGTTTCGAAAATTTCCTACGTTTTCAAACTACAAGACAAGCATAACGCTTCTTTTTAATTTAATATGTATTGGAAAGGACTGCCCCTCTCCTCTGCAAAAATAACGAAAGACAAACACAGAATTTTATTCCGCCAAGTCACACTTCATTTTCACATACTTTACAAAAGTAGTGAAAGGTAAGTGCAGAAAAAAGAGTTTTACTTATTTTTTCTGTTGAATCGCACCTTATATCCAAACACAAAGAAACATCACAAGGGAACAAAGTCTATCTCCGTAATTTTTTATTCGAACCGGCTTTTAATAAAAAAGCCCCGAAGGATCGCTCCGGGGATAAAAAAACAAGACGTTAAAATTTATTCTTCGTCTTCATTCTCTTCGAATAGACCATCGAGTAATCCGGATGCCTGCTGTATGGCATCATTGAAATTTTTTTCGATAAATTTAGCACCTCTTGTCATCGATGCTTTCATAAAACGTCCCTGCAAGCGTCCAATCTCCACTAAATCTTCTTCGGTCAGTTTATCTTTATACTCTTCATAATACGTTGTGGTAAACCGCTCGTATTCTTTCAATGCCTCGTTCCAATCCGCCTCGGTTTCGAAATCGGTATTCTCCACCTTATCCACAAACGATTTGAACTCTTTCAAATACGAATTTTTACTGTGCACGCCGCACGATACGAACGATAATACTGAAATCACCGCAACAATTAAACCCATTTGATAAAAACGTTTCATATATCTTCATACTTTGCATTTCATGCAAAAATAATACAAATAAAAATACTACACTCCAAAATAGAAAGTACTGTCTCTTATACACATCTGACG